>Ga0080004_1148582_pt1 | contig 56595 bp, 51 predicted proteins | sample WasSprMetagenome_FD_69207 | JGI IMG/M metagenome (GOLD analysis project Ga0080004, IMG submission 69207) | Sulfidic aquatic microbial communities from Washburn Spring, Yellowstone National Park, USA - WS (SPADES assembly) (version 2) | ecosystem: Environmental > Aquatic > Thermal springs > Hot...
GGATGGAAACCAGGCATATACGGTCTTCTACGGGCACGAGTATGGAAGGGAGTTTCTCAGGAGCCTAGTGAGGAGGGGAACGTCTAGGATAGACGGGTTCTACAATCTCAGGACGCTGGACAACGTGGCTATGAGAGTTCAGGCGACGGTTTTCACGCTCAAAAGAGAGACCACTGGAAAGAAGCGGCTGATAAGACACCTAATGAAGGACGTGCTCGAGTCTTCTGCCTCTAAGCTCACGCTCGACCAGCTCGCCCAAGAGCTAGTGCTCGGAAAGACAGCCTCAGACATATACAACGCGGTCAAGAAGATACTCCTGCCTAGGCACGTCGGGATTGTTAAGTCAAAGGTCCTCTCACTGCCAACCGAGACAGTTGCGCCTTCGCCAGCACCTCAAGAAGTAGCAGAGCAGGCCAGGGAGTCCTAGAGTTATTTATTCATCGGATGGACCTGCAGCCATACTTCCTCAAGTAGTATCCTTCCTCCTTGAGTGGCCCGAAGCTCCTCACGCCGAGGCTCCTCACCTGCTCTCTCAGCTCCTCTGAGAGCTTGCCATCGATCTCGCCTCTCTCCTCTAAGTATTTGATGACTTCTAGCGCTTCCTCGTCGTTGCTGCATCTCCTCAGGTAGTCGATGGGCGTCGGGTCATAGCCAGCGGGGAGCTTCTGAGCCTCCTTCTCGCCCTCATCAGGATCTGTCCGTGTAGAGTCCACGCTAAGAGCCATGTCTCGCCTCAGGATCTCTCGGTAGAGCCTCGGGAAGAGCTTCTTGAAGTCGCGGGCATCCCACTCCGTGACTGATCCACCCCAGCATATAGAGCTCGACCTGTCAATAAATGTGTTTCTAGCTTAAAATTGGGTCGGCAGTCTTATTGCTTATTAGGGAGTGCTGAGAACAATTGTTAATGAATTTTGAGATTAAGCATAGGCCGTCGTACGCATTGCTCGAGGTCCAGCTAGAGCCGGGTGAGGCGATTAGAGCGGAGGCCGGAGCCATGACGTACATGTCTCCAAACGTGGAGGTGAGGACAGTGATGCGTGAGTCAAGCTTTATCGAGACGCTGGGGCTGAAGCTGCTGGGCGGACAGTCATTCTTCATAAACGAGTACACCGTGAGGCAGTCAGCCGGAGTCGTGGGGCTTGTCTCTGCGCCGCTCGGAGACATCGCGCACCTCCCAGTCTCGCCTCAGCGAGGCTACATTATCCAGAAGGCCTCATACGTCGCCTCCAGCCCCGCGATAGACCTAGACATTAAGTGGCAGGGATTCACGAGGGGGTTGTTTGGGCAGGGACTCTTCATGATAAAAGTGACTGGCAGCGGAGACCTCTTCATAAACACCTTCGGAGCAATCGAGAAGAAGACACTGGGGCCGGGAGAGGACCTCATCATCGATAACTTCCACCTAGCCGCCTTCAGTGATGGCTGCAGATACGAGGTGCAGAAATTCGGAGGACTCAAGTCCACAATTCTCGGCGGCGAAGGACTCGTCGTAAGGATCCAAGGGCCAGGAGAAGTCTACATACAGACGAAGAACCCCGCAGAGTTTGCTGAGTGGCTCTGGACGCTCCTCGAGCCATACGTCAGGTCACGGTCAAGATAATGAGCAGTAGGAGGCTGATCGCTGGGCTGAGCGGAATAGCCAGCCCAATTATAGGCATCGGTCTAGTGCTGGCCGCGACCTGTAGAGAGTTTAGCTGGGAGAGGAACGCCCTCAGCGACCTAGGCGTCGCCGAGCCAGAGACGGCTCTGATATTCAATAGCTCAGTCATAATTGCTGGCGCGCTCTTCCTAGTCTTCTTGTCCGGAGTCTCAGATTGGGTCGTTGGCGATAATAGGGGCAGGGCCGGGCTGGCATGCCTCCTAGCCGGAGGCGTCTCCCTCATGCTTGTCGGCGTCTTCACAGAGCACTACGGGCCGATCCACACGGCTGTCTCTGCCGGCTACTTCATCCTACTCCCAGTGGGTTTCATACTAGTCGGGCTCTCCGGGTCCCCCGGACTGCCTAGCCGCTCACTGAGGATCCTCAGCCTATTCCTAGGACCAATAGCCATCATAGCGCTCTTGGCTACACTCCCGGTGCTCGGCTATCTGGGCGTAGAGGCGGGCTTCGCCGTCCCCGAGCTTCTTGAGTCGTTAATACTCTCGTCCTGGGTGGTCGCGGTGGCGGTGAGGCTCATAAAGTCGGGATGAAAAACACTTAGCTCGAGGCTGCGATTATCTGTGTGGAGGACTTGTCGCGGAGGATCGTCGGTATCCTGACCGATTATGGAGTGGCTGATACTTATGTTGGAGAGTTAAAGGCGGCGTTGCTCTCGGGGAACCCCGACCTCGCGCTTGTCGACATCACTCATATGGTCTCTCCGTTCAACGTGCTTGAGGGCGCCTTCCTCCTCTACCTATCGTACAGGCACTTCCCCGAGGGCTCGATATTTCTCGCCATAGTGGATCCAGGCGTTGGCACGTCTAGGAGAGGAGTAGCGCTGAGGACCTCGAGGTACTGGTTCGTCGCTCCTGACAACGGCGTCGCCTATCCAGCGGCAGCCGAGGACGGAATACGCGTCGCCTACATGATTGACCAGACCATGTTCAAGACCTACGGCGGGTCCACGTTCCATGGAAGAGACGTATTCGCCCCTGTCGCGGCCATGATCTCCAAGAACAGCCTCGAGGCTTTGGTGGAGGTTAAGCCCGAGAGTCTCGTTAAGCTAGAGCTCCCTCAGCCCAGAGTGACGAGAGACGCGGCAGAGGCCACGGTAATTCATATTGACAGGTTTGGAAACGTGGTCCTGAACATCTCTAGGAAGAGCTATGGCCCGCTCATCGATGAAATGATGGGCAGGAGAGTCGAGCTGAGGCTGGGCCGTAGAAAGTTTGCAGCGAGGCTCGTCGAGGCCTATGGAGATGAGAGGAGGGGATGCGTGGTTGCTCTCTGGGGAGGCACGGGCTTCCTAGAGATATCAGTGGTTGAGGGGAGCTTCGTGGAGAGAAGCAAGGCCAAGGTGGGTGATAGAGTCTTGGTCAAATGGTTTTAGTCTGCTGGCGTCTCGATGGGTAGCGACTCAAACTCCTTGTGCATTGACTCCCTAAGAATCTTCAGCTTCTCTACCTCTCTGTTGCCGATCTCATAGCGCGCCCTCAGCATCTCTGGGATTATCTTCATCGCTCTTATCCTGTCTATGCTTACTCCCCTCCTTAGTGCTGCTTCTGCGAGCTCGTAGAACTCCACGAACATCCTCGCCAACTCGTACTGCCTCTCTGGGCTGCAGTATGAGTCAACCTCGTCGTAGGCGCTCTGCTGGAGGTATCCCTCCCTGATCATCCTAGCGGCGTCTAGTATTAGCTTCTCCTCGTCTGCGAGCGATTCGGGGCCTAGCAGCCTGACAATCTCGAGCAGCTCGTCCTCCCTCCTCAGTATCTGGTACATCCTGGCCCTGAGTTGGTGCCAGTCTCTGGCGACGTTCTCAATCCACCAAGACTTGACCGTGTCGACGTATGCTGAGTAGCTCTGTATCCAGTTGATGGCTGGGTAGTGCCTCGTGTATGCGAGGTTCGGGTCGAGCGCCCAGAAGACCCTGACAAACCTAAGCGTGTGCGTGGTTACGGGTTCGGTGAAGTCTCCACCGGGAGGCGAGACCGCGCCGACGAGCGTCATGCTTCCCCTCCTCTCCGGCGTCCCGAGGACGACGACCCTCCCAGCCCTCTCGTAGAACTCTGCGAGCCTGCTTGCGAGGTAGCTCGGGTAGCCCTCCTCTGCCGGCATCTCCTCGAGTCTTCCACTTATCTCCCTCAGCGCCTCCGCCCACCTGCTCGTCGAGTCGGCCACCAGTAGCACGTCGTACCCCATGTCTCTGTAGTACTCCGCGATGGTCGCTCCGGTGTAGATGCTGGCCTCCCTGGCCGCCACGGGCATGTTACTAGTATTAGCGATCAGCACCGTCCTCTCCATCAGCGGCCTACCAGAGTGAGGATCAATCAGCTTCGGGAAGCCGGTCAGGACCTCAGCCTCCTCGTTCCCCCTCTCGCCGCAGCCAATATGCAGAATAACCTGAGCGTCGCTCCACTTGGACAGCTGGTGCAGAGTCACGGTCTTGCCCGTTCCGAATGCTCCTGGGATGCATCCTGTTCCTCCCTTAGCCATCGGGAATAGGGTGTCGAGGACTCTCTGGCCCGTGATTAGGGGGACGACTGGGTCGAGCCTGGTCTTGAATGGTCTGGGCGTCCTTACTGGCCATCTCTGGTAGAGCGTTATTTTCTCGATGCCGCTCCTAGTTGAGAGCTCGGCGACCACGTCGTCGACCTTGTATTCTCCCTCGTCGGCGATGTATGTCAACTCGCCTGGACGAGAGTTGGGCGGCACCATTATTCTGCACTTTATCAGCGGCGTCTCCTGTATCTCTCCCAGCACCGTTCCAGGTTCGACATTCTCGCCCCTCTTAACGACTGGTACGAACCTCCACTTATTCTCCAGGGGGAGGGGTGGTATTGATACTCCCCTCTTGACAAATGAGCCGACTGTGGCTGCTATCCTGTCGAGCGGCCTCTGGACGCCGTCGTATACGCTTCCAATCATTCCGGGGCCGAGCGTTACTGAGAGTGGCTGCCCCGTCCCGATGACTGGCTCCCCGGGCGAGAGTCCGGAGGTGTTTTCGTATACCTGGATGAATGCAGTGTCGCCTGTGAGCTTGATGACCTCTCCTACGAGTCTCTCCCTGCCTACGTAGACCATCTCGTACATCTTTGCACCCATCATTCCGTCGGCCTTGACAGCTGGGCCCGCGATCCAGACTATCTTTCCCCTAACCGTCATTTACAGATCAATCCCTGCCCCACTATCTAAAAACCTTTAGCAGGGCTCGAGTAGCTAAGAATGTGGTCAGGCCATCAGCGTGTAGACCTTGTAGAGCGTCATCAAGACGATGAGAAGTCCAAATATCTGTCTCAGCCTGTTACTTGAGACGCGCGTGCTGGTGACCCTAGCGCCGGCGAAGGAGCCCACAGACCCTATGATTAGGAGGGGGATCATCAGTCCGAGGTCCCATTTAGCCGTGGCTATGTGTGGAATCAGTGAGGAGAAGGATGGGGGCGTGACGGCGAAAGCGTTTATCCCAGCGGCCTTCTTTGGGTCGTGACCAAGAATTATCAAGGTTGGCATCAATAAGAATCCAGGGCCGACTCCTAGGAATCCACTGAGTATCGATATAGGGACCGCGAGAAGGATCGCCATCCTAAAGTTCTCCCGGCGAGAAGTGGCCGCGGCTGGCCTGAATAACCTGTATGCGAGGTAGAGGACCGCCGCGAAGTAGGCTAGCCAGACATATCGCTGTTCCACGAACTGGACTAGGAGGGTGCCGACCGGCGCAGACACCGTCGTCACGGCAGCTAGTACTGCGGCCTTCCTCCAATCAACTAGTTTGCTCCAGGCGAATCCCAGCGTAGCGAGGAGGGCAGTGACTCCGTTTAGCAACAGGCTAAGGGGCTGAACCTGGTGTACTAGGTCGGAGATGAATATTCCTAGGAATGGGACCGCTGCGAATGCCACTCCGAGGCCGAGCATGCCCGAGACAAACGCAAGCAGGAAGAGGCCCGCCGAAATTATCGATACGTCATCCATGGCAGAATTATGTCGTTGCCTTCCCACTATATAAACTTACGGCAACAATTGCTTGATTATCATCACTCTTATCTCGCTCCTCATCCTCTCGAAGCGAGCCTCAACCGTGTTGTCGAGCATTGCTGAGCCGTCCTCGTTCTTGACCCTGACGCCTCCGACCGTGTTGATGGGCTCCGGCTCGAGGCTTATCTCGACGCCTAGCTCCCTGCCTATCCTCGCAGATATTCTGCTGACCCTCTCCTTATCCTCGTCGCTGCAGCTTATCTTGAATTTCTTTCCACCCAACGCCTCGACCGCACCCCTGATCAGGGACTCGAGAGCCCTCTCGTACTTCTCGGTGTCTTTAATCTGCTCTATCCTTTTGAATGATTCCTCTACGACGCTCCTCACGATCTCCTCGATTGCGTTGAGATATTTCTTCTTCGCCTCCATCTCCGCCTGGCTGACCATCTTAACGCTTGAAATCCTAGCCTCCCTACTGATCATGGATAACTCGTTCCTAACCCTCTCAGAGACCTCTCCTCTGTGTTTTCTTAGCCTGCTGAGGGCCTCCTCAAGTGATTGGTCGATCATCTTCCCGTACTCCCTCACCGCCTCATCGACTACCTCCCTGATAATCTCCTCGAGGCTCAGCGACAATCCTCAATCACTCGCCAAAAATAGCTCCTGCTCTACTCATATACCTAATACCTGCCTCAGCATCGCCCTATAGTCGACGCGACCGAGGCGGGACCCGGGGGCCGGCATCTGGTAGATGATCGGCATCGTGATCCTCGACCTAATCTCGTTAAGCCTCCTAGAGAAATCCTCGCCATACTCATCGCTCACGATTATCAACCCGACTTCTGGGTCCTGCACCAGCCTATTGATGCTTCTAGCCGCCTCCTCAGCCGTCTCAGCGACGACTCCGCCGGCCCCAGCCAGCCTAAGCGAGTTAACAAACGCCCTACCACCGACAGCTACTACCCTCAAAGCCAACAAAACAATTAGCCAAATTTACTTTTATAACTATCCTCGACAGACGAGTAGGGTGGAGGGCCGGTAGATCAGTGGTAGATCGCCCGCCTCGCACGCGGGAGGCCGCGGGTTCGAATCCCGCCCGGTCCAATAATTTTTAATCGAATCCTTAAATATGAAATGTTCGGCTATTTTCTACTAGTGGATATGGGGGCGAAGTATTCCTTATCCACTTGAGGATGAGGATGTGCGGCGCTGGTTTGATAATTTGGCGGCTAAATCCTTTTAACGGCTACAGTTTATCCTAGGAATTGGGCATTATCGCGAGTTGAACAAAACTGATCCAAAGTCCATTCTTGAAGTTGCTGGGACTAAAGCGTTTAAGGGGGTGGTTTTACTGACTTTGTTAGGGGTGGTTCACGTCCCACAGCAAACTATAACCTACATTCAAGAGTATTTGGAGGATAGGGTTAAGCGGGGCGAAGAGCTGGCCATTCATCTTTATGTTTTTAACATTAGCGGTTAGGTGTTGGTTGTGTTTCTCGATTAATCGTCGAGTCGGGCTGCATGTTTGGTGGTCTCCAGTGAGCGAGGTGGTGTTTGGTGCAGAACTCTTAGCATCTTTCGGCCCAAGTCCTTTCTCGACATCGTAGGTGGCACTCTCCGCATTCATAAAGTATCTGACTCCCCTTCACGATCTTTTCTTACCATTGATTATCTGCTATTTACTACACCTCTCTCTATTAGGGATTTACAGTGCTGCTAGTCGCTTAAGAAGCTCTTTGGTCTCATCAGGGTCTCTAAGATAGTATTTTGCGGTTGTTTGGATAAAGGTGTCCGCCACCAAGATTGTCACACCTCTGCTGAGCTTTAAGAAAGCATCCTCGTCCGTGCTGTCGTCCCCAGCGTATATCGGTAGGCTCTCAGGCGCTAATCTCTCGATGAGAAGCTCCGCAGTTCTTCCTTTATTCCAATCCAACTTAGGCCTAATTTCAAGCACCTTCTTCCCGTAGGTGAGTTGTAGGTGCTGCCAACCTCTTATCACTTCAAGCACCTTATGCTTAACCAAATCTGCCTTATCTGCTGGTGTGGCTCTGTAGTGTACGCTTACTGTTAAGGTCTTGTCCTCAACGATGACCCCCTCAACCCTACCTAACTCACTCTTCAGCTCTTCAAAAGCCTTTGAAATGCTCTCCGCCAGCTCTCTAGCCTTTGGGTGCACAAACTCTATACCAGGTCCACTCAACTCTAAGCCGTGGTTCCCTGCGTAGTACAAGCCTTCTAAGCCCACCCGCTTCTTAATGTCATCTAAATCCCTGCCTGAAAGTATGCCGACTTTGTATCCTCGTTTTTCAGCCAAGGTTTCCAAAAGATTTATAGTATCAGAGGATAGGTATGCGTCTTCTGGTCTCTCTACTATAGGTGTGAGTGTGCCGTCATAATCCAGCAGTATAAATACAGAAGCGCTACCCCTTATTATTCTTGCAACCTCAGTCCAATCCTTCCAAAGATGCTTGGGCGCCAAGCTTATCAGCGTTGTCGGCTAGGGTGTTTGTCGGGCTTTACTTTTGAGCTTCTGCAGAATCTCAAATATCCTTCTGTTTATCTCGGTGGCAGCTACCTCTTTCTTCTCTGGTACATTTACCATAAGCCTAAGCTCTAGATGTATCTCTTTCTCATCACGCCTTTTAGTTGTTAGAAGAGGGGGGAAGTTTTCATCCCAATACATCTTCAGCTTATTACAAGCTTTAAGTACGTTTTCTTCTAATTCGGCCAAGTCGATGCTGGCAGGCACAATTATTGGCACGATCAACTCCTTCCACGCTGCTTTTGTTAAGTTTATAATCGGCTCCTTCATAAAGATCTGGTTCGGTATGCTGATTATATTCTCTTCTTTTGTCAGCAGGATTGTGTAGGTAAGGTTGACCCCGATCACTTTTCCGGTGTAGTTGAGTACGGTGATCTCGTCGCCAAGTTTGAATGGGACGTAAAGTTCGCTGAAGTATCTGGCTGCCATGTTCTCCAAGACCTCTCTGAAAGCTAGGATTGCTGCGAAGCCTGCTAGTGCAAATAGTAGGAGGATAAGGTCTATTCTCACACCAACTGTTTGAGCAGCGATCAGCAGACCTATAACCCAGATAGCCACGATTGCTGCTTTCTCTATGTGGATTGCTATTATGGGGATCCCAGATCTAAAGATCCCTCGGATGAAGAGGGTTGCAATCTTGGTTGCAATATATGTTAAAGCGAGAGTTATGGCTGCGTAAATTACTGGGTAGATGCCCTCAAACGGTAGCATATCTGACACCGCCTAAGTATTTTGAGAGGACTTCAGCTTCCTTCTTTATACCCTCATCTATGTGGCAGAGTGTGGATGTCTTGAATCCTTCTTTACCCAGCTTCTCAGCAAGATCTTCATCGCTCAAGACCCTAATGATTTTAGAGGCTAACTGATTGGTGTTCTCAGGATCAAATAAAAGCCCATTCACACCATCCTCTATCAGATCAGCAACACCTGCGTAAGAGCTAACTATTACTGGCTTCTTATACAACCAAGCTTCAACTACCACGAGTCCGAAGCCCTCTCTAACCGATGGTAGTATAAAGGCGTCACACATCGCATAAGCAGTCCCTAAATCCGTCTCTGGGAGATAGCCAGCGAAGACCACATTTTCCTTTAACCCCTTGCCTTCTACACACTCTTTGAGATACTGTAGCCATCTTTCACCCTTTGATAACCCTAGTTTGGAGCTTGAGAAGCTACCATCGCCTACTAACACAAGCTTTGTGTTAGGGAATTTTGAGACAACCCTCTCAAGTGCTGTAATCACTTTATCCTGCGCCTTCATGGGATCTAATCTGGCCACTGTCAGTAAAACTTTATCTCCTTCATTTATACCTAGACGATCACGTAGTTCTTGGATTTGTTGCGCAGTCGGCTGCGTGTACTGTGAGGGGTCTATGTAGGGGTATATGTGAAAGGCGTCACCTTTATACCCCAATCTTCTTAACTCATCAAGATAAGTCCGGCTGCTCACAATCACCACATCATAGTAACTCAAGTACTGTAAGAGGGCCGGCTGCCAGCTCTTAGGTAGATCGTGTGTTCTGAATGGTATGTGCCACCTAAATATCTTCGGCTCGGCTGTGGGGAGCATAGATCCCATCGGCAGAAGCTGAAAGTCGTGTATGTAGAAGCCATCGAAATCTAGTTGGCGATGAAGAGCGTAAGCCAACTCACTGAACTTGCGGTTCAAGAACATGTAATCGATGTACTCGTCACGCCAAAATTCAGGAATCTCTGTTTTCCAAAGACCGTGGAATATACGCCAGATCCCCTCCTTTACAACACCATAGCCTTTAAGCTTAGCTTGGGGTAAGGTGACGTGGTTAAGATTAATACCTTTGAACGATGCTTTAGGTGGGGCGTTTGGATTTAAAGAAATCCACTCAACCCTATCTACTAAACCCCTCTGCATCATCCTCGTTAATAGAGGATAGAGCATCCTGCTCACGCCGCCTGGGCTGAATCTGAAGTCCACACCTTCAGCGAGAGTAGATAAGTCAGTTACTACTTCACTTCTAACCACGTTAGGGTTTACGAGCTGAATTAGTGGCGTCTGTGATGCTACGCAAAGAGCACCCATCATAGTTATCTGAATATCTACCTCGAGTGTGCTTTATACCCTTCGAGCGCAAGATTTTCGATTTATTATGAGAGGAAACTCGCAAATAAGTTGACTAAAAAGCGATGCAGTTATCCTGTCAAATCATCTTTAACTTCAAGCTGAAGGAATATCTCGATTTTAGTAAAGATTGTTAATTATCTGAAGATCATCGATGACCATAGATGAGGCGAGGAAAGTCAGAGACGGGATAAAAGAGGAGACACTAAAACTCATCGACAGGCTGAGAAGCAGTCCATAGTCATAAAAACGACTTGACTCAGACATCTGCTGGCGGCCACAGAGTTTAGGAGGCAGAATTGCTTATTCAGTCGCCTCGCCATCTAGTCTATTGTGCAGCCAACGTCTTTATCTCTAAGTGAATAACATTAAGTATCAGGGAAGCGGGATATGAATAGCTTCACGATAGTTGTGGATAACTATAGTGAGGGGAGACTCGAGGCGGCTTGGGGGCTAAGCATACTCGTCGAGACGCCTGGGGCGAACGTACTGTTTGACACCGGGCCGAGCTCAAACATTCTAGAGAGCAACTTGGAGGCTCTGGCAGTAGACCCAGAGAGTATTGACTGCGTAGTAATCTCTCATGAGCACTCAGATCACGCCTCAGGACTCAGATTCATTGCGAGCGCGTCTCCGGGAATCGACGTGTATGTTCCCCAGCCGTCACTCGAGTTTTTCAAAAAGAAGTTCAGCGGCCTCGAAATAAACTTCGTAGGAATGGGGGAGACCAAGGAGATATGCAGAGACGTATTCATAGTTGGGCCGCTCTATGGCCCGCCGTTCGAACAATCACTAGCGATAAAATTAGAAAATGAGAGAATCGCGCTCTTTCTTGGTTGCTGCCATCCAAAGGTGATAAACCTCGCCATGAAGGCGGTGAAGGAGCTGGGACAGAAGCTCTACTCAGTTGTCGGCGGATTCCACATGGGAGGCTCATCAGGCAGCGAGTGTAGGGAAACAGTAAAGTACCTGCTGGGCCTGGGCGCGGAGTGGATAATGCCGATACACTGTAGCGGCGAATACATAAGACTATTCGTGAAGAAGAATCTACGAGAGAAGTGGATTAGACAGGGCGCGGGCGAGAAGATCCAACTCCCAATCAAAAGCGAGAGATAAACGTGTAGAATTGATGTAAAGAAGAGGGGTCGATGAAGAGCAATAGCTACTGGATTACTATCTTCTCTATGCCGTGGTGCCTCTTTACGATCTGCTTGATGAGGTCGATGTTCTTCCCACCCTTTCCGATCGTCATTCCCTTATCGTTTGGGTCAACCTCGGCTATCGCGATCTTGGCTCCGTCGGCCTTCTCCAGCACCCTTACCTGCTTGACGTTCGCGGGCTTCAGCGCATTGGCAATGAACGCGGCTACATCGTCTGAGTACTCAATTATCTTTAGCCGCTTCTGGAAAATGCTCGAGAGCTCCTTGACCTTGAGTCCCTTCTTACCCACCGCCTGCCCAAGCTCGCCATGGTCAACCACGAAGACCAAGAGGTTCTCATCCTCGACGCAGTCCTTCACCGTAGCGCCCGTATACTCTTGGAACAACGAGATGAAGCGTAGCTCCCTCTCAGTAAACTTGACTCTACTACTCGCCACCTACTTCCTCACCCGCGAGGAGGGAAGAGCTGCCTGGATCAATAATAGCGACGACTGACGCGCTGAATGGCTTTCCGAGAGCCAGGCCCACATCCCTAGAGTCATATTCAGTCTCGATGACCTTCACGCCCCTCATCCTAGCCGCGACCATCATCTCCGACCTCTTCTCTGCGGGACAGTTCCGCGAGAGGACGACGAGCCTCGCCTTGCCGGATAAGACTGCGAGGTAAGACTGCCTGTATCCGAGGATGAACTTGCCGGTCCTCCTGACTATCGAGAGCTCCTTCTTAATATCCATGCCGCTCACTCACCACCGCCCGACGGCTCAGCCTTCTCCGCTCTCCTGCCCGGGTACAGCATCAAGAGGTTGACCATGCCGGTCCCCACCGGGACCTCCTTGCCGATCAATATCCTCTCGACGTTGCCGCGGAGGTTGTCCACCTCGCCCCTAGCAGCCGCCTCAAGCAGGGTCTGGACGCTTATCTCAAACGCAGCCCTCGCTAGCACGCTGCTCTTAAGTCTGACAACGCCGTGCCTACCCACCTGTCTAACCTCTCCGTTGATCGTCATCATGTCGGCGAGGAGCAGGAGGTGCCTAATATCTACGTCGAGTCCCTGCTCCCTCAGTACCTGCCTGGCTTCCTCGATGATAAGCTGCCTGGCCGCCTCAATGCCGAGGACTGCGGCGACCTCGTGGATATCGTTTGTCCTAACCCTCCTAAAGTCGACCTCAGGGACCTCCATCACCTCTTTCAGGTTTGATCCCTCAGTATTGATCACGTATTCTTCGCCCTCCTTCTTTACCAAGGCCTTCTTAATTCTCTTGATGCCCTTAACCCTCGTCGCCAAGATCCTCTCCCTAATCTGGCCCATCTGTAGTTCAACCTCCTCAGGCATCGTCAAGACCAACTCGTCATCCTCAGTGATCTTAGCCTTATAGTGCTTAAAGGTCTTAACTATGTCGGAATTAGTCACGCCGAGCTCCCGCATGCTCTCCCTATCCAACTTGACTATCAGCAGATTCCTCCTCAGATCAATCCTAACCTCGTCGGTAACGTCGTTCAGAGAAGTGAACTGAAGCTTCCTAGCCACCTGTCTCGCGAGCTTGGGGTCGCTGTTATACGGAGGCTTAAGGTATATCTTCATGATCGGGGTTGAGGGCGTCCTCCTCGCATCGATTATCTCGATAAGCCTCGGAAGCCCCAGCAGGATGCTCTGCTCCCTCACGCCGGCGAAGTGGAACGTCCTGAGAGTGAGCTGCGTTCCCGGCTCACCGATCGACTGCGCGGTAATAACCCCGACTGGGTCTCCGACCTCGATGAGGCTCTGAAGGTAGGCCCTATGAGCCTCCCTGAATATGGCTGGGACCGCGGCTGCAGGCGCCTTCAGCTTCAACGTCGCCGCTACGAGTTCTCCCAAGAGGAGCGGCGGAATTATGCCCTCGTACTTCTTTGCCTCCTTCTCTACGAGCTCCTTACTCGCTGCCTCTTCGGAGCCGCGACGCTCCTCGATTACGCGCTCAACGATCAGCCTCGGGATGAATGCCTTGCCATGGTCACTCTTTGCCGGGTCCACTCCATCCTCTCCGTAGAGGAACTGAACGATCTTCTTGCTGTCAGACATCCTAACGGAGCCGTCATACTCCACGTATAGAGACTCAAGGGCGTTTATCAGTCTCCTCTGCATGTAGCCGCTCTGTTGTGTCCTAACAGCCGTGTCTACGAGGCCATCCCTACCACCAGCCATGTGGAAGAAGAACTCTATCGGCGAGAGGCCCTTAATGAAGGAATTGAGAACGAAGCCCCTGGCGGTTGGAGAGAGGTCGCCCCTCTCGAAGAATGTGAGCACGCGGTCGAGGTATCCCCTAGATGGCCTCTCCCTCCTGACGGCCTGCTGTCCAACGACGGCCACCATCTGGTCGATGTTCAGGGTGCTGCCCCTGGCCCCTGTCTTAGCCATGACGACCAGCGGGCTCGTAGCTGGGACGAAGGTCCTGATCATGGAGCCAATCCTGTCTCTAGACTTCGACAAGACTTCAAGTATCGACGACTCAAACGCCTTCTCAGGTGTCTCTCCTGGCTTAACCTCCAGCCTGCCCCGCTCATAGTCAGACTTAAGCTTCTGATACTCCTGCTCCATCTCCCTTAGTATAATCTTCGCCTGGTCATACGCTGACTCAGGGACGATCAAGTCCTCGATGCTGAGCGTGAATCCCCTGAGATTGATGTATGTATTCGCGAGCCTAACCAGTGAGTTGAGGAACCTAGCGGTCTCCTCGGGTCCATAATCCTTAGCAATCCTATGCAGGACGCTGTTGGGCTTCTCGATTCCGACTACAGACTTGTCGACATAGCCCTTAACTAAGACGCCATCCCTAATCACTATCTCGTCATCAGGGTTGTAGGATGCCTGGACTCGATGACTGAACCTCCGCGGCAGCAGCAGGCTAAATATCTGCTTTCCACCCCAGAGTGGCGTAGGTTCCACTTTCTCAGGAGGCGGCAATGGGCCGTTATAACCCATCGCGGCCAAGAGATAGCCGACGGTCTGCTTGTCAAGATACGTGCCGTCCTTCGTCAAGAGGTAGAGCGAGGTCAAGAAATCCCTAATGGCGCCGATGATGGGCGCGCCATACCTGGCGGAGATTACGTTCCGCTGGACCTGGAGGAGGAGACGAGCCTCTGCCTGAGCCTCCTCGCTTTGAGGCACGTGGAGATTCATCTCATCGCCGTCAAAGTCAGCGTTGTAGGGAGTGCATACTGCGAGATTGAGCCTAAACGTCTTGTATGGCAGGACCCTGACCCTGTGCGCCATGATGGAGACTCTGTGGAGGCTCGGTTGCCTGTTGAAAAGGACAATGTCTCCGTCCATCAAGTGTCTCTCTACTATCCATCCATCCTCAATCGATTCCGCGACCTCATCAAGATTATGCACAAACTTGAGCCGGATCATCTTCTTGTCAGGCTTAATAATGTACTTCGCTCCGGGATACTTGTCCGGCCCGTTTCTGATCAGCTTCTTCAGCTTCTCTCTATTCCACGTATTCACTACCTCGGGCACAGTCAGCTGCATGGCTATCTCGAGTGGGACGCCGACCTCATCTATGTCGATGTTCGGGTCAGGCGAGATCACGGTCCTCGCAGAGAAGTCGACCCTCTTGCCAGACAAGTTGAGCCTAAACCTTCCCTCCTTTCCCTTCAATCTCTGGGCAAGCGTCTTCAAGATCCTGCCAGAGCGGTGCTGGGCGGGAGAGATACCTACAGTCTCATTATTAATGTAGGTCGTGACGTGGTATTGAAGGAGGTCCGCGAGCTCGGCGATGACGGGCGAAGGAGCACCCACAGCCATGCTCTCCTTAAGCCTCTTATTCACTCTGAGAATATCGACGAGCTTATGAGTGAGGTCGTCCTCCGATCGGTACCCAGTCTCGAGAGTGATTGAGGGCCTTACATAGACGGGCGGGACAGGCAGCACGGTCAGGACCATCCACTCCGGCCTAGCGTATTCAGGGTCGATGTCAAGCAGCTCGAGGTCTTGGTTGGTGATCCTCTCAAGCCTCTGCCTAACTACGCTCGCAGAGAGCCTGACAGTGCCTTGGGGAGTGACCTCGAGGAAGGTCGATGGCTTCTCCAGCTCCAGCCTGTACTGCTTCTCGCCGCAGTGGGGGCAGACGGTCGTCGCCATCGCCTGCTGCTTAACCTTGTAGAAGATATGTCTGTACTGTCTACCCTCTGCCTTATGCTGCTCAATCTCCCTCCTGTGACTCTCGATTACTTCATTCTTCAGCAACAGCCTTCCACAAGACCTGCAAGTAGACCTGAGGAGCTCCTGGATGGTCTTGACGAACCCTATGTGGATAACAGGCACGGCAAGCTCGATGTAGCCGAAGTGGCCGGGACAGTTAAGGTACGTATTTCCACAGGTCTTGCACCGCTGGCCCGGCTCAAGCGTCCCGAGCCTCGGGTCCATGACGCCGGTCGGGATAGGTGAGCCATCCTCGTCGTAGGTGTCTGGGTTCTGAATCTCAGCAACGGCCATCTTCCTAATCAGGTCTGGGGAGAGTATTCCGAACTTGATCGCCGCTATGCTGCCCATTACCATCTACATCACCTCCTCGAAGATCAACTTCGGGTAAATCCCCATCGAGAGCAGCTCGTTAAGCAGGAGGTAAAACGCATAGGACATGTTGACTGGTCTCACGGAGACGTCCTTCCCATGCATAGGGCAGATGAATCTCTCCTGCTTTAAGTCATAGTAGGCAGGCAGGCCACACTTCTCGCAGTAGTAGACCGTGTATTTATCGCTCTGCTCCAACAGTCTATCGAGCAACAAGTAGCTCGCGCCATAAGCTATGAGGCAGTCCCTCTCCATCTCTCCGAACTTCAGTCCTCCTCCCCTAGACCTTCCCTCAGTCGGTTGCCTCGTGAGTATCTGTACCTGTCCCCTCGACCTTGCATGGATCTTATCACGGACCAAGTGATGGAGCCTCTGGTAGTAGACGACGCCTATGAAGACCTCCACCTCATACTTCCTCCCAGTCAGCCCGTCGTAGAGTACTTCTGTCCCGCTTGGCTTAAACCCGAGTTCTTCGAGCTCCTTCCTCAGCTCTTCGAGGGGTTTACCGATGAAGGGAGATCCATCTATGATCGTGCCCTTCAAGGCGGCCAACTTGCCTGCAAGGCTCTCGATCAGCTGCCCAACCGTCATTCTAGAGGGGAACGCGTGCGGGTTAATGATGAGGTCTGGAACCACTCCGCTCTCGGTGAACGGCATATCGGCCTGTGGGAAGAGCATGCCCACAACTCCCTTCTGGCCGTGACGAGAAGCGAACTTATCACCTATCTCCGCGAAACATATGCTCCTAACCTTAGCCTTAACTAGCTTGTTGCCCTCCTCTGTCTTAGTTATATAGATGCTGTCGACAACTCCAACCTCGGTTGGCCTCACTGCCTCGGAGGAGTCACGCCAGACCATCTCTCTGGCCGGAGCCCTCATGTACTCCTCCATGAATCTCGGCGGGCTGACCATCCCGACCAGCACCGTCCCTCCAGTGACGTCCGACTCTGGGAATGCAAGGCCGTCGCTGTCTAGGACTCTATAGTACTGCTCGCCCCTGTATCCCCTCACGCTCGAGTCTGGAATCGTTAGTTTGTCCTTCTCACCGCCCATGTATTGCTTTGCCTCGACTTCATACGTCCTGTAGCTTATCGTGAATCCGACGCCACGCTCGACTGAAGACTTATTCAATACTACTGCGTCCTCCATGTTGTACCCATAGCCGGTCAGGATGGCTACGACTAGATTCTGCCCGATTGGGCGCTGATTAAGCCCAAGTATATCAATCGTCCTAGTAGTTACCAAAGGCTTCTGCGGATGAATCATTAGGTGAATTCTCGAATCGACGCGCAAATTATTCGCTATGGATGAGATTCCAAGCGCCTGCTTAGCCATAGACGCCTCATAGACATTCCTAGGAGACTGGTTGTGATTGCTGTACGGAATGATGGACGCGACCGCTCCGAGCATTAGAAGGGGAGAGATTTCGAGATAGTTATGAACGCTAGTCACAGTTTCTGGAGAGATCGCCACTAGAGCGTTTTCCTCCTCCGTCGCGTCTAGATACTCGACAGACCCTATGCTGACCAAGTCCCTAAACTTAAGCGTGCCCGATCTAAGCGACTCGATAGTCTGCGGCTTTAGCTTTACCTCTCCGTCCTCGACGAGTATCAATGGACGCCTAACTCTCCCCTCGTCGGTAGATATCTCCACCTCGGTCACGTGCTCGTACTTGTGGTATGCGATGTTTATCATTGGGCTTATCTCTCCCGACCTCCTCATGGCCTTCAACTCGCTTACCAGCTTCTCCCAGTCGGTATGATATCCTATGAGCTCATTGTCGAGATACACCTTTGCGGCGTTAACCAATTTCCTGCTGCGTCTCCTCTCCTCATGCGCCACCAGAGTACTGATTAGTCCGAGCGACCATAGCTTCGCTCTAAGCTCTTTTTTATCATTCTCTGATAACGGGACTGTAATTTCTGCTCCGAGGGCCAGGTTCTTTACTAGGCCGGAGTTGCTGCCCTCCGGCGTCTCAGTTGGGCAGATCCTTCCCCAGTGTGTTCCATGCAGGTCTCTCGCCTCGAAGTGCGGCTGACTCCTGCTGAGTGGTGACTGTACCCTTCTGAGGTGTCCGATCGTCGCGAGGTAGTTTGTCCTGTTAAGGAGCTGGGTTACTCCTACTCTGCCGCCCGGCCAGTTGCCCGTCGAGAATGCATGCATCACTAGGTCGTTAACGATTCCTGGCCTAACGAACGTGGATATTGATATAGGCTGCCTAGTCGCGATTATTCTTTCGAGCTGATACTTGATGTCCCTAATTAGCTTCATGAATGCCATTCGGTAGAGCTCCATCAGTAGTGGCGCCTCCAGCTTTAGCCTCTTGTTTCCGTAGTGGTCCTTATCGCTAGGCTTCCTGATTCCTAGACTAGCCTCCAGTAGCTTTCCAACCATGTCGCACAAGAAGATCGCCTTCTTATATCTCGAGTCGCTGGTAGTGCCGACGTGGAGTAGGAAGATGTTATCAATCATTTGCTCCGCTCTCTGAACTCTGTACTCCTCTACGTATCCGAACGCCACCCTGTTGCCGATGTACTTTAATGCGTCTTGAGGTGTCTCTACGCCCTCAGCCTCTAGGAATGAAGGTGCGAGTAATTCTTGAACATCGGGCCTGTTTGAGACGAAGTTTACAATGTCTGAGTCTTTAGTCATTCCTAGGGCTCTCAGCATGATTATGAGAGGTATCCCCTTGTAGATCCTCGAGAAGAACACCCTTATCGGGCTTCCCGGCTTGTATGTAATCTCAACCTTGCTCTGCCTTCCGTAGGATGTGGATAGGATAACCGCTGAGTATTGGGGCGTCTTATCTCCCTCCTTCATAGTTATCAATACTCTGTTTGGCGCGAGGTCCTCTATGGCGACGATCACTCTCTCCGAGCCATTAATTATGAAGTAGCCCCCAGGATCCATTGGGTCTTCTCCGATCGCCATCAACTCTTCAGGAGTCATCCTTCTGAGTGGGCATAGCTGCGACTTAACAAGGACGGGTATATCGCCTACATAGACCCGCTCATTACTCACAATTGGTTTTCCATCGACGCTGAGCGACATCCTGATGTAGATGGGCGCAACATAGCTGAGGTTTCGGAGACGGCACTCGAGTGGAGTAATGTTTTCCCTGACCATGCCATCTATCTCGACAATGCGTGGAGCACCGATCTCAACAGACTCGAACTTCAGCACTAAGTTTCCATACTTAGTCTTGATTTCTTGGGGGCTGAGGCTCTTAACTAACTCAGCAAGCCCCTCCTTCACGAAGTAGTCATAAGACTTGAAGTGATGACTAACTAGGCCCTCATCGATAAGGATGCTCCTCGCTACCTCCCAAAGGTCCTCCTGCGACACCTGGGGCTCCAGATGAGACTTTGTCTTCACGCCTCGCTCACCACCACTCGATAATAGACAGCCGTCCCGGCAGTCGGTGAGTTGCGCGTAATTTTTATCACGTCGCCAACCTTCGCGCCCAGCTCCTTCACTACTGGATCGTTGATCAGTATCTGTGGGAGCTGATTGAGGCTTGCTTTGTATTTCTTCAGGAGCTCCTCGACTTCTTCCTTGCTGAGGACTTCGTGTTTCGGCACCAGCTCGTGCTCAAGTATGCTCGGCCTAGTAAATTCTGGAGCGGTAGACTCTTTGCTCGGCTTAGAGGAAACACTCTTCTTCTTACTCAAACTCAACACCAACCCTATACAAAGTCTAATAGACTAAATGGCAACACGTTGGTTATTAACTTTATTTCTAGTCCTCACGCAGCTCGTCCGCCGAGTCGCCAAGTGCAGAATCCCTCGACTGTCAAAGACCTCAATGCAGAGACGCATAATCAGGCTAGAATCCTGAGTTCAAATTTAAAGTTAATTAGCCCGCAAAATTATGACTAATTAAATGACTGCTATTGAGAATCTCGCAAAGATTTTACCAGTAACGCTTCTCGGGATATATCTCCACGCAGTCTTTCTTTCAATCTCGATAGGTACGCCCATCGTACTGGTCTCGCTGATATACCTCTGGAACAAGACTAAAAACGAACTCTATTTCAGGGCAATAAGGACAATAACCGCAATACTAGCAGTAAACTTCGCAGCAGGCGCCGCTACTGGGACCCTCGTGGAGTTCGGGCTAGTTCAAGCCTGGCCAGGAATGATATTCGTGTTATCAACGGTGGGATTTGTCCCATTTACTCTGGAGCTCATAGCCTTTGTGGCTGAGATAGTACTTCTGCTGCTTTTTATCATAACCCTAGGACGGCTGAGGCCGGTGATAAGCCTAGCCCTAATGGCGATCTACTTCATATTTGCGGCATTCTCAGGCGTGGTCATAACGTCTGTCAATAGTTGGATGAATGTACCGTGGGGAACCGCCGATCTCGTCAGGACGTTCTATCCATTCACGCCCACGTTCGGACCACTACAAGTTAGTAGTGATTCCTTCATGAATCTCAGGCTTATCTTTCTCTCCAGCTATTTGTCATACGGCTCAGCATCTCAGGCCATACAAGACCTGGCAGTATCCCAGCAGATCGGTAGATTCCTATTAGACCCATACGTAGCAATCTTTAACGATTACAATTTGGCGAGTGTGCTGCACAACGTTACGGCGGCAGTCATCGTAGGCATGTCGATCATACTTGCTGGATATGCATATTCATTCGTGAAGAATAATAGGACAGAATCACTGAAGATAATCCGTGCCTTTTTGCCGATACTCGCAGTGTTGCTCATCCTTCAGCCAGTAGTGTTTGGCGACTTTATGGGAAAGATGGTTGCTGCTTATCAGCCGACGAAGTTCGCAGCAATCGAGGGACTTTACGAGAGTAGGAGGGACCCACTGCTAGGATTCCTCGCATACAACGACCCAAACGCATTGCTCATCGGGTTCAACGATTTGGCAAAGAACTGTGAAGAACTACGCGGCGTAAAGCTCAAGGAGAGAGTACCATTCATTGCTAGCAAATACATTGACCCGAGTGTCTACGAGCTGGATTTAGGAGAGCTCTGCTGGAGAGACCTCTTAAGAGCTCGAAGCGAAGCCTCAATTCTAAACACCCTCTATTACGTTAAAATTGGGAGTGGAGCTGCAGCATTGATAGGTGGATTGGGACTGCTGTTAAGTCTCTACAATCTTGGTCCACTTTCCAGATTATTGAGGAAGATTCTGGGATTTCTAGGGGAAAGGAGAGTTGTCGCCCTGTTCGCCACGCTTATCCTCCTCGGAGGCATATTGGCCTCGTCTATTGGATGGTTCGTCAGGGAGGTCGGAAGAAAGCCATGGACGATATATGGATATCTTAGGCAAGAAGAGATTGTGACGCCGGTGCCGATCGACACAGCAGTCATCACCCTCTTCACGACGATCTTTCTAGCTATAGGATTCATCAGCGCATACATTATGTACGTCATTGCCACAAGGCCGCAGAAGTTCAGCGAATTGTTTAGGAGGTTGACTGGAAATGAATAACATGGAGCTACTGGGGTTCAGCGTCTTGGGCCTCTCCGTCTTGGTGCACATCGTCTTCGTAAACATCACGATAGGAACAGGATGGATATCAGCTGTATCTAGATACCTAGCTTGGCGCAGAAATGATGCAAACTTAGAATTGATGTCTAGAAGGGTATTCAAGATCTTGGTGATCACCGAGCTCTTCAGCGGTGTCTGGGGCACGATAATGACCGTAATCCTCGCCGGGCTTTTTCCAACCTTCCTCGCAATTGCTACAGATGTTTTGTTCTACCCAATCCTGATTGCACTAACATCAATAATCATAAGGATACCCTCAATAGTCATCTTTTGGTACTCTTGGGGGAGAATTAGTCCTGGAGCCCACTCGTCGCTCGGGTTTGTTATGGCGGCCTCGGGGCTAGGCGTCCCGATAGGCTTCAGATACCTCTTTGCAGAAATAACATGCCCACACGCAATATTATTCGCATTAAAGGGATATAGAGACGAGGCAAGGATTCAGGTCTTCTTCAACCCCACCTATCCATCCCTAATTCTACATACAATACTGGGAGCTCTGATTGTGGGCTCATTAGTAACAGCTTCATACTTCGCCATCAAGAATAACACGAATGTCGGGTTTAGCCGTTATGGACTCTGGATCGGAGCCATATTGCTTCCCCTTCAGACAATCGTAGGCACATGGTATCTATTGTCTCTGGGGACTGAGTCGCCGATACTTTTCAGAAACCTCATGGGGATAAGCGGCTCAACCTTCAACGCAGCTCCACTATTTACTGCCAAAATTCTGATCGTTGTATTAATTGCAGTATTTATCTACGGAGGATTAAAAACAGCCAAGGGTGGCGGGACAGCGATGCCCAGGTACGTGGCGCATCTAGGGACGCTGGGCGTGGTCATGCTTATTATTTCTGAGTTCATCAATGATGGTGCTAGGTATCCATACTTTGTCCTCGTGGGCGAGTCCGGGCTTAGGCCAGCCGAGTTCATGAACATCTACATGGACATACCGCTACCAATCGCATACCTAGTATTGGGCTCACTAATGCTACTGACAGGCGTATTCATAGCAATGTTCTACTACGCATTAAATAGAAAACTACTTGCAGACATTCCTGCATAGCCAGAGCCAACATTATGAGGAGTTTTACGTCACATCTAATACAAAAGTACGCCGGGGGCGGGATTTGAACCCGCGCGGCCCGCGAGGGGCCACAGGCTCTCAAGGCCTGCCCCTTGGTCCGGGCTTGGGTACCCCGGCTGATGAGTCTTGGGTCCTCCGTTCATATAAGCCTTATATTGAGAGGGGTCTAAGTGTAGGGACTAGTGAGCGGTAGGCTTATCCCTAGGACGATGGCGTCGCAGCATCCTGACAATGCGTGTCTGCCAGAATGGTGTAAGAATGAGGTCATCGCGGGAGACGACGAGGTGTTCGAGGTGTATTTTGACTATGCAGTTCTTGGCTGCCAAGAAGCCATGTGGGACGCTGAGGGCAAGGATATCGACCCGCACGTCGTAAGAAAACTATTCACGAACCATCGAGACTTCTTCTCAGAGAAGAGGCTGGGGACCGACGTATTCTTGACGCTCAGGCTTCCGAACCCGTCAATAGAGGTTGCTGAGAAGAAAGTCTTCATAGAGACCCTCGAGTCGATTCCAAGACACAACGACATAGCGAGAGCCATGTACGGAGAGGACTTTGGTGGTGCATTGTTTGAGGTCATTCTGCCATTCACGACAGCTCCAGAAGACCTACTAAGAGTCAAGGAGATATACAGGAAAGTGGTCGTAGAGCCTACCTGTAAGTACATCGAGTCGAGTGGACACTTACTAAGAGAATTCGTCGGAGATGTTACGCCGCCTGACTTGGAGGTCATTCCTCTCTTCGAGGACATGAAGACGCTGATCAACTGCGGCGAGATAATGAGGAGATACGTCGAGACAGCGAGGCCGAGCTATCTTAGAGTATTCATTGCCCGCTCAGACCCAGCACTAAACTATGGATTCATAACCTCCGTGTTATTGGCTAAGCTTGCACTCTCCGAGGCAGAGAAGGCCTCGATTGATTTAGGCGTGCCAATACATCCAATCATAGGTGCTGGCTCGCTTCCATTCAGAGGGCATAACTCTCCGAGAAACATAGATGGCTTTGTCGAGGAGTATCGAGGGATATGGACCGCAACTATCCAGTCAGCCTTTAGGTACGACTACCCGATAGACGAGGTGAGGCAGGCAATTGCTTGCCTAAACGCCACGCTGCCCCGAGGAAGGGCCAGGATACTCGAGGAATGGGAGAATACACAGCTACGGCAAATAATCATGAAGCTATCGAGCACTTATCAAAAAATGGTTGAGAAATGCATGGACGCAGTTAACCGCGTGGTTGAGCTTGTACCGCCACGCCGTAGCAGGAAGCTCCACATCGGCCTCTTCGGCTACTCTAGAATGGTCTCGGGGAGAGCTGCTCCTAGGGCAATCCCATTCGTCGCGGCGCTCTACTCGCTAGGCCTGCCCCCAGAATTCATAGGCCTGAAAGCCATCAGGGATATGGATAGGGACTCCTCTGATTTATTGATGAAGACGTTCGTTAGGCTGAGGGAGGACTTGCGAGAGGCGGGCCGGCACGTCGTCTGGGACGCCGTATCAATACTATCGGAATATAAGGAAGAATTCTCCAAGATCTTGGGCAGGGAATTTCTCTCAGAGTTCCTGCCGTCCTATCTTGAAGACCTCTCGGTGGCACAGGAGGTCCTAGGGGTCAAGGTGGGAGAAAACTCCCTCTACTATAGGAGGTACACAAACGCTATAGAGAATTTCCTCATCTACATGATTGAGAACGATGCCGCCAACGCGCGTTCAGAGCTGGTAAGGGCAGCAGCGATGCGCAGATCACTCGGATAGGCTGAGACATAGCTATGAAAACAGCCTGCTGATCAAGAACTCCTTCGAGAATGGCTGGAGGTCCTCTAGTCCCTGGCCTACTCCGACGAATATTATTGGTCTGCCAATAGCGTAGCATATCGATATCGCTGACCCGCCCCTAGTATCGCTGTCAAACTTTGTGAGCACGACGTAATCGACCCCCACGTAGCTGTGAAACTGCCTGGCCTGCTCCAATGCCACGTTACCCGTCAACGAGTCGCCCACGTAGATCACCGAGTCAGGCGCAGCGACGCGCTTTATCTTCCTCATTTCTTCAAGCAGGTTTTTGTCAACCTCGGTCCTCCCAGCGGTGTCTATCAAGACTACATGCGAGCCGCTCGCCCTGGCGCTGTTTATCGTATCAACAGCGACTGCTGCGGGGTCGCTTCCATAGACCTGGCTCACGGCCTTCACTCCTATCCTATCGGCCAGCGTCTTCAGCTGCTCTATAGCCGCAGCCCTAAACGTATCGCTGCAGGCAATCACCGGAACTAGGCCCGATTTCTTGAAGAAAAGAGCCATCTTTGCTACTGTCGTGGTCTTGCCCCCGCCGTTCGGACCGACGAAGAGAATCACGTAGGGGCCGGAGCCGCTTGAATTTTTTGACCTAATACCGCTGATTAGTTTTTCCGGGCTCGCCTCGATTATTACTGAGCTCAACGCATCAATCATGATCTGCCTTATGGCGGAGCCCCGGTCAGAAAATCTAGGAAACCTCAGAGACCTAAGCCTCTCATCAATTATCTCTACTATCTTTTCCGCCGCCTCAATCGAGACATCGTTTGCGGCAAGCTGGATCTTAAAGTCCTCTAGGATTGATCTCAGCTCGCTGAGTGAGAGCTGCGTAGTTGCAAATCTCTCAGCGAGGCTCGAAAAGGCTCTCCTAAGACCATCTAACATTTAGCCCTCACTTTTGGGCGCTCGCTGACGCTCAAGCGCCCTCTCGACAGCGGCTAAAAATCGTCTCAGAGCCTCTGCCCGCTGACTCGAGGCCTGAATGTTCTCCACTAATCTCTCCCTCGTGTTCCTAAGACTCTGGAGTCTCCTGTCAAGTATTTCCCTGCATCTCTGGATGGGCGCCTCAATGAAGATGTCCTGACCTATGCCTATCTTCAGCCTGTCCTTGACCGTCACCGTAGCCTCTATCATGCTTATGCCGCCTATCGGGACTAAGACGTTCATTGCCTCGGGCGACTTTACCATCTCGTCGATCAATTCGACCGCCCTCTCGTGGTCAACGATGGATGAGTCAATGGCAATCAATTGGGCCTGAAGTTCCCGCAACATTTGCTCGATTATGTTTAGCTCTACGAGCGCTCTTTGGACGTCCTCCTGAGTAACCTTTACTCCCAATTCCCCTAAAATCAAGGATGCGGCAGTTAATATATTAAGCTCGCCGAGTTATCACAACCCAAGGCCGCGAGATATAGTCATTAATTCGGGACCATTAGTCCTAGCCCCTATCAATACACCTTTAGAATTAGCAAGCACGCCGCTTCTGACATATTTCATACCGTCATTGACTGTTGACCTAACGACGCTTACACGACATACCTCCTCGACCTTCTTTATGTCTTCGTCACTTGCATCCACGTGGATCAACCCTCCCCGATCAGTCACGAGACATATGGAGCCGACATAGCTCCTCGAAGCAATGGTCATCTCGTATACCTCGACGCCCAGAACGTCAGATATTTTCCTAATATCAGCTGATCCAAAATCTGGCGAGGCTATCGCTCCTCTGCTATTGGCCGTTATCAGGTTTCCCAGCGCGGTCAATTTACAGTCCAGCACGCCTACGTTCATGTCGCTTACACTTTTCCTGATGATCTCTACCTCCTCGTCGAGCACGGTTGATGGTAGGAGAATTCCGTTGGAATTCATGGCGACCATGGGTCCAACTAGGTGGGTCCCAGATATGGACGTCGTTATCGCGGTTACTCCTAAAAACTCCTCGAGTATTCTTATCTTATTTGCCGAGACTATCTGGGATATCAAGAGGTATTCATCATTCACCGTTGCGAAGAGCCCGATATGCGGTGTTCCCAATATGTCTATGAGCTGCACATTTGACTCTGAGAGCTTATTCGCCGGTATCTCCCTCACCCCGCAGCTTAACATCAACTACGCCTTCTTCTCCACGCTCAACCACTATCGGCACCTTCCTAGGAGGCTTCTCAGCTCCCCTAGACCAGATATAGGATACGAGCTCATTTGAGAGTCGAACCCGCTGAGCCTTTGAAATCCTTGTTATCTTGGCCCTCAGCAGGTTTATCGCCCGCTTAGCCCTCCTCAATTTAGGAGCCTTGTAAGCATCACGGAGATTAAGCGTCAACTCGAGTCTCTTCTCTGACAAATCCACCACCTACCGGCTAGGGCTTAATCCTGCCGCTCCTTCGCCAGTGCCTAGCTCTATGACTCATGCGTACCTCTCCTCCAGTCCTAGCGACTATCCAGGCCGGAACAGGGTCGGCCCTCTTAGCTGCCGCTGCCAATCTCTTCTTCATGGGCAATGTCCTCGGCAACCCTACTCCAAGGTTGCTACTCATCATCCTTTCTAAAATAGATTTCACGCTTTGCCGGTCAATAATCCCTGCTGAGCCTCTGGATCTTTACCTCTCTCTTCGGAGGCATGATCCTACTTAAAATCTCCTTAAGGACTTCGTCAGTAATCTGGCTCTTAATTCTTCCCGCCTTGGCTAGCTGGTAGAGATAATTCTCTACGGACTCGGCCACCTCTGGTCTCGCTATCTTGAGGTTGGCGAGACGCTGCCTAGCCTCAGGTGTCAGGATGGCCCGCAGGACCGCCGCTCTCTCGGCCTCAAGTCTCCTCCTCTCCTCTTCCTCCGCAGCCCTGGCCTGAAGCTCTGCCAGCTTCCTCCGCCTAATTTCCTCAAGCTCTTCGTCGTCTGTCGACACGTCCCTTATACCTCAAATTAGATTATCCAAGCCTCTAAATTTAAGAATTTCATGCTTAGAGACTATGAAGCCTGCTTTTTCTCAGGCTTCGGTATGAAGCCCTCCCTTATCAAGAGGTATTTAGGCTCGAAGCGCTTCAGCGTCTCCTCAGAGTCATACACCCTAGCTATTACTCGGGAAAACCGCGAGCCAAAGCTCGGATCCACACAGACAATCATCAGCCTACCAACGTTCACGCCCAGCTTCGAGGCAATGATCTCCCTAAGCTCAGATCTACTAGGAGTGCCTCCATCGTAGTCAACCCTCAGTACGTATTCTTTCCTGCCGATCAGCCTATTTTCACTCTGTTTGACGATAGCGACGTTGCTGACAGGCATACGCATCACTTCACTAAGACAGCGTTAATTTGAGCTATTGCGTCACTTATCACATTCCCCCTGACAGTCACTCTCTTCCTCAGCCCCTCCACGCTCCTCCTATTTCTAGGCTTCTTTCTCTTTGACGGCGGCTTTCTCCTAGCCTTAAACCCAGTGGACTTCGTCAACAGTATGCTTACCAGCCTTGAGCCACTGACATCGCTGCGCATCGGAAAACCACTGTTGTCGGTTCCACCTGTTATTCTAATTCTGCCCTGCCCCAATCCGAGAGCCGTCGCATCGATCTCGTCGCCTATCTTCTTTCCTCGAAATATTGCAAAGAGCTGAGGCGTAAGCATTATCGTCTGAGCCTTCCCCGTAGATGGGTCGGACAAAACAAGCCTTGGCCCCGTAGCTTCCTTCTTCGACATCTCTCTAACCACAAGCAGAGTATTAGCTGCTATTTTAATGTCTTCTAAGACCGCCTACCTCGCCCAGAGAGGATTTATCCTCCTGTTAATGTTGAGGACCTCCTCGAGAATCTTTCGAGACTGCTCGTCTAGCTTATTGATGAAGACGGATGAGAGCAGCCTCGCGTCACTCTCAGGAATGGCAACGTATAGGACTTCATTCTCCTTTATGTGTCTGCCAATCGTGGGCTCCTTCATAGAGATGGCGACCTTCATTCCGGCCGTGGCCGCTGGAATTGCCTTGCCCATGTCCTGTATCTGCATGATCGTGCCTACGATCTTTCCCTCCTCATTCATCAGGTTTATTCTAGGAGTTATTAAGCCGCCAATTACCTCCACGCCGACTATTGCGGGGTTGCTCCTCCTGAAGACCATGCCCTCGATGAGCCTGATTTTTCCAGGCTTGACGAGCTTCTCAAACTCCGCCCTCTCCCTCTCACTCCTAGTCTTCTCGACCCAATCTACGTATTCCTCTATGAGCCTGAACAAGACGGGGTTCCTGAATATCTTCACCCCCCTGTTAGCCGCCTCGATCTCGATGTTCCTCGGCACGTCTACATTGTATGCAAGAATTACTCCTAGGAACTCATCCTTCTCCCTGACGATCGAGGCCTCCATCACGTCTCTCTTGCTGACCTCTCCGATGTCGGCGAGCCTCACGCTCAGCCCCCTCTCGTGAAGATAAGCCACCAGAGACTCCAACGCGCCTAGGCTGTCAGCCTTCACAACGACGCCAATCTTATCGGTGCTCAGCCTAAACTCTCCAATATCCGCTGTCAGCCTCTCAAAAACTTCCTGTACATCTTCCTCCCCACGGAGTCCGTAGATCGGCGATCCTGGGAAGGCCTTCTCAAGCCCCTCAGCGACTATCTTGACCCCTGCCGAGGCGGCGACCTCCTCAATCATCTTAAACCTATCCCTCGGATCCCTCATCTCGTCAAGTGGCTTAGGCATCATCAGCGCCCTCACCCTAGCGAGGAATGGGCCGTCTTTCCCCAGCAGTGTAATCCTATCACCAACCCTCAACACTCCATTGCTAATCACCGCGTTGACCGTCGCGCCCATTCCCTCCTCCTCCACAATTTCTAAGACCACGCCCTCACATCCATCCTCGCGGAACGCGAGTCTATTCCGAAGATAGACCTGGGCAAGGCCGAGGATCAGCATCAGTAAGTCCGGAATACCCTCGCCCGACTTAGCACTAACAGGAACAATGGCGAGAGTCTTGGCAAAAGATTTTATCCGAGTGTATAGGTCTGCCTGAAAACCATACTGTGAAAGCTCGCCCGCGAGGAGATATATCCTCTTCTCCAACTCGTCTATGACTGCCCCACTCTGATTGGCGAGAGCCTTGGAGATGGGCGCGCCCTCAACAGTTCTCCACCCAGGAATCAGGTCTATCTTGCTCAAAGCCACTACGAATGGAGTCTTCCTAGACTTGAGCAGCCTGACACTCTCTATCGTCTGCTCTTGGACTCCCTTCGTCACGTCAATTACTAGGATTGCCAGGTCGGCCACCGAGCCGCCCCTCCTACGCATGTTGGCGAAGGCCGCGTGCCCAGGCGTATCTATGAATAGTATCCCAGGAATCTTGAGCTCAACCTTAACCTCGCCCAAAAGCGCCCTACAAGTATCGACAACCGCATCTAGCGGAAACAAGCTTGCACCAATCTGTTGAGTAATGCCTCCAGCCTCCCTAGCAGCGACGACCGTCCCCCTCATCTTATCCAGAAGAGAAGTCTTACCATGATCCACATGTCCAAGAACAACCACTATCGGCTCCCTGAGACTCTTCAATCCCTACCCAAATAAGAGACAACAAAGACCACCAATATAGACCTTCTCGACAACAATAATTCTAATCCTCAAAAAATAAAAACCAATTGAGGCTTGAAGTTTTATATTACCTGTGTTAGTGGGTCGACTATTCTAAGCCTAGTTATGTGTCTCTGCAGCGTGATAGCTATTAGAATTGCTGGAAATGTGGCTAAGAAGTTTGCGACCGCAAATATCGATAACCCAATGTTCTGAGTAAACATTGTGGCGAGTACTGTTGGGAGTGTCTGTGCCTTTGATCCAGTCGTCAGTATCCATGCCATTATGAACTCGTTCCAGGAGGTTAGGAAGGCGATTATCGCGCATGTAGCTATTCCTGAAGACGCTACAGGCAACACTATCCTGACGAAAGCGCCCATCCTAGTGAATCCGTCTATTCTTGCCTGTTTTTCCAGTTCTCTTGGAAGCGTCGCGAAGAACCCCATCAATATCCAAGTAATCAGCGGAATAATCAGGCTAAGATGAGCAATTATCAGTCCTAGATGCGTTCCAAGCAATCCAATAGTTTTGTACATTATGAAGTATGGAATTACTATTGAGATTGGTGGAAGCGTCCTCGTCCCAAGTATCAACATAAGCAAGGCGTTGCGTCTCGGAATATTGTACCTACCCAAGACGTATCCAGCGGGGACGCTCACGGCCATGGCTATCAACGTAACAGTCGATGCTACAATCGCTGAGTTTGTCAGTCCCTCAACTACTGGGTATCCTGCGGGCCTCAGCATCTCTCCAGTAATGCCTGGAGCGGGAAATCCAAGAACCCTCAGTATGTTTGAGAAGGTTGGATTAGTTGGGAATATCTGCGGCGGCCTCGAGACCACATCAGTCTCCCACATAAACGCAGCTATCAATATGTAGTAAAGCGGAAGAACACTCCATAGGATTAATGCGATCGCTACGACTATCAGGACTAGCTTTTTCTTCATCTGGCCCTACCCGTTCTTGTTAAGAACGTGAAGTATAGGGTCGCTAGCACCATCACGATCGCTATAAGCAACCAGGAGATCGCTGCTCCATATCCTAGGTTGAAACTTTTGAAGACTACTTCGTAAATATAGTATGTGAGCGTGGTTGATGAAATACCTGGCCCTCCACCCGTCATAAGTATGACGATGTCAGCAGTAGTTGCGGCAAAGAAGGTTGACAGTACAAGTGTGATCAAAACTGCATATTTAATGAATGGGAGAGTGATCTTAGTAAATCTACCTACTGGCCCGATCCCGTCAATCTTTGCCTGCATATATAGTTGTTCCGGTATTGTTTGAAGCCCCGCTAGCATGAAGAAGGCACAAAGCGGCACAATATGCCAAGAGTAAGCTACTGCCATCCATTCGACTGAGTGTTCATAATTGACGAACCAAATGTACTCCTTGATTAAACCGAGCCTATATAGAATGCCATTAAGCAAGCCCCAGTCAGAGCTTAGGAACCACCTCCAAGAATATGCTGTTGTAAATTCTGACAGAGCATAAGGCAGGAGTATAATCGCTCTAATTACGCCTCTGAAAGGAAGGGTCTCGTTAAGGAATAGAGCAATGCCTAAGCTTAGGCCAGTAGTTATGGCGACGACCTCAGCGACAAACCTAGCGCTAACAAGGAGCGAGTGGTAGAAATACTGGTCAGAGAAAATGTTTGCATAATTTAGGAGACCGGCAAAATTTATCTGATACGGTGAAAGCTTTACAATGCTAAATGATGAGTATAATGAAGTAGCCATCGGATAAATAATGATTCCAAAAAGAAATATTATAAGTGGAGCTATAAACAGCATCGCTAGCGTCGTATCGCTAAGTTCCCGTCGATGTTTGATATTAGCCATAAAAAATTTAGCCCCCGCTCTCAGCTTTTACTTTCTTTGCATATTCATAAAGTTCCTTAACAACATCTTCTGGGCTCCGCTGGCCGCTCGCTGCTAATGGCAATAGGTCGCTTGCCTTTGTCTGCCAATCAAGATACCACGGAGACTTCCATATCCATGGGAATGGCACAACCTCCATGATCTTCTTCTCATATTCTAGTTCTTCTGGATAAGGCATCCATTTGGCATACGCCGCCATGACGTCTGGATCTGACAGTATTTCACGGTATCCAGAGTTAAGGGCAGTCTCTATAGCCCATTTCTTGGCTACAAATATTACGCCATTGATGTCTCTGTATCCATACCAGAGCTCTAACTGTAATGCTCTGTCGAAATCTGGGTCTTTCTCTGGGGTGGCCAGGTGGTAACCACCCATATCTAGTAGTCCCCACGAGTGTTCTTTGACGGGGGTCAATCTACAATGACCTGCAAACTTAGATGTTGCGGGATCGTTAAATGTCTTCAAGTCGTAGGTTTGTTGCGGAGAATACGCAAAGTTACCTGTGCCGAACGCTGCCAGGTAGTCGGCCTCAGTCATTGTAAGAACACCCTTTGGTACTAGGCCTTTCTTCCATATTTCCGCCCAATCTTTCAATACCTTTCCAGCCTCGGTGTCGGGTCCGAACACTGGGTTAAAGTCTTCGTCGAATAGGCAGTTCTTTCCGTCTGGGCTTTTAGCCCTATTCATTGTCTCGAAAAGCCATGCCCATGCCATGCCGAACCATTCCTTGAACCAGTGGGGTAGGAACGGCGTTTCAGCTACGCCTTTATTCTTGACGATCTCGATCTTCTCATACAGGTCCCACCACGAGGTCGGAGGCTCGTCTATGCCTGCCTTTTGCGTCAATAATTCATTGTACAGTATGTTGCCTCTAGCGGATGTAAAGTACGGCAATGCGAATAGGTGTCCATCAGTGGTAGTGAATCCATCAGCGACTGAAGGATACATATCGCTAACTATTTTCTTGTATAAGTCAGATCCATATCTCTCAGAGACAACTTTTGTTAAGCTCCTGATCCAGCCCCTAGCATACCATCTCGCACCATGGAACGGGTTGCCATAACAAACATCTACTTTACCGCCAGCTATGAATTTAGCCTCCATAAGCGCTGGATAGTCACCAGATATAACCTCATACTCGGCATTCTCATTTAACTGCTCATTGAAGATCCTTATGTTCTCCTTGACAATGTCTGGCCTATACCCCCATCCGTTCATGATGAGAGTAGTAGTAGGCTTCTGTGCATGCCTAGTTATGTATCTGTATCCAGTTGTAGTTTGAGTTGTGGGTGCACCAACTGTAATGGTGGTCGGAACTGTCTGCGTTACTTTAACGGTAGTTGTGATCGTCTGAGGCGCAGCCGGCGGAGCGGTCGCACTCCCAGCAAGATAGCCACCAACGCCAGCAACCACACCTGCCACAACAGCCGTTACAGCAATTTTACCAGCGGTGCTTAAAGCTTCTCTCCTATTTAGGCGCTTATTGATTAGTTCGTTTGGCTTCTTGGTTGACTTAATATTTCTTTCCTTCATATCATTCAGCACCTAAAATAGACCTAAGAGTTGTATTTAAATTTTGGGACAAATTGTAGCATATATAAATGTGTATAAAACAAACATCAATAAACTAACTAGAGGTTCATATTGGAAAAGATTAACCTAAAATATGATAAGTTTATAGTTTGATTGACTTATCCTCTACTATTGATCTCTGAATCGCCAGCGCTATTTCTAAGGATTTTAGCGCCTCATCACCTGTAACAAGCGGTGTCTTATCATGTATTATGCATTCAATAAAGGAATTGAGCTCTTCCTTCAGGTCGCCTATAAGCCTATCGTTCACAATGGGCCAGTGATACGTATCTGGAAAAGTGACTTCATCGGGTGTGAAGACTTCTAGTCCCATGCTATGAATTCCAACGTTGAGGGACCCCTTTGTACCTGAGACGTCAAATCTAGACTCTAATCCATATGGCCAAGTATGGGGTTGGATCCAATTGATCTCTAGGTTGCCCACAGCGTCGTTCTCAAATTTTATTATTGCAAATAAAACATCAGGAGCCTTGTACTCCCTGAGAACCTTGCTGGTAGTCGTCGCATAAACACTCTTCGCCTTTCTCATTCCGTTATACCAAAGCATCATGTCTAAATCATGAATTCCCATGTAAAAGATTGGATGAGACCACCTAGCCACCCTTAAAGGTGTGGCTAAAGTTGTCATTCTTCTGGCAAAAATAGAGACTATTTCACCAATCTTCCCATCATCAACTACCTTCTTACCCTGTGCGTATCGGGCATCGAATCTTAAAATAAACCCGACCGTAAATTTTACCTTGTTCTTCTTAGCGCAATTGACCATCTCGACGGCGTCTTCCATCGTGTGTGCAATTGGCTTCTCGACAATTACGTGCTTGCCTGCATTCATGCATTTTACAGCCAATTCCTTATGCGTTTGTTCTGGAGTAACTATTGAAACAGCATCCACGTCTTCCTTACCGAGCAGATCGTCAATGTCTTGATAATACTTGACGGAAAATTCTTCAGCAGCCTTTTTTCCTAATTTATCATCCTTATCTACAATAGCTACTAATTGGCACAGTGGACTTTCTGAAAAAACTCTCGCATGATACCTACCAAAAAATCCAGCACCCACTACAGCAACTTTTACCTGCTTCACAAAAATTACATTGATGAAGAGTAATATATAGTATTGCTTTTCACAGGTACTCTACTTAAAAATAGGCCTATCTAGCAGTAGTGTGTAAGTAAAATATGTTCTTTTGTGTGGCAGCATCAAAGTAGTAGAGATTATTTTTGTCAAACTTCATCCAAACCTTTCTGCCTACATCATCTTTGAATCTCCAAGGAATTCTGGCTTTGATTATCTTGTCTTCGCCAAGTTCCTTATTATATAAGTCTACAATAGTCTCGTTTCCAAGATATTCTATTGCGTAGATTTCCACTTCTATATCTTCAGGACCTGTCTTTTCAAAACTGATGCTAATGTGCTCAGGGCGAGCTCCCAGCAATATTTGACTCAGTGAGAGATCCTCTATTGTTTTTATAACATCCTGTGGGATGGTTAACTTGTATTTGTTTCCAATAATCAAACCTTTGTCTTTATACGTTGTATCTATGAAATTCATTGGCGGCGAACCTACGAACCCTCCTACAAAAGTGTCTATCGGCTTATAGTAAAGTTCCTCTGGTGAGGCAATCTGTATTAGGTTCCCTTGATTTAAAACTGCGATTCTATCACCCATGCTCATGGCCTCAGCCTGGTCATGTGTAACATAAAGCGTTGTGACTCCGAGCCTTCTCTGAAGCTTAAACAGTTCCGCCCTCGCGTAGACCCTAAGCTTAGCATCGATATTGCTTAATGGCTCGTCCAGAAGGAATATTTTCGGATTTCTAACAATTGCTCTGGCCAAAGCCACTCTTTGCCTCTCACCGCCGCTAATTTCGTATGGCATCCTATCTAAGAGATGATCAATTCTAAGTAGCTCAGCGGCCTCCTTTACTTTTTTCCTTATTTCTTCTTTTGGGAGTTTCATAACCCTCAGGGGAGTAGCAATGTTGTCAAAGACTCTCATGTGTGGGTATAGTGCATATGTTTGGAACACCATAGCGACGTTTCTCTTCTCGGGGGCGAGATCAGTCACGTCTTCATCATCGAAATAAATTCTTCCTTTGTCTGGTCTCTCAAGTCCCGCTACGAGATTCAAAATCGTTGATTTACCACCACCCGAAGGACCCAGTAGTACGAAGAACTCCTTGTCCTTGACCTCAAAGGTTAGATCGTTTGCTGCCACCACCTTTCCGAATCTTTTTGTAACGTGCTCTAAGACGACCGATACCATGTAACCACGGTCATCATTAATGTTTAAGCAAGTATTTAAGTGTAATTAAAGACTGGAGAAAAGTTAACTCTTAATCGACCGATTAAAATAAATTTAAAAACTTTCAGCTTCCTCAACAGTCAACACACTTATCAAAAACCAAGAAAATATATTTAATTCTCTCGCGATGCTAAGTTAATGCGTCGGTAGGGATGACCCAAAATAAAATGAGGGCAGCACTATTGTATGGCCCGAGCGATGTTAGAATAGAGGATGTAGACATTCCAAGCATAAGCGATGATCAAGCCTTAGTTAGGGTCAAGGCAATCGGTATTTGTCAAAGTGACATCAGAGTAATTAAAGGACTAAGCAGGAAAAAATACTTTTCATATGGATGCGATAGTTATGGACTAACTGGGCATGAATGGGTAGGTGAAATTGTTAAGTTAGGGAAAAAAGTTCAGGGATTTAATATTGGAGATCGGGTAATTCCTGAAATAATTATTTCTTGCGGGAAATGTAAAATGTGCATAGATGGACGTACGAATCTATGTCTTAATAAGCAATACGTCATTAGAGGTTACGCCGAATATGCAGTAGTTCCATTTACCAATCTCTACAAGGTTCCGGAAAAAATTGATTTTGAAGAAGCAGCCTTAATTGAGCCCATTGCAGTCACGCTTCATGCAAACGAAATAGCCAAGCCTACTCTTGGAGATTTGGTGTTAATAATGGGCGCAGGCCCAATGGGCCTCTTAAATCTCATAATAAATAAACTATCAGGTTCACGCGTCTCGGTGTCCGACATCATTGATGAGAGGCTTCAGAAGGCTAAATCTTTGGGAGCCGACGAAGTAATTAACCCATCAAAAGAAGACATTAGTGCTAGGGTAAAAGAGCTAAATGATGGGTATGGTGCAGATATAGTTATTGTATGTGCAAGCTCTGCGAAGGCGATAGAGGATGGTTTTAAAGCTGTTAGACCGGGGGGAAAATTGCTATTATTTGCTGGGAGCATATTTCCTCCTGAAGTGAAGTTAGATCCAAATTACATTCATTATAACGAAGTGACTATAACAGGAAGTTATGATCATCTTGCTAAAGACACGATCAATGCTATAAAACTGTTATCATATCGACAGATAAATGTAAAGCCAATAATTTCTCATTATGTATCTTTACAAGAACTGCGCAAAGGAATTGAAATAGCCGAGAGCCACATAGGATTAAAGGTTATCGTCAAGCCTTGACTATAAATTCGTTAAAACCAAAAATTAAGGGCCCATATTTAATAGGCATAGACATAGGCACATTTTCCTCCAAGGGAGTAATTATTAACATTAATGGAGATATTTTGGCAGAACAATACGTAGATCACGGAGTCAATATTATTAGGCCTGGATGGGCCGAGCAAGATCCAGAAAAATGCTACTGGAAAGACTTCAAATTTATAATTAAGTCTTTGATTAAAAAATCAAAAATCGAACCCGGCGAAATTGTAGGCATTGGGATAAGCTCACTCTCTCCGGTTTTGATTCCGGTTAATCGTAAAGGCGTGGCCATCAGGCCTGCAATTATATATATGGATAGGAGAGCTCTAAATGAGAGTTTGGTTCTGAAAGAAAAAATTGGAGAAGAAAACATCGTGAAGATTACTGGGAATGCAGCTGATCCATACTTTGCGGGATATAAACTGCTCTGGTTAATGCATAATGAGCCAAAAACATACGAACAGGCATGGAAAATTTTAAACGCTGATAAGTATCTTATTTTCAAGCTTACAGGCAGGACAGTAATTGACAATGCTACTGCAGTTTTATATGCGCCATTTTACGATGTCAATCAAGGTAAATGGTCATCTGAGATTGCTGACCTGACAAACGTAAATCTAGACATATTTCCCGGAGAAATTGTCGATTCAAGCGTTGTGGTAGGTGAAGTTAGTCGTAATGCAAGTCGTGATACAGGACTGTTCGCTGGTACAAAAATCATTGCTGGAGGCCCTGATGCCATAGTCTCAAGCTTTAGCGCTGGCATGGTTGATGAGGGGGAATCGGCATTCATGTATGGAACGACTGGTTGCTGGTTTTTAGTCAACGACAAACCAATCATCGAACCACATGGAAGACTAGTATTTTGCCCGCATGTTGTTCCTAGAAAATACTTGTTGTGTGGTATAATGATCAGCACAGGAGCATTAGTGAGATGGTTTGTAGATAATTTTGTTAAGACTTCTAGGATGGATAATAAGTCAAAAATTCTTGAAAAACTTGATCGAGAGGCAGGCTCCATAAATCCAGGCAGCGATGGCCTTATTGTTCTGCCATTCTTTATGGGTGAGAGAACACCGATATGGGATGTAAACGCTAAGGGTATCATTTTCGGGCTTACATTGAAGCATGGCTGGAAACACGTGTACAGGGCGATACTAGAGGCGCCGGGTTACGGTCTCAGAAAGCACATCGAAATTGCTAGGTCAATGGGATGCGAGGCTAGGGCTATTTTCGCTGTTGATGGCGGAGCGAAGAGTAGGACCTGGAGACAGATAATAACGGACATCACGGGCATACCTCAAATCTATTCTAAAAGACATCTAGGAGCACCTTTCGGCGATGCCTTTCTAGCAGGAATAGGAGTGAAGATTTTTAAGAGTTATGAATGCATAAAAAACTTTCTCGGAGAGACAGAGACAACCTCTCCAAACCCTAGTAATTATGATCTTTACGGTAAGTATTATCGACTCTATTTGGAGCTTTATGAGAAAACGAGAGAGACTATGCGTGCGATTTCGGGTACCAAGTAACCTATAACCTAATTTTAAGCGCTCTTACATCAGACAGAAATAGAGTAAATAATTATGAATAATAGATTTTCTTTAAAGGTTTTATAAATGTTTTTATTGTTGATTATTATTATTTTTTCGTGGTGAATGTATTGTGATTGAGAGAGTTGTTACTGGTATTCCTGGCTTTGATGAGATCTTGAATGGCGGTATCCCGAGACGTAATGTTGTCTTGCTGGCCGGTGGGCCGGGCACTGGGAAATCAATCCTTGGTTATCAATACTTGTATAATGGGGTTAAGAAGGACGAGCATGGAATACTCGTTGCGCTTGAGGAGCATCCGGTCCAGATAAGGATAGCTATGTCGCAGTTCGGGTGGGACGTATCAAAGTATGAGGAGGCGGGAGAGTTCGCGATCGTTGACGCTTTCACAGCAGGTATAGGCGAGGCTGCAAGGAGGGAAAAATACGTCGTCAAGGCTCCTGACGACTTTCAGTCTCTAATCGATGTCTTGAGGACGGCTATTAGGGAAGTCAGGGCGGATAGGGTGGTGGTTGACTCGGTGACTACCCTCTACATCACTAAGCCAGCCATGGCTAGGGGCATGGTTTTGCAGCTCAAGAAGATACTCTCAGGAATGGGATGCACCTCGATACTTGTCTCTCAGGTAAGCGTGACTGAGAGAGGGTTTGGTGGGCCTGGAGTAGAGCACGCGGCTGACGGGATTGTCAGGCTGGACCTCGACGAGATAAAGGGAGAGCTCAAGAGGAGTCTTATAGTCTGGAAGATGCGTGGCACTTCGCACTCGATGAAGAGACATCCCTTCGACATAACCGATAAGGGCATCACTGTTTATCCGAAGGAAGTAATAGAGGTTACTGAGTAGGGGGTGGTGGAGATGAGTGAGGAAGTTCCATTAACGCCGATGGGAAGGGAGCAGATCCATAAACTGGAGTCAGCGCTTCTAGTCGCAAGCATATTTAGCCCCGCCGTCCTTAGCGAGCTTCAGAACCCAAGCGAGAGGCTAACCTGGATTGATAGCCTAGCCGTCGCCGCCGCGGCCCTCGCTAGGGAGAAGGCAAAGATGAACGTCTCACAGATAGCTGACGAGCTTGGGAGGACCGAGGCGACCATCAGGAACCACCTCCAAGGCAAGACTAAGGCAGGCCAGATAGTACGCGAGACCTACAACAGGTTCCTTAAGGAAGGAGTAAAGATCGCGATCCTACCCGACTTGTTCAAAACCAAGCAGACATACCTAAACGAAGAGGAGAGGAAGGCAGAGATTGAGAGCTTAAAAGCAGAGGTCGAGTCGCTGAAAAACCAGCTCTCGGAGCATCAGAAAAAGTTGAAAGAGCGGGAAGACCAAGTCAACATGCTGAAGACGAGCCTGGTGAAGGCGATGGAAATAATTAACCAAGCACTATCAGAGCTCTCAAAGCAAGCCTAATCAACGCGTTACATAATGTTCAATGCCACGTCGCTGCTCGCTACCGATGCATACCACGACTTATCCTCCATGTTCTTCTGGATAGGTCTAATCAGCGGGATGCGAGATGATTGATAAAATTTTGTTTGTTTAGCTTTGCGTCCGCAAAATACTATGAGGAGCACCGAGTATACTAGTAGGATTATAGCTAGGACTGGAATGAGTATGAGGCTGCAGCTCCAAGAGGATGCTAACGTATCTATCCACTGCATCATTGAATAAGTATCTGACTTAGCTATCGCTGCCCCAGCAACGTCTCTAGTCAGGGAAATTAATGTGGCCTCCCTACCGTAGAGGTATAGCGACGCCATCAATGAAAGGATACTTATCACAATGCCTACAAAGTCAAGAATCTTAGCTGGTGGAGAGATTAAATTCTTCACACTAGCGGTAATTCAAGACGGTGTTATAAATCTTCGCATTCTGTGAAACGTGAAAGAGCTTGCCGATCAGGAAGCCAACTTCCACACCGATCAATCTCAATTAACTAGACCTTATTGGAGCTCTTGATGCAGAGTAAAAAATGGATTAGCCTCTTTTTTGATTTTTGTCTGCGGGGGGTGGGATTTGAACCCACGAACCCCTACGGGACAGGGTCCTAAGCCCTGCGCCTTTGACCAGGCTTGGCGACCCCCGCATATACTTCAGTTCTCTATTTCTCAAATTTAGTTGTTCTATACTTAAATGTTTTTCTATGTCTTGGCAGTGTGCAGTAGTCGTTGAAATTTTTTATATTCGATTTTAGTAATTGATTGTCGTATGACTACTCCTAGTGTAACGATGATGAGGTTGGAGCTGGCAGGTATAGTCTTTATTGTCTTTTTAGGAAGCTTTCTACACTTTACGTTTGAGCTCTCCGGCAATAATCCGGTTGTAGCCCTGTTTTCCGCCGTCAATGAGAGTGTATGGGAGCATTTTGAAATTGGCTTTCTGGCCTGCCGTAATGTATATAATTAGAACTCGTGTATATTCGAAGCCCGCCATCTTCATTTTTTCCCGCGAAGGCAATTAGTATTTTGTCAATGCCTACACTAATTGTAATCATGTATTATCTCTCGAAGCTTTTCGTCGAGGAGAGCCTGGTTATAGACATTTTCATCTTCGTCTTAGCCGTCGTGATTGGCCAAGCGTTGAGTATTAAATTAATGAGTACTGAAGCGTTTCCAAAAACTCTGACGTTGTCTGCGTGGGCGTTAGTTTTTGTTTTGGCTTTCGCGTTCATGTACTTTACGTTTTATCCCCCTCACGTCTCTCCGTTTCAAGACCCTGCAAGCTGCGGATACGGCATCGTCGAATAGGATGAAAGATATATCCCCCCAACTGTTTAAGAATAAATTTTCCCGCCCAGACATAATTATCGGCCTCGGTAGCCTAGTCCGGTTGGGGCACCGGCTTGGTAAGCCGGGGGTCGCGGGTTCAAATCCCGCCCGAGGCTCCATCATGAATAAAAGAAATTCATGATGCTCGGGGTGTCTGTGATTCTTTTTCTTTCCTCCTCATCAATTTTTTAGCAATCATTATTGATGGATAAATCATTAGTAGGGCCATGATTATTATTATGTATCTGATAAACTCGCTGAGTGGTATGAGGGCTGCTCCGATCTTGACGGCTTCGATCGTCAGCGTTGTCTGGGACTGCTCTATCGGAACATATCTCTCGGTCCTCAACTCGTGTATCGATGCAGATATGCGTATTTGTCCAGCGAGGTAGAGGGGGACTCGTCTAATCACTGCTGACCCCTCAGGGCCCGACGCCTGCTTATCAATGAAGTAGTTGCCGTAGTACGCCTCAACGCTGGCTCCGGGTATTGCCTGTCCAAAGAAGTCCCTCACAGAAACTGTGATTGTTCTTGAGGGGACGGTAAGTTCGATCACTCCGCCGTTGAACTCTCTCTTCTCAGAGACCAACATCAGGCCGGAGGGGAGATAAAGCTTGATGAGGTACTCGCTGAGTGGAAGTTTCTCCGACGTCTCTGCGACCTGAGTCGTCATCACCAATCTGCGGGTCAGGTTGTAAGCCTCAGACCCAATCTCTACGTATCCCTCAAGTATGGGCTCGCCGAAGCTCCATTTCGCGGATATCCTCATCCTCGAGACTGGTATCAATAATTCTCCGTCGATCATTTCTGAGGGCTTGAGGTCCTTCTCAAGAATCGCGGGCGCGTCCTGCCAAAGCGTTATTGATAGTTTGTAGTGTTCGTCCGGTATTGGAGGAGTCTCCATGGTATCGCCATATCCCCTATACTCCCTCCTCGGTCCTACGAGAACCCAGTAAACAGGCTGCGGCTCGCCATCAATATCTCTAAACACGATTCTTAGGCTGCAGGCCTTGCTGAATATTTCTATTATTCCAGACTTCTCTATAATTATTGAATCTTCGAATATTTTTTCCTCCCCGAGAGTAATTGCTAGGACGTATTTGCCTGCTGGTATTGCTCCTAGGTTGGTCTCACCGCTTGGTCCAGTCGTAGTTGCCAGGTTCCCGATTTTTACGACCGCGCCTGTTATTGGTTTTTTATCGATGGTCAAGACTCTGAGGTCTACCTTAAGTATAGGGAGCTTGACGAGTGAGACCTCGCCCGTGCCTGGCTTAAGCGAGGCCGTCGCAGACACTTCTCTATCTACAATCTTTGAATAATTTTTCACGAATACCTGATACTCAACCATGGGTAGTTGATGCAGTACTAGTAGTCCGTCGCTTTGATATTTTTCAAAGTCCTTGATGCCTGGTCCATTTACCGTGAAGTGGGCTCCGATTGGTATGCCCTCTGCGTCTGATGCCTGGACGACGAGGTCGCCCACCATTGCCGCGAGCGTGATCTCGTCGGGGACTACTCCGGTGGGGTTTAGGGTTGAGTGGTATCCGACCCATATCCACCTCTCTAGGACTCGCTCTCCCATCCAGTCTACCCTCACTGTATAGTTTCCAGTCGGGACGAGGGGGAAGACAGCTGCTCCGTCTTTACTCGTCGAGCCGACCTGATTGAGGTGGACGAGTGCTCCATCTAATCTCCTTCCCAAGAGGTCTAGGGGAACTATTCTCAAGTTGTAGAGGCTTGTCTTTAATGCGCCGCTCTTCGCCAACTCGTAGCTATTCATTATCGCGTGGTAGACTTCCTCAGTGCCGCCATAGGTGGAGTTGTAGAGGACTGTGACTAGGTAGTCATATTCGTCTGGTAGTCTCTCGATGAGAATTTCCTCCCCATCAGAGAAGACGTACTCCCTCAAGTAGTAGGTATGGATAAGCGCCTGGATCCTGAGAATTCCCGACGGGACAGGCGTCTCGCCGGCATTATCCATTATCCTTAACTTGAAGGTCCTGCTGGGAATTATGGTTAACCCGCCCGAGACTTTGAAGCCTCTGTCGAAGGTCCAGACCGTGCCGGTTGGCAGGCGCAGCGTGACCTCGATTTTGGGCACGACGCTGCCCTTAGGTACTAGTTCTGGGGGGAGGGTTGAGGGAAACGGGAAGACCATCTCCACCACGATCGATGATTCTGTGTGTCTCCCATCAACGACGTATCTCGCCGCGTCGAACGCAGCTAGCTCTGCCCGCTTCTCGACTGTCGAAATTAACGCGCGTCCAAACCCCTTCCATGAGAACCAGATGGCGACCGACTGAATCTCTATTGGTTCTCCCATGCATACTCCGAATAGGCTGAGCTTATAGTTTCCATACTCCATGTCGCCGATTACGTACTGGTCTGTGGCCTCGAGGACGTAGCTGAGTATTCTGCCCTCTGAGACCATCTCTTCAGCCCTCTTAACGTATGTGTCCGTGACTGACCTTGCCTGATTGCTCCAAGCCAAGATCTCATTTTTATCTACTCTATCCGAACATGCGTAATTAGTGATGTTCATTCTCACGACGCCGTCTTCTCCGAGATAGTACTCGTTCTGCTCGATCATTATCTTGAGAGGCCAGGGAGCGGGCTGAGCATAAGCAGAGTTAAGGTTAAGCGAGAAGAAGATAAAAAGGGTCAGAACAAGCAGTGTGAGCGACCTAAATTGAGTATTAAGATGCATCTATACTCTCTTAGAGATGCTTGTTTATAATGATTTACGCAATAGCCTCGTAAAACTCTACGTAGAGTAAATTTTTTATCCAGCATCGTCGAGGTCACATACATGCTGCGACAGGGATCCACCGAGCTGCTATACCTCGACGACTCGTACCTAACGAGTTTTGACGCAAACGTCGTGGAAGTTGTTGAGAATGGAGTCATACTGGACAGGACTACCTTCCACCCTAGGGGTGGGGGTCTGGAGTCAGACAGAGGCGTAATAATCCATCAGGACGGTCAATCCATGGTGAAGGAGGCCATTATGGATGAGGGGGGAGTCATACATGTCCTCGAGGGCGCCCTGCCAAAGCTGGGAGAACATGTCCAGGGGAGACTCGACTGGGAGAGGAGGTACAGAATAATGAGGCTGCACACGGCGCTCCATGTCTTAGCGTCGATAGTCATAAACAAGACCAACTCGCTGGTGACTGGCAACAACGTCACTCCAGAGATGGCGCGCGTAGACTTTAGCCTAGCCACGTTTGATCGGAAAATGTTCGAGGAATGCGTAAACATGGCTAATGAGGAGATGAGGAAGGGAAGAGAGGTCAGGATCACCTACATGGAGCGGGAGAAGGTCTTGTCGGCTCCCGGACTCGTGAAACTGGCGGAGAGGATGCCCCCAAACATTCCGATACTCAGGATCGTAGAGATAGTTGGGCTGGACATACAGGCTGACGGTGGACCGCACGTCAGAAACACGAGCGAGGTAGGCGAGATAGTCCTAGTCAAGCTTGAGAATAAGGGTAAGTCAAACAAGAGGGCCTACATAACCTTGAAGTAGGTGGGGCCTCATCATTTCCGCGCCTTCAAGCCTATTCCACGGCACTTTATCGTTGCGGGCATCCCGATCGAGCCGTCAACTTGGAAGGACGCGCCTAGGACCATCCTAGCAATCTCTACGGCGGTAAGGGTGTGGCTAGTAAGCTCGGTGACCCTGTAGGTTGATTCTCCGTCAGCGAGGGCCGCCCAGATAACTAGTTGGTCGCCTAGATGCTTATCGATAGGCGCGCCTGTAGATAGTTGTCTCAGCATGTCGTTTACTGCGGCTTCTGCCACCTTCTCGGCCGGCAGTCCCCTCTCTCCCAGAGCATCGAAGCCCATGCATATTCCATTATCGAGATGTACGACGACCAGTATTCCTGCTCCTGGGTCGATAGAGCATTTTGGGTCATCCTTCTGTAGCGCCTCGCTGATTGTCTTGACGTCTTTGATGCCGTTTTTCGCCAGTAGTTCCGCTGCTCTCCTGCTCATTCTCTCAGAGATGTGTCCAGGCAAGTTGCATGTGTATGCAAAGACTTCGACGCTATTGAGTTTTCCACTGGTTATGTTTATTGGCCTGAGGGATGACGTGGGCTTGGTCCTCACCCTGATCATCCCCATGCCTCTGGGATAGAATCCCCTCCTCACCAGTTCCAACTCGACATTGACGCCTATCATTCTCAGGACTGGCAGCAAAACTCTCTGAACATAGTCCACTGGTGGAGCCCATGGATTGTTTGTGCCGCCCCTCAGAACTAGTTCGACCTCGCCGTCCGCAAAAGATATTACAGGCAGCAGCGACTGGAGCATTAGAGTTGTGCTCCCAGCCGTGCCGACGTCTATCTCGTATCTCCCCGGCACTATTCTTCCAGGCCTGTAGAGAATCTCCATCGAGCCGATTCTTAGGCCGTCTACCTCTCCCCTCGTTATCTCGACCATGCCCTTAACGGTCGAGAGGTGCTGAGGCCTAAGGCCTGGCGGGTCTCTCTTGGCCCTGATGTTGACGACCCTTACTGGTCTCTTCAGGAGCGCCGCTGTCGCTATCACATTTCTAAGTATCTGGCCGCCCCCCTCGCCTATCGATCCATCTACCACTAGTACATCCTCAGCGCTCATCTGGGACACCGAACAATTATGTGCTTAACGATAATAAAAGTGCAAAGCCTTATGCCTTTCTCTTCGCCGAGACTATTGAGACGATGTCTCTCGGCCTTAGCTGATACTCCGTGCTGAGCCTCATCTTTGTTCTCGCATCTATCGCGTATAGGAAGCCCTCACCTAGGTCTGAGTGAATCTTATATGCGAGGTCCCTAGGCGTTGAGCCCTTCTTGACTAGGTATACGTCCGGCAAGACTCTTCCCTTGCCGTCAGTCAGCGAGTAAGGATCCTCCACTGGAAATACGGGAATGTAGCCCAGCAGCTCGAGGTAGGCCCTATCGATAAGCTGCTGAACACCGGTTCCGTTATACTTCTCCATGAATGCGGCTATTTTGTCGAGCGCTGCTTTCTGGGCTGGAGTTAGCCTGCTATGTTCGACTATCTCGAAGCGGGGGTCGCCGGGCCTGTACTTTATGTATCCCTTTTCCGCCGCTATTCTCAGCGTCTTCTCTGCCTCTGCGCTGCAGGGCATTACGTCGTAACCAGCCGACCTGAGCCTCTCTATGCCCTTCTTCGCCGTCGGCGTATCTGCCTTGTTAGCCGCGACGATGAATGGCTTCGATACTTTTCTCAGGTGGTGTATGAATAATAGTAGGTCGGACTCCTTCCAGCTCGCTGGTTTTGACCCATCCAGTCCGGACAGCCTTTCCGCAGTCAGGACAGCCTCTGAGTCTATCCTCAGTCCTGAGAACCTCCTCGCTACTTCCTCATGCAGGACCACCTGCTTTGCCTCTGACGCCCTAGCTATTCTCGGCCACTCTCTCTGCAGTATGCCGAGCATCCATCTATCCATCTCCTCCTCAACGATCTGGACATCCTCGACTGGGTCGTGCGTCCCAGGCTCGACTGGGTTACCATCACTGTCAGTGGCTCCAGAGGCGTCAGCAACTATGATCAAGGCGTCTGCCTGTCTTATCTCGTCTAGGAACTGCAGTCCTAGCCCGCGTCCAGCGTGGGCTCCTCTCACGATTCCCGGGCAGTCAATGACTTGGATGGGGATGAGCCTGACGCCGTCGACGCAGTATGAGTTGACCGGCTCGTCCTTTACTCCAAGCTCCTTACAAACACACTCATACCTGAGGTATGTGATACCCCTGTTGGGTCTAACCGTAGTGAATGGAAAATTCGCCGCAGGGACGTCAACCATAGTTAAGGCAGTGAATAACGTGCTCTTACCCACATTTGCCTTACCAACGATGCCCGCTAACTCCATTCCTTAAAAAATTACGTGCATGACTAGACTTTTAACCTTCATGATGACCAGTTACAGTATAGCTACTCGCACCGCATTTGACAGTCGCGGTGCTTTTGATTAACTGCCGAGTTAATGCTGCTGGGCCCTGCGTTGGGTGGAAATAAAGCAAAGAGGGTAGACAGACACAATTTATATGGCTGGACGCTTATTGAATCGTTCGAGTTTGGGCAGGAATTCTTACGACTTGCTGGTTGTGGGTGCTGGAATATTTGGGCTGGCCTCTGCCTACCACTACGCTAGGAGAACGAGCGGAAAAATAATAGTCATTGATTCTCTAGGCGGGCCGGGGCAGGGAAACACTTCAAAAAGCGTTGGCGGGTTTAGGAAGGGCCTATTCACCTCTAACCTCAACAGAATTCTATCTGAGTCGACTGCCTCTTTCTTCATGGACTTACAGGCCTCGGGATACGACCTGGGCCTGAGCCAGGTCGGATACCTTGTCTTGCTGAACGTGGAGCATTATGAAAAATACATCGAGATGATCGGGCCAATTCTCCATGAGGGATACGCGAGGCTCTTAACACCCACCGAGCTGGCAAGAATCATACCCTTCATGAACCTAAAATATTCAGGCGATGAAGAGGCCGAGATTCTCGGACTAAGGGATATAGCTGCAGCTTTGTACTCGCCCTTCAGCGGATACATCGATGTCGAGAAGCTAGTAAATTATTACTACGAAGAGCTCGTTAATGCTGGCGTCGAGTTCCTCTTCAACGCGAGGGTTGAGAAGCTGGTGTTAGGTCCGGTCTGCAGCATTGGGCATCCTAGGGAGCCTCTTGCCTGGCAGGCCAAGAAGTTCGTCGGGGTTGAGACTAGAAGCGGCCTGATAGAGGCTGATAAGATACTGGTAGCGAGCGGCGCATGGATCAATGAGTTACTCGACCCTGTCGGAATAGATGCTCACGTGAAGCCAAAGAAGAGACAGATTTTCTCGATGCCTGCAACTGATGATTTGAGGGATTTCTTCGAGGTCGAGGGCCTGAACCCATACAATACCCTGCCGATGACTTTCATTCCTCGAGGACCATTCATCGCGCCGAGAGTTAGGGATAGGAGCATCTGGATGGGCATGAGCGACGATATAGGCAGGACGTGGAAGATAGATGACAAACCAGAAGAATATTTTTACTACGACAACATCTATCCAATACTCAGCAAGATATTCCCTCCATTAAAGGGGGCACGGCCGAAATCGATGTGGGCTGGATGCTACTCAATAAATACAATCGATGAAAATCCAATCATATTTAGGGAGTTAAACCTCGTCGTCGCGACGGGTGGGAGTGGAAGTGGCGTAATGAAGTCAGATGCGATTGGCCGTATAGCCGCATCGTTACTGATAAATGAGCCCATAGCGGTCCTGCATGGCGGTGAAAAAGTAAGAGTAGACTGGCTGCAGTTAAGGGGAAGAAGGGTAGAGCCAGAAATTCTAGTTTTCTAGAAGCCATTGTTGAGAAGGACTTACTAACTCTAAAGAAAACTGGTCCTGATAGATAAAGATTCTTAACATATTCTCTGATCATTACTCAAAATATTTTAAGAACACTCAGCGTTGTCAGAAATACAACTTAAATAAGAGACCGTCCTATTAGTGCAGTAGAATGAGTAACCACGTATCGTCACAAAGCAAAGAATTGAGGCTTAGAGTCGCGGAGGCCCGGCAACGGGATGTTGGGTATGGAATTGCGAGGATTGATCGTGACGTTGGTGCTTCTGCTGGGCTGTCAACCGGCGACATAATTGAGATTAAGGGTAAGAAACTAGCGGCTGCAACTCTGTGGCTCGGCTATCTAGAGGATGAGAAAGACATCATCAGGATTGATGGGTACATCAGGAGCAATGCTGGAGTATCACTCAACGATTACGTGATAGTTAGAAAAGCTAACGTGAAGGAGGCACAGATGGTGGTGCTTGCACCTGTGAATAATTCTATCAAGCCTGACGAGAACTTCACGAAGCTTGTTAAGAGTAGATTGATTGAGTATCCAATTGTTCAGAAGAATGTCGTTCCTGTCTTGTTCTTCGGAAACCTCTTCAACTTCGCTGTGCTCCAGACAAGGCCTACCGGCGTCGTAAAGATAACACCTAAGACCAAGGTGGTCATCCATAGTCGGGCAATTCAAGAGAAAGCGCTCAGCACAAACGTTACATACGAAGACATAGGAGGACTTCAGGAACAGATTCAGCGGATAAGAGAGATGATCGAGCTCCCGCTGAGGTACCCCGAACTCTTTCAGAGGCTCGGCATTGACCCGCCGAAAGGCGTCCTCCTATACGGGCCTCCGGGATGCGGCAAGACGCTGCTGGCAAAGGCAGTGGCAACAGAGGCAGAGGCAAACTTCATCCTGATCAACGGGCCTGAAATCATGAATAAGTACTACGGCGAGACTGAGGCGAAGCTTAGAGAGATATTTAGAAAAGCTGAGGAGGAGGCGCCGAGCATCATATTCATAGACGAGATAGACGCTATCGCGCCAAAGAGAAGCGAGGTCACGGGAGAAGTGGAGAAGCGCGTGGTGGCTCAGCTCTTGGCATTGATGGACGGACTCGAGAGCAGGGGACAAGTAATAGTGATCGGAGCAACAAACAGGCCGAACGCGCTCGACCCGGCTCTCCGCAGGCCTGGGAGGTTTGACCGCGAGATCGAGATAGGAATACCTGACAAGAAGGGAAGGAAGGAGATCCTGCAAATACATACGAGGGGTATGCCGTTGGCTTCGGACGTCTCTCTCGACAAGCTAGCCGAGATGACGAAGGGCTACACGGGTGCGGACCTTGCGGCGCTATGCCGCGAGGCAGCGATGAAATGCATCAGGAGGATACTACCAAGCATAGACTTCAACGAGGACAAGATATCTCCAGAGCTACTAAACTCGTTAGAGGTGACGATGAGGGACTTCATCGAGGCCTACAAGGAAATAACTCCGACAGCGCTTCGTGAGGTCGAGATCGAGACTCCCACCGTCCACTGGGAGGATATAGGCGGGCTCCACGAGGTTAAGCAGAGGCTGATAGAGGCTATCCAGTGGCCTCTCGAGTATCCGGAGAAGTTTGAGAGGCTCGGCATAAAGCCGCCTAAGGGCATCCTCCTATACGGGCCTCCGGGATGCGGCAAGACATTGTTAGCTAAGGCAGTTGCGACGGAGGCGGAGGCAAACTTCATCACGATTAAGGGACCGGAAGTCTACTCGAAGTGGGTTGGCGAGTCTGAGAAGGCGATTAGGGAGGTCTTCAGAAAAGCCAGGCAGGCGGCTCCATGCGTGATATTCCTAGACGAGATTGAAACGATAGTGCCGAGGAAGGACATCTTGGACGACAGCTCAGGCGTGACTCACAGGGTAGCGAGTCAACTACTAGCAGAGATGGATGGGATAGAGGAACTCAGGGACGTGATAGTAATAGGCGCAACGAACAGGCCAGACCTGATGGACCCGGCAATACTGAGGCCTGGAAGATTCGACAGGCTGATCTACGTCCCGCCGCCCGACGAAAAGTCAAGGCTCCAAATACTCAAGATCTATACCCAGAAGATGCCGCTCGCCGAGGATGTCTCTCTCGAAAAGATAGCGTCGATGACTGAGGGCTACTCTGGCGCTGACTTGGAGTCTCTGTGCAGGGAGGCCGGAATGGCCGTTCTGAGGAGGGATAGGGACGCTACATACGTGACTTGGGCGGACTTCCAAGAAGCGTTGAAGATAGTCAAGCCGAGCATCTCGCCGAGCATGTTGAAGGAGTATGAAAGACTATCGGAGACTCTGAGGACGACTGAGAGGCCGCTCTCGATGATTGGTTAAATAGTGCATGTCACTACTACAAACTGATTAATAGCTATGGTCTCAGATTTTTGTTCACAGATATTAGACATACTTAGACGGAACAGCGGCAAGATGCTAGAGTCGGTGCTACTAGACAACCTGAAAAACAGAGGAATCAACGCGACTCAGAGAGAGGTTAGGCGGGCGTTACTCAAACTCGAAGTCATGGGATACATAAGAGTCACTAGTTTAGACGAGGAGAGAAAAATAATTGAGCTGGTAAATAGCAAGGAGTCCTCAGCCTGAGAACCACTCGTCAAGCCTAGTCTCTGCCCTGGTCTCCTTTGCTTTTTCAAATAGGGAGTCTAAAGCCTTGTCCACTCTTTCTTCAGAGAAGTCGTGCTCGTCGCAGAGGATCTTCTTAACCCTCTCCCTATCAATCTCTCTCCACTCTAGCTTGTAGTTATCAGTCACTTCTGGGTTTCTGAAGAGCTCTCTCACCGCGTCTATGTTAAATTCTAGTTCTTGGTTAAGTGCGACTAGTACTTTCTCCGCTCTGCCGTATTGTTTTATGTAGTTGTAGGCCTTTTTCGGCCCAATTCCTTTAATTCCCTCGAAGTAGTCTGTGCCTATCAGGATGGCCATCTCGATTAGTTCCTCTCTGCCGATGCCGAGCTCCGAGAGGAGCCTGTCGGCGTATATTACCTCGATCTCGACCTCCACGTATGCTTTCTTGCCCGGTAGCTTACGCTTGCCAACGATGGATAGATTCCTGACGAGCCTAGGTGATCCGAAAAGTATTGAGTCGTAGTCTTGACTCGCGGAGCCCCAGACATGTCCCGATCGAGCCATGTGGGCAGCCTGTGCCTCGCCCTCCGAGGGAGCAACCACGTATGGTACACCCATGGCGTCGAGCAGCTCCATTGATGACTCAACCATGTATTTCTCTAGTGTTGCTGATTGTGCCGCGTATTTTCTCGCTGACTCCAAGTCTCCGGCAGCGATTGCCGCGACGTATTTTTCTTCCGCTGTTTTTCTGAGTGCGATTCTCTTCTGTATCGTCTCTCTTTTTAGCTGTGGTGGCTGGCCGTCAAAAACGTAAACCGGCTTCATGCCGACCTCTAGGAAATTCACCGTCCTAAAGAATAGGCCACTTAGATGACTAGTAATTCTGCCCTTCGAGTCCATCAGGGGTCTCCCGTCTGGCCCCCTGATCGTTGAGACGAACTGGTAGAGGATGTTGTACCCATCTATCGCTATCGGCTTGTTCTTAAAGAATTCGAGCTCAACCTTCTCAACTGCCTGTGGAGGGATTATGTCGCCCAGCTTTACGCCCAAGCACTATCACTTAGAAATACTCGCGTCGTCCCATAAGTCTTTTGCTTGATGCCTAACGCAGCAAGACGTCGGCCACTACGTTATATCTCCGCGGAGCCACCTCCCTGACCAATTTCCCAGAAACTCCATACTCGCTAATTCCTAGTTGTTTTAGCCTTAGCTCCACTTCTCTTAGCCAACTCTCAAGCGAGTCTGAGAATCCGTAGATGTGAATCGTGCCGCCCCTCTTCACCGCCTTGACCGCGTACTTCAGATAGCTAAGCGAATCCGCGGGATAGTTCATTATTATTCTATCAGCGGCCTCGTTTATTCTTGGAACTACCTCTGCGGCGTCTCCGAGGATTGGCTCGACGAGTCCCTCAACTCTGTTTAGCCTGATGTTTCGCCTCATATACTCGTATGCATCTGGGTTTAACTCCACTGCCTTTACCCTAGCTTTTCTGTGACGCGCAATCTCGATGCTGAATGGGCCGACGCCTGCAAACATGTCTATGACAAGCTCGTGCCCGCCGACCTGCTCAAATATTCTTTTACGCTCATTGGAGAGTCTCGGAGAGAAGTAGACCTTTGATACGTCCAGCTCGAAGACGCATGAGTTCTCTCTATGGATTGTCCATGTCCTCTCTTCTCCGTAGAGGTGTATGAGACGGGGCAGCCTGTAGGTGCCGCTGATCCTGCCGACCTCTCCGAGCACGACCTTTATCGAGGGATTAATCCTCGTTATCCCCATAGCTATTTCCTTGGATATATCCTCGATCTCCGGTCTGATCTGTATGATTGCTATGTCTCCGACGATGTCGTAAGAAGAAGGCAGGAGGGAGAGCTTCTCATCGCTCAGTATTCCTGACAGCGCCTCTTTTAGGCTTCTCGGGCGCTTCTCCTCGACTGGGAAAAGATAAACATCGACCCTAACCGCATCGAGGTCAGCCAAGATAGACATAGCCCGCTCAGCGTCCGTCACTGGGAAAATAACTCTGTCTCCAGTTTTAACTGCCTTCAACGACGCGTCTAAGACTCTGACGCATGCCAGTAACTTCCTGACGTGCTCAGCGTCCTTCCTGTTTACCTCTACTCCATGCGATACTCTGTAAGATTGCTTATATTCTTCTTCACGCATATCTCAATATTTTTGTTACCTGTCCTATGCCCTTCGTCCTGCCCTCCCTAATTACGAATTTGTCTCCCTCCCTGATCAGCCACGGAGAGTACTTAAACTCCATTATTACTTCTCCCTGCTCGCCTGGCTTCAGGTACTCTTTATCGATCAGCGTCAGCTTAACGGTGTGGGAGATTGTATGGCAGTGAAGGACCGGCTCGTATCCGCTTGCAACTCTCGTCGGGTGCGTCAGTATGAGTAGGTCTGCCTTAAAGCTCCAAACAGCTCTTGGCGCAAAAGATACGTCGCATAGAACCATTCCCCGCCTTATCTCTTCATGGCTTATTCCTCTGATGGCTATTCCGACGATGTATCCAGCCTCTGCTTCTGCTACTCTTGCATAATGCATCTCTATGCTCCTAGCCTTTACCGGTCTAAAGACTCCTTTGGGGTCGGGGCCTATTAATAGGTCGCTTCCAGCCCTCAGTTTACCCTGCATTATGCTTCCAGAGACCACACTTCCGACTCCCTCGATATTGTAGACCCGATCGATATATAGCATGAATGGCTGGTCCAGCGACTTGGTGCGGGATGGCAGCATCGAGAGCAAATCATAGAGGTGGTCGTATCCATGCAGCGTGACGGAGGAGGTCTCGATTATCGGCACCACCGTGTTCATTTTGTCAATGACTAGTTCTATGTCGTTCCTGTCCCTGATTAATAGTGGAACCCTGCCAACCTTCTTCAGAAGCTTAGACACTTGGTCCCTGACTTCTAGGCGTCCCTCCTCCGTGGCCCGATCGATCTTGGATATGCAGACGATTATCGGGAGGCCTAGCGCGAGCATTATTCCCAAGTGCTCCCTAGTTATGTGGGTAGGCCCGTCGTCGGCCGCTACTATTAGTAATCCATAGTCAACCTCCTGTCCGACGAGTCCCCTGATGGTAGTTCTCAGCCATGGCTCATGCCCGACCGTGTCGACAAAGCTCACCAACTTGTCGGCCATCGATGCTACCTTAATCTTCTCCAACTTGTCTAGGGGATTCTTCATCAGTATTGGTCGTCCGTCTCTGAATCCTAGGAGTGCGAAGTGTAGGTCTGCGGATAGGTTTCTCTCGATCTCGTGTGGTAGGGTGTCTAGGTAGAGCCACTTGCGCCCGTCGTCGGGCTGGCCAGTCATTAGGCAGGCGATCAACGTTGATTTTCCATGGTTTACGTGGCCCGCAACCGCTACGACTACGTGCCTCTTAGTTATGGGCGTGTAGCTCTTGATTATTACTTTTGCAATCGTGCCGCGCTCGCCCTCATACCTCTCGACCCTGTCGATGACTGCTCCAACCTCGGTCGCTATGGATCTTAATACGGCGAGGCTCTCCTCGAGCTCTATCTCTGAGAGGCCTATTGGCTCTCCGTCATCGGTTACGCCCAGTAGATAGACTGCCGATCCATTACCCTCGCTCAGCCTCGACTTCATCTGCGTAGCCAAGTGTTGTCTCCTCTCTGCCTTTAGGTGGACCGAGGAGAGTAGCCTCTCCTTGAACTCTATGTGCCTCTCCTCAGACGCGGGCAGACTAACCCTCTTTCCCATTATTCATGCTAAGAAAATACTGAGAGAATGGGATATAGGGATATCGTTCACCTCTCTGCAAACTTAATGATGGACTGCTCGTTGTTCGAGCTCTAGGAGCATCCTTTTAATACGCGTTTTGCCGCCGAATCCACCGAGACCCCCTGATTTTCTGATTACTCGGTGGCAGGGTATCAGCAGGACAGTTGGATTTGCGCCAAGCGCTGATCCGACGGCTCTGCATGCCCGCGGGTTGCCGACACGCACCGCCAGTTCAGAGTAGCTCACCGTCTCTCCGTAGGGTATCTTCATGGTTTCTCTCCACACATGCATCTGGAAGTCTGTGCCTTTGATGTCGAGCGGAAGCTCAAACCTCATTCTCTTACCAACCAGATACTCCGATATCTGGTCCTTTGCTTCTTGCAATAGGGAGTGGTCAGAAGATTCTAGGACGGCAAATCCGCGGCGTGAAAGATTGATTTTAACGATTCTTGGGTCGTTAAAGCTTACAGCACAGACCCCCTCATCAGTGCAGGCAATTGTTATGCTAGCCAACCAGCTATCCAAGATGTCTATGCATGCCCTACGAGTCCTCAAACGGCCTGAACATCTATGACTCAGTATAAAAGGATAATACGTGGGACGACCAGTTCGTGGACATGAGTAGGGTTGGGTTCATCGGGCTTGGACTCATGGGGAAGCCGATGTCTAAGAGGATACTCCAGGCTGGACACGAGCTGACCGTCTTTAACAGGAGCAAGGCGCCGGTCGAGGAGCTCGCAGCGCTCGGCGCAAGGGCGGCGCAGTCTCCGAGAGAGGTGGCTGAAAAGTCTGAATTCGTCATCCTAATGCTGCCAGACTCGCCTGACGTCGAGAAAGTAGTGCTCGGAGGGAATGGAGTATGCGAGGGCGCGGGCGAGGGCTCGATCGTCATAGACATGTCGACCGTCTCTCCCTTCACAGAGATAAAGATAGCAGAGGTGCTTAGGCAGAGAGGCGTGTACTATCTCGACGCACCGGTCACTGGGAGCACGCCGGCCGCCGAGGCTGGAACGCTGACGATAATGGTCGGAGGACCAAGGGAGGCATTCGATAGAAGCCTCCCAATACTCCAATGCATGGGCAAGAACATCCACTACATGGGGAATAACGGCGCAGGCCAGTTCACAAAGCTATGCAACCAGATCGCCGTCTCCCTCAACCTGCTGGGCACGTGCGAGGCGCTGTTGCTTGCATCAAAGGCAGGACTAGACCCGCTGAAGGTGATTGAGGTCTTGGGCTCAGGCGCGGGATCGTCCTGGCAACTAGTAAATCTCGGACCAAAAATCGTCGCCAAGGACTTCACGCCCGGTTTCAAGGCCGAGCACCTCAGAAAAGACCTGAGAATCCTCTCCGAGGTCTCAGAACAGCTTGGGCTCCCACTCTTCGGCACAGCAGTCGTTCATCAACTAGTGAAGTCGCTGGTCGAGAACGGGATGGGGAAATGCGGGACACAGTCCCTCATAACGATCCTCGAACAACTATCGAGACATAGACTGACGGGCAGTGCTCAATGAGTGGTCTGGACTCGAGAAATTCGCCGAAGGAGTAATAAGCAAAGCGGGATACGCGATAAAGATGCGTGACAGGATCAGCAACATAGTAGTGGCTGTCAGGGATGAGGATACTTGGAGATGGAACCTCCAGCTCGTCAAAAAGATCTCCAAA
>Ga0080004_1167380_pt1 | contig 56460 bp, 53 predicted proteins | sample WasSprMetagenome_FD_69207 | JGI IMG/M metagenome (GOLD analysis project Ga0080004, IMG submission 69207) | Sulfidic aquatic microbial communities from Washburn Spring, Yellowstone National Park, USA - WS (SPADES assembly) (version 2) | ecosystem: Environmental > Aquatic > Thermal springs > Hot...
ACTCAGAAAGAATTGAAAGTCGTGTCGAGCGTCACGCTCTGCGCGACCGTCTCGTCGGCGCCTGATGCAACTCAGAAAGAATTGAAAGGTTTTTTCATGTTTCTCACATCCTCGACCCCGATGGCGCTCTCGATGCAACTCAGAAAGAATTGAAAGAGTTCTTCTGCTTTAGCGGACTCCTGGCAAAGTACATCCTATGATGCAACTCAGAAAGAATTGAAAGCTCTAACACATACTTTTTCCTGCACTTCGAGCAGACCAGGATGCAACTCAGAAAGAATTGAAAGGGTGGCGCTGAACCTCACGCCGTATACCAGCTACATGATAACGATGCAACTCAGAAAGAATTGAAAGTTGACTGCCTCCACTCGATTGTCTTCGCGAGCTCCTCGATGCAACTCAGAAAGAATTGAAAGTATGTTAGCCTGGAGCTACTGGAGGAATTCTTCTGTCATTGGATGCAACTCAGAAAGAATTGAAAGAGCAAGGGAAGAAGGGTGAAAAAACCCAGTATTTAAAAATTAGATGCAACTCAGAAAGAATTGAAAGAAAATCTGGCAAATGTGGATTAGCGTAAAACTCAGGGGATGCAACTCAGAAAGAATTGAAAGAGGACGCCCAGTGCACCGTACAGTTTCTGCTGGAATTGTGATGCAACTCAGAAAGAATTGAAAGGGGACTCGTGGTGGAAGGCGCTCAGCTACTTGTTCTTCGAGATGCAACTCAGAAAGAATTGAAAGAGGAGCTCCGCAACGGATTTCAATCCCCCAATATCGCCTGATGCAACTCAGAAAGAATTGAAAGCACGGCACTTACAAAGTATCGCCAGTTAGTGTCATCGAGATGCAACTCAGAAAGAATTGAAAGATATACTCCTTAGGGAGCAATAGCCACACCATACCATACTGATGCAACTCAGAAAGAATTGAAAGGTTCCTATAATCGAATTGTTGCCTAAACGCCTTGTGGAACTTGGATGCAACTCAGAAAGAATTGAAAGTCTACCTCCGTCTCCTCGAAGCCGTGGACAAGGCCTAGGATGCAACTCAGAAAGAATTGAAAGCAAACTTGGGGCTACGGCACCCCAGAGTCCTCCTCTGTTCGATGCAACTCAGAAAGAATTGAAAGTTGCTTGGATTGCTACCACTCAAATGCCTTAGCACGGTTAGGTCCTGATGCAACTCAGAAAGAATTGAAAGGAAAAAGCCAAAACATACCTCGAAAAAAGGGACCAAGAAAAAGCCCTAATGATGCAACTCAGAAAGAATTGAAAGTACTTGTCCACGCAGAACAGCACAGGCGGCTCGTACCTTGGATGCAACTCAGAAAGAATTGAAAGAATGCTCTCAGCGGAGACGCCGGAGCAAGCGCAAACACCAGGATGCAACTCAGAAAGAATTGAAAGGAGTTTTGGTGTATCCATGAGGAGTTCAGGCGTCTCTTCGGGGATGCAACTCAGAAAGAATTGAAAGGCTAGGATGGGAATACAAAAACGTAAAAATAGGTAACAGGATGCAACTCAGAAAGAATTGAAAGAAATGTCAGGGTGACTTAACAGCGGAGAGAGAGGGCTTCCGATGCAACTCAGAAAGAATTGAAAGCGAGCTCCTCGTCCCACACCAGCCTACCATCCACCGCGTCCAGATGCAACTCAGAAAGAATTGAAAGAGGATTTTTTTTCCCAGGGGGGCTAAAGGAAAACATATCGATGCAACTCAGAAAGAATTGAAAGTAGATACTTATTTGTCTCATACCTAGCCCGAAAAGGCATATCAGCCCAAGATGCAACTCAGAAAGAATTGAAAGCGCTATATCTTCTCACATACTAGGATTCTCCTACCTTGCACAAAGATGCAACTCAGAAAGAATTGAAAGGCTACTTCCCTTTATCTCTTATATCCGCTACCCAAGTGTGATGCAACTCAGAAAGAATTGAAAGTATCTTTATAGCGGCGCAACAATCACGATAAGCTTTGACGGGACCGGATGCAACTCAGAAAGAATTGAAAGTATTCAAACGAAGCCTTAAGGGAGTTCGTGGACCAGAAGATGCAACTCAGAAAGAATTGAAAGATATTATTTTATCTTCAAACTTGCTTAAAGGAAGCGAAAGAGGATGCAACTCAGAAAGAATTGAAAGTTTGAGTCTGTTGTGCCAGATGCCGCTAGATTCCCGTTCTTGATGCAACTCAGAAAGAATTGAAAGTCCAAGCCACGCTCACAAGCGTTGCCACATCAATCAACGTGATGCAACTCAGAAAGAATTGAAAGCGTTACGTACTCGTGCGGCGGGTTGCCGACCCGCGCCGAGCCGCCCGATGCAACTCAGAAAGAATTGAAAGGCTGCTGATGGTGATGTCCTCCCTCTCCTCCTCAGCTATGTAGGGATGCAACTCAGAAAGAATTGAAAGCTGCATCAGCCATCACCAGCACTCCACGAAGGCAACCCCCCGATGCAACTCAGAAAGAATTGAAAGCATTGAGAAAGAGCTTGACAACATGTATGACCGACTCCTCAGGATGCAACTCAGAAAGAATTGAAAGGGTTAGATGCGGCGCGCCTCTTCCCCAGCTTTCGGTGGCGCTTGCTGTGATGCAACTCAGAAAGAATTGAAAGATGATAGACCATGGCTAAGAGGTTGAGCTTGAGAGAAATGATGCAACTCAGAAAGAATTGAAAGAACTTTAGCAATTGGACGGATAGGTGCAACGAGGTCCCGCATGATGCAACTCAGAAAGAATTGAAAGTACGTACTTGCCGGGAAACAGCTTGTATTTAACATCACCGGATGCAACTCAGAAAGAATTGAAAGTCCTCGATGAGGAGGAAGGTTCCTGGGGAATGGCTAACAAGATGCAACTCAGAAAGAATTGAAAGGTCGATGACTGCGCGCATCTCGATGAGCCTGCGCTCGCGATGCAACTCAGAAAGAATTGAAAGAATCACCACCTCAAGTCGAAGAGAAGCTCCACTTTGCCGTCGTGATGCAACTCAGAAAGAATTGAAAGACGAGAATCAAGCAGAAGATTAACTTGGCCATAACGCTACATGATGCAACTCAGAAAGAATTGAAAGTGTACCAGGGTTCCCAGTTCACCCGCGCCTCCTCCCTTTCGCCGGATGCAACTCAGAAAGAATTGAAAGCGCGGTTTTCCCAGCTTCGATAAAGCCCGCGAGCTTGTACAGGATGCAACTCAGAAAGAATTGAAAGCTTTCATGGTTTTTTCACCCGCATGTGCTAGAAAGAAAAGATGCAACTCAGAAAGAATTGAAAGTGAGGCGCCTGTACACGTAGAGCCTAAAAACTGTCTGCGCTGTGATGCAACTCAGAAAGAATTGAAAGTATTCGGGACCCACCCGTGAGTCAGGGGTCCAACTCTAGGACCCGGGATGCAACTCAGAAAGAATTGAAAGTGAGGACGGCCTCGATGAGGGGGCTGGGGCCGAGGTACCACCTGATGCAACTCAGAAAGAATTGAAAGCTGGGAGCGGTCAGTGAGGGAGAAGGCGGGCTTGCCCTCCCCGATGCAACTCAGAAAGAATTGAAAGGATGGTGAAGGGGAGGCTGATCGTGTCCCACATGCTCCCGATCTGCGATGCAACTCAGAAAGAATTGAAAGCGAAGGCCGGGCTTCCGGAGTCGCCCCCGCTGGCCTTCATATGATGCAACTCAGAAAGAATTGAAAGTCGGCTAGGGCTGGGTGGGCGTAGAGGTCGAGCGCGCCATGATGCAACTCAGAAAGAATTGAAAGCAAGCTCCTGAGGCTTCACAAGAACCTCCTCGACCTTCCTTGCGATGCAACTCAGAAAGAATTGAAAGAGCACCAGGGTGGCGCGTACTCCGCCCACGCCCCCTTCCTGTGCGGATGCAACTCAGAAAGAATTGAAAGATGTCCGGGAGCGCGAGCGCTGGCCGGTTAAGGGTATCGAGGATGCAACTCAGAAAGAATTGAAAGCAGGAGCGTGCGCGCGCAACGTTCACGGAGGAGCAGCACGCGATGCAACTCAGAAAGAATTGAAAGGTCCACGTCGTGCCCCACGGGCTAGACGAGGAGTGGTGATGCAACTCAGAAAGAATTGAAAGCCTATGTCCCATGCTCTCCTCTTAGCCCACTGCTCCTCTGTGATGCAACTCAGAAAGAATTGAAAGGGGGACGGATACGTGACGAGGCACCTCCACCCGACCCTCCGATGCAACTCAGAAAGAATTGAAAGTCCTGCTCAAAACAGGTCACCTTTGAGAATGATATGGATGCAACTCAGAAAGAATTGAAAGTGGTAAGTCAGCGCTCTCAGCCATGTCTCGAATTCGATGTCCGATGCAACTCAGAAAGAATTGAAAGTCAGTTTTTCGTAACTCACCGATGCCTCGCCTATGAACGCAATCCCCGATGCAACTCAGAAAGAATTGAAAGTATCCGGGTCGAAGTACGGGCACTGGCCCCCGTACTCGTCCTGATGCAACTCAGAAAGAATTGAAAGCCACCTTCTCCGCCTTCTTTATCACCTCCTCCATCACCTCCTGATGCAACTCAGAAAGAATTGAAAGCGTAACTATGTTCAGCAGCGTGCTCTTGCCCGAATTTGGTGGCCGATGCAATTCAGAAAGAATTGAAAGACCTCTCCGCGCCGATTATTATGTAGTCTTCTTCAGGATGCAACTCAGAAAGAATTGAAAGTTCTAAGCTTTTCCCTGTTCTCCAGTAACTTGGCGTTCAGCCAGATGCAACTCAGAAAGAATTGAAAGCAGGAGGCAGGTAGCTGGCACCGGCGATGAGCGCTGCGTCTGGATGCAACTCAGAAAGAATTGAAAGGCCACAGGGTTTCGGCGGACTCCGGGTGCCGGTCTAGCTGCTGATGCAACCCAGAAAGAATTGAAAGGTTAGTTTGTACAGTACGTGCACCGCGCTCAGTGCAGCGGATGCAACTCAGAAAGAATTGAAAGTTAGCTTCCTCGTCAGTTCTCCGGGCTTCTTGTAGCCTAGATGCAGCTCAGAAAGAATTAGCGCGCTCCCCGAAAAATTTACAATCACAATTGTTACAATCTAGGCTGTAATGCTTTGGAGCGCCGGTTTTTGGGTAGCCACGGATCCTCCCGAAGGAACCCTCATGTGCTGCCTGGGTAGGTCGGGTTTTTGCGAGAAGCATGAGGGGCGGAAAAACCCGTCTGGGACGAGCGCGCGCTACGTCTCCTAGCGTTAAGGATTTGAGCAACAATACATTGCAATTCCACCCTTTTATCTGCCTGCTTTATTCCGCGGCAACCGCAGCCGACACCAGCGCAGCAGCCGCCCGCAAACGCCACCCAGCCGCAGCCACCAGTAAACCAAACTCAGCCACAGCAGCCAGCCCAGAATGTTACACAGCCCCAGCCGAAGCCCCCACTAATCACGGCAATGATAGAGGCAGGCCAGGGCGGGAGAGTCCTCGCGAATGGCACGGATACAGCAACGTGGAACTCCACCAGGCCGTTCGTCCTTGAACTCGAAGCCGTGCCCGACAAGTGCATGGCCCTCGACCACTGGCTCGTGAACGGCACGAGGCTGGCTGGGGGCAGGCTGAGCCTAGCCATCGCTGGCAACACGACGGTCAGGGCTGTGTTCGCGAGGGCGATCTACGCTGTGGCGATCACGTCTAACTCTAGCGACGCGGTGGCGGTCGTGAGTGTTAACAAAACGTCCTACACTCTTCCATGCGTCCTGTTCGTGAATGCGTGCTCGACCATAGTGGTGGAGCCGTGGGAGACGCAGGAGCTGAGGCCCCTGAACGGCACGCTCAGCATCACTGTCGAGGGCGACACCACCCTGAGGCTCTTCTTCCAGCTCAAAGCCCAGCCCCTACACGGCGTCAAGATCTACGTCAACGGCACGCTCCAGGAGGCTAAGGCGTGGAGAGACCCATTCTTCGAGAGCAGCGGCACGATAGAGACCACCAGCGACGGCTGGATCCACCTCAGCGGAAACCCGCTGGTGTTAATGATCTACGTCCCGTGGGACTACACGCGCGTGGTGGTGAAGGTGAGGGACGTGTCGCCGCCCCCAAGCGAGCCAGACATAACTCATCCCATAGACATCTGCAGGTACTGCGAGTGGGGGGCAGACCCGTTCGCGTTCGGCAGGTCTGTCCGCGCGGGTGCTAACGCCACGGTAGTTTTCAATGGGTGCTATACGGAGCCGTGGAATTTCGCGGTCAGAGGCAGGAGGTTCAGCGAGGAGCTACCAGGCGTGATAGAGATAGACCTCCACGGTGAAGCCTGGGTAAGGATCGAGGCCTACCCGTAAGCGCGCTACAGTTGAGGGGGCGGAGTCCTAATTGTAGCTTTAAACGGCTCCGCCTGGAGGCTCAAAGCTCCGACGCGCGCTCTCTGATGCACGTACCTCTGTTTTCCCCAATTTTCGCTGGCGCTCAGCGCCCCTTGCCTGAGGAGATAGGTATAAAAGTCCTTGCAGGGGTCTCTTGGTCGTGGAGCAGAGGGATACCCTAGTCATCCTTCCCTGGGGCAACCCGGCGTACTGGCGGGAGGTCACCTACAGGCTCGGGGAGGACGGCGAGCTATCCGAGAGGTTCTGCACGACCCTCCCGCTTCTGCTGAGGAGGTACCCGGGGGCTACGGTCGCGATACTCGCCTTAGACAGCCTGGTCGATGAGGTCAGAAAGCCGCCTGAGCGGCCGAGCGCGTGCTGGAGCTGCTACGAGCGCTTAGCCGGCAGCATCAGGAGTGCCTCCCAGGCTGTGTCCTATCAGGAGCTAGCATCAAGACTCGAGGCGTTCGTAGCCGAGTACGCCAAGTGCCTCGTAGGGGGGCAGTGCCAAGCGGAGATCCGGCCGATAGTCTGCCCAGCGGTGGGCAGGCCCGGCGGGGTCTGGCGCTTCAGCGGGAGGGCTAGGGACTTCGAGGCGGTAGCCCTGTACGGGTTGGGGGAGCTTCTCGCGGGGAGGGCGTACAGGCGCATAGTCCTCGACACCTCGCACGGCGTGAACTTCATGCCAGCCATCGCGATGAGGCTCGCGGCTAGGCTTGCGGGGGTACTCTTAGCAGCCCACGAAGAGCTGCTCGAGCCTGAGGGGGGAGGCGTGGAGGTGGTCGTGTACAACAGCGACCCGGTCCTGTCTCAGGCGACCCCGGATCAGCTCTTCAATGTTAATCTCGTAGCTAGGGAGAGGCACCAGGTTTTACCGCTCCAGCCGCCAGTGCCCAGCAAGCTGCTGGACCCCTTGGAAAAGCCGAGCGGGGGGCTGGAGGAGGAGGTGAGCGCGATTAACAGAGAGTACATGGGAGCGGTCAGGCTGGCGATCTCCTCGCTTTACTACCCAATGCCGCTGGCACTTGCATACGCGGTTGCTAAGGATGCGAGACCGCTCAGGAGCCGCGAAGTGATGAGAAAGGCGTACAGCGTCTGGGCGGGATCCGTGGAAATCCGGGAGGCGGAGGTGACCAGGAAGGTTTCACTCAACCCGGACGCCGTCTACCTGCTCCTCCTCGTGCACGCCGTCTCAACGCGCGTGAAGGGCATGGGCGTGGGCTATCCGGCTGATGTGGGGAGGCTGGAGGGGCTGGCCAAGCTCTACAAAGCTGTGAACGCGTGTTACTACTACCTCATAGAGGACGAGCTCGGCAGGGTTAGGAGGGGCGAGGTCAGAGGTGGAGGCTGGGCGCCTTTAGCCGAGGTCCTCGGCGAGCAGCCAGCCTCTAAGCAGCCGAGCGTCGACAAAAGGGTGATGATCGCGCACGCAGGGCTCCAGAAGGAATTCGTCCTAGTAAGGGCGACCGAGGGGGGAGGGCGGCTGCTCAAGTACATTGACGACTGGGATGGAGACTTGGAGGAAAGGCTAAGGTCCGGGGGGCTCATCCTCTAAAGGCGCTAAAAATGCTCACTTTTCTCCTAGAAGCCACTTTACGAACTCCTCGAGACCTAGGGGCTTCGCGCTGAATGGCCGCGAAAGCAGCTCGCCGTGCCCGTCCCCGCCTCTTCCGGGCTCAAACGCGTAGAACTCCGCCTCCTTAAGCGTGAGGAGGCCAAGACCCGCGCTCTTCCTGCCGCCCACGTTTAAGCCCAGCGCGTCGATGTGCCTCAGCAGTGAGGCGAGCAGCCTCGAGGGGGAGTCGCCCCTGCCCTCAAGCCTGCCGGTGAAGACCAGGGGGACCCCCATCCGAGCGTCGCTTGTCTCAACGGTGTACAGCACGTGCTCCTGCACCGTGCCTCTCCTCCTGTCCACGCCCACCCCCGGTCTACGCTGAGTGGAGGAGCTGAGAATCGTGTCTAGGAAGTGGAGGCTGCCCGCCCTAGCCCAGTTGCCGAAGAGCCTTCCCACAGGGCAGTAGAGCAAGAGGTACTCGGCCAGCTGCAGGTCCGCCCCCTCGCGGCTGGGCATCTCTTCTTCGCTGTAACCGATGCTGTGCAGCTTCTCGCGGATGTCCGCCGGGTCGAACAAGCCCCTCCTCCCCTGCTCTAGGGATGCCCTGAACTCGGGGGTCAAGTCCCCGACTTTTCTCCTGGCTTCCTCAAGGTCCTGCGCGGTCGTAACTCTCTCGACGGCGAGCTTCTCAAGCCCGCTGAGCGGCATCGTCACGGCTATCTTCTCTGCCAGCGCCCTTAGGGCGCCCTTCCAGGTGCTCGCCGGGATGATCAACCTGCCGTCCGCGAGCCTTAAGGCGTAGAGGACGTTTGCCTCGCGCGTGCCGCCCACGTGTACTGGGGTCTCAGCCCTGAAGATGAGCCTCGCAATGAACTCCCCCTCCACAACCCTCTCGGAAGGCACGTCACTCACCCAGGAGTTGGTAGTAGGAGCTCACCGGGATTAGGGCGTTGACGCCTGTGAGGAGGAAGTCCTCAAGCCTGACGGGTAGGCCCACGCTTAAGAGACCACCGCACTCCCCGTCAACCTCGGCTACAACCACTGAGCCCCTCTGCACGAGGCTAACGAACGGCCTTGGAGCATTCCTTACGTAGTCCCAGCCAGCCATGGTCCTGAGGGTCCTCCCAAAAGCCCTCTTCAAGCGCACCCTACAGCCACCCCACTCAATCTCCCCCAAGGGGGTGAGGGGCGACAGGGCGATGAAGACCCCTCCCTCGCCGCTCTGAAGGGGTGCGGGGCTAAATGTTACTCTAGCCCTCCCGAACCCCCTCGAAGCACCTCTGCCAACGAAAATTTCCATCTCCTTAACTTCCTCGAGCGCGTCGGGGGCGAGCATGAGCGCCCAAAACTCCGTGCCCTCGGCTACCGCCTCGTAGTCAAACAGCATTCCCTTGACAGCAGAGCCCCTGCTCTTGCTGATGGCCACGGAAGTCGCCCTGAAGCTCCTCACACCCACCCTCTCCAACCTCTTAGTGGCGATGAGCGACCCGTAGAGTGGTCGTAAAGGCTCTCCGCATGCGTGCGTGAGCCGGATCTCCGGCTCGGACCCCGTCAGGAGGCTCTCCTTAAGGTCCCTCGTCAAGTCAACGGCTTCTCTGCACTTCTCGCAGTACCACATGAACAGTGTTGCGGGGAGGCTCCTCCCGCCTGGGTGGAGTGGATATGCTGGGGAGGCGAGGATCGTGGGTTTCCTGGACTCCTCCTCAGCGGAGCTTACCCTCCCCTCTCTGAGCAGCGCCGTGACTATGGCTCCTCTTAGCGTGGAGCCTGGAATGCTCTCCGACGGCTTGACGAAGCCCCTCTCGGTCCTCCTCGTGGTAATTATCGCGGGGCTCTCCAGCCTAATCCTCGCCTCGAGCAACCTCACAGATTAACCACCCCCTCCCAAAGCCATGACCTGAGCCCCTCAAGCAGGGGAAGCCACCTCGCTTCAATGAGGGGGGTGAGAACCCCTTCGTCTTCGAGCTTAATGTCAACAAGCGATCTCCTGCCAAAGCTACTCGTCCTGAGCTCAGCGAGGCCGAGCAGCAGGAGTGGTAGGAGACCCTCAGCCCCCCTACGCACTCTGACCTCCCCCAAGAGCTCCGTCCCAGGCGGCAGGTGCTCTACGCTGTAGAGCGCCCCCTCCCTAGCCGTCAAGGTTCTGTCATCGAGGGAGACCCTTGCCACAATCACAGTTCCCGTACCCCTCTGAACCTCGAAGTCGCCGACGATGACTTGGGAGGAGCTTTCGGGCCCTCCGGGGTAGCCGAAAGCTCTGCAGACGTCGCATACGCGCCCCAGCCTGCTGTGCGCATCAACAATGCGGCCAGGCTCCACTTCCCCGCAGCTCGTGAAGCCGTACGCTGCCGCAATCCTGCTGGTCGCCGTCCGCCACGCACCCTTAAAGCTGCTACCAGGAACATAGCACACGCTCCCCTCCTCAGCCCCCTGCCTGCCAACTCTCCGCTTCCTGGCCTGCACAATGTCCGCGCCGAAAACCTCTGGAACTCCCTGCCCAACAGTCAGGAGGGAGACTGCCTTAAGCCTCAGCCTGAACCTTATCACCATGCACCACCTTTAACAAGCTTGATCAGCGTGAGAGCATCCGCTAGGGGTATCGGCTCCACGCCGGCATCCCCGATTGAGCGCCTGGCAAGCTCGAAGAGCTGCCTGTACGCATCCGCCAACTCGGGCTTCTGGGAGGCAGCCCCCGAACCGCCCTCCTCCCTTTTGGCCAGCCCCCTCCCTAAGTAGATTACCAGCTTCTCACGCCAGTACCTTGACCGGGAGACGTCGCTCCAAGACCTCAAGATAGCACTTCTAAGAGCCTTCACATACTTAACTTCCTCACTCTCTGACCTGCGGGAAGCTAGGTAGGCCACCCGAAATGCCTCTACGTGGACCTTGTACGACTCTCCGCTCTTCCACGCCGAAGGTAGGTTAACCCGGAGGACGAGCTTGCCGAGCTTGCTCCAAAACTCAGGAATGCCTGAGCCCTCCAGGTCGCTCCTCCTAATGAAGTACGGCTGCAGGCCGTCGATGTCCTCGTCAAGGGGGCCGCTCTTCAGCTTCCTGGAGAGCCTCGAGAGCCTCTCGGAGGCGCTTGCGCCTGAGGGGGAACCCGACTCGAATACGTCGAACGCCAGCGTGCTTAAGTGCTGACCGTAGCCGCCCGGCTCCCTCGACCTCAGCGCCCGCTTGCCCGCGGTCATCAGCTCCGATGCGCAGTCAAGGAGGCTCCACACGCTCATCCTCGCGGGTCCCGCCGCTACCCCCACTCTTAAGCCGCGCTTAAGCCCGATCTGCCTGGAGAACTCCTCAGCGAGTAGGTGGGCGAAGGGTACAGCCAGCCACGAGGGAACGATGAGGAAGCCGTCGTCTCCGCCCATGTATATTGTGCCCAGGAACACCCTTGCCAACTCCTTCTCAGCCTCCTCCCTGGATGAGGCGCCTCTTACCCCCTCGTAAAGCGCGTTGAGGGCCTTAAGGTACGCCCTCTTCAGGGCTGTGTCCACCCTGAAGCTCCTCTCGATGGCGTCGGTGAAGGAGATGCTCTCAAGCATGAAGCTACCGATAGCGTTCCCATCGAACTTGACGACTGCGTAGTCCCTTACCCTTTCGATCCCCCTCCTGACCTCGTCTGGATCGTGTCCAGCAATTATCTCCAGGATGTACTTTGAAACAACGTCGTCCCACCCACTCTCAAGGGCCTCTCCGGGGGTAAAGGTGATCCCGCCCAGCCTCAGAGCAGCGCCCCACTTCGGCTTAAAGTGCAGCAGCGTCCCGAGCTCGTACAGCGCCCTGCAGCTATCGCATACCTCCTTCCTTCCCTCCGCCGTGTCCACGGCTGTCGTGGCCCACGCGTTGTAGCACATCGAGCAGAGCCTCGGGGCAGGGGCTCCACTCTTGGTCCATGCCTCACCCTCAAGCTGAGCGCGGAGCTCGACCCTATGCTTCTCGATGAACATGGCTTTAGCCAGGGCGCTTGATGCAGACGCATAGTCGTCCATGAAGGGCACAGCCGCAACCACAAGCCTTAAGTGGTTCAACCTGCTGTAGTCCTCGGCAGCCCTCCTGACCTGGTCAATGATTCCTTTGGGGAGCACCATGAGAATGTTCCCCCCTCCGGAGAACAGGAAGGCCTCAGGCGGCACGCGGATGTTCCTGCTGTGCAGGTAGATGAGGAAGTGGGCGTGGACTACCAGGTCGATTAGGTGGCTCGCGGCGGCGACCACCCTGAGCTCCTGGCTTCTCATTATGTACTCCTGGATCGATGCAACGTCCACGAGCACGAGAGATATCTTGTCGTGGGGGACGGCCTTGTGCTCAACCTTCCCTGCCGCCTCTGGAACCCTCTTCAGGAACTCCTCCGTCAGCTCCCTGATTGGATCCTCGCGGAAGATGCCCTTAGCCCTCAGCTCCCCCCTCGACTCGTGAACCCTCTTCCAGAACTCCCAAGACGCCCAATCCTGCGCGAGTCCGAGAGTTTCCCTTAGCTCCGATAGCTTCCCGCCGATGGCAGCCTCAGCTATCTTCGAAAGCCTATCCGACGCGGACGCCAAGCGGTCAGCCTCGCTGAGCACACCACTAACTGTGTGGTGCTCACGAACCAGGCTAGCCACCCTGCTCAGGCTCTCTTCGCTGAGTAACCCGCTCAGCAAGTACCTGGCTATCTTCTCAGAGGCCTCCCAGTGCCTCTCGGGGTCAACAGCCTTCCCAATGTCGTGGAGAAGGGCTCCGAGGCGCAGAGTAGACAACTCGCGCCTGCTCGCTCCGCAGGCCAAGCACCATGCCAGTGCTGACGTCATGAGTGAGTGGGCAATGAGGCTTGACGTGTTGAAGCCCGGCCTGGTGTCCGCTGGGAAGGCGGTCCATAGCGTGAAGACCTGCTCCGAGGTCTCTGGATCGAAAAGTTCGCTGATGAACTCGAAGTCCTCCCGGGAAGTCTGAGAGAGCCTCCTGGCGAACTCCTTGAGATCCTCGCTCAGGAACATCTGCCTGAGCTTCGGCGCAAGCAGGAAGATCGCGTACGCCTTTAAAGGCGTGGGGGCGACGGGTGAGAGCTCCTGGTTTAGGGGCGCTTTGAGGAACGCTGCAATGGTGTCAGCCGCTAATTCGAGCTTCTCCTCCTCCGGCGTGCCAAGCTCGTCAGCAACTTTGCAGACGCTCTCCAAGAGCTTCCTCAGCTTGTGGATCGCAGACTCGAACACCCCTCTATCACGATCATCGACGCGCCTGACGCTTACGACCCCCTCACCCTCCCAGACTGGAACCCTGAGAGCCCTGTAGACGGGGTAAGGCTCTCTAAACTCGAGCCTCAAGCTGCTCAAGCCGGGCCACCTCGTCAATGTCCAAGAGCTCGTCCCCAAGCTCGGACCTCGCCAGAGAGACGAGCCCGGAGGCCACCCTGTCCAGGGCGTCACCGTCGACTCCCCCGCCGGGCTTCACGGCCACGCCTCCGGCTTGGAGCTCCTGCGAGAGCGGTGAGAGCCTCAGGCTCTCTACCACATACCTGACAACTCCGAAAACGTTCTTTCCCTGGACACGATACTTGGACTTGCCCAAGAGGACCGGCCTGCCTCTCCTGGAGTCCCTAACCCCCATGCCAAACAGCAGGAGGCCGAGCTCCCACGCCTCGAGGTTCCTGAAGGACAACCACCCCCTGAACGCGCTCCCAGGAGGGGCTGCCAGCAACTTCTCACCCGTTGGGAGGTCGACCCGGACAGGGCTCACATCTTCCCCCACAAAGTCGCTGAACTCAACCAGTCCAAGCAAGCCAGAGGTCCCGAAGATGTCACAGACGAGGCACACCCCAGCCATCTCCCCCTCCTCACTCGTGAAGTCGCACGGCTTGCCGCGGTCGAACGCGAGGGTCTCCTGCCACACCCTGAAGTGCCGCCAGCCCTCCCTCCCCCTCTCGGGCGGCGTGAGCGGGTGGTCAGTGGATCTGATGAGGCACGACCTAACGACGCCATCCTTCTCCCTGAAGCTGAGCTCTATCCTAGACCTCACGTTCCCCTTCACGCTGCTGCCAGGGATGGCAAGCTTACCCCCGACGAGGGCGAACTGCGCGTAGTCAAGCTGGAGGGTGCTCGCCAGGCTCTCGACCAGCTTCTCGAGGCCCCTCCTATCCCTGGCAGCGGCAACCTGCCGCCTGAGCCCCTCAGCATCCACGACGAGTCTCACCACACCCGAGCCGACGTGCAGGTAGCTGTCCACTGGGTCATTGAGGCCTCTCGAGCACGCCCTGATGGATACCGCCACCCTGCCCATCAAGCCCCTAAGCTCGCCGCGATCCCTGGGCTTCCTCCTCTCAACCCTAGCGGAGCTTTGCACGATCCCAGACCCCCTCCAGCCTCTCAAGCACGCTCCAGGCCCTGTCCTGAGGGGCTGTAAGCCAGCCATCACGCGCCTCGGCGATGCCTGAGAGGTCCACCTCCTCGTCGAAGCCGTCCACCGCAAGTAGCTTGCCGCCCCTCACCGTCACGCCCCTGGCAGAGAAGCTCAGCCCCTCAACCCTCACCTCGCCGAAGCCCCTCGTCTTGAAGCCCCCAACCTTAACCCACCCATCATTCATCATCCTCAGAACCCTCGCGAGCAGGCCCAGGGCGTAGTTCGGCAGGTTAGTCGCGCGGATGGCAAACCTGAACCTTGCACCGGGCTCCACGTACTCCACCTGGTAGAGCGCTCTTCCGTGCACAGAGCCGGTACGCCTATTAATAGCGATGCCAGCCCTGACACCGGTCTGAACCTCCACAACCTCGCCGCTATCGTTGACGGGGTAGGCGTCCTCGAAGACGACGTGGCCGGTAAACGAGGGTGCGCCGAAGATCTTGCACAGTAGGCAGGCTTTCCCATGGAACGTCTCAATAGCCTTACTGGTCTCGTGACTCCTTAGCAGATCCTGGATGAAGCCGAGCAAGGTCTCCCCTCCGAGCTCAGCATACTCGTAGTCCATACAGGTCTCCCTGCTCAGCCCGGAGCACACGGGCAGCCCCTTCATCCTTGCGAGCTGGGTCGCAGCAGTCCTGAAGACGCCCTTCAAGCTGCTCCCAGGGATGTACGGGGCGCTCCTCCCCCCGATCTTCACCCTGAGCACTGCAAGGTCCACGGGCGAGCCGAGAAGAGTCTCCCTACCGCTGCCCACGCGGAGGGGTCCCACGTTCACGAGCCAGCCTTTGAGCGAGACCTCTCGAAGCAGAAGCGAGTGGGAAGTCCAGGGCACCTGGCTCACGCGACTCCACCCTCTGAAACTTTGGTTAAGGCGCCGTTCCTGTACTCAAACGTCTCGTACCTGCCCTCGACGAGCCTCAGAACGCCGTAGCCGATAGTCCTCCTTGCTCCCACCTGCACAAGCCCGTCCACCAGCATCCTGAAGAGCTGCCTAAGCAGCCTGCCCCTCTCATCGGTAGGCTCTGGGAAAACCCGTATGTTCACAATGTCCGTCCTAAACCTCCACCTCACTCCTGGGGCGACCTGCTCCTCAGTGTACAGCACGTTCGGCTGAGAGCCCAGAAAGTCCCTATTAATCCCAACACCCGTCTTAACAAACACGACGGGCTCTCCCTCGGGGTATGCGTCGTAGACCCTGACGTGGCTTGCAAGCCTCGAGCTGCCGAAAATGCCGCAAATAGGGCAGTAGTTACCGCTCTCAGCTTCCTCCTCCATGGCCTCAAACTCCCAGGGGCTGTGGACGCTCCACCCCTGAGCCCTCAGCAGCGACTCTGCGAGGCTGCGGAGCACGCCCTTCAGGCTGCTCCCGGGGATGTAGGGGCTGGAGCTCCCGTCGGCAAACCTTATCCTCAACAGAGCGGTGTCAACAGTCGAGCCCAGAGGTGCCTCCCGACCGACGCCGATCCTCAGGGGCGTGTCGTTAACCAGGAAGCCTGTCACGCGGGTGAAGACCTCCAGCCTATCGAAGTCTGCGTAGTTAGCGCCCAAAAAGGCTCACCTACCACCGACAGCCTGCCTCAGGAAATCCTCGAGCCTGACGGTCCACACGTTAACCCTGCCTGCTCTGAAGTACTCCTGAGCCTCAAAAACCCACTTCGCGAACCCGAGCATCCTCCTGGCCTCCTCCTTACCACCGCCACCGTTGTAAACCTCCTGCAGGGCCTGGGAGACCACCCTCCCCGTCACCCGCGCGTTCAGCCTCACCGCCTGTCTCAGGGCAAAAGCAGCGGTAACAAGCAACGCCTCCCTACCTGGGACAGAGTCGAGCTGAGCCATGAGGTTTTCGAGCTGGGAAGCTTTCAAATCGTCCTGCCTGGCAGCTATACCAATCCTAGTTCCCCAGTCGAGGAGAAGTTTTTCATCCACCTTAGGAGGAGCAGAAGCCGTCATACAGGGATAAGTTGCAAAAAGAAAATAATAAATCTTTCTCTATTCTATTTAAATGCTTATGCCTCTTCAGCCCCGGCGAGAGCTAATCAAGCAGATATTCGGCTTGCTTGAAAGGTGCCTCAAGGATGCCTCCGTGTCCCTGAGGCCTCCGGAATTATTCTCCCAGCTCTTTCAAAAGGAGAGCCAGGAGCTAACAGGCAGGCTAAATGAGATGTGTGCGTTGGCGAATCGCTGTAGTGAGGAGGTAGGAAAGCACATTCTTCGGACTATTAAGGAAATCCTAGTTGCGGGGGTGAAGGATACATTCCCGCCAGAGGGGGGTGAGGAGCCTCCTAACATTCTCAAGCCCCTCGTGGAGTACTGCGTCAGGCTACTGGGATTGGTCCAGAGCGTTAACTCTCTATTCTCACGAAGAGCACTCGAGGCGGCATTCCTAGTCACCCAGCGAATCTCAATGTTAAGTGAAAGCGAATATTTTCAGGACGCTCGGTTCGGTGCCGGGATTCCGAGGCGCAGGTAATCCACCCTACCTGGTGCGCTCTCGCCGAGAGGGGCGTAGCATTGATACCACGAATAGCTTGCTTCAACGAGAAGGTTGATGGTATATGCGAATTCTACAGAAGCTTTGCGGGGGAACTCCGGCAGAAGATATCAAAGGTTTCGGATGCTGTTAGGAAAGCAGCCATAGGGGATGAGAGGGATTTAAACAAGCTGCTGAGCAGTAAGGAACTGTTTCCCGAGGGGGTAAATCTAGATCAGGGCGACGAACCTCACCTTCGGTGGTACTTAAGAGAGCACCTGGCCGAGCTCGGCAGGCGGCTTGAAAAACTCCTCGACGAGCATGTTGAGAACTACCTGACCATCACCTTCGAAAACAGGGGTTTCCTAGAATACGAAGCTTACAATGCCCTCGTGGCGATCGGAATCCCAGCTCTCCCCAGGATCGTCTTATCGGGAAGAGACTTGACCGAAAGAGAGGTGGACGTTGTGGCATTGATAGCGGATAGGCTCTGGCTTGTTGAGGTTACGACCCGCCAAGAGTTAGATGAGAAAATTCTCGGATACGAAAAACTCGGGTGGGCGGGAAAACTCAGGTGGACGGGCATAGAAAAGGTGGTCTTCGTTACTTCTCAGCCCGCACCCCTGAGCGGATACCCCAGCGAGTACTTCACCTTCATATCCTTCGAAGATCTCTACAGCAGGCTGCAAGAAATCGTGCAGCAGGAATGAGCGAAAACTGCAAGCATAACATATGAGGTCGGCTAGTGGGGGGTTTCTTCCCGATCATCCTTATACCCAGACCACTGGGATAAACTTCCTCCTAAGCAGCTCTACAACCCTCGCACCGCGGAACTGCGCCCTCACGTATCTCCATCCCTGTCTCCACTCGATTCGCCGGGCACCCAGCCTCACGAGCTCAGCGAAGTCTCTCCCGGGGCAGAGGATGACGAACACCCCGTTAAGAATCGGGTCAGCCATCTCCCTCGCAAACTCGTCAACCCTAAGGGGGTCCAGCGGACCGCTCGGAAGGGAGAGCGAAGCATCAAAACCCTCCGCCACGGCTCGGGCCACATCCCTGAGCAGGGCGCCAGCGTCGCTGCACTCTATCCAAGCCCACCCATCTACGGGCTCGTGAAGCGTCCTACACTCGACGGGCGCGCGTCCAAGCCTAGCAGCCACGTATATGGGGCACACGGGTGGACAAAAACCCAGCCCCTATAAATGCGTAGGGCATCCTCGCTTAAACGCCGAGGAAGCGGCAAGGGGTTTTCAAGTGTGCGGGTTTTGTTCACTCATGCAAAAGTCTCTGACGTGCACTGAGGCTACTGCCCCTGCCGCGCTTACTTCTCCTTCCGCTCATAGCGCGCTAACGCGCTTTAGATCGAGCCATCTTCTCCGCTTTATCGCATGGCTGTGCGGACAGTGCCGCCCTGTTTAATGATAACGAAGTTATTCTTGATTATAACAATGTTATTTTTGTTTTTCTCTGTTTAAATATCTATCATAACAAAGTTATGTTAAAGCATAACGATGTTATGCATCTCCGCCGGAGCATCCCCGCAGTTCCGCCGTGGGTCTCAAGCCTTCTGCACGCGTCGCCTGTCGAGGTCTTTGCACAGGAAATGGAATCAAGCGAAAGTAAAAAAGGAGCCTTCAGGAGCGAATGAGTTGGAAGCCGAAGTGGATGTGGGCATGTATCGTAGGAAGGCGCGCTCTCTTCCTTGCTGCAGCCTCGTGCCTACATATGTAAGAAAATTTTTATGTAAGTAAAAGATAAGATTTATATGTTAGTAATGCATAATGCATTGCGGGTGGCGTATGCTCAGAAGGCTGGGCTCACTCGAGAGGAGCATTGCCGCGCTGCTCCTACTAGTCTTCTTCAGCGCGATTGGTAACGGGATGGTAAGCGTCGTGCTGCAGCCGTACCTCAAGCACCTGGGGCTTGGCTCGCGGGAGGTCGGCTTACTGCAGTTCACAGCGTCCCTAGCCACCTCGGTCGCCCTCGTGCCCTCCGCCTACATGGCTGACCGCTTTGGGAGGAGGAGGGTGGCGATCGCCTCGCTGGCCTTCAGCTTCCCCGGCTTCCTCATCGTCGTGTTCACGGGCAGCGTTGAGGCGCTTGCGGCGGGCTTCGGCCTGCTCGGGCTCGGCAACGCCCTCGCCTCTGTCTCACTGAACCCCCTCCTCGCGGACGTCACGCCCAGGGAGCGGCTGGACCTCGTGAGCTCCGTCTCCCAGGTGCTGGGCTTGGCCGGGTCGTCCATAGGCTTGGCTCTCTCGTGGATCCCGCAGCTCGTCGCTGGCTCTACCGGGAGCCTCCTCCACGCTTACCGCAGCTTCATGTTCTGCGGTGGGATGATCTCGGTTATCGGCTTCCCACTCCTGCTCCTCGTGCGGGAGCCTGGCGCCGCGGGCGGGAGGTTTAGGCTGGGCTTCTCGCGCGAAGCCCTGCTGCTCTCAGCCCTCTCGGCGATCACCGCCCTCGGGGCGGGCGCATCCGTGTGGCTGATCAACTACTACTTCGCATCCAAGTTCAGCGTGGAGGCTGGTGAGCTGGGCACGAGGATGCTGGCTGAAACCCTCCTGATGATCCCCCTCACGTCGCTGGCTCCAATCCTCTCGAGGAGGCTTGGGACGCTGAGGGCGGTAATAGCCCTGCAGCTTAGCTCCATCCCCCTCCTCGCGCTGACAGCCCTCGCGCCGAGCTTCCCACTCGCCGCGGCAGTCTTCACGCTCAGGAGCGCACTGATGAACGCGGGGAACCCCCTCATGTGGTCCCTCAGCATGAAGCTCGTGGGGGAGGATGAGCGCTCAAGGTACACGATGCTCAACACGCTCGCCTGGCAGCTCGCCGGCGGGGTGGGCTCAGCCATAGGGGGTTGGCTGATGAGCGCAAGCCTAGACAGCCCGCTCTACTTCACAGCCTCGCTCTACCTCCTACAGGTACTCCTCCTCTACCGCCTCTTCGGCACGCGCGAGGGCAGCTCGCACCAGCGCACGCTAGCTTGATCCCCCTGGCTTCTCCGGCAGCTGGAAGAGCGCCTCCCCGCTTACATGTAGCGCGCTAAAGTGGAGATGAGATCTTCTGTGGAATCAGAAACCCGGCGCATCAAGGGCTTGAACGTAACGCTCAGAGGGCTGGAGGCGCTGGGAGCCGAGGCGAAGCTGCCGAGCATCATCGCAGCGAAAAGCTTTATACCCATACCCTCAAAAACAATACCCATAACCCCGCACCAGTGGCGGGGTAGCGGGTGGCGCACGCGCTGTGCTGACGGACGAGGTGCTCGAGGTCATCAGGCAGCTTAAGAGGAGAGCCCCGAGGAAGAAGACCATAGGCTACATGGTGGTGAGGAGGAGGTTGCGGCGGCATGGCGTGCAGAGTGAGGGTAAGGCTGAGCAGGGGCGCTGAGAGCCTCGAGACGAGCGCGCTTGTGAACAGCGGCTTCGAGAGCGACGAGCCAGACGTCGTGGTCCCCGTGGAGGTCGCCCGCCTGCTGGGTCTGTGGCCGCCTCCCAGCGACGTCGAACTCGCCGAGCTGGGGACGGGTGGCGGTGACTTAGCGGCACCCTATTACAGGATGGCTGCGAGGCTCGAGCTGCTCGCGGAGGGGGTTTTGAGAAGCCTCAGGGTGAGCATAATAGTCAACCCCTACGTGGACGAAGTCGTTCTCAGCGACATGGTGGTCGGCGAGCTGGGCATAGTCCTGCTCGACGTGAAGGAAGGGCTTTGGAGGCTACGCAGGGATCCAGAGGGTGTAGAGAGGAGGAGCGTGGAGAAGGAGGTGTGGAAGTGATGATATCGGCTTACGCATCGCGCATACAGGAAGCTTTTAATCCTCTCCGAGCCCCATCTCCTCATGCTCCGGAGGCGCTAGCGCGCGCCGAGCGCGCGCTAAAAGCGCTGGGAATCAAGGCAGAGCTACCAAGGCAAATCAAGGTACTTAGCTTCATAGCAACACCCAGCAGAGTAAAACCCATAACCACCGCGAAAAGGCGGGGCGACACGGTGGCGCGCGCTGCTACGATAGAGATTTAAGCTTTCTGCTTCTAGGAGTCGTTGACCAAGATGAGTGAAGGTAGGAGGGAAGCCTACAAGGTTATTCTTTCACTTGGAGTCGTCAGCCTGCTGGGGGACGTTGTCTACGAGGGGTCGCGTGGCACGATACCCGAGTACCTGAGGTTCCTCGGGGCTTCAGCGGTCATCGTTGGAACGGTTATGGGCCTCGGAGAGCTCATGTCCTACTTCTCGAGGCTCCTGGGGGGTTTCCTCGCGGACAGGACGAAGAGCTACTGGCTGCTAGTCTTCCTGGGGTACGGGCTCATCATCGCGATACCGCTCATCCCGCTCAGCGAGATCCTCGGCTTAGGGTGGATCCTGGCTGCTGCCCTTGTCATCCTCGAGAGGCTGGGTAAGGGGATCAGGACGCCCTCCAGGGACACGATAATATCCTTCGCTTCGAGGAGCATTGGCGGGGGCAAGGCTTTCGGCATACACGAACTCATGGACCAGGTAGGCGCAACGCTCGGACCGCTGCTCTTCGCTGCGGTCATCGCGCTTCTGGGGGGCTTCCGGAGCGCCTTCTTCCTGTCGCTGATCCCCTACGCCCTGCTCATGGCCACGCTGGCCTACGTTAGGTCTAGGACGAGGCTGCCCGCGGAGATGACCAGCCCAGCCCTGCTGGAGCACGCCGGGAAGAGGGTGCTGAGCAGGCGCGCCACAGCGTACATAGCAGCGGTTGGGGTAAACGCCCTGGGACTATTCCCAGCATCGCTGATACTATACCTCGCAGCTGAGACACCGGAGGTCCAAGCCCTGGGCGCCTGGCTGCCGCCCGTCCTGTACGCCGCAATACAGCTGGTCGACGCGGTGTTCGCGCTCGCCTTCGGATTCCTCTACGACAGGTACAAGCTGTGGGTCCTCGCCTTCCCATTCTCCCTATCCATCCTCATCCCGCTCCTCGCGCTCCAGAGGAGCTTCGGCTTCGTCGCAGCCTCAGCAATAGTGTTCGGCCTTGTTCTAGGCTCGCAGGAGTCAGTGTACCGCGCAGCTGTCGGAGACCTCACAGAGCCGGGCGTCAGGGCAACGGCTTACGGGGTCTTCAGCACAGCCCTGGGACTCGGCCTCCTGGCCGCTGGCGCCATATACGGGCTGATGATTGACTTGAGGGTTCCGCTCTGGCTGAGCAGCCTCTACGTCCTCGCAACCCAGGCAGCGTGCCTAGCCCTCCTAATCTACGTCATAAAGTCAAAGTAGGCTGGTTCAAGCGCGGCGGATGCAGGCGCACACAGCGACACTCCCGAGGATGGAGGCGGGAGCGCGCCGATGACGCTGAAAGCGCGGCTTCGCTACCGAGGGGTTCGCCTCTCCCAGGCGCATCAGCCGCAAAGCTTATAACGCTCCTACCCCGTCAAGGGGTTAGGTGCTCAGCTGATGGAGACCGAGACCTTAATCGCCATACTCAGCATCCTCGCCCCAACACTATCCTCCATAGTTTACCTAGGCTACTGGCTCGGCAGGAAGTTCGGCAAAATAGACGAGAGGTTCAGGCAGATAGATGAAAGACTCGAACAACTAGATAGGAGGTTTGACGAGCTGAGGGAGTACGTTGACGGCAGGGTTGACAGGCTTGGTAGGGCTTTCTCCTCGTACCAGGAGTTCTTCGTGGAGTACCTCTCGGTGAAGGGCGTCGTGAGCGCAAGCGAGGCTACGATGCTGAAGAACGAAGCCGCCAGGTTATCCCTACTGGCGGCCATGAACCCGTTCACGAAGGAGGAGTGGGAGAAGCTGAAGAGGTTCCTGGAGAAGGACCCCGGCGACTTCACGCTCAGGGAAGCGGAGGAGTTCAGGGAGCTCGGCAGGAAGGCGATCGCCGAGTACTGGGAGAGGCCGGAGGCGTACAAGCTACACCTATACACGTGCGTGGTATACGGACTAGCACTGAGGAAGCTTGGAGAGGAAAAGGGGAGGAAGGAAGCCCAAGAAGCACACCCCTAGCTGAGGGCTAACGAGCTCTTAAGTGTACCGGAGAAGCGCGAGTCCTGGCATACCTCACGCGCAGGAGCGCGCTGATCCAAGCACCAGCTAAAAAAGAAGTATTCAGTAACTTGGCGGGAGCGCGCGCTGCGGGGCAGGCTCACAGCGGCGGCTCTTGTTTTAGCCGCTGGCTATGCAGCATCCCTCGTCTCAATGCATCTCGCTTCGGCGGCTTCGTGCTGCTGCCATTCAGCCTAGCCTCGCTGGCAATAGCGTACGGGGAGTGGAGGATCGCGCCCCTCCCCGCGGCACTGGGGTCGGCTTTTGGCTTCGCCGCGGAGTACCTCGGGCTGCACTACGGGGCACTATTCGGGAGCTACACGTACCTGAAGCTCAGAGAGGCGATGGTGCTCGACGTGCCGGTGCCGGTCATCCTCGCCTGGGGAATCTACCTCTACACCTCCTACCTCGTAGCCTCAGCGGTCGTGGAGGGGAGGTGGAGAAGAGCGCTTGCAACCCCAGCGTCCATGGTCCTCCCGGACCTGGCATTGGACCCCGCAATGGTCAGCACGGGCTTCTGGGAGTGGCGGGAGAGGGGGCCGTGGTTTGGAGTCCCATTGACGAACTTCCTCGGCTGGTTCATCGTCTCCCTCGCGGCGTGCCTCGCGTACGCAGCGCTCAGCGGTGAGGAGCCCAGGAGTAGCCCAGCCCTCTACCTGCCGTACCTCGCAGCCTACGCGCAGATCCTCTACGTTGCCAGAGGCGTGGCTACGCTGGCCGTCGTCCTGAGCTTCACCATAGCCGTCGCCATCTTCGCATCCGCGCTCAGGAGCACCTAGCAACATTTAGGCGCTTAAGGCACGAGCCCGTACAAACCTCCTAGCCACCCGCATGAGGCACTCAAGATTCTGCACTGAAGGGGATCGGCGGTGCCTCGGAGAGTCACATATAATGGGGCAAACCGAAAGGTTAATAAAACCCCTTATTACATACATATACGACCAGCATGAAGCCAAAAGAAGCCCTTGGGCTAGCTATAACGGTGATCTCCGTCGCCGTGCTCTTCTACGCCTTCATAGCCACGGGCGGAGCCGTGAAGGGTGACCTGGCACTCGCAGCCGCTGTCTCGGGCTTCGCCCTGATCCTGCTGGGCCCCTACCTCTGGCTAGGCGAGGTTCCGATAGCCATCAAGAAGTTCATTGAAGCCAAGACGGGTGCCAAGCTCGAGGAGAAGAAGTAGGTGGGGGCGGATGTACCCGATCCTCATATTGCTTATCGTCCTCGCAATATACGTGGCCGCGTTCATCTACTACGGCAAAAAGCTGCTCGAGCAGCGCGTGGTGAAGGCAGACCCCACGAAGCCCACGCCCGCGATAACGAAGTACGATGGAATAGACTACGTCCCGGCAAACAAGTACGTCCTCTACGGGCACCACTTCGCCTCGATCGCGGGGGCGGGCCCGATAGTGGGCCCGGCGCTCGCCCTCAACTGGGGGTGGGGCCTCCCGCTGGTGTGGGTGCTCTTCGGCAACATCTTCATCGGGGCGGTCCACGACTACCTGGCGATCATGTCGAGCGTCAGGCACGGCGGGGTATCCGTCATCACGGTCTCGGAGTCCACGATGGGGAGGAAGGCTAGGTACATCTTCCTGGCGTACACCTGGTTCGCCCTGGTCCTCGTCCTCGCGGCGTTCCTCAGCGTGTGCTCCTCAGTGTTCGTGGGGACCCCGTCGGCCGCCGTGGTGAGCTTGTTCTACATGCCGCTCGCGCTCCTGTTCGGCCTGATGGTATACAGGGTCGGGCTGAGCGTCAAGAAGGCTACGGCCATCGCGCTGACCCTGGAGGTGATAATGCTAGCCGCCAGCCTGTACCTCCAGGTCGTCCTGCCCTACGAGACTTGGGTGGTCGTGCTGACTGTTTACAGCTTCCTCGCCGCATCCCTGCCGGTGTGGTACCTGCTCCAGCCGAGGGACTACCTCAACGCCTACCTGCTCTGGGCCTTCGTAGCCCTGGCGGCCATAGCCCCGCTGGTGATACCCCTAGTGGGAATGACGGGGCCCGTGTTAACAAGCTTCGTTGCCTCAGGTGCGACGATCGGAGCCGTAGGCCCCGCCGCCAAGGCCATGATAGCCTGGTTCTGGCCGTGCGTCCCCCTGACCATAGCGTGTGGAGCCCTGTCCGGCTTCCACTCGATCGTGGGCTCGGGCACCACGTCAAAGCAGCTGGCGAACGAGCTGGACGCCCTCCTCGTGGGCTACGGCGGGATGCTGACCGAGGGTGCCGTCTCCTCCCTCGCGGTGATCCTGCCAGCCGCGATCGTCTGGGACTTCTCAGCCTTCGCAGCGGGCGCAGGCCTCGCGGCAGATGCGCTGGCCAGGGCGGGGATAAAAGTGGCCAACGTGCTGGCACTGCCGTCGGCGGGGAGGTTCACGACTTCCTACGGGCTTGTCCAGGCGCTCGTGTGGTCCAGGCTGACGGGTGCCGACTTCGCAGCGCTCTACAAAGGCTTCTCGACGTTCGCCGCGTGGGCCCTCTCAGCCTTCGTACTTACAACCCTCGACACGGCTAACAGGCTTGCGAGGTTCATCTGGGCCGAGTTCTTCGACTGGCTGAAGCCCAGGAGCCCCGGCCTGCACAAGGTGATCACCAACAGGTGGGTTGCCTCCCTGATAGCGATAGCCCTCGGCGCCGCCATGGCCCTCCCGAAGATAACCGACCCCATCACGGGGACGGCGGTCGCTGCGTACACCGTGGTGTGGCCAGCGTTCGCGGGGACCAACCAGCTGCTGGCGGCGATAGCCCTCCTTACCGAAGCCCTCTGGGTCTACGCCATACTGAAGGTGAGGGGGAGGGTGAACCTGCTGATCATGGTTCCGGCGCTCTTCCTGTGGGTCACCGTCACGCTGGCGCTGGCCATCTGGCTCATCTTCATCGTCCCGACGCTGCCCCTGCTCTACATAGCCACGACGGGCCTGTTCACTGCCATATCCTTCGCGCTGAACATCGCGCTGATCGTGCTCTTCGTAGCTTCGCTGAGGCGCGCGGCGCGCGCTTAAAGATACATTTAAATTAAACCCTTTTTCTTTCATGTTGGGCGTTATGGCTCTAGAGAGGCTCATCGGCGTTCTCAGGGAGATTTCCCTGATGGTCAAGGGCTTCCACCAGGCGATGCTGGAGGAGAGCGTTGGGGCGCTCGAGGCGGAGTACGTCGAGCTTGAGAACGCCTTCCTCACCATGCTCTTCGGCCCGCTGATAGGCATCAAGACGGCCCCCGCCCTCCTGACCCTCGAGCTCCTGGAGTCTGTCAAGGGTGAGATCTCGATCCTCGAGTCGCGCGGGTACAGGGGGGAGGACGTGCTCGGCGACCTGATGGCTCTTGGGGGTGAGTGGTGACGGCGCTGCACGAGCTCATCCAGCCGTGCGAGGGCCGCCCCCACCTCGTGGTCGTCATTGGGAAGGGGGGCGTGGGCAAGACCACTGCCTCGCTCCTGCTTGGCCACTCACTAGCGGGCATCGGCAGGACCCTGGTGCTCAGCCTCGACCCCGCCAGGCACCTTGCAAGGTACGTTGGGAGGGGGGTGCTGGGAGGGGAGGTGCTCCTGGAGGACAACCTGGTCGTCAGGCAGCTGGATATGGAGGGGGAGATTGCTAGGCAGGCCAGCCAGTACTCCGACATGCTCAGGTACCTTCTGCCCTCGCTGAGCGTGCTGAACATAGACAACGTCGTCGACGTCGTTAGGTACATGCCGGGGGTTGAGGAGGAGGTTTTCCTCAGGGTCCTGATGGAGAGCTACGGGAACGCGGGCTACAGCTTCGTGGTGATAGACACGCCGCCCACAGGCGTCACGCTGAGGACCCTCTGCCTGCCAGCGCTGTACGGGGTTTGGCTGGACAAGCTGATAGAGGTGAGGGGGAGGATCGTGTCGCTCAGGTACGCTATCGCGAAGACGCTGGGCCGGGAGGCGGAGATGAGGGACAAGGCGCTGTCGATGCTCCTGGAGATGAAGGAGAGGTACGCTAGGCTCATGTCCCTCCTAAAGGACGCCGCGAGGACGTCGTACGTGGTCGTCGCGACGCCCGAGCCGCTTCCCCTCTACGAGTTGGAGGAGACTATAGACTTCCTGAGGAGGAGGCTCGGCACGAGGCCCAAAGCGCTCGTCCTCAACAGGCTCCTCCCCCCGGAGCTCGCGCGCAGCATGGGCGTCGAGGAGCAGCAGAGGGAGTACGTCGAGAAGCTCTCCTCGCTCAAAATACCCCTTGTGCTCGTAAGCTACCTCGGGAAGTCTACGGAGAGCTTTGAGGACGTGAAGAAGCTCGAGGGCTTGATGCAGGTGGTCAGGTGAGCGTAGAGGAAGCCCTGGCTCTGTACTGGCTGGTCGTCGCGGTCGCCGTGCTCAGCGTGGCATCGGTCCTCTGGTTCTTCAGGGCTAGGCGCAGGCTCATCGCCACCCTGAGGGACGTGACGCTCGCCCTGGAGAAGCACTACAACCCCTCAAACAAGGAGTACCAGCTGCTCGGTTACCTCGTGGGCTACAAGGCGAGGTACATACTACCCGGGAAGCACAGGGTGTACGTACTGCTCACAACCGTGCCTAGGCACTCGCTCCTCTACTACCCCTTCATGAGGCTCGCCGGGAGGAGGGACAGGCTCGAGATCGCCGTCAGCCCGCACGACAGGAGGGTGGCTGGGGAGATCTACCTAGTCAAGAAGGGCAGCAGGATCGACGACGCCGTGCTCCGGAACAGCGCCGGGGAAAGGCTAGGCAAGCTTGCGGTCAGGGAGGTGAGGGGGACCTACAGCTACAGGGTTTACTGCAGCGACGAGGCACTCTACACCAGGCTGGCCGAGAAAATTGCGAAGACGAAGCTGCCCATAACGATGGTCGCGGCTTTCCCTGACAAAAACCTCCTGACCGCGTCGTACGAGCTGTCGCCGGAGACGCTCAGCGACTTCCTAGACTTCCACGACAGCCTTGTCAGGGAGTTCACCGTGCCGAAGACCACCAAGGGGTAGCGCGCAAGCCCGACCCCTTCACGGGCTGGAGGGTGCTTGCACGTATCTGGAGGGGTCCAAGCGAGTACGCATGCTAATTAGATTTACTCCTATGGCTCTCAGCGTTTATACCACGTGCTTTTTACTCCCAGGATATTATAGTGGTGGTCGTTGCTAACGATCGTTGCAGAAAACCTAACTGCTTGAGCCGCTATCAACGCATCTGCTAAAGGCACATTGGGCATTTTAACTAGGAGCTCTCCAGCTGTCTCGGCATCTTCAAATGTAACTCCTATCACTTGCGCCCCAGCCCTCACCCAGCTCCTCAAGATGTTCTTTGCACTTACGAGCCCCACCATGCGGCCTGCGATCTTGAGGAATTCAGCAACAACTATTGACGGTATTAGGAGGTTTTCTTTTGCTAGAACTCTTTGAAACTCTACGAGTTTTTCCTTGTCTTTTAGGGAGGGGGGAATGCATAGGCAACTAGGAACCTGGTATCGAGTATTAGCGCCAAGCCTCGCGCACCTTTTCTATCTCCCTTACCAGGGCTTCGAAGGCTTCCTCACCGACGGGTTCACCAACCTCTGGAAGACCAATCTTTTCGAGTATAACCCTTCCGTTTTCCTCTCGAACGGCGAGGATATCGCCCTCTTTTATATTAAGGATCTCTCTGATAACCATTGGGATAGTCACCTGGCCTTTACGTGTAACTTTCACAAATATTCTATTCTCCACGTAGCAGAACTTAGTAGTTCTACTATTTAAATACAGGCTTGGCGCGCCGCCGCGCTAAAGAGTATAGGTGGAGGGAAAGCTTACGGGATACATGAGCTAGTGGATCAGTTTGGTGCAATGCTGGGTCCACTAGTCTTTACGGCGCGCGGCATAAATGCTTTGGGCCCTCTCCAGCCTTGCTCGCGCGCAGAAGGAAATTACAAATATTTTCCCGTATAAATTTCAGTATTTATGGGTGGTAGTCTCGTCCTGGCTGCTATATTCCTTGCACTAGGCTATATGCTGTCATTTGTCTTTACACGATTTCTTCCTGGGCAGGTCAGCGGGACCATGTTGCTTGTACTGCTCATTGCTTCTCTCCTAGTCGCCTATAAAGAGTGGAAAGAGGCACCCATGCTTGTAGTATTTGGCTCACTGGTGGGATTTTTATCAGAGTTTGTGGGTCTAAGCTTCGGCGTACCATTCGGGAGATACAGGTATCTAAAATTCAGCAATGCCACGTTGTTCAATGTGCCTATCCCCATAATCCTTGCCTGGGGGGCGTATCTCTACACATCTTATCTTGCGGCAATCGCTCTTACGAGAGACAAGTGGAGGAGGCTCATCCTAGCCTCTCTACTCATGGTGCTGCTAGACCTCGCAATAGACCCAGCAATGGTCAGCGCTGGCTTCTGGGAATGGTTTGATGCTGGCCCATGGTTTGGAATACCCGTTCTGAACTTCGTAGGCTGGTTTACGGTATCCTTCGTAGCATGCCTCCTCTACACACTATCAGCGAGAAGCAACCCAGAGGGAAGCCCAGTGCTCTTCCTGCCATACTTAGCCACTTATCCACAACTCTTCCACTTTGCTGGGGGAGAAGCTCTTCTAGCTGTCTCCACCAGCTTCACAATCGCAGTAGTTATATTCGGTCTACTTTTACAAAGGTATACTTTTGAGAGAGTATACGGGATGCCCAGTGGAATGGGCGAGAGCCCTAATGAACAGCATCAAGGTTAACCCTTAAAGCCACAATAAAGAACTAATGTGTGAGCGTCATGCAAGAGGTTGCCAAGAAGCCAGTAAAGCCTACAAGGATGCTCTCAGGAGTCCACGTCTTCGCAGTCATGGCTAAGCCGTACCCATGTCCACATGGGAAATGCCTCTACTGCCCAGGGGGACCAGACAAGGGCACCCCGCAGAGCTATGTAGGCAACGAGCCCGCACTCATGAGGGCGATGCACGCTGGCTTCGACCCATACTTGCAGATAAAGCTTAGGCTTAGGCAGTACCAGGCAATGGGTCATCTTCCCAGCAAGGCGGAAGTAGTAATAATGGGTGGAACCTTTAACGCCATGCCACAGGACTACCAGGTCTGGTTTGTCACCAGGGTCTTTGAGGCATTTAATAGATATCCCGGTGATCCACCCGAGAAACTCCCAAGTCTAGAAGAGGCTCAGCTACGCAACGAGACAGCCCAAATAAGGGTCGTCGGCTTAACGATGGAGACCAGGCCGGACTGGGCAAGGGAGAAGGACGCAGACTGGTTCCTCTATTTGGGCGCTACAAGGATAGAGATAGGGGTTCAAAGCATCTACGATGACGTCCTGAAAAGGGTGAACAGGGGGCACGGGGTCGAGGAGGTTGTCGAGGCGACACGCGTACTGAAGGACTCAGGCTTCAAGGTTGTATACCACATTATGCCAGGTCTGCCGGGCTCCGACTTTGATAGAGACGTAGAGATGGTTCGAGAAATATTCAGCAACCCAGACTTCATGCCAGACATGCTCAAGATATACCCAACCCTCGTCATGGAGGGGACAGGTCTCTACGAGCTCTGGAGGAAGGGCCTCTACAAGCCGTTAACCGACGAGGAAGCAGTTGAACTCATCTCCGAGATGTATAGGTATATTCCACGCTGGGTCCGTGTAATAAGGGTTCAACGCGACGTCCCGGTAAACCAGATAATAGCTGGACCAAAAAAGTCAAACCTGCGCGAGCTCGTAGAAAGAAGAGCCGTCGAGAAGGGGATCACAATCAATGATATTAGGTACAGGGAGGTTGCCAGGCAGCTAAGGAGGGGGGCATTGCCCAGAAAAATTAGGATTACGCGGGAAACCTACGAAGCAAGCATGGGCGAGGAAGTTTTCCTGGCCGCAGAGGACCCGGAGAACAATGTCCTCGTGGGCATCATAAGGATGAGGGTTCCCTCTCTACATGCGCATCGATGGGAAATAGACGGTAGAACAGCGATTATAAGGGAGCTACACGTCTACGGTCCAGAGGTGCCCGTTGGAGGCTACGACGAGGAGGCATGGCAGCACAAGGGCTGGGGCTCTAAACTGTTAAGAGAGGCCGAAAGAATAGCTTTGGAGGAATACGATGAGACAAAAATGCTTATCCTCTCAGGCGTTGGGGCGAGAGAATACTACAGGAAGCACGGCTACACGAGGCTGAAAAACTCGCCATACATGGCGAAGAATCTTTAAGTCTAAAATGCGAAGAATCCTCGTGAATTCTTTCGGTTATGGAGGTTACTTAGCTCTGCATCATCCTGGAAATTATTAACTGGAAGCTAAGCGGAGGTGTTCTAAAGACTTAGAGCGCAGGGTAACTGTTTCCTCGAGAGAGGTGAAATTGTTAAAGAGATAAAACGCTAGACCCATTGGATGTGCAACTTAATGTGATCCCGGATGTCTAAGATTTATGAGAGAAATTTTTTGCCAGGAAACTAGTCTCTTTAACCTTGCAACAAGCTTAAAAGGATAGAGTTGACTATAATGAGTGAAGAAGTTTGAGTGTTAGGATAAAAGATAAGAAAATTCATTCAACACCGCTTCAGCGACGGCTGGACCTGCTCGCAGGCGAAGTAGAAAAATTGCGAGAACAAATTAAGAAGAAGCTTCAGCAACTTGAGGAGTTGCAGAGGATCCTTAATAGTCAAAACACTTTCAGGAGCGAAGAACTGCCTTCAGAAGTCGAGCGGCTGATAATAGAGTTGCAGAAGGTTGCAAAGCTTTCGCCATCCAGGAAAATTCCAGAGCTACTTGAAGCCAATGCCTCTATGCAGAAGAGCCTGGCCACAGCGGAGGAAGAGCACAGGAAAATATTAATGACATTGCTAAGTGTCCTTAGGAGGAGACTGGAGACATCACAAAAACGCCTCGGCAAGTTCCAGTATGTAGCGAGCCTGTTGATAGGCTGGAGAAGGAGAGGATCAAAGCTGGGAAGCTCCAAGAACACGTGCAGGGCTTGCTTAATCTTGTTTCCAATATGCTGGGAGAGAGGCTTGTGCTGCCGAAAGAGCCTATAGAGCTCGATGCGGAGAAAAGAGTCCTAGCTATTAACGTGGGGGATCGTTCAGAGGTAATACCGTTGTCACCAGATCCGTATGCAGCTCTGGAGGGGGTACTCGACATAAAGGAGCCGTTCAAAAAGCTGGGAAAGCAGGCGGAAATCCTAGCTGAGGAGGAGGCTGAGAAGAGGGCTACCGGGGATGCCGCTGCTTGAGAACGATGTTACTTTCGCTTACCTGAACTGTGCTGACCCGTATCATGAAATTGCAGGAGGCTATTCTATAAGCTCAAGAATGAAGAACTTGCCGTCGAGATTTCAAGCGTCAGCTTAGCGCACGCTCGTGTACAGGAGTAAGAAGATCGAGGATAGGCTTTTAAGGGATCTTGCAGAGCTAATGGTTCTACCAGGTGTGAGATACGTCCCTTTAACGCCCAGTATTGCTCTTTTAAGCACGTACTTGAGACAAGTCTATAATCTTAGCTTCTTTGACTTGCACTATGCTGCAGCTGCGCTCAGCCTAGACGGCAAGATCGTATCGTTTGATCGCGCATATGAAAAGGTTCCAGGACTGGTTCGATTAGACCCAGGAGCAGTATAGCAGTGCCTCTACATTTCTCACCGGATAACAGTGACGCGTGCGAGGAACTCGCGTATTTCCCTTTGCTAGGAGCTCTTCCTAGGGAAGCCTCTAACCCCGAGATTGAGCGTAAAGATCTCTGAAGCGCTTGTGCCTGCTTTAACCGCCAAAGGCTGCTGGGAAGATGTAGATCTTATCCATGTTGTTCAACTTCACATCTAAGCTGGGAGGGGCTATGCCGTTCACAAGTATGAATGCTTTGCCATCGCTCAGCATCTCCACGAGCTGCCTGCCTCTCTCATCCCCCATGATCCTGACAAGCGTCTCCAGCGCTTCAGCGAGGTCCGCTCTCCTGCTCAACTCCAGCACCAGGTAGCTCCTTCCCGCGAGCTCCCGCACGGGCCCTATGAACTCTGCTAGTACCTTTACAGCCATACCGCGCCTACGCTGGCAGCCCCACGCCAAGCTTCTCGAGGGAGTCGGCAGCTTCCCTCAGCCCTAGCTCCTCAAGCTTCCTCCTCGTCGGAAGCCCGGTCTTCACGTCCCACCCTCTAGCCGTGTAGTAGTCGTCGAGCAGCTTGTCCAGCTCGAAGACCTGCCCCTTGGATGGAAGTCTCGGGACAGGCTCCCTCAGTATCCTCTCTGGCAGAGCATCGCTATCCCTCGTGCCAACACCCTCCCTCACGTTGAAGGCCTTCTCGAGGTTGTATATCCTCTCGCCTACAAGCCACAGGTACTTGGCATCCTTGAACTCCTCAATCCCAGTCGCAGCGTGGAGAAGCTTGGACAGCACGTCTACTGTGATCATCTCGGAGAATAGTGGGAACACGCAGAAGCCGGCGGCTTCAAAGATGGCTGTCTCGTCCTGGACGAGCTTTGCTAGCTCGCCCTTACCCTCGGTGCTAAACGGGTCGACTTTCCCACGGGCGCGGATTTCAAACCTGTTCCAGCCGTAGCAGTGGCTGGCACCTATATTCGCCGTAGCAAGGTTTAATCCATGAGCTTTAGCGGATCTAGGATCGTACGCTGGCAGCTCTAAGCCCTTGCTGTGCATGGCGTACTTCTCGGCGCCGCGGCCAATGATCTCAGCAGCCCTCTTGACGCCCTCAGCTAGCACGTTGCCTACACCCTCCCTCAGCGCGATCTTCCTGACGAGCTCCACCAGCACCTCGGGATCGCCCCACCTGAGCTCAAGCCCATCTGTCTCCCTCTTGGAGATTATTCCCTTCTCGTAGAGCTCGATGGCGAAAGCTATAGCGGAGCCCGTGGAGATCGTGTCCAGCCCGTACCTGTCTGCGAGGTGGTTAGCGTATGTTATGGCTTCGATGCTCGTCACGCCAAGGTTGCCTCCAAAGCTCCAGTGCGTCTCGTACTCCGGGAAGTCCCACACGAGCCCAGCGTAAGGCCCCCTAGTCAGCTTAAACTTCTTACCACACCTAACCATGCAGCTGTAGCAGCCGTAGTGCTTGACAACATACCCCTCAAGGACCTCAGGCCTAAACCTGTCAGCGTTCTCGAGCTCCAGCTGCTTGAAGTTGTAGGTGGGGAAGTGCCCCAGGGTGTAGTACAGGTATACTGCGAGGTTCGTTCCAAGCCTCTGATAGCGCTCAAGCACGGGCTTCCTCCTGTAGCCCTCAATTTGCTCTTCAACAGCTTTCCTGAAGAGCTCCTCGTCAAATACACCGGGTCTCCTCTCGCCGTGGACAACGACGGCCTTCAGGTTCTTGGAGCCCATCACGGCTCCCCCACCACCCCTGCCAGCCGTCCTATACTCGTCGCTCACGATAGCCGCAAACCTGACGAGCCTCTCGCCAGCCGGACCGATCGCGACGAACCTCGCATCCCCATCGGTCTCCTCGAGCAGGAACTCCCTAGCACCGTCAACAGTCATACCCCAGATACGCGAGGCGTCCCTGAACTCCACCCTCCCCTCACGAACCCAGAGGTAGGTTGGCTTCTCAGCCCGGCCTCTAATAACCACTGCATCGTAGCCCGCGAACTTCAGCATAGCACCAAACATCCCCCCACCAACGCTCCTGAAGAAAGTCCCGGTGAGCGGCGACTTGAAAACCGCAAACCACCTGCTAGCAGACTGGGCAGCCGTGCCCGCCAGCGGCCCCACGGCAAGCACCAGCACGCTATCAGGGCCCAGAGGGTCAGCACCCCTAGGAAGCAGGTCCCAGAGGAGCTTAGCCCCGAAGCCTCTAGCCCCTATAAACGCCTTAGCCAGATCCGCTGGGAGATCCCTAGAAACAGCCTCCCCCCTCGACAAGTCCACGTAGAGAATCCTGCCAGCATACCCGTAGTACTGCACCAATCCTCACCCCTCTATAATGAGTCCCCAGAGTATTAATATCTTCCCATGACGGGGCAGGGGTCTACGCGTGGCTGCATTGCGCTCCTAGGCCATAGCCCGAGTTCTCCGAATGACCTTCATGCACGTGTCTTAGCTTTCAGCCTAGCCCTTGCAGCTTCTCTGTCATAGAGGCTACTCGCGGGATATCGGGAGGAGGTTCCCGTCGCCTAGCTTACTAGCACGCCGGCCTCATCGTTGTGTTAAGCACGAGTACGTTTTCAAATATCCTTTACTTCAGCCCTGCGCCTGTCCTTTCGCTGAGCACTGGCAGAGCATTTTAAAACTCGGCCTTGTTCTTTAGCAGTTTATGGCTTCGAGGAGCTACTTCGAAGACGTGGAGAGGATTAAGAGGGAGGTCTTGCTGCTAGCTTCAAGAGCCAAGCCGAGAGTGATAATCGATGTGGGTGTGGGCGAGTCTACGCGGGACTTACTCTCAAAGGGGATGGGAGTAGTGGTCGCAGTAGACGTCGATTGTAGCAGGCTGAAGGACCTCTACCGGGACGTGGACCCAAGCAGTACTGGAGGTGTGCTGATGCCCGTTTGCTGCGACGTAGTGCGATTGCCGCTGAGAAGGGGTTCTGCCGACTTGGCTGTACTCTACTTCGTACTCCATGAGATCGACCCAAGGCTCCACCCGAGCGTCCTCTCGGTTCTCAAGGGGGTTTCCAGGCATGTCCTCATAGCTGAGCCAACGCCTAGGGGTGACGAGCCATACAGGGAGATCAGTGAAGTTTGGCGATGCGCCATGAGGTCGGTCGGCAGGTTCGAGGAGTACAGGGAGCCGGAGTACTGGCTGCGCCTACTCGGCCAGCTGAACTTCCGAGTCCTGGAGGTAAAAACTGTCAGCTGGGAGGAACCCGTCCCTCGCGAAGTCCTCAAGGCACTGGTAAACGCTTGGATCGCCGAGTGGAGGCGGCTGGGCGTTCCACAGGAGTTCATCGACAGGCTTGAAGTACTCCAGGAGGGGGCGGGGGAGTTCAGGTGGTCGGACATACTCGCAGTCCTGGCTTCATCAACATGAGTGCCGGGCATGCTTTATAGCTTTCACTCTCACAAGCCGCGCTACCTCATTTCCTTCAAACGTGAGCTTGCCTTAGCGGCTCAGCGCGCGCTAAACAAGGGAAAAGTATAGCATAGATGATCTTGAGCTTCTGGCTTCAAAATTGGGAGCAGAGGTTACTGAAATCCCTTTAGGGAAGATAATCAAGGGAGGTTTACATAAAAGATGAAGGCGTCATTGTAATAGATCCTACCTTATAAGAAGAGGCATTTGATTGCCCACGATCGGCTAATCATCTATTCCACAGAAACACAAGGGTTAACTACTTTCTGGATGAGAGGGATGACAGGTTCAACCACTGGAAGCAGAGAAGACAGGGGAAAGAAGCTGAAGTATTTGCGCGCGCTAATGCATCTACCATCCGCGGCGGAGCCGAAAACGATAGCGTAGACTATGCCGTATTTGTCTCCAACACGACCGACCCTCTTCGGGAGAGCCTCAAGGCTTGGAATATCTCCCATCACTATACTTGAGACTTTAAGCTATTTAGGCCAATCGCGCGCTGCTAAACGCATATGGCCCTAGCTAGCCATGCGGGACAAGTATCCGCATGCCCAGAACACCAAACATATGTGCATTCCGCATTGACATCTAGATTTTACTGATGCAAACGTTTTCTCTCTTGGTAAAAGTAAGATTAAAATCTTACTTATGCCTTACCTTTCTCGATGTGGAAGGTTAGGCTCTCAAGCAAGGGACAGGTAGTGATTCCTGTCGAGATAAGGGAGAGGCTTGGCTTAAAGAAGGGTGCCTTCTTAACGGTCAGGCTCGAAGGTAAAAAGATCGTGATTGAGCCCATAGAGGAGCTGTCAAGCGACTTATTTGTTGAAGCCGAGGAGCATTTTGTAGATGGGGTCTTGAGAGAGGCAAAGGAGTCTTCAGATAAAGCTAGGAGGCTCCTAAGGGATCTAGGTGTCGAGTAGAGTAGTCCTGGATACAAGTGTCGTAGTAGAGTATATAAACAGTGCAGGAAAGCTCCACGTGCAAGCCTCAGCCATTTTCGATGCTGTTTCAAAGGGTAGCTTGAGGGCAATAGTGCCTGCCCCGGTTTTAGCGGAGACTTTCTATGTTTCCACGCGAATATATTCTTCGCTTGGGGCTCTAAACCCGGAGGAAAAAGCTGAAAGACTTGTCACCTGGATTAATAATCATCCCCACGTAGATGTTCCCCGGAATTTTTACTTGGATCTAGAAGCTGGCAGGATGAAGCTCAGATACGGGATATCCTTAACTGACTGTTATGTTTTGGCAGCTTCAAAGGTATACCGTGCAAAAGCTGTTTTTAGGAAGCGGGAGAAGGAGATGGAGAGCATAGAACATGTTCTCAGGAAAGAGCTTGAAGTAATATTCTTGGAAGACTACCTTTGAAACATGGTTAGCGCGCGCTAGTGAGATGAAGACAGGAAAGGACAGGAGGATTCTTCGCATACGGAAGCTCGTAGCTGCACACCACGCAACTGCTCTGTAGTTGCCCTTTTATTCTCCCCCGGCTCAGCAAGTACACGCGGCACACAAGCTATGTAGCCTCTTCTAACCTCTGACCGCTCCTGTTAGGTACCCCCTTATCAGGTACTTACTCAGCAGGAGGTAGAACACAACGACGGGTAACGCGTAGAGGAAAGTCCCGGCCATTTGGACGTTCCACTCGGCGGATGTCGTACCCAGGAGGTTTGCCAACACCACGCTCGCAGGCTGGTTCTCGCCTTTTGTCAGGATCACGCCGAAGAGGAAGTCGTTCCATATGCTTGTGAACTGGAAAACCGCTGTCACGATGAAGGCGGGCCAGGAGAGGGGCAGTACTATGCGCGCGTATATCGTGAGGTCGTCGGCCCCGTCCACCCTCGCCGCATCGAGAATGCTGCTGGGCAGCTCGTCCAGGTAGCTTCGGAAGAAGAGAGTGCATATGGGTATACCGTAAATCGTGTGGACCAGCGCCATTCCAAGTATAGAGTTGAAGAGACCCAGCTTACTCGTGACTATTATGAGGGGTATCGCCACTGCGTGGTACGGGATGAATATGCCGAAGCTTAGCATCAGGAAGATAACGTCCGAGTACCTGAACCTCACCCTGGACAGCACATACCCATTCACGGACCCTATCAGCGTGGAGAGGAGCGTTGCGAGCAGCGTGAATGCTAAGCTGTTCGTGAGCCCTGTCTTTAGGGAGTCGAACGCCTTAGCGAAGGGTGCGAGGGTTGGATGGGAGGGCGGAACTATGGGGATCGTTGTCCTAACCTCGATTTCGTCTTTTAGGGCTGTCGCCACCACGCTCCAGAAGGGCAGGAGCCAGCCAAGCACAAAAAACGCTAAAAGCGCTCCGGCTATAACCCTAGCGAGCCTCACTGCTCCTCACCTCCTCCTCAGCGATGAGACGAGGTAGGGCACGACAACCGCTATGACTATGAGGAGGAGGATTGTAGCAAGCGCTGCTCCGTAGGGGAAATCTGTTTCGAAGAATGCCCTTCTGTACATGAGGAGTGCGAGAACGTACGTAGAGACGCCGGGGCCACCATTCGTCAGGACGTAGATGAAATCGAAAGCCTTGAGAGCGAACACCATTAGGACGACAAACGCAGAGAGAATCCAAGGCTTCAGCTGGGGGATGATCACGTGGAGGTATATCTGGAGGGTTGAAGCCCCATCAACCTTAGCCGCCTCCAGCTGCTCGGCAGGTATCGACTTGATGCCAGCAGAGAAGAGGAGGGCTGTGTACCCGGAGAACTGCCACATGAGCGCTAGGATGATGCTGAACATGGCGATGCCTGGATCGCCCAGCCAGTTCACGCGTATGCCCCTAAGGAGCATTGAGAGGAGGGTATTTGCTACGCCGAAGGTGTAGTTGTACATCCACGCCCACATAGCGGCTGTGACAACAAAGGAGAGGGAGAATGGCAGCAGGAAGAGGGTGCGTAAAGCGGACTCCACCTTACCGCCCATTACGTCTAAGAGCATGGCCAAGATCAATCCTAGGCATATGCTCCCGGGGATGAACAGGGAGATCAGCAATGCATTGTTGCGCAGCGCAACGTAGAGCACGGGGTCCTTTATGGCTTTCTCGTACTGCTGGAGCCCAGCAAACTCGTAGCTTATGATCAAGCCCCTGCTCTCAGTAAACGACAGGAGAACGTTCCAGCCAATCAAGCCGTAGACAAAGAAGAAGGCTACTGCTATGAAGACTGCAAAGGCTTGGTAAAGCACATAAACTCTGCCTGTAGCCATAATCAAGAGGAGAAAAAATGGAAGATAAAAAATTTGCTTTTTTAGCCTCCAGTCAGCTTCCACACCTTGACGTAGTCGCCCTTTGCGGCACTTATTGCGTCGATTATGCCCCTGCAGGCGGCAGCCACATCCCTGTCAGTTGCGAACTTCGACGCGATATCGTTGAAGGCGCTAGCGAACTTTTCAGGAGCACCGCTCCCGTGGACTATGCTTGGTACCATGTACTTAGCAGCCTTGAAGTCCTCGATAGCCTTTCTCTGGTAGGGCCCGTACTTCGTGAGATCAGCGTCCACACGTGCGGCGATAGAGCCTTTTATCGGGTTAAAGGTGTCCTGCCCCTCCCTCGAGCCGACAACCCTGAGCCACTTGATGGCGTTGTCGCGGTGCTTAGCGCCCTTCGGCAGCTCGAAGCAGTCTACAACAAGCACGTAGACCCCCTTCGTGCCGGGGGAGGGTATGGCTCCATAGTCCACGCCAAAGGTCTTCCCGGCTACGAGGAACTCGCCGTTAGCCCAGTCGCCCATGATCGTGAACGCAGCCTCGCCCCTGATTACTTTGGCAACAGCCTGATCCCACGTTAACGACGCGTAGTCAGGGTTTACATACTCCATGTATCTCTTCATTGTCTCGAATGCCCTAACTAGCTTCGGGTTGCTGGGGTCGGTAAGCTTCCCGTTCACCAGGTCTTCATAGAAGTCGACGCCCTGACTAACAAAGATCTGCTCGATCGCGTGGGCGATCTCCCACTTCCCTATTCCACCCATTGCGATTGGATACTTGATGCCTGCGGCTCTCAGTTTTTCACAGGCGGCGAAGAATCCGTCCCACGTCTCGAGGGTGGCCGGGTCTATGCCGTACCTGTCTAGGATAATCTTGTTGTACCACAGCACGTTGGCCCTGTGTATGTTCACAGGCACAGCGTAGTAGTGCCCTCCCCAGTTCACCATGTCCCTGACAACGGGCGGGAAAACCTTCTCCCATCCCTCCTGCGCCCAAAGCTCGTCGATCGTGTCGAGGTAACCAGCGTCAATGTAAGGCTTCATCTCGTATCCGGCATGCATCTGGAATGCATCGGGGGCTTCACCAGCAGCGACCATCGACTTCATTACGGCTTTCATAACGTAGCCAGCTCCACCAGCAACGGGGCTCTGAATGACACCAACATCCGGGTACTTGCTTTGGAAGACTTTAACTAGCGCATCTATCGCGGCCTTCTCGCCTCCTGAGGTCCACCAGTGGTAGATCTCCAGTAGGTTCGCCCTGGGTCTTGCAGCCTGTACGTAGAAGTAAACAGCGGCTCCAGCTACAAGCGCTGCGATTATAGCAGTTAAAGCAATTATCACTGAAGTAGGCAATCTCTTTTTAGGGGGTTTCTCCCCCATGTTCTCTACCTCAAATAATTCATAGTAACAACGCAGTATATAAGCTTTTTTCGTTTTTCTTTTTAGCATACTAAATGTGCTAACATAGCCAGAATACGGGAACCGGGTTGCAATCTCGCCGACACAATTTCTGGTGAGGAAGGCGCTGAAGATTACGGGGCACATGGGGCTACACGTTCGAGCGGACAACTACCCAGCCAAGTACGTGTACTAAAGTGTGATTCAAACCCTACAGGAAAATGTGCTGGATAAGCTGCAACCTGACATAACGCCTTAAAGCTGACCATGTGAGAGATAACGACGCGTACCCGTTTTACAGGAACCACGAGCAGCGCAACAGACACGGCGCTCCTTTGCAACAATGCGCCAGGTATAATTGTCAAGAAGCTCCCGTCATAAACCACGATAGCTAAAATAAAAAATTTCCCTGTATTGAGCGCGCAGTACATTGGTTTGCGCGCGCTATTGGTTTCTGTTACCCAGAGGGATTTTACTTTCAGTATACTCTCACCGATTATTTAAAATCTTGTCTTATTTGATTAATCATATGTGGGAGATGTTTAGGAGGTCTCAAAAACACGTGGGAAGACTATGCTAGAGTCGAAGTTCAAAGGACTAATTTGTGGTTTATCAGTTAGCACTTTTCACGGGACGATTCGAGGAGCGTTCAAGGGAATTGAGGGTTCCATTGCTGAGTTTGGCTGGAATAGGGAAAGTAAAAGTGCTAGAAAATTACAGATGAGCGGGCTTGCGAACCACAGTTCCCTTTCCCGTGTTTCTCGAGGTGAGCAAATCCGGTGGAAACTAAGCAACATGTATATTTATCGTGGAAGCCTTACTTTAGCTAAGGTGGGCTATGAAGGTATGACTTCATACAAGAGGAATATTTTGGTGGGTGGCAAAGTATGTCTATCATCATAACTCCCACCGCCTATAGGATTCTCGAGAAATGGGTTGCGGTCGCCGAGGAGGTGGTAAGTAGGGGTATCGCTGAGGCTAACGATCTAGAAGTAATCATTGAGGAGCTATGGGAGGCTGGGAAGCGTAAAAAGCTTCTTGCATTTAGGTGGTATGGCGGTAAATACAGCCACTTGGACTGGATCCTTCCACTGCTGCCCAAAGCGCACATATTTTGCGAGGCGTTCGCAGGTTCTGCCTCCGTGCTACTCAACCGGGAACCCTCTCCGGTCGAGGTGCTGAATGACATCGACGGAGACATCACGAACTTTTTCCAGGTGCTGCGCGATAGACCGGCAGAGCTTATAGAGAAGCTTTACCTAACCCCCTTCTCGCGCGAGGAATTCAGGAGGGCGATAGAGGCCAGAGGCGACAAAAGCATGGACCCCGTTGAGAGGGCTAGGCTTTTCTTTGTAAGGGCTGAGCAGGTGAGGATAGGACTGGAGCAGACAGCAACCCTAGGCAGGTGGGCGTGGTGCAAGCGAACTAGCAGAAGCGGTATGGCTGGCGCGGTTTCAAGGTGGTCAAACAGAGTATTAGCATTGTGGGCTGTGGCTGAAAGGCTTAGAAGAGTTCAAATCGAGAACGATGATGCATTTAACGTCATTAGGAGGTACGACTCGAAGGACACTCTATTCTACCTAGACCCGCCCTACCCTCACGAAGTAAGAGGGGATCCGAGGGCGTACGGGTTTGAGATGTCGGTGCATGGTCACAAGAGGTTAGCGGAGCTACTGCACAGCATAGAGGGGAAAGTTGCTCTCTCTGGCTATAGCGGGCCACTGCTAGAAAGGCTCTACAGTGACTGGACCAGAATAGATGCGCCGCCGAAAACAATTCACTCAGTCAAAGAGGTTAGACAGGAGAGTCTTTACATAAATTACAGCCTCGATGAAGTAGGACAGGATGTTGTCGAAAGATTGAAGAGGATGGGGGTAACTGTGCAGAGGATTGGTAAGGTTGCTAGATGCTAGTAAAGGTTATGAGGAGTTAAGGAGGCTATGGGAAGAAGTGGTGAAGATAGGCTTCGAGAAATTGGACCAAGAATCATTTATAGCTGACCAGGACCTCGCGGATAAGATACGCTCTATAATTAGAGGAAAGACGATATCATACAGGTATGCGCTCATAACGCAGCTTTTGGCTAAGGTTCTTAGTCCTGGCATCAATGCACTAGCTCTCCAGAAGAGAGCGGAGCTGAGAGGCTCCTTTGATGCTAGATCATTCTGCAAGAACACTGTAGTAGTTTTTGAGAAGGAATACCTAGAAAACATACTGGGAGGCTCGCATGACCCCTATGTAAGTAAACCCTTACGGCACGAAGTTATCTCTCTAGATGTAACTAAGGAGATTAAAGACAAGGAAGGATGGAGATTTTTATATGAAGTATTAAAAGCCGTCCAGGACAAGAATGACGTGGAATACGCAAAGAGCGTTCTTAAGCAAGCCTTACTTGAGGTGCGCAGGCTCTTGATTGAGGCGTCGGCTAGCGGAAGGGTCTCCGTTTCTAAATCTCCCACGCTCACGGAGCTTAATAACGTAATCGGCAGATTTCTGGCTAAACCCTCTGGGGGCGCCAGGGCGCAGGCTATAGTATATGCACTATTGCGCGTGGTTAACAAGCGCACAAGTGCCTTCAAGGACATTAAAACGGCAAAGTCTACCGTTGCGGACAGCTTTTCCGGAAGGCTGGCCGATGTGGAGTGCATAGGTGAGGGGGGAAAGATAAAGGTGGCGATATCCGTGACAGAGATCCTGGATGCTCAGAAACTTAAGGAAGAACTGGATAAAAGCATACAAAGGGGCTTGGACAGGCTCATATTGGTAGCTCACGAAATAAAACACGACCCCCAGTTCCAGGAAATAATGGACAGTTACGTGAAGAACTACAAGATTGACATAATAGTTGAAAGTATAACTAAGTTTGTAGACATCTTCACAACCCTTTTAAATGATAAAATGCGGGAGGAATTTATCTTGGAAGTGTTTGACGTCTTAAAGGAGCTAGGGTACAAAGACCACATAATAGACTGGAGTAAGGCTCTAAAGGACCAAGGGATAATAAAAATTAGTCAGCAGGGAAAATAATTCGTCCCAAGCGCGCTAGCAGGCGTAGATGCCTTGAAGGACGTTAAAACAGTAAAATCTGCTGCGCAGTTTTGGAGGGATGCTCGTAGCAGGATAAACATAGCAATGCTTAAGAGATGCTATTTTCCAACCGAATAACGGGTCGTGCCCTCTTGAGTCTAGAGGTTAGGACTCCCGGGGAGGGGGTAAGAAGGATCAGGCGGAGGCTCGAACAACTAGCTAATGAGCTCTAGGAAATTTCCCAAAAGTACCCTAGTCTTCCAGTCTTCGAGAGATGGCTGCACGAGTTAAGAATGCTTCTGAATCAGCTTGAATCAGGGGCTCAAATTCCAATGATAAAGTACAACGCGCGCCCAGCAACAATGCTGAAACGACGCATAAATAAGATAGTCTCAAATGATAAAGACCTCGACAATATCCCGGGAATACAAAGGATTATTCTGGTATTAGCACGCGCTTAGCAGCATTCTGCGGCTTTGAGAAATGTTTAGGTGTGTCGTCACTTGGAAACCAAGATTTATATGACCTCTGGCGACCTTACTGCTGGGGTGGAAGTTGCCTCGGAAGGCGAGGATGCTACATGACCCGCTGGTTGTTTTTGCTCTCTTAGTCATGGCTCTCTCGGCTATATACATTGTTCACAGCTACTGGCCCTCTGTGCCTAGCAGGCCAAGCGTGAATGTTTTAGAGGAATACGTCAAGGCAGTCATGCACCTCAACAAGTCAACGCTGGCAGTCGAAGCGAAACTTGCGGGTTACAGCGTCTCAGGCATTGGTTTAGGCTTGGAGGAAGCTATGAGTACTAGGGACTGGCTCCAGGAGTACGTTGGCAACCTTTCCCGGGTTTACGCGTCAGAGGACAATTTTCTCGTAGGAGTCGCCAGGAGCTACCTCCATGTTGCTGAAGGAGCCACAAACTCCACGCTCGCACTCCAGGCTTTAAACAATACCGCTGATGCGCTTCGGGAGTCCTTAGGCCTGCTAGCCGAGTGCAGAATCGATGAAGCACTTGAAAAGTATGACGGTGTGGAGCTGGAGGTTCTCATGGCTCTATCCCAGATGGCTAGAGCTGACTATGCACTCAAAATGGTCAACAAAGGTCTAGTCGCTGAGAACCATGCCCAGGTCATTGATGCATCTCACGAGAGGCTGAAGAGAAGCCTCAACTCGCTCTACAACGCCGCCCTACTCATGGGGATAACCCGGCAATACAAGGATGTTCTAAAGGCTCTATGCAGTGGTAGGCTCCCTGGGGATAAGGGTCTACTCAACAGCATGCTTAACGATGCAGGCAACGTTAGTGCTTCAGGCCCACTTGCCCCAGACATAATGAATGCGAGAAACGCCATCATGCGACTCATACAGGAAAATATGCCTAGCCAGCAGAGTCAACAGGGCTCAGGCCAAGGCAGTACAGAGGGAGTGGGTGGGGGTGCAGGCTATGTTCCTCCAAGCTCAGACGACTAGTGTTGGGTTTGAGGAGCCCTACATGCTCCTTTTGATGCCCGTCTCAGTGACTTTTCTTTTACTTTTGCATCTTCGCAGCAGAGGGAAGTCCCGAGATCTAGCCACGCGTCTAGGTAAACTTGGGGGCTCCCGGATATCGACCATGTTCGTCTTTGCAAAGTTCACTACTGCGGTGATTATTTGCATAGTCGCGGCTCAGCCATACATGCTGAGCTACAGCTCCATTACCGTTACCCCTGACAATGTCCTCCTTGTGAACGCTACAGCTACTAGACTCATGGTCTTGCTAGATATCTCTACAAGCATGGGATATGCTGACACGCATCCCTCGAGGATAAGCAACGCCATGGGATTAGTGGAGAAAATGCTAGCCATGGCAACTAGCCGGGGGGACAGGGTTGATGTCTACGGGTTCAGCGACGCAGTCAAACCGCTATGCACTGCTGTAAACAGCTCCACACTGGATACATGCATGGCTAGGCTTAGAGAGACCAGGCTGGAAAGATATTCCGCCATCGGAGACGCCATCATATACGGTTACACCTATGCAATGGTTTCGCAGATGCCCACAGCTGCCCTAATAGTCACAGACGGCGCCCCCAACTATGGTTCGCCTATTCAGGACGCACTCAGAACAGTCTCGGCCGCGAGGGTGCCTCTCGCAGTTGTCCTGGTGGGTAACGACCCGAGATCTCTTCAGCTAGAGGAGGCATGCAGGGAACATGGGATAGCGCTATACAGGGTTGCTATTGGCCCAGGAGAGGATGAAGCTTTAAAGTACGTGTCGGAAAGGCTCTATGCGAATCTCAGGTTTAAAGCATTAGCAGCAACTGGAAACATAGACATTAAGGTTCCTACGAAGGACTACTCGATACAGCTGTGCCTCTTGGCTTTACTGGTCCCCTTATTCCTGCTCTCCCTGGCTGAGGGGCTATGATAGTTTTGAAGCACCCCGAAGCATTTGCGGCAAGTCTCCTGATACTAGTCCCAGCTGCAGCCCTTCTACATCTCATGTACCCTAGAATATATTCGAAAAACTGCACGTACAGGCATGCGCTCGTAGGAGTCGTTTCAAGGAGGCTGGCATCCCTCAGGAGGAAAAAGAGGATTACTAGCCTAGCATTAAAACTCGCGATGGCCGTCACCCTGTCCCTAGCTATTTCTCAGCCGTACCTCGTCACACAGGAACAAGTCTGCATCGAGTCTAGGCAAGTTTCAGAGTTAAGGTTCAATACGAGACCCGCTCTCGTAGTAATTCTCGACACATCTGGGAGCATGGGAGAAGGCGCGAAGCTAGACGCCGCCAAGAAAGCAATAGCAATTTTCCTTGAGAAACTATCTCCAGAGATAGACGTTGGCTTCATCGATTTCGCCCACTGGGTAAAGCAGGCAGTAGCTCCAGCCATGAACCGGAGCCAGGTTCTAGATGCCGTCGAGACGGCTAGGGCGGAGGGAGGGACAATGTACACCTTTCCCCTCAAGACAGCTTTGAACTGGCTCAAGCCCTACCGAGACTTGAATGCCTCCGTATCAGTTGTTTTCGTATCTGACGGTATGCCAGGCGACCTTCTGGAATACAGGGGACTCCTCAGGAGCTTCGAAGAGCTGAAGATACCAATCTACACCGTGTTTATCGGCTTTGAGAATGAAGGCATAAGTGAGATGAAACGCATCGCGTCCGCAACGGGTGGAGAAGCTTTCGTCGCAAAGACTGTCGATAGCCTGGCAGAGGTGCTGAACAGTGCACTAGAGAAGGCTGCGCAGTCCATCCAGGAGGTAGAGGTTAGCACTAAAGTCACGAAGACTATGAATGTCTACAGGCCCTTGGCAGACGTTTTGCTCGCTCTCCTGGCTTTCCTCTACCTCCTATACCGCTTCATCGCCTATAGATCAACCGGCGTATCCTTTTAACGAGCCTCGTGAAGCCTGCGTATTCGTGGGGGCAAAGCCTGTAGTGAAGAAACAGTCCACTCGAAAACACCGCTAGAAGAGCCAGCACGCGGAGCAGGTGCTCTAACCTGGGCTGTAAAACAATGTTTTCTGAGACCATTGCTTGGGCAGACAAATCAATGTTTAAGGAGATGGATATTTCCTTCAGCAGCGGGTCCGGGGTCCCGTACCTACTGGCGTTGGCAACCATGTCTATAAGCTTATCTATCCTCGTGGCGCCAAGCGACGGTGTTGGAGGTTTAACTTGCGTAGCCCGATCTAGGCATACCTCGACCACGTGGACGTTGCCGACTGCAGGCATAGTTGAAACTTTGCAGAGGAAGAAGGTTGGAGGAGCGTGCGGCCCTCCCTGAGCGCAGCTCGCCATGCTTACTGCCTTCTGCTCTGCCCGACCTATTACTTGCTGATATCCGTCGCCGGAAACAATCGGCAAATACTGTGAGTAGTTGGAGCGGGCAAGCTCAGTTCTTATGATTCTTTGGAGATCTATGGAGAGAGGCTTGGTTACCTCGAAGATCCTCGCAGATGAATTGCCGCCGGTCGAGCTAAAGGAGGCTGCAATCGTAACGGTGCTTAGCACGAGTTGGCTGATCGAAGTCTCGTGCTTGTAGAGGTCTGAGGGGATTGCAGGCCGCGGAGCTGTCTGGTACGCGATGTCGTACATGTAGAGGTAGCACACCCTGTCTCCAGCTATGGAAACGGCGTTTGGGCGCGAATTCGTGGACAGAGCCGACGTGTAGTAGCTCTTCGTGATGGAGATCGTATGGGTTGCTGACCATCCAAGGATTGCTAACACGATTGCTGAGGAAAGCAGCAGAGAAACGAGAAGGATCTTTATCATGCTTCCCACCTCTCACTACAGGTCCTTCCTTTTAAATCTGAGGAAAATTATCCCCCAGCATAAAGCTAGAGAAGCGATTGAGGCGGCAAGGACTTTGCCTGGGTCTGGTAGGGATGACTGCCCGGTAAAAGGCATGCCCATGTACGTTGAGTGGTAGTACTGGTAAGTGTAGGGCGAGAGAGTTGCGATCATCCACGTAGCTGCATACATGAATAAGTAAAAAGAGGGATTTTGGTTTCCAGCATAGAGCAAGTAAGTAGTAAACATGGCCATAAGGAGGGGATTAAAGAGCGCCAACAGGGTTCCCAGGGAGGAGGCTAGCCCCTCCCGTCCACTTAGAGCTAGAAACAATGCAAGTGTAGCGTGTGCTAGTAGCTCAGCCGACAAGTAGAGGGCCTGGAGGTAAGGGATGAGGCTTGCTAAGACGCTTGGTGCAATTATGGCGGTAACCATTAGGAAAGTGGCTAGGAGAACCAGTATGGGTAGAACCCCTACGACTAGAAATACGCTGATAACGTACTCCGTCCTCGTCAAGGTGTGTGCCAAGTATAATTCTGCCTCACCGGAGTTGACTTCCCTCCCAATGCGTGAGGCCTGAATGCTTGACAATATCTTGTAGATAACCAATGCCAAGAGTAGTGGTGCGAAGAGCCAAGTTGTAAGGATTTGCCCCGCTCCCAGTACAAGAAGAAAAACAGCTAACACCGCGTTGGCTATCACTATTGCCACCGTGTAAGATGAGAAGTGCCGGTTAGCTATGAAGGCTGCATGCTCATATACTCTCCTAGGATCTACTGCTAACAATTTTCTCGTAGAGGTCACCCAGGCTGGCAGTTTTAAAGCTAAAACTAATGACGAGCTCTCCCATCTCGGCGAGGAGGCTCTCGAGAGACCTGTAGTATTCGGGTTCAACCGCGACCTCTAAAAATCTCTTGTCAACCTTCTTGACTGACCTTATGTAGGGTTTTTCTATGAGGAGCTTTCCAAGCGAATTTATGTCCCGCGCTTCAATCGTGAATACCGCCTCCGCCATGTACTTTTTCCATAGGTCCCCTAAAAAGCCGTACTCCAAGACAACGCCCCTATCTATGAAGACGGAGAAGTTTGAGACTTCCTGCAGCTCTGGTATGATGTGGGAAGAGATAATCATCGAGACTCCTAGCTCCCTGTGAAGAACCCTCAGAAGCTCGATTATCTCCCGCCTCGTCGACGGGTCGAGGTTCGCTGTTGGCTCGTCGAGGACGAGAAGTTCCGGGTCCCCCAAAAGGCTTTGCGCTATCCCCACTCTTTGAACGTAACCCCTGGAGAGGGCGCCGATCTTCGTATCGAGCATCTTCTCCAGGCCAACTAATTTAACAAGCCTGTCGAGCTCCGTCTTCCCGACCTTCCTGAGCCTCGCGAGGTGCCCCAAGAAATCCTCGACAGCTAGTTCCATGGGGTACACGGGCTTCTCAGGCATGAAACCAACCCTCTTCCTTACTTCTTCACTTCTCCAGGGATCCTCGCCCCAAACTCTTATCGTCCCCCTGCTTGGCTTAAGGAAACCCATGATCAGCTTCATGGAGGTGGTTTTCCCGGCGCCGTTTGGTCCGAGGAAAGCCGTGACGCTTTTATCCGGGATCGAAAATGAGACCCCTCTAAGGGCTTCTGCGTTCTTAAACCTCTTCGTCACATCCCGGAACTCAACCAGGGTCATGCCCCGCCGCCTCTAGCCACTTTTCGTGCAAGCTCCAAGCCCTCCCTAACCACCGAGATGCGGGCCTTAAAGCCTCCACCCCTCTCCATGACTGTCTCGAGGTTCGGTATAACCCTGTGATTCAACACGTGGAAGGACGCGTAGTCGACGTCCTCGACCGCCACGGATTCGGAGCCCCTCATGGCGGCTATTGCCTTGGAAAGCCTCAAGAGGGCTATCGAAGCCCTCGGGCTTGCTCCCAGCTCAAAGTACCTGGAGATAGACTCGAAGAACTCTGGTCTCGTGGCTCTGACGAGGGAGACGGCGTAGTTAAGGGTTGAGCCGTCGACTTTCACGTTCCTCGCTATGTACTCCTGCGCCTCAACTACCCATCTCTGCTCAGCTACCTTCTCCAGGTCCTCGACGGGCTCGGTGAGCCTATACAGGTGGAGCTCCGAGATTCTCCTCTCCTCCTCTAGGCTTTGCGGGTAACCCATAAAGATGCGCGTCATAAACCTGTCTAGCTGCGCCTCTGGGAGCGGGTAGGTGCCCTCCTGCTCTACGGGGTTCTGGGTTGCAAGCACGAAGAAGAACTTGCCTGCTTCCCTGTCCTCGAGCCGGTACGTTTTGCCCCCAATGGTTACCTCCCTCTCCTGCATCGCCTGCAGCAAGGCGGACTGGGTCCTTGGTATAGCCCTGTTGATCTCGTCTGCCAGAACTATGTACGAGAATATAGGCCCGAACCTCGTTTCAAACTCCCTGGTAGCAACGTTGAACACGAGGGACCCGGTGATATCCGCAGGCATGAGGTCCGGCGTAAACTGGATCCTGGAGAAACCCGTAAACGGGACCCCGTCGATGACGAATCTCTCCTTGCCCGACAACCCCAGCGTTTTCCCCAGCGCTTTTACGAGGGTCGTCTTAGCTATTCCCGGAACGCCCTCCAGCAGCACGTGCCCGTTTGCAAGCAACGTGGCAAGCAAGATCTTCTTCTCATCCCCATAGCCTATGATTGCTCTGTCTAGCTGGCTCAGGATCTCCCGAAGGGTCCCCCTCACGGAGTCCACGTCGAGCTTCGCCGAGTTGCCGCTACTCTGCACGTTGAGAAATTCACCGAGAGGTTTTTATTCTTTATTAGAGGATAAGTCTTGTGATTTATCGTGGCGAGCAAGTTTTACAGCTTGGAGGAACTCAAGGAAGCGATCATCGTCGACTCTGAGGGGCTCATATACGGCTATGTCGAAGACATCCACGTTGCAGAGAACGCTGCCAGCCTGGTCGCCTACGTGGTCTTCAAGGTGAATGAGCCCGCTGTAGACGTCGAAAAGCTGAGGTCAACGCTCGCTGGTCGAGCCGCATTGACGGGGGATGAGCCCCTCGAGACGCTTGTATCGCTGGCAAGAAGAGAAAACATCGAGATACCATACATCCTCGCAGAAAAGGAGGTGAGGTGGGTAAAGGGCTTCGTGCCAGTAGGAGAAGTAAGGCTCATAGATGTAAAGCAGATCTCTGTCGATGAGACGGAGACGAAGCTCAAAGTGGTCCTCCTCTCAGCGCCGCGTGAAGCGATCTTCCGGGGGCTACCAACCCACTCCACGAGCCCAACCATTAGGGCTGAACAGGTACTTAACAAGCCCGTCGTCAGCTTGAGCCGGGGGATACTGGGCATCGCCAAGGAGATCGTTGTCGGGGCAGGGATGCTCGGCTTCAGGGTCTACAGGGTCAGGAGCAGGAGGAGGGTGGTCAACTGGATAGCATTCACCACGCATGTCAAGAGGCTTGGTTTACGTGAAGCCTACGAGAAGCTCGTCGAGTTCAGGGATCCCTACAGGTACAGCAAGCTAGACCTCTCCGTCGCTAGAGAAGTGGAAAAGATGCTCAGCGACGCGAAGGAAAAAGACAGGGTGCTGGGCGCTATGCAGAACTTTATTGAAGCAGAGGACGCGGGCGCGGAGTACGAGGACGTGCCCTACAGCGACATCCTGAAGGTAGGTGAAGTTGTCATCACGAGGTAGCCTGTGCAGGGTAGCGAAGACGTACGCCAGCCTCGGGCGGTCGAAGGCCACATCCATGGAGCTCGGGGTAAGCAAGTCACGCCTCCTGGGGGTAGGGCTGGAATACGCTGACTACAGGGAGTACCAGGACACCGACGACGTCAAGTACGTGGACTGGGCACTCACAGCTAGGTCCGTAGACACCGCCACCGGGGACTACAAGCTGTACACGAAAGTCTTCCACGCTGAGCAAATGAAGAACATCATCCTCGTCGCAGACCTCACAGACTCGATGCTCATATACGAGAAGGTAGCCTCCCTATTCTACATATCCTCACTAATCCTCGAACTCTCGCACAGGCTCTCAGACAAGGTGAGCCTCGTAGCCCTCGCACATAAACCCAGGCTCTACACGGGACTCAAGGGGAGGCAAGCGATACAACTACTCGAACAAATGATCTGCAGCAACCCGCAGACAGGTGGGAACACACCGCTAAGTGTCGTCCTGAGCACCGTCAAAGCCTATGTAAAGAAAAATACCACGCTCACAGTAATTACCGACTATGCGCACGACCCAGAGGAATTCTCCATGCTGGCAAAGCTGAAAAACACGCTAATGACGCCCACAGCCATATATCTCGTAGCCCACATGTGGGAAACACAGCTACCGGCAACGGGCACGACAGCAACCCTAGTGGACCCGGAAACAGGCACTCTCATCACTGGCAGACTAGAAGAAGTATACAAAGCAATAAGAACCCACATCACCCACGTCCAGGCGATCCTCTCAAAAGCCAGGATAAGTCACCTGGCAATACAGGGAATAGGCGACGCAAAGATGCGAACAGCCAAGATAATAGAGACGTACCTGAAAGCAAGGCAGCTAGCAATAGGCGTATAGCGCGCCGCCATCCTTATATATGCGAGGAAAAACTTGTGAGAAGAGGGTCAAATGTGAAGTGGATGTGCGGGCTTGTCATCGGTGAGGCGGATTCTGCAGAGAGCGCTGAGAGGTTAGCGCAGGCGTTTAGAGATTGCCCGTTTTCAGCCTTTGTCGGGGCTTTTGGGAGCAATTTCGTCTGGGTTCTTTTTGTTCCCGAAGGGCATCTTCCATGGCTTCAGTCGCTCGATAAACAGCCAGAGGCTCTGGGGCTGAGAAAGGCGAGCGTTTTACTGACGCATGGAGACAAGATATTGTATCCCAAGTGTGCTCTTAGACTGCCCCAAGAGAAGAGCCTCTCACCCCCCTGCGGCGCGAATTGCGAGCTCTGTGAGTTCTATCGGAGTCAGGGTTGTCCAGGCTGCCCAGCCACATTCTTATATAGGGAAAATACCTCGAGAGGTGAAAATGTCTCGGGAAGCGGCATGGATGTTCTTGGTGGATAGCGTAGAAGAGGCGAACAACCCTTCAAAAAGCCTTAGAGGACACGTTTTCGACGTGCTCACTCTTATCAGGTAGCTGTGCATAAACTAACTTAACTGCTACTTTCCGATTAATATTTATCCAAGGCACTTTTAAGTTTCTCCCTTCGCTAAACCTTCTCTCCTTTGGCGTAAATGTAGAATATGGTTTCTCCCAGTTGGTACTCGCTGCTCAGGAGGAGGTGGTAGCCTTCCCTGTGCTCATGAGACGGGTCCCTCCTGCTGCGCTCTTCCCACACCTGTCTCACTAGCGGCGTGAGGTCGAGTACCTCGACGTTCTTCAGTCCCGCAGCGGACATCCACCTCTTAAAGTCGTCTAGGGTAGCGTAGCACAGGTAGCTGAGACCTACCAATTCGAGCTCGCTCCTGACGTGCTCTGGAAGCCTCCTCGTAGCGATAACATCGGTCAGTATCATCTTCCCACCACTCCTCAGCACGCGCGCCATCTCCTCCTGACCTATTTCTGTTGGCGTCGGCGTGGGAAACACTATGAACTCGCTGACCAATGCGTCGAACTCCCCGTCTGGGAGCGGGATCCTGTGCTTCTCCGCTTTGCGGAATTCCACGATGCCCTTTAGCGCTAGTTTCCCGGCTCTTTTCAAGCTTCTTTCCAAAAGCTCGTCATTGAGTTCCAAGCCAACAATCTCCCCCCTGAAATCTTCCTCCTTCCCAGCGAGCCAGAAAGCAACGTCGCCCTCACCACTGCAGAGCACCAGGATCTTCTTCGAATTTAGCGGCTTTAGGTCTTCGTAAATTCTCTCTAAAACAATGGCGCTCAGCCTCTCAATTTCACCTTTAGTCCAACTACTCATTTTCACCTATCTCTTAAACGAGCGCCAACTATTTATGTGACACGCCCAAGAGCATAGCTCTCTCTATTCAACCTTAGCCTCTTCGCTGTGCCACTTCAAACTCTAAGGGTACCCTCCTCGGCTTCAGCTGCATGCACGCATACAGCTTCACTTTGCCTCCTCCAGTGCTCTTTTGGCAGCCTCCCTGTGTAGCGGTGTCTGCCAGGCGACGTACCTGCCCACTCCGAGCTCCAGGTCCCTCCCTGGCGGCGGCTCGTCAACCCAGTACCAGCCCTCCCTCCCCTCAATGCTATCGACGACGAGATTTAGCTCGACAAGCCTGTCTAGGAGCTGTAGTCGCTCCCCGACGAATAGGGTGTCGGGATCCTCGGCTGCCTGCGCCAGCCACTCCCGCTCCTCCGTGCTCAGCGACCTAGCAAACGCTGCAAGCCTCTTCCTCCTAGCGAGCTCGCCGAGAACCACCTTAGCATCCCATGCCGCCTGGTATAGCTGTGACAGCATCCAGGGGTTCCCGCCCGTCAGCCTCCACACGTCTTCGATACACGGCTTGGGGCCGGGTATCTTCTTGTATAGCTCCTCGAACCCCCTCTTGGACATGTTCCATACGGGCTTGAGCTCCGCCCACCTATGTCTCCCGACCTCGCGTCTCGAGAGGCCCTCGCTCGTGACCGCCACGATGACCATTTTCTCGTAGTCGTAGAGTGGGTGCTCGATCATGTTTAGTAGCCCCTTGACGTATGCCGCAGCGTTGCCGAGACCGATCGCCTGGAAAACGTCGTCCGCCAGCACAGCTACCTTGGCTTTCCTGGCCTTCAACAGTTTTCTCACGAAGTCGAAGACTGCCCAGGCGATGCGGCCCGGCGCTTCCTCTGCAAGCGCTTTCTGCGCGAGCTCGAGGAAAGCCTCCCTGACGCCCGGCACCGAGACCTCAGCGTAGACAAGCCTATCCAGGGGGTGAATGTAGAAAACCTCGTAGCCCTCCCCGCGCAGGACCTCGGCCGCCTGCCTAAGCCAGGATGTCTTCCCGCATCCCTCCGGTCCGAAGACGACGATCGGGCGCCATGCCCCCTTCCCGGCCCACTCCAGCACCTGCTGGATACCCCTGTCCCTATCCGTGAACTCCACCTCTAGTTCCGCCAGCTTGAGCTTAACTCTTCTCATCCAAATAGCCCCTGCATGTCTCATATGAGAAGCTAGACAACGGCAATATGAATATTGTGCCTAGGATTGTTATGTAGCGCGCTTGAGCCTCGATCAGCCCCATTAGTCTCTCCCTCTACATCGCAGGCAGTTTAGTATAGCGCGCTAGTCTTGACACGGGTTGGGTGCCTGTGTTAGTGTTATGGATTGATGCCTAACGGTAGCGTGGGTTTTCTTGGCTACTCTTGTGGCAGGGGTGGGGTAAGCCTGGACTATGGCTCCATGAAGAGTTATGCCTTGTCGTGGCGCAGGTCGCTAGCGGCTAAGGGCAACAATCCAGACAATATCGAGCCCGGCCTGATACTGCTGGGCACAGCCCTCGACGCGGAGACCGCATACCCATTCATAAAAGATATACCCGTAGACACGAGCCTAGTACAGAAGGGCACACGGTGAGCACGGAGATAAGGCTAAACACGAGGAACATGCCGAAAATATCCAAGACACAGGTACAGTAGCTCGTAAGCCAAGCAAGACAACTCGTAGGAGTGACTAGGCGCGCGTTATACATGCGAGAACCACGAGTATTGCAAACACCACCTTACTTCAATATCCTTAGCGCGCTTTCTCGTTCTAATGCGCGTAGCGGGCTAGATGGCTTTGTTGCAACCACATAGACGTTTTGGCTTGTGCTTTTTGATGGTGAGTAGTAGCCTTTCGAGAGTATCTTTAGGCCCGCTTTTTGTAGGTGGCATGTCATTTCTCCTAGCGTGTACAGGTAGTATACTCTCTCGTAGGTTGTCTCTCTCGTTTTCCATCTTGCGACGTACCTGCGCGGGTACCCTAAGAAGCCGAGGAGGGTTTTGAGCATGTTTAGTAGCGTTTGTGCGGCGAAGCGTGGCTGCCTCCATGACCAGATCGTGACTACTAGGAGGCCATGCGGCATTAGAAGCGCTCGGAGCTGTCTGGCCAGGCTGTCTATGTGGATTGGAGGCACGTGGTGGATTGATGCAATTGCCAGGACGGTGTTGAAGGAGTTTTCTCTAAAGGGTAAACGAGACATGTCGGCTACGATTTGGTCAGCTGGAACATTTTTTCTCTCCGATATTTTCCTAGCTATCCTTATCATGGATGGCGAGTAGTCTAGGCACACGACGTAGGAGTTCGTCCTTTTAGCGGCTTCAACACCATTAATGCAGGCGCCCGATCCAAGGTCAAGGATCGCGCCGGGACGACTTATCAGGGCTATCGGCCACGGCTTGTTTCTCCACGAAGTGTAGCCCTCAGCTATAGCTATGTAGCTCTTCCTAGTTACAAGGGTGTCATTGAGGTAACTTTTCGCCCTAAACACCTTTGCATGCCCACTAATCCATGAGTGATCCTGTCAAAATCTTTAACGCATGCTCCTAGAAATCTTGGAGACCTACGAATGCTTCAGCCCTGTACCAGAGCTTGTGCTCATAGCCGCTTAGCAGCCTCTCTGTACACGGGGTCGAGGAACTCGTACTCGTCGTTTATTCTCGAGATCACGCTCATCTCAGTCAGCTTCCTGAGCCCTCTGCGGAGAGACTCGTCAGAAACCCGCCTGCCCATCCACGCTTCCACAGCCCGCTTTACAATGCTCCACCGCTTGTAGCCCAGCGCGACTGCCCTGAGGATGTGCCCGTAGACCTCTGACTGCCTAGCAATGCCTCTGAGCTCTGTCAGTGCGACACCTACCGCTTTTTCCAGAACCAGGGACGCGTCGGCAACACCCCGGCTGACCACCTCGTAGCCGTAGAGCGCGAGCCACCCCGGTATCCCGTCGAGCGTGTCGGCGGCCCTCTCCAGGACCTCTCGGCGCACCTTGACGCCT
>Ga0080004_1118305_pt1 | contig 56431 bp, 58 predicted proteins | sample WasSprMetagenome_FD_69207 | JGI IMG/M metagenome (GOLD analysis project Ga0080004, IMG submission 69207) | Sulfidic aquatic microbial communities from Washburn Spring, Yellowstone National Park, USA - WS (SPADES assembly) (version 2) | ecosystem: Environmental > Aquatic > Thermal springs > Hot...
TGTCTCTATCATTTTCATATCCACATTTACATTTCATTTGCCTATGCCCATTCGATACTAGTTTTCCACCACATATTGGGCACAGGCTAGAAGTTCCCTTCGGATTAACATATATTACTGGTAAACCTTCAAGCTTAGCTTTGTAATCGATGTAAAATTGTAGTTTTCTAAAGTTCCATGAGTGTAATCTTCTATTCAAAATGCTCCCGTAATTGATTCTCCTCCTTATTTCCTTCAAGTCTTCCATTATTATTCCAAAGCCATACTGTTTTGCAAAGTTTATAATTATCCTTGAAATCTTATGACATAGATCTTTGGTTTTCCGCTTTTCTCTACCAGAATACTTCTTCATTAATCTTTGAGCTGTTTTAGGCTTATACTTAGCAAGTTTCTGAATATTTCTTCTAATATTGAAGTAGGTTGTGTGAATTGCTCTAAGCTCATGTTCTATCCTTATAACATGGGGATTTGAACTTACTGTTGTAATGTTGGATTCATTTATGTCTATAGCTATCCAATCCTTCGGATTCTGTAAATCAACTTCCTTCTTAAATGGAATTATTATTTTGGTTTCATTTATCGTTATCTCACCAGTTTTAAGCTTCCCCTCTTTCCAAGCATCTATGAATTTCTTTTGATATTCACCATACTTTAAATCAATGAATATAAACTTTCTAGGCTTAACTGAAATTCTTATTTTATCTCCATAGAATTTGTAGAGCATTGGGTCTAATTGCATGAATAGCTTCTTGGCCTCAGGCTTTCCCTCTTTATGTTTCTTTCTATAGTTTTTCAATATTGCTAAGGCTATTTTACATGCTGAATGACAGTAATGCGTTGAATAATTCCATTTTCGCTTCCAATCCTCATAAACTCCTTTCCTAAGCTTAGCATAGGAGGTTATTCGCCTCCTATAGGCGTAGTCGATACAGAAGTTCACCATACATCTAAAATCCTCTAGGAGCTTTCTGATTTCTTCGTTAAGCTCATAGCCGAAGGGAACTCCTAAAATAACTTCCACAAACTGAGTATACACATAAGAGTTATATAAAGTTAACTATTCAGAAACTGCTGATAGTCCTTATCCTTGTTTTTCAATATAATTAATTTTTTTCAATTTCAATCTTAATATTTCTCCAATTCTCATTTACACCTTTTAAAGTCATTACTGCACTTATTATCATATTTCCTAAGATATTATTAACAAAATCATTTAGAAAAATTTCTTTATCATCTACAATTAATCTTAATTTCATTTATTTCACCAACTATATTAAAAAATAGTTAAAAATATATAAAGGATTTTAATAAGAATTTTTGGATGGATATACCATCCATATGGTGATTTATAATGAAATACATATCTACATTAATTATTATTGCTCTAATACTAGGAGTCCTTAATACTGCTATGATTTTTGCAATAAACAACAATGTCTCCAATATAGATCTTAGTCTATCTTCTCTTAGCAATAAATTAAATAACTTAGTAGATGAAATTTCTTCTACAAAAAGAGAATTAGAAACCTTCAAAAGCTTTTATTATCCCATAATAATAAAAGATGCTCTTGGAAGAACTGTTACCATTAATTCAGAACCTATGCGTATAGTATCATGTACCCCTTCAATAACAGAAATGTTATTTGCTCTTAATCTTTCTGATAGAATTGTAGGTGTAGATAAATATTCAGATTATCCAAAATTAGTTTTAGAGCTAAAGGAAAAAGGATTAATTGCTGAAGTTGGTGGAGTTACTACTCTTAATTGTGAGAAAATTGCTTCTTTAAATCCTGATATTGTATTTATTGATGCAAGTTTACAAAAGAAATTTGTATCAACTTTAGAAGGATTTGGACTTACAGTTATTGCATTAGAATCACCAAGTATAGAAGAAATAATGAATAACATATATAAAATATCAAAAATAACCTTAAAGTTGGAAGAAGGAGAAAAACTAATCAATCAAATAAAAAATACCATAAATGAAATAACTTCTAAGACTTCTAAAGTTTCCAAACAAAAAGTATTATACTTAGTATGGTTAGAGCCCTTATGGACAACAGGAAATGGAACATATGCTAATGAATTAATATCAATAGCAGGTGGAGTTAATATATTTAATGATAAAAATGGATGGTTTATTACAAATCCTGAAGAAATTATTTCTAGAAATCCAGATGTAATTATATTTAGTTCAATGGCACTTCCAAAACCTCCTGAAGAATTACTAAACTATATAAAGAGCATACCAGGTTTTAGTGAAATTAATGCTGTAAAGAATAATAGAATTTATATTTTAACAGGAAATGCAGCAAATGCAATAGAAAGACCTGGTCCAAGAGTTACTGATGCAACTATATTATTAGCATATATTCTTCATCCACAATTATTCAATATTACAGTTCCCAACTTCATAAGCAATTATGAAAATATAATTAGGCGATAATTAATGCTAAGATTAGCAAAACAAAGAAAAGTAAGACTATTATTTTTTTCATTTTTTTTATTTATTCTTCTTTTTATATCATTTTTATTTTCATTAATGATAGGCTCTTTTCCACTATCTCCAATGGAAGTTTTTGAAAATTTAATAAATCCTGAGAAAAATAAAACAATAAGTACTATTATATTCAATTATAGACTTCCAAGAGCTTTATTTACTATGATTACAGGTTTTTCTCTTGGGGTTTCTGGTGGTGTTATTCAATCTCTAACAAGAAATCCATTAGCAGATCCTTATATTACAGGAATGTCCTCTGGTGCAGCTCTTGGTGCAGCTATTGCATTTTTACTACCAAATATCTCAATATATTTTATTCCTTTTTTTGCATTTATTGGAGGCATTTCTTCAATTTTATTAACAATATTTTTAGCAAAAAAAGCAAAAGCAGGTCCTATTGGTTTTATTCTTGCAGGTATAGCAATTGGTACTCTAGCAAGTGCTATTCTCATATTTATTATTACATTAGCTCAAGAAAAAGCTCATGGAATAATTTATTGGATTTATGGCTCTTTTTCTACATCAAAATGGTCTGATATTATAGTCACATTTCCAATAGTTCTTTTCTGTTCCATATTTCTTTTTATTAATGCAAGAGATCTTAATATCCTCTTATTGGGTGAAGAACATGCCTCACAACTTGGAATAAATGCAAGAAGATTATGGATTTTAATGTTATTGATTTCAAGTCTATGTGTTTCTTCTTGTGTAGCTTTTAGCGGAATAATAGGTTTCATAGGTCTAATAGCTCCACATATGATTAGATTAATGATATCTTCAGATAATCGATTTGTATTACCTTTGGGGGGTCTTACTGGTGCATTTCTATTATTAGTATCTGATAATATTGTTAAAAGTTACATTAATCCATTTGGTGAAATGCCCATTAGTACTATTACATCTATGATAGGTGTGCCATTTTTCATTTATCTTTTAATGAAGAAAGGTGGTAAATATGAAATGTGAAATTATTGTAGATGGAATAACTGTTTATTTTAATTCATCAAAAATTTTAGAGAATATAAAATTTGAAGTAAATAAAGGAGAAATGTTAGGAATTATTGGACCAAATGGTGCAGGAAAAACTACACTTTTAAAATGTATTGCACGAAGTATTATTCCAAAAGGAAGAATTATAATATTTGGAAAACCTATAGATGAGTATACTAATAGTGAATATTCAAAAATTGTTTCAGCTTTACTTCCTAATTGGCCAATTGGATTTAATATGAAAGTTTATGAAGTTGTTCTTATGGGATGTAGAAATAGAACAGAAAGTCTTTGGTGGGAAAAAGAAGAAGATATAAAATCTACTGAAGAATTTCTCAAATTACTTAAAGTATATCATCTTTATGATAGAGATTTTACTACTTTAAGTAGTGGAGAACAGAGAAGAGTTCTTATAGCAAAATCTCTTGTACAAAGAACAGACATTATTTTACTTGATGAACCAATTGCATATCTTGATTTAAAGTATAGGATTGAAATAATGGAGATATTAAAATCTTTGAGTAAAAATGGTAAAATTGTAATAATAACTGCTCATGAAATTGATTTAGCATCATCATATTGTGATAAAATCATTGTTTTAAATAATGGTAAAATAGTGGCAATGGGAAGACCAAGAGATATAATTAATGAAAAGCTTATTTATGATGTATATGGAATTAATGCTACTATAAAATGGTTTGAAAATTATCCAATTATAATACCAAAAAGAGATATTAAAAGGGAGGATTGTTATGTTTGAATTAGTTGATTTATTATCTAAAGTAATAAAATATCATAATCCTGAGGGAGTATTACTTTCAGGTGGTATAGATAGTAGTTTAATAGCAATTATTGCATCAAAACATTTTCCAATTTACGGTATTACTGCTATATTTGATAGAGGAAATGATGAAAAATATTCATTGTTTATATCTAAAGAAATAAAGATTAAGCATAAAATTAAAAGATATGGATTAGAAGAAGCAATCAATGCTATAAGAGATATTATAAAAATTACTAAAACTTTTGATCATATTGAAATAAGAAATAATATTACTATATACATTACATTAAAAGAATTTAGAGAGGAAGGAATAAGAAAAGTCATGACTGGTGATGGAGGAGATGAACTTTTTGCAGGTTATGATTACATGATAAGCATGAATGAGAAGGAATTAAATAATTACATAGAATTTTTAACAAGAAATTGGTATTTCTCATCAGGAATAATTGGAAAAGCATTGGGAGTAGAAGTTATTCAACCTTTTACTAATGAAGAAATAATTGAATTTGCAAAAAAGATACCTTATGAATGGAAAATAAATAAGAAAGATGGAAAAGTATATGGTAAATGGATTTTAAGATGTATATTAGATAATTTTGGTTTTTCTGAAATAGCATGGCGAGATAAACAACCTATAGAAATTGGAAGTGGAAGTGTAAATATCTCAAGTATTTTGCTAAAAATGCTTGGTAAGGAAGCAGAAGAAATTGAAAAAGAAGCTCTAAAAGAAAATATAAGATTTTGGAATAGGGAACAAATTTACTTCTTTAAAATATATAGGGAAATTTTTGGTTTACCTCCGAGAGCAAAAGAAAATGAAAAACATTGTCCATATTGTAAATCTCCAATTGATAATATACGCTGTAAATACTGTGGTTTTTATTTAGGGGCTCAATATGTTTGAAATTATTAAAAATGCTAAAAATTTTAATAATGAAATAAAAATGAAATCCTCTAATTCAAAAGTTTTAGCATTTTTTTCTGGGGGAAAGGATTCTATTTTTTCTATTATGAAGGCTAAAGAAAATGGGCTATCAATTGATTATCTCTTGTTTAATACTCATGATTTTCCAAGACCAAATGTACATGAAATTAATATCGATATTGTAAGGACTATTGCAAATTTAATAGGAATTCCTCTCTATATACTACATTTAAAAGAAGGAAAGGAATATGAACAATTACGTAATTTATTTTCAAAACTTAATATTAATTGTATAATAGTTGGTAATGTAAATTCAGAGGAGCAATTGAATTGGTATAAGAACTTATGTAAAGAAAATAATATTAATATTTATGCTCCATTATGGGGGAATTCTTATGATATTTTAATTAGTGAAATAAATTATGGAATTAAGGCAATTATATGTGACTTAGATGTTAAAAAACTTAATAAAAATTTAATTGGAAAAATAATTGATAAAGATATGATAAAGGAATTTTCTTATATTGATTTTTGTGGAGAATATGGGGAATATCATACTTTAGTATTAGATGCTCCAATAATGCAAGGAAAAATAATTGTGAAAAATTATGAGATTTTAGAAGAATGGAATCGATGTATGTTAAAAATAGAAGAATTTATGGTGATAAGAAAATGATAGATCATGGTGGTGATATATTTGAAATTTCTAATAAAATTGGAATTTCACCTCATAATATAATTGATTTTAGCTCAAGCTTAAACCCATATGGCCCTCCACCTAAAGTTATTGAAACAATAAGATCTTCATTAGATCTTATAAAATACTATCCTGATAGGAATTATTCTAAATTAAAAGAAGCAATAGCTAATTATGTTAATCTTCCTTATAATAATATTATAGTTGGATGTGGGGCTACAGAACTTATTCATTCTATATTTACAAGATTTTTAAAGAAATCAATAGTTATTCCTACTCCAACATTTAGTGAATATGAAGCAGCAGCAAAAGCATTAGGACTAAAAATCATTTTTATTGAACCTATTGGAATTAAATTAAATTTAGAAAAAATTTCAGAAATAATTAAAAGTAATGAAATAAGTGGTATTATTCTTTGTAATCCAAATAATCCTACTGGTGAAATCTTAGATTATAAAAAAATTATTGAAATTATTGAAATTGCAGAAAAGAAAGGAATTTTTGTAATAGTTGATGAAGCATATTATGAGCTCTCTGAGGATATTAAAACATTAGCTCCATTAACAATGGATTTTAAAAATCTTTTTGTTTTGAGATCTCTTACAAAAGCATTTGGTTTTCCTGGTTTAAGAGTTGGTTATGCTCTATGTCATTCAAGTCTTACTGAAAAATTTAATCAAACTGCTATAAGTTGGAGAATAGGAATATTAGAGGAATTAGCTGCAATTTCTGCTTTAGAGGATTTAGATTTCCTAAAATGGTCAAAAAAAGAAATATTTAATGAGAAGGAAAAACTCTTCAATAATATAAAATCAATTGAAGGATTTTCTCCAATTCCATCAAGTACAAATTTCTTTATGATTAATATAAGGAATAGCGAATTCTCACCAAAAAATTTGAAATGGAGATTATTATCATATGGTGTTCTAATTAGAGAATTAAGTTCAGTAAGAGGACTGAGTGAACCTTATATTAGAATAGCTGTTAGAAGAGAAAAAGAAAATTTCATACTAGTCAGAGCTTTAAAAAATATAACATATTCAATGAAAAAACTTTATCCAAATAATCCAGTATGTATTGAGAGAAAATGTCATTTAAAAGTTGAAGATTGTAGATTTTGTTTTTGTTATTTTTATCCTTGTTTAGATAATTATACCGGAGGAAAATTCATAGAAAGAGAAGATGGTAGTTTTGTATGGTCTTGTATTAACTGTATATGGGTTCATAGAAAAGATATTTCTGATATATTAGTTAAAAAATTATTAGGCATTAATGCTAAGAAAATAGATCCTGAAGAAATTTTGAAAATAAGAAAAGAAGTATTAAAAGTGATGCCTCCTTGATACTAATTTCTTCTTTTTTAATTGATTTAATATTTGGAGAACCTCCAAATTATTTTCATCTTACAGTTTGGATTGGAAAGTTTATAGAAAAAATGGAGAATTATTTTAGGAAAATAAAAAATGAAAAATTAGCAGGGGCTTTACTTGCAATATCTTCAATTGTTTTGTTTACATCTTTTACATTTTTAATAAGATTAATCAATATATGGTGGTTAGAATTTATTTTATCTGTTTTAATACTAAAAATGACTTTTGCATTTAATAGTATGTTTAGACATGTTATTCCAATAATGAAATATATGAATACAGATATAGATTTATCAAGAAGATTTTTATCATTAGTTGTAAGGAGAGATACAAAAACATTGGATAAATCTCATATTGCATCAGCTACAATTGAAACGATTGCAGAAGGATTTGTTGATGGATTTTTATCACCTATATTTTATTATGTAATTTTTGGTCTTCCAGGTGCAGTTGCATATAGAGTTATAAATACATTAGATTCAATGGTTGGATATAAAAATGAACGTTATATTAAATTTGGTTGGTTTTCTGCAAAATTAGATACTTTAGCAAATTATATTCCTGCTAGAATTGCTTTTATATTATTTACAATTTCTGCTTTTATATTGAGGAAAAATTGGAGAGGCTCTATTATTACTACTATAAAGTTTCATTCAGTTACTGAGAGTAAAAATGCAGGATGGTCTATGGCATCAATAGCTGGAGCATTAAACATATGGCTTAGAAAGCCTAATGAATACTATATTGAGGGAGGAAAAGAAATGCCATCATTAGAGAAAATTAAAGATGCTCTAAAAATATTTACAATTTCTGCCATTATTACTATTATTATTTCTTCATTATTAGAGGTGATATTGTGATATTTTTTGATGATATAAAAATTGATGTAAATAGAGAACATATTGTTATTGAAAGTAAAAAACCAATTAAAGTATTAAGTTCAGCTCCAATAAATGGAGGATTAAGATTTTCTAATAAGATAATAAATCTATGGATACCAGAGGATTTCTATTATGATCCTATTGCATATTATAAAAATAAAAATGTAGATAGTAATGCTGTATGCTTAATGACTGGAGCAGATCTTATGAAAACAGGAATTGTAAAGAAAGAATCTTCCAATATAAAGGTATTAGCAATTACTACTGCAGGAATTTCAAATGCATCTTCAATAACAGATTGGAATATAATAAAAAATAATACCTCAAATATTGGTACTATTAATATTATTGTTATTGTTGATAGAGAAATGACAGAAAGTTGTATGGTTAATGCTATTACAACAATTACAGAGGCTAAATGCAAGGTTCTTTCTTCCTTTGACATAAGAAGTGTTAAAAGTTATGAGCAAGCAACTGGCACATCATCAGATGCTTTAGCTATAGTGTCTTTAGGAAAAGGAGATACTTTAGAGTATGCAGGTAGTGCTACTGAATTAGGATGGTTAATTGCTTCATGTGTTGAAGATGCTTTAAAAAATACATTAATATGCAATAATATAAAAACTGAAAGAAAACTTTTATTAAGATTAAAAGAACGTGGTATAATACTTGAGGATTTAATTTCAGCTGCTATGGAAATTTATGTACCACATCCTAATTATTCAAAAGAAGAAGCTAAAGAAATTTTCAAAAGAATTTTATTAGAAGTAATGGATGATATAAATGTAAGCTCATTAGTAATAGCAGGTCTTAGATTAAATGAAGATGGAAAAAGAGGTTTGATTCCTAATGTAAGTGCTGATAAGTATGAAGAAGATCCTGTAGATTTAGTTGCTGATGAAATTTTAGGAATTTCTATTGCAATGTATATTGCAGGATATAATGGATTATTTGAATTTTATAGATTTGATAGAGAAAAGCCAGGCATTCTAAAGAATTTACCTCCTTTTGTAGATGATGTCATAGGTGGATTATTAGCAGGAGCATCAAGTAAAATGTATTCTTATATGATTGAGGAAATAAAATCATGAGAATAGTAAAAGGATTAATTTCAACTATTTCCTTTTTAACAATAATTCCAGTTAATAGTAGTAGCATAGAGGAAATAGCATATTATTCATACTTTTTTCCTTTAGTTGGAGCAATAATTGGTCTCATTAGTGGTCTACTTGGTACTATATTTTCTCTATTTCTTCCAAAGTTATTAGTAGGATTACTTACACTTTTTTGTCTTTTAATAATCACAGGATTACATCATTTAGATGGTGTATTAGATTTAGGCGATGCAATAATCTTCAAAGGAAATAAAGATGAAAAATTAAGAATATTACATGATAAACATCATGGTATTGGTGGCTTATTTTCACTTTATATAGCATTATCTATGAGTCTTATTTTAATTACATTAATAAATAACATTCTTATTTCATTAATAATTGCTGAAATATTTGCAAAATTATCAATTTTACTAGTCAGCTTTATGGGAAGACCATGTGAATTTGGCATAGGAAGAATCTTCATAATGAAATTTAGAGAGAAGAAATATAGAAATATTATTCTCGGTTCTTTATTACCATTAGCTACTACATTAATCAATCTTAAAATTTTTATTATTTTTATTTCAATTATAATTTTTTCAATATTTTGGACTAATGCCTTACATAAAATTTTTGGATGTATTAATGGAGATATGCTTGGCTGTACAAATGAGTTTTCAAGAATTATTTGCTTGCTACTATTATTCTTAATGAGGTTTTAAAGATGAAATTTACTGCAATTATAATGGCTGGCGGAAAGAGTTCAAGAATGAATATTAAAATTGAAAAACCATTATTGAAATTAGGAGAAAAAACTTTAATTGAAAGAGTAATAGATGCAGTAAAAAATTCCTCTTTAATAGATAAAATTATTATAACTGTCTCTCCCAATACTATGAATACAAAAAATTACTTGAAATCAATTAAAGGAATTGATATACTGGAAACAAGTGGAAAAGATTATCATGATGATATGAAATTTGCAATAAAAAATTCTAATGGTAGATACTTCATTATAATATCAGCAGATCTTCCATTTATTACGTCGAGAATTATTGATTTTATCATTAGTAAGTATATAGAAAAAGGAAAGCCCTCTCTTACTGTAATAACACCTTTAAAAAATATATTAATTTATAATTTAGTACCAACTTATATAATGAAAATTAATAATGAAGAATTTGTTCCATGTGGTATAAATATTATTGATAAAGCAAAAATTGATGAAGAATATATTGAAGAAGCTTACTTAGTAATGAATGATTTTGAAGTAGTTTTTAATATAAATACTTTTGATGAATATTTAAAAGCAAAAGAATACATAAAAGAATTAAAAAATTAATTTAGTACAATATTGCTATTTCATGTATTGGTTTATTGATTTTACTTTTAATTAAATCAATATATTCTTCTTTTAGTGTAACAAGTACAACAGTACTTGGACCAGCAGATTTTCTTATATCTAATTTTATATCATTGAAAAATTTTAATTTAAGATTAGATTCTTTCGCTAATATATTTGCCTCATATAGTATCCCTTTAGAACCAACTGGAATAATTCCATGAATAAAATCCATAGATAATAAAGTCAATATGTCTTCAATCTCTACAATGTTATCTCTATTTTCTAAAACTTCTTTTCCAACTGAAGGTAGACCAATACTAATAATTAAATCATTTTTCTTTGACTTTCCAATAAGCAAATCTTTTTTTGAAGCAAATCCTATAGCAGTAATACCAAGTCCTGTTTGATTAGTTGGAAAATTCTTTTCAGTACTTATAACAAGATCCTCGTTAGGATTAAGTCCTACTTTTATCATTTCTTCCTTTATTCCTCTAATTATGCTCTCTCCAGTAGGTTCTGGTTCTACACATAATCCGCAAGATATACATATTGGTTTTGCTTTTACAGATAAAACTTCCATTAAAGCACTTCTTACCATATGTTTTCCTAAAATCTCTCCATTAACTTTTAGAATATCTCCATTTTTTGGACCAATTGCACCTGAAGAATCACAACTTATAATCAAGAAATAATTTCCTAGTTTTTTTATTAATACATCTCTAATATTTTGCATAAGTCTTCACTAATATTTTGTATATTATTCCTGCTATGATAGCATTAACTAAAGAAGCTAAAAATAATATTGGTGTAATTACTATAATAGCCCCCCATCCTAAAACTGGTACTACAATTACTACCCCTATTGTATTTAAAATTATACCACTAATAAGACCTGTAATAACCCCAAATCTATTTTTAACAATTGCTATAATTATTCCTACAGTAGCCATGAGTAAAGCTATAGCTATATGAAGCAATCCTAATGGAAATCCTGCTCTTATCGAAGAAAGTAAATGTCCAATAGCAAATACAAGTGCACCACTAAATGCTCCTCTCCAAAGAGCCATGAAGTATCCTGGAAAAGAGTCTAAAGCTATAGAACCAATTGGACTTGGTATAGGAATCATAGCACCTATTCCACTCATTGCAGATAATGTAGCAATTTCTGTAAGAATTCTTGTCTTTCTTAATTTTACACTTTCTGACATAAATATGGATTATCCATCCATATCTTTTATACTTTTTCGATTATCAAACTTAGGGCATAATCTACCATTTTAATTCTTTTGAATCCAGCCATTCTCAATCTATGGATTATCCCTTTTATGTAATTTTTACCCTGTCTTATTCCTGGCCTTCCAACATAATGTAATATCCTACCATTATCTTTTAATATTCTATAGAGTTGTTTATAGAACTCTAAAGAATAAAGTTCATGAGCAATACTTATTCTAGGTGGATCATGTACTATAAAATTAAAGTATTTATCTTCAAATTTTTTTATTTCTTCAAAAGCATCTCCAATTATAAGCTTTATTTTACTGTTTTCAAAAAGAGGTTTTGAATATGGATTTTGTTTAGCAATCATTATTACATTTTCATCTTTTTCTATTGTTATTACTTCATCTACACTTTTCTTATTTGCCAGTAAAATAGCAGTATACCCTAAACCTGTACAGCAATCTAAAACTCTTCCATAAACTCTTCCAATTGCTTTTATTTTTAATTCAGCATCTTTTTTTGGATCTACTTCATCTGCTCTATGCATTCTTATTCCTGAAATTTCTAAATATGGCCAAGTACTTGTACTTACAAGTCTATAGTACTTTCCTGTTTTTTCACTATAAAACTTTATTTCATTCATTCTAGTTTATAGATCTCACCAGGATTAAGTATTACAACTTTTATACTTGACTTTTCTTCTACTTTTTTCTTGAATTCCTCTGGATTTGTATCCCATCTATGCATTGGAATTACAATTTTTGGATTAATTGTTATAGTAGCCTCAGCAGCTTCTGGATTATCCATTGTGTATGTACCTCCACTTGGAAGTAAAGCTAATGTAATACTCTTTAATTCCTTCATTTCAGGAATAAAATCAGTATCTCCTGCATGATAAATTGTTTTATCACCTATAGTTATTAAATAACCTACACCAAATCCCTTTGGATGAAATGGAACACCTGGAGATCTAAATCGTCTAATATTATATGCATGAACTGCTTGAATAGTTATTCCATTAATTGTTATCTTTTCTCCTGGCTTTATTGATTTTGCATTAATTTTCCTTGCACATTCTTCAGGTGCAATTATTACTGTTTCTTTTTTTATTATTTTTTTAATTTTTGAAGTATCACAATGGTCATAATGTGAATGAGTAACTAATACAATATCTGCTTTTTCTTCATATTCTCCTTCATATGGATCAATATAGATTATTTTGTTATCTGTTTTTATTTGAAAACTTGCATGTCCTAACCATTTGACAATTATCTCAGACATTTTTAACCCCATTTAATAATTATACGAACATTCTAATTATTTTTTCCAAAATTTTTTATTTTATTAATTTTAATTATTTTATGAATAAAAATGAAAGGAGCTGCTCTTTTTTCTGGAAAAGACTCTTTATACTCTATCTACTTAGCAGAAAAATTAGGTATTCCTATTGATTATTTAATTATCTTTATTACCACTTTTAATAGACCAAGTGGTCATTTAGAAAATATAAATGCTCTTAAAAAAATAGCAGAAAAAATGAATAAACAATTATTTATTATTGATTTAAAAAATGGTATAGACGGTTTTATCAATCTTCTTAATAGAATTAATATTGATACATTAGTTAGTGGAGATGTTTTTATAGAAGATCATGTTAAATGGCTAGAGAATATATGCAAAAAGCTTAATATATCCATTATTGAACCAATTTTTCATAGGTCTTCATTAGATATATTAAAAGAAATGATGGAGGAGAAATTTAAAGCGATGATAATATGTATTGATAATAATATTTTAAGTGAAGAATGGCTTGGTTTTATATTATCAAAAGATACTTTAGATTATTTTCTTAGTAAGAATAGAAATATTGATCCATTAGGAGAGAATGGTGAATATCATACATTAGTTTTAGAATGTCCATTATACAAAAATCCAGTTAAATTATTATCATGGAGGAAATATAGAGTTAATAATTATTCTTATATTGTATGTGAAATTGACTAATCTTAAACATCTTTACTTTAATCTTATCAATTCCTTTTAATATTATGTTTTCATTATTTGAGATTATTTCTATATTATCAAAATCTTTAGCTACACACAACATATTTTGTCTTTCTTTTCCTGGCTCTATTTTTGTAGTTAAGATAATATGTTTCCCTATGGCTATTAGCATATTAGGAATAAATGAAGTTTTTCTTTCCTTAGGAAATGAAATAAGAGGTATTCCTATTTCTCTAATTAAATAAATCATACATGCTATTCCACTTATAAATTTTTCATTATTACTAAAGCATGAAACTGCAATAATATCTTCTGGATTAACTATTAATTCTATTTCTTTTTCAAAACTCTCTATAAGAACTTTATTTATACCTTTAGCTTTTGCAATTCCTAATAATCCATTTTCTCCTTTTACTATTAGTATTTCATTATCTGCTAACTTAAAGCTTTCAATTGACATACTATTATTTACATAATGGAATAGCAATTATGGGCTCTTTATTCTCTTTAGTTATTTTGATTTCTTCTTTAGTTTCTTCTTCACTTAAAATCTTCTCTACATCTATATAAATAAATGGGGCTCCAATAAAGCACATACAATTAATACTTATTTTTTTAAATAATTTAAAGTTTTTTATTTTTGATTTCATCTTGAAAAGTTAAATCAGATGAAATAAAAAAATCTGATTTAAATGATTTTAAAAAATCAAGGTTTTAAGCTTTTTTGGGTGGTTTAAACGTTACCAAAGCAACCAAAAGTCCCAGCAATGCAAGTACTGCAACATAAGGAAATGCTGCTATGTATGCCCCGAAGATGTCCTTTGCCTGCCCTACTAGTAAGTTTCCTATTACGGCTCCAGCTCCATAAGCTGTAAACACGAGGCCGTAGTTCCTGGCATAGTCCCTTACTCCAAAGAAAGTAGCAGTCAAAGCTGGAGCAATTGCAAGCCATCCACCTAAATTAAGCCAGAGAATCGCAAACACTATTGCATAAAAAACTAGAGATGCAGGGTAAAGATATATAGCTATCGAAGCTAAGAAGATCAGCATAAAAGATATCGACGCTGCTCTCATGGGCTTAAGTTTGTCTACTATCCATCCAAAAAGTGGTCTCCCAAATCCGTTACAACATGCAAATGGGATCACGAGTGCTGTAAGCACCGCAGAAATCTCCTTCTCCGATATCCCGATGTTCTTCGCCACCTCAAGACCTACTGGCTTTGCGACACCGATGGCAAGTAAGCCGGCCAAGGTTCCTATTGTGAAACAGATCCAGAGGCCATAGAAGGTCCTCGTCCTGACCATCTCGTTCCGCATGAAATCTACTGTCATAGTTTTAGTAGTGACCTTGGGCGGCCTCCACCTATTTGGTGTCCATCCTGCAGGAGGGAAGCGAAGAACCAAAGCGCATACAATGATCATGACCGCGTAGAGAGCTCCAAGAATACGCAGAGAGTTTTCCACACCATAAGTTACCATCAGGAAGTCCATTAGTGGCCCCGTAATCGCAGCCGAGAATCCGAAACCCAGAAGTGTCAAACCCACGGCAAGTCCATGCTTGTCGGGAAACCACCTTCCTGAAGTGACGATCGGACAATTGTACACCATTCCTACGCCTATTCCGCCGATTACCCCATAGAGGATCACTAGAGAAAGAGGAGATGTTGCGAATGAAGCCGCAAACCAGCCCATGCCTACGACAATCCCACCAAGAATTGCTATCTTTCTAGGCCCATACTTCTCAATATACTTCCCCATAAGCGGCATCATAAGTGCAAACATGAGTAGAAAAACGATAAAAGGTAATTGCATCTCAGTTGCTGTCGTTTTCAAACTATAGACAGTTTCAAATAACCTCTTAATTGGTATTTGAATAATGCTGTAAGCATATATCGCCCCCAAAGCTATGTTTATAATCAAACCTGCCAAAATCAATATCCACCTACCTTTCTCCGCTTCCATGTCGAGTAACTTTACTTCAGAAGACAATCTTTTCACCATCCTTAAGAGCTGTTTTCAGAGGGTTTGTGTCCTATACTTAATATTTCTGTAAATTTCTTTCATCCCCTAATATAGCTTACTGTGAGAGTACTTAGAGGGAGAGGTTGTACACCTTCGGGCAATTAGGGTCTCCCTAATGGCGTCCTCAAGCTAAAAGACATTGAGCAAAGAGACTCAACTTATTTCTCTTCAAGAGCTCTACTGACTCTTACTCGTTGACATCACTCCGAAGGAGTCATCGAACCGAGGTTCTCATGCTCGCTCAAGCGCTTCTCCACTCAAGCGGGTCTAAGGATCCTGCGGTTTGGCAAGAACGTCTGAGGAAATTGCAAAGCTGATAGAAGCTGGCTTTGAATATGTCTGTGAGCATGATGGATTGAAGTTCTTCAGAAAAAGAAAGTGACGCGAGTTTAGAGAATGGCGCCGCGGGAAGGACTCGAACCTTCGACCGACGGGTTAACAGCCCGCCGCTCTACCAGGCTGAGCTACCGCGGCTCAACTAAATTGAATTCAATAACTTATATTAAACTTTACGCATATTATAATTCTAATATTTAAGAATATTTATTATTGAAAAATTAATCCATCTCTTCTATCATTTTTAATTTCTTTGGAAGATACTTTTCAACTATAGCATTTAATCCATAAGCACTAAAACTTTCAAGTTCAGCTCTTCTTTTCATTCTTTTAAATTCTTGTAATTCACTTTGCCATTCAAAATCTCTATATCTGGGATCCTCTTCAAGTGTTTTTATTCTTTCTTCATCAAGTTTTGTAAGAGGGAATGATGGTAAGTTAAATCTTCTTATATCAGTTGCCCATAATCCAATCCATTTTGCTTTTGGTGTGGTCAGATCTCTTAAATGAGCTGCATTTGCAGATCCTTTTATTATTACCATAGCAATATGCATACCCCAAGGATCTGCATCTGTGAGAATATATATTGGTAAATTAAGTTCATTATTTAATCTTCTTATTAGTAATCTTGCCATTCTAGGTGCTTGTCCTGCAGTATCTATTAGTATTGCATTGAATTTTATATGAACTTTTTCTTCTATAAATCTTCTAAATATTGCATTTTTTTCTATTACAAAAACCTTATCAGCATTACATGATATAAATTCTGAATGAGCTACTGAAAGTCCTATCATTACTCCATCAGGGTTTGAACTTAAATTTACCCTTACTCCTTTATGTGTTTCAGGTGTTGTATACTCAATTGTAAGATCTCCGAATATTGAAGCTCTCTCTTTTGGAAATATATTGAAGCTCTCTCTAGGCATACTCAGAAATGCTTCTAAATCTGCTACTACTTCATTCGATTCTATTTGTTTTCTAAATTTTACTTCATAATTAAGAGAATGATAAAATAGATCTCTTAATGTACTACTCTTTCCTTCTTCTATAAGCCTTTTTGCAAATGTAGCAACCCATAAAAATTGAGCTAAAGATCTTATTTGCTTAATATTACCTGCATTTTTTTCAGAAACCTCTGGTCCTAAGACCAATTGATTTAATGTTTTATCAAATATGATATTAGATGTACTTCTTATTGGAATTTTAACTCTAGGGAATTCTCCTCTTTCTATTTGTCTATAAACTTCTTTTCCTAGCTCAATTAACTTGGATAATACTTCTTTGTTCGCTCTCTTTTGCATGTATTTGCAACCTCTTCAATATTTTTTCATAATTTGGTTGTGTATTCTCATTTGCAAGTTCTGTAGTAAATTGTGAAATAATTGGTAAATATTTTTCAATGATACTATATCTTCTATGTGCAATATTTATCTTTTCTTTTTTGGATAAATAGATCCTCAAATTTCTTGCACATGTTTTTAATGCCCATTCTATTTCATATTCTACTTCAGGTCTATCTGCAATATACTCTTTTCCTACTGTTTTATAAGGTATTTTAGTAGAGCATATATGAACAAAAAATGCTAATGGCATATTAGCTAGATCAATCTTATATCTCTTCCAATTTATTTTTTTAATTACTTTCATTGTCACATCATTATGAAGATCATAAAGTAATGGTATTTTATTTGCATACCTATAAACTAATATCTCATCTGGAGGTACAATTGGTATTCTTCCTCCATAGGCTATTGCTGCCTCAACTATAAATGGATGACCAGAATAAGCAGATGGTTTTCTTTGAGTTACTGTTACAAACTCAGGATTGAATTCTCTAATAATTCCAGCTTTAAATAATTCAGGTCCAATACATGATAGGCAATCAGGATCAGGTGGTCTAAATTTATCATAAACTTTCATTTTATTTACTAATTTTACAATATCCTCAGGTTTTAAATCTCTTGGATTCATTTCTGGATCAATTTTTACACTTTTTAGAAAACTTAATGCTGTTGCAACTCCAACTCTATGAAAATTATTTACTAGAAAATCAAGTAGAGTAGAACTTCTACTTGAATTAATCATTCTATTAATCATTTCTATATCTATTCCATGAGGATGAGGTTTTATTTCTTGAGGAGGCTTTGGCATTACTGTTGTTATTCTATCAAATCTATAAAGTACACCATCAGGATCTATAAATAAGATATTTGCATATGGTAAGATTATTGATGTTTGTCTAAAGTACTCTATAATTTTTGGTTTTGCTCTAATATAATCTCCTTCAAATTTGATTTCTACTATTGTCCCTCGCCATCTACCAGGATTTGGTCTAACTTCTTTTTTCTTTATTATTGGCTTATTTTCTTGTATATTTATACTTAATTCAAACATATATTTTTCATATCCACCTTGACTTGAAATAACTTTAACATTACTATGAGCTGTTATCTGACCATATAAAACTGCCATTTTCCCTCCAAGTCCAAAAATACCTCTACTTTGTCTTAATGTATATTTAGAACCAAATAATATTTGTCCAAAAGCATAAGGTATTTGTTCATAAGGTACTCCAATTCCATTATCTTCTACCTTTAGCCTATATATTGAATTTCCTTCATCTATTAGTTTAACTCTTACATCTGGTAATATAGAATATTGCTCACAAGCATCAAGTGCATTTTCTACAAGCTCTCTAACTATTGTATATGTTGCTCTTACAGGATTATCAAATCCTGCAATTTCTCTATTCTTATAGAAAAAATCTGCAACAGAAATAGCTTTAAATTTCTCACCAGACACTACGTATCCTCCTTTAATTCAATTTTCTCCTCCCATAATGAAATTTCTTTCTTCTTTAAATCAAAATGTTTTCTACCTAAAAATCTATAAACTGTTCCATGTTGCATTCCTTTTATCAACATTTCTATAGCCTCTCTAGCCACTCTTACTTCTTCATAATCTCCTATTATTGCCACTGTATTATCATGGATTGAAACATAAGTTCCTGTTTGTTCTTCTATAATTTTTCTTGTTTTTCCCTTCTCTCCAATTATTCTCCCCTTAATTCTCACCAACTTTTCTCTCTCATTTCCTATAATTTCTTTTAAATTTATAATATCTAATACTTGATTTTCTTCAAATAATCTAAAAGCTCTTTCATGACTAAAACCTGATGCAATAGCTGTTATTACATCCTTTGCTTTTAAAATATTTGCGGGATTACATTTTTCTGAAGAAGGCTCTATTATGACCTCTCCAGTTTTACCATCAATATAAATCTTTGTCTCTGTCCTTTTTTCAATTTCACTCTTTACTTCTCCTTTCTCTCCAATTACTACACCAATTCTATCTATTGGAATTTTTAAATAAATTCTATTCATACTTCCTTTATCCATTTTATTATCACCTCATCATCTGGGACATCAATTCCATTTTTCCTAAAAAACCTCACAATATTCTTAATATCTCTTAATAAAAATTCATAACTCATAGGATGTTCAATTGTTACTGCTTGTCCAAAATCTATAATATAAATTTTATTATTTCTTACCATAATATTATATTCACTTAAATCAGCATGTATAATTTTTGCCTTATTATAGAGCTTTTTAATAGCATCTATTATTTGATTGAATAATTCTATATTTATTACAGATAAATCTTTTAATAATGGTGCTGGCACACCATTTTCCCCTATAAATTCCATAACTAAAATGTTTTCATAAACATATATTGGTTTTGGTACTGAAACATTCACCTCATAAGCAATTTGAAGATTTTTATATTCCTTTTGTGCCCAAGTATATATCATCTTTCTATAGTCTTTTACTACTTTAAATCTTGGATCTCCTTGAATATATTGAAATATACTTTTTCTAAATTCCATAGATGATGTTAGATATATTTTAACTGCAATATCATTATCATTCTTATCCTTTGCCCAATAAACTCTTGATTCCTTTCCACTTTTTACTACTCCTCTCATCTCACTTATAATACCTTTATTTATTATCCTGTAAAGTGCCATTAAAGTACGAGTATCAAAAACTTCTTCAACAGTTTCAAATAAATCTTCATCTTTTCTTATTTTTAGTCTTTTCTTCTCAATTTCCTTGGTAATATCATTTTTCCACATTATAATCAACTAAGCTAATACTCCTAATAATCCTCTTTCTTTTAATTCTTTAATCTCATTTTTTTCATATCGCCATATAATATCGCCCTTTTCATCATATTGAAATTCCCATGGAGCAACTAGAACAACATCTCCTTCTTTTAACCAAACTTTTTTTATCATTTTTCCTGGTATTCTACATACTCTAGTCTTACCATCAGCACATTTTACTTTGACTCTATTGAAGCCTAAAAGCTGAGTTATTATCCCAACTACTTGTCCTTCTGTAGGTAATACAAGTTCTTTATTTGATTTTTCTTCATTTTTTGACATTTTTATTCCCGTTTACTAATTAGGAATGTTAATATTAAACTTTTTCAATCTCTATTATGGGTCCGTAGCGCAGTATGGATAGCGCGTCGGCCTTCGGAGCCGAAGGTCCCGGGTTCAAATCCCGGCGGACCCGCGTCTAGGCTTATATAGAAATTTAACTTTAAGAAAAATCACTTATCTTTAAGAATTGAAAATGTTAAAGATTACAATTGAACCCCTCGCTTTTCAAGCAGGAATGAAAATATTTGAATTTAATATATTTCTTTGTGATATTTAGCATAAGGTCTTTTCCCCATGAGAACCATTATATCTCCTTTTATCCATTCTTTAATTACTTTTAATATTCCATATTTCTTAAATCTTCTCAATGAGACTTTCACAATAATCTTATTAGAATAAACTATTTTACCAATTTTTCTCAATCTCAACCCCAATTCTCCATCATCACATATAGGATAATCCTTATAACCTCCAATCTTTAGAAAAATATCTTTACGTACTGCAGTATTCGTCCCTCTTGTCCACACAATTCCTATTTTTGCTGCTATATATGTAATTAAATTTATGATAGTATAAAGTATTCTATATTTTATTTCATTCTCTAATGGTTCTTCTATCCCACATACTGCTATTACATCATTATGAAAATTTTTTAGTATATTTTCAAGCCAATTTTTCTCTACAATAACATCTGCATCTGTATGAACAATAATTTCTCCTCTTGCAATTATAACACCATCATTTCTTGCTCCTCCCACACCCTTACTTTTTTGCATTATAACTTTATCTGCATATTTTGATGCAATATCTACAGTCCTATCTTTACTTCCACCATCAACTACTATAATTTCATAATCCTTTCTTGGTAATGTTTGTTTTGATAAATAATAAAGTGTATGAGCAATATTCTTTTCTTCATTATATGTAGGAATAATAACAGAAATTTTAACCATAAATAATATATTGATCCTTTGAATTTTTTATTTTTTAATGATTAAAAGAATTTGCTTAAGATTTCATATGTCAAAAATTTTTGATAATGGTTGGGCAAATCGTATTATAGATGTTATAAAAAATTATGGAGAGCTATGTTGTGTTGTGGCAGGAACTATGGGAAGAATTGCCATGATGGATAATAATGTTAGTAATATTAATATTTTAAAAGAAAGATTTGTAGATTGGATAAATAAAGAGAATTTTGATTTAGTCATTAGTGCAACACATACAACATCAGTTAATCGTATGCTTGCTGATATTTGGCATCTTTCAAAGAAAATTAAATATCCTATAATAGGAATAGAAACAAATACTCATACTGTTGCTTATATTAATGAAGAAATAGAAGATATCGCTAAAAAAATTGCCAATGATTTAAAATTTAAATTAATGAAAGGGATTGATTTTGGGAATAATTATTGGATAGATGGAAACAAAGAATATAGAAAAGTATTAGCAACTGAAATTGGAGATTGGTTATTAATTAATGGTATAATAGTTGGAAAAGTTAAAAGTAATGATGTAATTATAGTTTGTGAAAATAATAATATTATTGATATAAAAGGAGTAGAAATTAAAAAACATGGTATTGAGAAAATTGGGAAAATTGATTTAAAAAATGCAAAAATTGATTCAATTTCTTTATTAAGAGATGAAAGTAATAAAAGAACTTATATCCCTATGGTCAAAAAAGAAAAAATTGCTTATATAGAACATGCTGGTTACAATATTTTCAAATTTATAGAAGAAGGAATATGTTGTGCTGTAACCATAGGTGATGATACTACAGCTATTGTAGGTGATATCCTAGAAAGATTTGATATTCCAATTATAGGAATAATTGATGGTGATAAAGATGGATTAATAAAAGGAGAAAAATTACATCCAAACTCTATAATATTAAAAGTTAAAAGTGATGATGAATTTGGTAGAAAGATTTATGAAGAAATTTTTAATAAAAGAAACATTATTGACGGTAATTTTAATTGGATAAAGGAAAGAATTTATGAATTATTATCTTAACTTTATTTTTAATATTATCTGGGAGTATATCAATCATAAGCTCAATATCACTTTTATTTATTACTTTTAATATTATTATTAATGTAATATATATTATGCCACCTATTAGTATGTAGATTGGAAGAAGATATTTAGAATAAACAATTAATGTTAGACCATATACAACTATGGCCATCATTAATGAAATAATAGAGACTTTCAGAAAATTTTTCCAATCTATAATTTTTTTATTTTCTAAATAGAATAGAAAGATAATAAAACCAAAAAATGTTGAGAACCCTCTAGCTAATGCTGCACCTATTATGCTTAATACTGGAACAAGTATTAATGAAAAAGTACTTCCCATAATGAGTGAAAATAATGATGAAATAAAGAATACCTTAGTATTACCAATTGAAGCGAAATAAACTCCTAGGGTATTACTAATCGGTAATATTATTGATGTTAACGCTAACATCATTAATACCGGCCCCCCTCCCACATATCTACTTCCTGCAAAAAGATCTATAGTGGGAATAGAGACAGCAGCTAAACCAAATGCTAATGGAACGTAGATTATAGAAGCATATCTAGAAACTTCCTTTAAGCCTTTCAACATAGTATCTAAGTCTTTTTTACCAAAAAGTTCTGACATTTTTGGAAAAATTGCTGATGTGATATATCCTGAGAATCCAGCTACATATGCCATGGCAGTTACTGCTGGAGCATACAATCCAAGAATTTCTTGATTAGTCAATAGCAATATTACATACTTATCTATGGTAGACTGAAAATAGCTAATTATTGAAGATCCATAAATTGGGACAGAGTATTTTAACATAGTCTTAAGTGAAAATTCTCCTTTATTCTTTCCTATTTTTAATAAATTCTTAGAAAAAATTAATGAGACTAAAAAAAGTGAAGAACTTCCAGCAATCCATGCGGTTAATACTCCAATTATCCCAAACTTCATTTCTAATAATATTATCGATGTGAAAGTCTTAATGAAATTTGATATTATGTATGTAATAAAGTATTCTCTAAACATTTGTGCTGCATATATTATTGATGTAAATAATTGAGATAAAATTACAAGAAATATATTAATTGATAATAACCAAAAATAAAAGAAATCCTTTGAATCTTTTAAAAATATTAAAGAAATTTGTGATGCAAATATTATACATATTGCACTACTTGATATGGCAGATAGTAATAAAAATTTAAGACCATTTATTATAACTCCATGTGCTCCTTTTTCATCCTCTTTTCCTATGCTTTCAGAAAAATATTTAGTAACTGCTGATGAAATTGAAAGTGTTGTAAATGTAACTAAAAGATCAGAAAACATTGAAATTGATACTATTTTTCCTAGATCTGAGATTTCTAATAGAAGTCTTGCAATAAATGCAAAATAAATTATTCCGAGTATTGAAGAAGATAACCCTTGTAATGTTAAGTATATAGCAGAACGTGCTAATCTTACTTTTTCTTTACTCAATAATTTATCACCGACTTTAAGAATAATATCAAAAACAAAATTATTTTATTTTTCCTTATTTAAGAATTATGATATTCAGTATGAGAAATATTTCTGACTCTGCCCTAAAGGACGAAGGTTCCTGCGAGAGTGAGGATGTTCGGGACTACAGTAAAAGTCTATACTCACGATATCATTTAGTGGGGTTCAGCTCTTACATGGATTCATATAAGTTCATATAATTTTTCATTGCATCATTCTTATTCCCCTGCATTCCACTCGGATTTTCATCGGGCTTAGGGGCATTCAGGGGCACTTCATAAACCCCACATCTTGAGCCATAGCCACCCTCGGGAAGAGCCTTCATTTTCAATTATAGGCTCTTGATCCTTCACAGAGTAGCTCACGATATGCATTCTTATATGCAAGAATTATAAAAATTCTTATAAAAATTTTCATCATTACTATTTATTCTTCTGCTATCAAGAAGAATAAATATCAACTCATATGAACTTATATGAAACTTAAAACAGCTACGGATGGCGCCCCGACCGGGATTTGAACCCGGGTCGCTGGCTCGACAGGCCAGCATTCTAGGCCGGACTATACTATCGGGGCGGGCTAATTTTTTAAAGAGAAAAATATTTTATAAATTTTACCAAATATTGAGCTATGGAAAGTAAACAAATAATAGCTATTGCTATCTTCCTATTTATTATTGGAGCATATATTGGCTATGCAATTTCTTATAATGAAATACAAAATTTAACAGCAGAAATCAATTCTCTTAAAAATAGAATTTCATCTCTTGAATTAAGAGAGAGTAATATTCAAACTACAAATCAACAAATTAATACTAGTTTATCTGATATTTATGAAAAAGTGAAATACTCTATAGTTATGATTAAAGGTTTTAATGTAATAAAAGACATATTTACTACTTATTATAGTGAAGTAATAGGCTCTGGATTTATTGTTAATCTTACAGGAGAACCGCTTGTTGTTACAAATTTTCATGTAATTGATGGTATGATAAATGGTTCGATTACTTTTTTTGATGGAGAGGCATATCCTTTTGATGTCATAGGAAAAGATCGATATAGTGATTTAGCAATATTGAAAGTTTATGCACCTAAAGAAAAATTAATACCATTACCAGTTATTTCATCATCAACTCTAAGAGTTGGAGATTTTGTTATTGCTATTGGTAATCCATATGGCCTTCAATCAACACTTACATCTGGTATTGTAAGTCAATTAGGAAGAGCTATAACCACTGAAACTACAGGAGGTTATTTATTAGCAGATTTAATACAAATTACTACGCCAATAAATCCTGGTAATTCTGGTGGTCCATTATTAGATATTTATGGAAGAGTTGTTGGTATAACTACTGCAATTATTCTAGGAGCACAAAATGTAGGATTTGCTATTCCTTCTGATACACTAATTAGAGAAATAAATGATTTAGTAAAAAAAGGAAAATATGATCATCCATATATTGGAATAAGTGGAATTGATATTGATTACAATATAGCTAAAACCATAGGAATTAATTTTACATATGGTATTTTAATACAATCAGTCGTTAAAGGAAGTCCTGCAGAAAAAGCTGGTCTAAGAGGAGGAACAAGTACAATCACAATTGCAGGAAACCAAATCTATATTGGTGGAGATATTATTCTTTCTGTAGATGGTCATTCCGTCAAGACTATGGAGGAATTACTATCTTATATTGAGAGAAATAAAGTTCCAGGTCAAAAAATAGACATTGGTATATTTAGAGATGGAAGAATAATAAACATTCCATTAATTCTTGGTATAAGACCATAAAAAAACTTAAATAAAAAAATTTTTAATTTAAAACTTGGGTCCCGCCCTAGCTCAGCGGTAGAGCGCCCGGCTGTAGACCATTGTCGCACAGATGATATTGCCATGTTAAAAATGTGGGGTCTATGGGGTGGCCCTGAATGCCCCTGAACAGATGTAGGAAGTAATGAAGGGGAATAAGATGAGGCTATAAAATTAAGTCATATAAGCCTATATAAATCTATATGAAAGCTGAACCCCAATGGCATAAAGATGAATCTGTGCCAGCTGGGCATAAACCGGGTGGTCGCTGGTTCAAATCCGGCGGGCGGGACCATAATAGGAAACTTTATAAACCCGATAGAAATTTCAAAATATGCCTATCTTTTACTAGGTTGGTGGTGAATTATTGGTAAAATTTGATATTTTTAAACATGAATTAGTTCCAAAAGCTAGAATCCTTTCTAAAGAAGAAGTAGAAAACCTTAAAAAGACTTATGGTATAAAAAAAGAACAACTTCCATGGATTAGGAAGAATGATCCTATGTGTAGGGCTTTAGGTGCTAAGCCAGGTGATGTATTAATGATTATAAGGAAAAGCGAAATTGCAGGAGAGGCTATATCTTATAGATATGTTGTTCCGTGGTGATGCTAATTGATATCAATTGATGATAGATGGGTTCTTGTTGAGGCATTCTTTAAGGAAAAAGGTGTTGTAAGACAACATTTAGACTCATTTGATGATTTCATAAAAAATAAAATACAAGAAATTATAAATGAGCAAAAGGTAATAGAAACCGATATTCCTGGTTTTAAAGTAAAACTTGGAGAATTAATAATAAAACGTCCAACTGTTTATGAAGCAGATGGTTCAGAAAGAGAAATAACTCCAATGGAAGCAAGACAAAGGAATTTAACATATGCTTCATCAATGTTCTTAAAGATTACACCTATTGAAAATGGATTTGAAGAAGAACAAGAAGTTTATATTGGTAAGCTACCAATAATGGTGAGGTCTTCATTATGTTGGCTATCAAGAATGAGTAGAGAAGAACTAATAGAAGCAGGAGAAGATCCTAATGATCCAGGAGGTTATTTCATAATAAATGGTTCTGAAAGAGTTCTTGTAATACAAGAAGATCTTGCAGTTAATAGAATTTTAGTAGATGTAGTTGAAGGATCTTCTTCTGCTACACATATAGCTAAGGTATTTTCTTCAACAGCAGGTTATAGAATTCCAATTGTAATGGAAAGAATGAAAAATGGAGATCTTCAAGTTTCCTTCCCTGCAGTTCCTGGAAGAATCCCATTGGCTATACTTATGAGAGCTTTAGGAGTAGCCTCAGATAAAGAAATTGTAGAATTAATATCAAGCGATCCTGAGATACAAAATTCTCTTATTCCTACTTTAGAAGCAGGAATGGAGATTAATTCCACTGAGGATGCTTTAGATTATATAGGAAATAGAGTAGCCATAGGTCAAACAAGAGATTTTAGAATTCAAAGAGCAGAACAAATTCTTGATAAATACTTCCTTCCTCATATTGGTACATCACCAAATGATAGAAAGAAAAAAGCATTATTTCTAGGACAAATGGCTGAAAAGCTTATTGAGCTTGTTCTTGGTCGTAGAAAACCAGATGATAAAGATCATTATGCTAATAAAAGAGCAAAACTTGCAGGAGATCTTTTATCAAGTTTATTTAGAGTTGCCTTTAGGAGTTTTTGTAGAGATCTTAAATATCAATTAGAAAGAGCTAAAAGTAGAAGTAAAAAAGTCTCAATCTCTACATTAGTTAGAGCTGATATTATTACTGAAAGAATACGTCATGCAATAGCTACTGGAAATTGGGTAGGAGGAAAAACTGGAGTAAGTCAAATATTAGATAGAACAAATTATATGTCAACCTTAGGTCATTTACGCAGAGTAGTATCTCCTTTAAGTAGAAGTCAACCCCACTTTGAAGCAAGAGATTTACATCCAACTCAATGGGGAAGATTATGTTCAACTGAAACTCCTGAGGGTCCAAATTGTGGACTTGTAAAGAATTTAGCCCTTATGGCAACAATTTCTGTTGGAATTGATGAGCGTTTAATTGAAGAGACTCTATATGAACTTGGAACCGAACCTATTGAAACTGCAAGAAAGAAAGGAATTATTGGTGCAAAAGTAATACTTAATGGTCGTCTTATTGGAATACATGAAAAACCTGAAATTTTAATATCAGAAGTTAGAAAACTCAGAAGACGTGGAAAAATCCATCATGAAGTAAATATTGCTCATTATAATACAACAAATGAAATATATGTAAATTGTGATGCAGGAAGAGTTAGACGTCCATTAATAATTGTGGATAATGGTGTTCCTCGCTTAACAAAAGAACATATTGAAAAACTTAAATCAGGAGAATGGACATGGAGTGATTTAATAGAACAAGGGATTATTGAGTATTTAGATGCTGAAGAAGAAGAAAATGCCTATATTGCAATTTCTCCTGAGGAATTAACTAAAGAACATACCCATTTGGAAATTGTTCCTACTGCAATACTAGGAATAAATGCATCTATGATACCATTCATAGAGACAAATCAATCTCCAAGAAATACATATGGCTCTGCAATGATTAAACAAGCACTAGGACTTTACTCTATAAACTTTATTGAAAGAATAGATTCTAGAGCACATCTTTTACATTATCCACAGAAACCACTTGTAAATACTAAAGTTGCTAAGATTTTAGGACTAGAAAAAAGAGCTGCAGGCCAAAACTTTATTGTAGCTGTATTATCATATTCTGGATATAATATTGAAGATGCTATAATAGTGAATAAATCATCTGTAGAAAGGGGACTTGCAAGATCTACATTCTTTAGATCTTATGAAACTGAAGAAAGAAAATATCCTGGAGGTCAAGAAGATAAAATTGAAATTCCTTCTCCTAATGTAAGAGGATATAGACCTCAAGAAGTATATAGATATTTAGGCGAGGATGGAATTATTGAACCAGAATCTATCGTAAGTGGAGGAGATGTATTAATAGGAAAAACAAGCCCACCAAGATTTCTTGAAGAATATAAAGAATTTGAAGCTACTGGCTCAGTTAGACGTGAAACTTCAGTCTCTATGAGACCAGATGAAGATGGTATTGTAGATTTAGTATTATTAACTGAATCTGGAGATGGAAATAAACTTGTTAAAATAAGAGTAAGGAATGAAAGAATACCTGAACTTGGAGATAAATTTGCATCAAGACATGGTCAAAAAGGTGTTATTGGTATTTTAGTCCCTCAATACGATATGCCATATACTGAAGATGGTGTAGTTCCTGATCTTATTATTAATCCTCATGCTATTCCTTCAAGAATGACTGTTGGTCAATTACTTGAAACATTAGGAGGAAAAGCAGCTGCTATTTCTGGTATGGAAGTTGATGGTACTGCCTTCTGTGGAACTAGTGAAAAAGAAATGTATGAAATATTAGAAAAGGCTGGATTTAAACCATGTGGTAAAGAAGTAATGTATGATGGGAGAACTGGAAGAATACTAGAAGCTGAAGTATTTATTGGAGTTGTATACTATCTAAAACTTCATCACATGGTAAAAGATAAAATGCATGCAAGAGCAAGAGGTCCTGTACAAATACTTACAAGACAACCAACAGAGGGAAGAGCAAGAGAAGGAGGATTAAGATTTGGAGAAATGGAAAGAGATTGTCTTATAGGACATGGTGCTGCTATGTTATTAAAAGAAAGATTACTTGACGAATCTGATAGGACTATAGTTTATGTATGTGAATCTTGTGGGCTAATTGCTTATTATGATAGAATTAAAGATAGATATGTATGTCCTGTATGTGGTGAAAAAGCTAAAATATCTTCAGTAGTAATGTCATATGCATTTAAATTATTACTTCAAGAACTTATGAGTCTCAATATTTTACCAAGATTAAAATTATGTGAGAGGGTGTAATAATGTCATTAGAAGGATTAATAAAATCAATCGGTTCTATAAAATTTGAAATTCTTTCCCCAGATGTTATAAGAAAAATGTCAGTTGCTAATATTGTAACTGCAGATACTTATGATGAAGATGGATTACCAATAGATGGAGGACTTATGGATAGAAGACTTGGAACTATAGAGCCAGGACAAAAATGTCAAACTTGTGGGAATAGGATTGGTCAATGTCCAGGTCATTTTGGTCATATTGAACTTGCAAGACCTGTAGTACATGCTGGTTTTGCTAAGCTTATATTTATAATATTAAAGTCTACATGTTGGAATTGCGGAAGAATATTATTAAGTAAAGAGGATTATGAAAAATATCGTAAATTAATGGAGAAATATAAACAAAAATGGCCTCAGTTGCGTTATAAACTTGCAGATAGAATAATAAAAAAGGCAAAATTACAAAAATGTCCATATTGTGACAAAGAGCAATATAAGATAAAATTTGAAAAACCAACAACTTATTATGAAGAGCGTCCTGAAGGTAGTGTAAAATTAACTCCAAGTGAAATAAGAGCTAGACTTGAAAGAATTCCAGATGAAGATGTAGAACTTCTTGGTTTAGATCCTAAATCTGCTAGACCTGAATGGATGGTTTTAACAGTCCTTCCTGTTCCTCCTCCTGTTGTAAGACCATCTATTACTTTAGAGACAGGAATAAGATCAGAAGATGATTTAACACATAAGCTTGTAGATATTATAAGAATAAATGAAAGATTAAAAGAGAATATTAATGCTGGAGCTCCACAACTTATAATCGAAGACTTATGGGAACTTCTACAATATCATGTTACTACTTACTTTAATAATGAGACATCAGGTATTCCTCCAGCTAGACATAGATCTGGAAGACCATTAAGAACTTTAACTCAAAGATTAAAAGGTAAAGAAGGAAGATTTCGTTCTAATCTTTCAGGAAAAAGAGTAGATTTCTCTGCTAGAACTGTAATCTCTCCTGATCCCTTCCTTAGTATAAACGAGGTTGGTGTTCCAATTGATGTTGCTAAGATATTAACTATTCCTGAAAGAGTTACTAAAATAAATATTGAAGAAATGAAACGTCTTGTCGAAAATGGACCAGATGTGCATCCTGGTGCAAACTATATTATAAGACCTGATGGAAGAAGAATTGATCTGAGATTTCCAAAGGATAGAAAAGCAATTGCAAACTCTTTAGATGTAGGCTATATAGTTGAAAGACATATAAGAGATGGTGATATTGTATTATTCAATAGACAACCATCACTTCATAGAATGTCAATAATGGCACATAAAGTTAGAGTTCTTCCATATAGGACATTTAGACTTAATTTATGTGTATGTCCTCCATATAATGCAGATTTTGATGGAGATGAAATGAATTTACATGTACCTCAAAGTGAAGAAGCTAGAGCAGAAGCTCTAATTTTAATGTTAGTACAAGAGCAAATATTATCTCCAAGATATGGTGGACCAATTATTGGAGCAATTCAAGATTATATTACTGGAGCATTTTTACTTACTAGAAAAGAAACATTACTAACAAGAGAAGAAGCTTCACAACTATTAATAAGTGCTGGATATGAAGGCGATTTACCTCCTCCTGCTATAAAAGAGCCAAGAGAACTTTGGACTGGTAAGCAATTAATATCATTATTCCTTCCAAAGGACTTTAATTATACGGGAAAAGCTAATGTATGCCATAAGTGTGATATTTGTAAAAAAGAAGAATGTCCATATGATGCTTATGTGGTTATAAGAAATGGTATTTTAATTTCAGGGGTTCTTGATAAGAAATCTATAGGAGCAGGCCAACCTGAGAGTATGTTACATAGGCTTGTAAAAGATTATAGTACTGATACTGCTAGAGAATTCATGGATAAAGCATTTAGATTATTCTTAGCATATATCGATAGTAGAGGATTTTCAATAGGATTAGATGAAGAAGAATTACCAAATGAAGCAAAAGAAATGATAAAAGAAGTTATTAGAGAAGCAGAAGAAAATACTATAAAACTTTTAGAAATGTATAATGAAGGTCTACTGGAAAGTCTTCCAGGTAGAACATTAGAAGAAACATTAGAAATAAAAATAATGCAAGTATTAGAAGAAGCTAGAGAAAAAGCTGGTGAAATTGCAAGTAGATATTTAGATTTTTCAAATTCTACACTTATCATGGCAAAGACTGGAGCTAGAGGAAGTCTAATGAATCTTGCTCATATGGTTGCTTGTGTAGGACAACAGTCAATAAGAGGAGAAAGAGTAACAAGAGGTTATCTCAATAGAACACTTCCTCATTTTAAGCCAGGAGATTTAGGAGCAAGGGCACATGGATTTGTTTATAGTAGTTATAAAGATAGACTTAATCCAATAGAATTCTTTTTCCATGCTATGGGTGGAAGAGAAGGACTTGTAGATACTGCTGTTAGAACAAGTCAAAGTGGATATATGCAAAGAAGGCTTATAAATGCTTTACAAGATCTTAGAGTAGAATATGATACAACAGTTAGAATGCCAAATGGAGCTATAGTACAATTCAAATATGGTGATGATGGAGTAGATCCTTCTAAAAGCTATCATGGAAAAGCTGTAAATATTGATAAGATTATTGAAGGAGTGTTAAATAAGGTGTGAATATGGTAGATGAGAAAATTATCAATAAACTATTAGAAAATTATGAAAATTTAATGCCAAAAAAATTAATTGAAGAATTGAGAAATAAATTAGTTAAAATAGATGCTAATGAAGAAAAATTGAAAGAAATTATTGAAAAGACTTATAGAGAATACATAAACGCATTAATAGAACCAGGTGAAGCTGTTGGAACAGTTTCAGCACAATCTATTGGAGAACCTGGTACCCAAATGACTTTAAGAACATTTCATTATGCAGGTGTGAGAGAATTTAATGTTACACTGGGTCTTCCACGTTTAATAGAAATTGTAGATGCAAAAAAAGTTCCTTCAACACCAACTATGATAATAAGACTTGATGAAGAACATAAGTACAGTCTTGAAAAGGCAAAAGAAGTTGCATCAAGAATAGAAAGAATTACCATAGAAAATATTGCAAAAAGTATTGAATTTGATATGATTAATTCTTCATTTATTATTGAAATTGATGAGGAAATTGCTAGAGATAAAGGAATTACAAAAGAGTATATAGTTAAAATATTAGAAAGACTTAAAATAGGCGAAATTAGTATTGAAGGAAATAGAATAATTATCTCCTGTAGTATTTCTTCTCCAGATAAAATAAAGAAACTCAGAGAAAAGATATTGGGCTTAAAACTAAAAGGAGTAAAAGGAATAAAAAGAGTATTAATACAAAAAGAAGGAAATGAATATGTAATATATACTGATGGCTCTAATTTAGCAGGCGTATTGAGAGTAAAAGGCATTGATCCATATAAAGTTTATACAAATAATATATTTGAAATTGCTGAAGTATTAGGTATAGAGGCTGCAAGAGCAGCTATCATTAGAGAGGCATATCATGTATTGGAACAACAAGGTCTTGATGTAGATTTAAGACATGTTATACTTATTGCAGATTTAATGACCATAACTGGAAAAATAAGACAAATAGGAAGACATGGCGTAAGTGGTGAAAAGTCAAGTATATTAGCTAGAGCTGCTTTTGAAGTTACTGTGAAACACTTACTAGAAGCAGCAGTACATGGCGAAGAAGATCCATTAGAAGGAGTTACTGAAAATGTAATAGTAGGACAAACTATACCATTAGGAACTGGAATGGTTGAGTTATTTATGCATTTTCCCAAGAGAGGTAGATAGTTATGGATATTTCTAAAGAATTAAAAATAGCAATGAGTACAGGAAAAGTAGAAATAGGATTTAAAACAAGCCTTAAAGCTATCAATAATAAGAAGGCAAAATTAATTATAGTTGCCTCTAATATACCAGAAAAAATGAAATCAAAAATAGAAGCTAAATGCAATAATGTCCCAATTTATATATTTCCAGGTACAAGTTGGGAATTAGGAAGTGTTTGTGGTAGACCTCATATGGTTAGTACAGTAGCAATTATTGATCCAGGCGAATCCTCAATATTAAAGATTAAGGAGGGTTGAAATTGCCGAATATAAAATTAACAGCAGATGAAATGAGATACATAACATTACTAGAAACATTGACTGGAGCAGTTGCTAAAGATTGTATTTATGATCCAAAAGAAAATAGAATCATTTTTGTAATACGTCGAGGAGATATGGGTCTTGCTATTGGAAAGAATGGTGTGAATATAGAGAGATTAAAGAAAATTACTGGTAAGAATATTGAAGTTGTAGAATATGCAGATACATCTGAAGAATTCTTAAAAAATTTATTTGTTCCTGCTAAAGTAAGAGCTGTAAAGATAATAAATAATAGCAATGGCACATCCTCTGCTCAAGTTATTGTTGATCCTAAGGATAAAGGAATTGCTATTGGAAAGAATGGAAGGAATATTGTAAGAGCAAAATTATTAATGAAGCGTTATTTTGATATAGATAATGTAGTAGTACTATGAATCGACAGAGTTAAATAAATGTTTTAAAAAGAAAAAAGAAAAGGTGAAGAAATGCCAGGATCAAAATCACCAAAAGGTCTATTCGCAGGAAGAAAATTAGCTCTGAAAAGAAAGAAGTTTAGATGGTCATTAAGACAATACAAAAGGAGAATGCTAAGATTAGATGAAAAAGCAGATCCTTTAGAAGGAGCTCCACAAGCAAGAGGTATTGTACTTGAGAAAGTTGGAATTGAGAGTAGACAGCCAAATAGTGCAGTTAGAAAATGTGTAAGAGTTCAGTTAATTAAGAATGGAAAACAAATAACTGCATTTTTACCAGGTGATGGAGCTCTAAACTTTGTAGACGAACATGATGAAGTTATTGTTGAAGGAATAGGCGGACCTATGGGTAAGGCATTTGGTGATCTTCCTGGTGTAAGATGGAAAGTTGTTAAGGTAAATGGAGTTTCACTTCATGCTCTTATGACAGGAAAGAAACAGAAACCTGTAAGGTGATTATATGTCTGAGGAAAAATCTTCTGAAGTAAAATCTGAAATAAAACTTTTTGGAAAATGGGATTTTTCATCTGTTCAAGTTAGAGATTTAGGTTTAAAAAGTTATATATGTCTTAAACCAGTATATCTACCTCATTCTTGTGGTAGACATGAACATAGACAATTTGGTAAGGCTAAGGTAAATATCATTGAAAGGCTAATTAATAAAATGATGCGTCCTGGTAAAAATTGTGGAAAGAAAGCTCTTGCTATGAGTATTGTTGAAAATGCATTAGAAATTATAAATCTGAAAACAGGAGAGAACCCCATTCAAGTATTAGTTAGGGCTATAGAGAATTCTGCACCAAAAGAAGAAATAACAAGAATAACTTATGGTGGAATAATTTATCCACAATCAGTTGATCCTTCTCCTCAGCGAAGATTAGATCTAGCTTTAAGATTTTTAACTGAAGGTGCAAGATTAGCAGCATTTGGAAAAAACAAACCTATAGATGAATGTTTAGCAGATGAAATTATTATGGCAGCAAATAACGATCCTAAAAGTTATGCTATACAGAAGAAAGAAGAATTAGAGCGTATAGCAGCATCAGCAAGATAGTTATTTGTTTTTATTACAGCTGAAAGCCTCACCATTTATGGCGGAGAAGAGATCAGAGCTTTTAAATACTAAAATTAATTAAAAGTTTATATACTACTATTTCCTCTTAACTTGAAATTGATAATAAAAAGGTGATATTATGTCCTCTCAAAGGAAAGAACATTTGAATTTACTTGTAATGGGACATGTAGACCATGGTAAAAGTACTTTAGTAGGCCATTTAATGTACCTAGCAGGAAATCTTGATCCTAGATATCTAGCTACATTAGAAGAAGAAGCAAAGAAATCAGGCAAGGAATTTGCTAAATTTGCATGGCTTGGTGATAAATTAAAAGAAGAAAGAGAACGTGATATGACTATTGACCTATCATTTTGGAAGTTTGAAACGCCAAAATATTTCTTCACCATAATTGATGCGCCTGGTCACAGAGACTTCGTAAAGAATATGATAACTGGAGCTTCACAAGCTGATTGTGCTATACTTGTTATCTCTGCAAAAAGAGGAGAATATGAAGCTGGAATGGGTACTGGTGGACAAACAAGAGAACATGCTTTCCTAGCAAAGACATTAGGAGTGAATCAATTAATTGTTGCTGTAAATAAAATGGATGATCCAACTGTAAATTATAGTGAACAAAGATTTAATGAAGTTAAAGATGGTGTACTTAAATTCCTTAAAATGGTAGGTTATGATACATCAAAAATTCATGTAATTCCTATATCTGCTTGGAAAGGAGATAACATTCTAAAAATAAGTCCTAATACTCCATGGTATAAAGGTCTAACATTATTTGAAGCATTAGATACCTTCGTTCCACCAGAAAAACCAATTAATAAACCATTACGTGTGCCAATACAAGATGTTTACTCAATTACAGGTGTAGGAACAGTTCCAGTAGGAAGAGTAGAAACAGGAGTAATGAGAGTTGGTATGAATGTTATATTTATGCCAGCAAATAAAGTCGGAGAAGTAAAATCCATTGAGACTCATCATACAAGAATAGAAGAAGCCTTACCTGGTGATAACATAGGATTTAACGTTAAAGGCGTAGCAAAGACTGATATAAAAAGAGGAGATGTATGTGGTGACTTAAATAAACCTCCAACTGTTGCAGAGACTTTCAAAGGAAGAATATTTGTATTATATCATCCAACTGCTATTGCTGCAGGTTATACACCAGTATTGCACATTCATACTGCTACAGTTGCTACTACTTTCTTGGAACTTGAAAAGAAGATAGATCCTAAAACTGGTGCTGTAATAGAAGAGAAACCAGCTTTCTTAAAACAAGGAGATAGTGCTATTGTAACCTTTAAACCAATGAAACCAGTAGCATTAGAAGTTTATCAAGACATTCCTCAATTAGGAAGATTTGCTATTAGAGATATGGGTAGAACAATTGCTGCTGGTGTTGTCATCGAAGTAAAACCAGCAACATTATCTAAATAAGTTACTTTTCTTTGTTTTTTTATCTAGGTGTTGATTATGCCCCAAAGAGCAAGAATAAGATTAAGCAGTACTGATTACAAGAAATTAGAAGAAGTATGCTCACAAATAAAGAAAATAGCAGAGAAGACTGGAGTAAGGATCTCAGGGCCTATTCCCCTTCCCACAAAAAGACTTGTAGTACCAGCATTTAGACCAACTGCAGGTGAAGGATCAAAAACTTGGGAGAAATGGGAGATGCGAATTCATAAACGTTTAATTGATATAGATGCTGATGAACGTGCTTTACGTCAAATGATGCGTATTCAAATACCTGAAAATGTATATATTGAAATTGAATTAGTTTAAACTAATGATTTTTATATTAAAGTTATAATAATTAAAATCATATACAAACATTTTGAGTTTAATATTTTTAATTATAAGAACTATCATATAAAGCGCCGGGGAAGGGATTCGAACCCTTGATCCCCAGAGGGGAACCGGCTTACTTGTCCCTCCTTTAGAATCTCAAGGCCGGCGCTTTTCCACTCAGCCACCCCGGCTTTGATTATCTATAGAAAATTTCAAACATAAATTTTTCTTATATTAGTTTTTAATGATTTAAAATTAAGCAGGCATAAATGTTGGAGATTTATCTGTAGCAATTCCTCCTTTTTCAAGCTGCTCCTCAATTTCCTTTGGTAGTATAAATAATTTCTCATGAATTTTCCCATTATAATATTTAGTATTAATTAATCCTCTTTGATTTAGAATAGCATCTATATCATCTTTACTTAATGATTTTGGATCTGGTCCTTTACTTCCATATACAAAACCCCACATGGAATCATATGCTGGGGTCCATGTGCTATAACAACCTGCTTTTTCAAAGACTTTCTTAATAGTTCTGTATATTGTAGTAAAGCAATATGTACTATAATATATTGATGTTGCTTGAGTTACCATAATTCCATTATCATTTAGTACTCTTTTGACAGCCTCATAAAATTCAACTGTATATAAAAATTGTCCTGGTCCTTCTTCTAATGGGTCTGTAACATCAATAATTATCACATCGAATTTTTCTTTACAACTTTCTACAAATTTTCTTCCATCTGATATAATTAAATTAGTCCTCTTATCTTCAAAAGCTCCGCTAGATAGCTGAGGTAGATACTCCTTAGAGCACTTTATTACATCAATATCAATATCTACCATAATTACTTGTTTGACTGTAGGATGACGAAGAACTTCTCTTAAAGTAGCTCCTTCCCCTCCTCCTATTATAAGAACTTTCTCTGGTCTTGGGTGGGCAGTCATTATAGGATGAACTAATGCCTCATGATAAAAATGCTCATCTCTTATAGTTGATTGAACTTTTCCATCCAAAATCAACATAAGACCATAATCATATGTTTCTATAATATCTATATACTGTACCCTACTTTTTTTACTGAATATCACTCTTTTTATTCCATGCATATGTGCACTATGAGGTGTTTGCAGTTCTATGAACCAGCGCCAGCTAAATCTTATCCCTCACTAATATCCCCCTTTTCAATTCCATTACACTCATTGTACTAGGTTTTAGCAATTCCTTCAATTTATTAAGAACTATCATTGGATCAACTTTTGTACCACATGTAAATAAGTCAATTGCAGCATATCCTATTTCAGGCCATGTATGTATGGAGAAATGAGATTCTGCTATGATGATAACTCCAGTAACTCCTTGTGGATTAAATTTATGAAATACCTCTCCAATAATTTTTGCACCTGCTTCTTCTATGCTTTTTTTAAAGTTTTCTTCCATGGTTTTCATGTCGTCTAAAGCCTTTGCATCACAGCCAAATAGTTCAATTATTAGATGCCTCCCCACTTCCCTCATGTTCTGCCCCACCCAATCTACAAGGTTATGAAATCAAAAAAGTATAAATATTTAACCCCCCATTCTCAAAGTTTCATATTAATTCTACATATTAATTCTAAAGGAAAGTATTAAAAACCAACAAGTTCAGCTAAATCTATTCCATATTCCCCTATTTGATAAATATGCATAGCAATTGAATTAATTATTGTTGATAATTTTGGTTGTTTTATTAGTAAAAATTCATTAAAATCAAGTACTTTACTTTTAAATTCATTATTTTTAGAAATAACTTTATTTGCTAATTTGATATCTCCTTTAAATAATGCTTGTGATGCTTCTTCATGTATATTATAAGCCATGTTACTTAGTTCTAATAGTCTATTAATAATTTCCTTATCGATTTTTTCACCATGAACCTTCATTACATTTTTAGCAATAATTTCAGATTGATCTGCAATACCTTCTATATATCTAGCTGCCATTCTCAAATCTAAACACTCAATTGGTTTTACTCCTAATTTTTCTGCTATACTGTAATTTCTTATAGCAGATCTCAATTGTCTAACTATCAAAAAATAAAGTCTATCTACTTCTTCATCTCTTTTACTTACAACTTCAGCAAGTTCTATATCTCCTTCTGATAAAGCAATCTCAGCATCTTTATGCATACTAGCAGCAAGAGAATAAGATCTTTTTAATACACTTCTTACTGGTATGGATGTTGGTTGTAAAAGACACTGAATAGTAATAGAACTAATTCCCTCTTCTATAATCTCAAGTCCTATAAGCTTACTTATAGCATTTTTAACTTCTTCTCTAGTCATTGATGATATTTTCTTACCTAGGTCAATTATTATTGTATTAGCTCCTAATAGATATTGAGTACGTATTTGTTTTTCAAGATTTTCAGCACTTTTTATTGTTACTATATTTTCCTCTTTTTCCATAGTTCCTTCAGGTAATAATATTAATCCTCCTTCTTCACTTTCTACTAGTTTTATTAATGAACCTGAATCTAATCCTCTCTTTTTAATCCATTCCTTTGGAATAGACAATAAGAATGAACCACTTTTACTTTTTTGTAATCTTCTATATTCCATATTTTAAAATCTCTCTTTAATTATACATAAGCTTTATTAAAATATTTTTAATAAAACTATTTAACATATTTTAAGATTAACATATTGGGGAGACTGGTGGAAAGCACTTTAAGATCCATATACTCTACTTTACTAAATTTAGGTTATCAATTATCTCCAGAAGCATTTAATCTTATAAAAGAAAGTGAAAATCCAGAATATTTAGTATCTGAATTAATTAAAAGACTTGAATCTATGGAAAATAAACCAATAATTATTGAACGTACTCATATTGAACCATTAATTACTAAAAAGATTTCTTCCCCCATATCATTAGAACAAAAAAAGGAAAAATATTTACCCTCTATTAAGATATTGAGAAGTGGAGGAAAGTATTCTGTAGAAAGTTCCCCAGAAGCTTTTAGATCATATTTTTTAGATCGTTTTAATAAGCTAAAATCAATACTAAATTCAAGAGCTGATGTAAGAGCATATAATAGTAATAATAAAAAGGTAAAAATTATTGGAATAGTTGCTTCAAAAAAGGAGACAAAAGATAAAATAGCAATTGAATTAGAAAATGAAAAAGGCATAACAAAAATATTATTTAAAGATAAAGAATTGAAGAAAAAAGCCTCTAGAATAATGTTGGATGAAGTAATATGTGTTTTTGGTACTATTATAGAAAATATTGGAGTTATTGGTGAAGATATTATATGGCCTGATATTACGCCTAGAATAAGACAAAACATTAAGAGAGAGGGATATATTGTCTTCACATCAGATATCCATATAGGTAGTAAATTTTTCATGAGGCAACAATTTGAATCCTTTATAAAATGGTTAAGAGGAGAAAATGATGAAAAAGAAATAGCATCTAAGGTAAAATATCTTATAATTGCAGGTGATATTGTTGATGGGATTGGTATTTATCCAAATCAAGAAGAAGAACTTATAATAAAAGATATATACAAGCAATATGAAGAAGCTGCATATTATTTATCAATGATACCTGAGGACATAAAAATAATAATAATCCCTGGAAATCATGATGCATGTAGACAAACATTACCAACTCCTCCTATATATAAAGACATTGGTGCTCCTTTATACTCATTAAAAAATGTAGTAATGCTTGGAGATCCATCCTTTATAGAAATTGAAAATTTAGTATTTTTAATAACACATGGAAGAAGTTTAGATGATGTTATTCCAGTAATACCTAATTGTACATTCAAAGAACCACAAAAAGCAATGATCGAGCTTTTAAAATCTCGTCATATTGCGCCTATTTATGGAGAAAAAACACCCATTGCTCCTGAACCAGAAGATATGCTTGTAATTGATATTATTCCAGATATATTTCATGCAGGACATGTTCATGTATGGGGCATTTCAGAATATCAAGGAACATTTGTAATAAATTCTGGAACTTGGCAAAAACAAACTAAGTATCAACAATCAATGGGAATAGAACCTGCTCCAGGAATTGTTCCAGTAATTGATCTATCAAATTTTAAAATTACTACATTGAATTTCTTATAATGTTTGTAAGAGATTTAGCAATTATTCTAGCTAATCTTAATGGTTCTGGTATTTTTCCAAAAATTGTTGTAAGTTCTATTATTTTTTTCGCTTCATTTATATCAATTCCAATACTCCCTAGTATAAATGTACCTTTTAATGTCTCTACTTCTTCTATTTTTATACTTTCTAATATTGCTAATCTTTTTTCCCAATCTGAAAAATGCTTTTTTAAAGCTTGTCTTACAGCATTCATATTAGGTTTTCTTTCTAAAATAAAAATTGTAGGCAAGTGAATTTCATTAAAGATTCTATTGGCATCAATAATATTAAAACCTGCTATGGGAATACTTCTTGCCATTATTATTCCTTTTTCTATTTTCTTCTCACTTAGTACTTCAATAATCTTATCTGTAGCATCAAGTCCATCAACTTCTATATTTTTTATTATTAATTCCAATGGTAAAATCCCTTTAGTAATCATAATTACTAATGGTACAAATCTATCTATTCTTTTTCTGAAACCACAACATCCTATTCCTATATTCATTTAATTGACCTCAAAGAAAAGAATTCATTCTAGGATCTTCTTTTAAACTTTCTTTTATATGAGTATAAGGTACAATTAAACTGGCAATTTTACTTCTTCCATATCTTCCTCTACTTACAATTTTTGTATTTACTATTCCAAGCATATCAAGTTCGTTTATCAAGTCACTAATTCTTCTCTGTGTTAATGGCTCAAGACCAAAATTTTTCACAATATTAGAATAAACCTCATAAATTTCTCCAGTAGTATGTCCTCTCCCTTTTTCTTTTTCAATCAAGTATATACTTAATATAAGTAATTTTGAATGAAATGGCATACTTCTTATCACTTCTACCACTCTGTCTTTTTCTAGTTCTTTCTGTGCTTTTCTAACATGTTCTTCTACTACTCTATCAGCTCCTTCTCTCTCAGCTATTTCTCCTGCCACTCTTAGTAGATCTAAAGCTCTTCTAGCATCTCCATGTTCTTTTGCTGCAATAGCAGCACAAAGTTTTATGACTTCTGGACTAATAGCTCCTTCAACAAACGCTTTATCAGCTCTTTGTTTAAGTATATCTTCAAGTTCTACTGCATTATAAGGTGGAAAAACGAGCTCTTCTTCTCCTAGGCTACTTCTAACTCTTGGATCAAGATATTCTGTAAAATTCAGATCATTTGTAATCCCTATTATAGCTACTTTTGCATTAGTAAGTTGATTATTAATTCTAGTCAGATCATATAAAACTCTATCTCCAGATTTTTTTACAAGAGCATCAACTTCATCAAGAACAACAAACATAATCCTATCTTTTGTATCAAGAGCTTTTACAAATCTCCTAAATAATTCAGAAATAGATAATCCAGTAAATGGAACTTTTGCATTGATCGTCTCACATAGATTTGCTAAAACTCTATAATTAGTATCATCATGCCTACAATTTATATAAGCAATATTTAAAGAAATGCCTTTTTTTCTTCCTTCAATATCAATTCTATTCAGTACATATTTTGTTACTGCAGTCTTACCAGTTCCAGTCATACCATAAATAAATACATTTGAAGGTCTTGATTTCTTTAATACAGGGACAAGGGTTTCTGCTAATCTCAATATTTGAGTTTCTCTATGTGGTAAATCATTTGGTATATAGTCTGGTCTTAAAATATCTCTATTTACAAATATCTTTACTTTCATGACTTTTTCAAATAATTCATCTAATGAGTCTTTCATGATTAATCCTCACATTATAACAGTAAAATAGAGTTAATAAGAGTATATAGAGGTTTAGCATAATTGGTAGCCCGGAGGAGATTCGAACTCCTGTCGGCGGGGCCAAAGCCCGCCATGCTTGGCCGCTACACCACCGGGCTATTAATATCTAAAATATATTAGTGTTTTAAATTTTCCGCACTTTTAAATTTTTATTTAATAAATAAAAAGAAGATAGAAATTTTACTACTTAATAAAAATTTAGGAAACAATTTTTGGTTGAATTTTTTACTTGAATTTCCACCATAAAGTTTTTAAATGATTTTTTATTCAAATAAATATTGAGAGTGAGAAAATATGGCAAAATGTCCAAAATGTGGAACTGAAGTAGCAACTCCAACAAAAACATGGACATTAGCTCCAAAGGGAAGAAAAGCAGTTACTATTGGATTATTCAAATGCCCAAATTGTGGTGCTTACTTCAGAGCTGGAATAAAGTAAATACTTAAACTAAATATTCCTCTATTTTTTTATATAATTCTTTTTTTATTTTGATTGGCATTTTTTCTCTTACTTCTTTTACTTTATTAAAATCTATTTTCTGTATAATTACTTCTTCTTTATTACTAGCTTTACATAAAATCTTTCCCCAAGGATCTATAATACAACTATGACCATAATATCTTCTTATATTTGTTAATGCTTGATTAGCAGCTACTAAATATATTTGATTTTCTATTGCCCTTGCTTTTAGTAAAGGAATCCAATGCTTTCTTCCAGTTTCCTCTAGAAAAGCTGAAATATTTACTATCAATTCTGCTCCCATTATTGTCTCTAATCTGAAAAGTTCAGGAAATCTAAGATCAAAGCAAATTGTTATTCCAATTTTCCTATTATTGTAGTCTATAACTAAGGGGTCCTTACCTGGATTAAAAATTTTTGACTCATCAATATTACTATATTTAAATAAATGTATCTTTCTATACTTTCCTAATATTCCATTACTTGATATGACATAAGAAGTATTATATAATTTTTCATTTTCAATTTCTGTAATACTTCCGGCAATGATTAATACATTATGTGATTTTGCTATTTTCAGCATACTATTAATTGTTAGTCCATTATCTGTTTCTGCATTTTTTAAATAATCTTCCTTATTGCCTTTAGCTGAAATAAAATTGAATAATTCAGGTAATACTATTAACTCAGAACCTTCTTCTATTGCTTTTTCTGAAAATTCTAAAGCTTTTCTTATATTTTCATCTTTATTTTCAGTACTACCAATTTGAATAATCCCTATTATCATGCTTTCACATAAGTTAAAATTATTAAGATAAATTAAATGGTTTCCCTTCTCTCAATATGTTCTCTGGAATTTTTTCCTTCCACTTTCTTAAAAAACTTAAGTCTTCTTCTTTATCTCTTAGATCATCTGGTAACATATGAGGTATACTTTCCATTATTGGATACCATCTATTACACTTATTACAGATTAACAATCCTTCCTCGATTTCTTCTTTTTCTTCAAATACTATTAATTCCAATGGGTAATTCTTACAAATAGGACATGCAAGTATATCTAATAGTTTTCTTTTCATTTTTCATCATAAGAAAATGAGAAATAAGTAGTATATAATTTAATCGGTTAAAGCTTTCTCATATATCTTTCAACTTCCCATGTAGTTACTTGCATTCTATATAGGTCCCATTCTTTTCTTTTTACTGATAAGAAGTTATTAAATGCTTCTTCACCCAATGCTTCTTTCATAAATTCACTTCTTTCCATTTCATCTAATGCCTCTTTCAATGATTCAGGTAATGATATTATTCCTCTAGCTTTTCTTTCTTCATAACTCATAGCATAGACATTTAATTCAGTAGGTGGTCCAGGATCTATTTTCTTTTTTACTCCATCAAGAGCTGCATAGCATAAAACTGCTAATTGAAGATATGGATTACCAGCAGGATCTGGACATCTTATTTCAAATCTAGCAGCATTTTTTCTACCACCAAAATTTGGCACTCTTATTAATGGTGATCTATTCTTATAAGCCCATGCAATATAAACAGGCGCCTCATATCCAGGTACAAGTCGCTTATAAGAATTTGGCCATGAAGCTAATACTGCACACATTTCTCTTCCATGAGCTAATTGTCCACCTATAGCATATCTAGCTATATCTGAAAGAAAACCTTTATCTTCATCCTCAGAATAACATAAATTTGTTTTAAGATCTAGACTCCATAAGCTTTGATGTATATGCATGCCAGAACCATTTACACCATAGAAGGGTTTTGGCATAAATGTAGCAACATATCCATTTTTTGCTGCAACAACTTTTATTATCATTTTTATAGTAACTGTTCTATCTGCAGTAGTTAATCCTTCATCATATTTAAAATCTACTTCATTTTGTCCTTTTGCAACTTCATGATGTGTTACTTCAATTTCTATACCAAATTTTTCAGCATATTCTGATATCTCTCTTCTTATATCATCTGTAAGATCTCCAGGATAATAATCAAAATAACCACCAAGATCTGCAGGATCTGGGCTTCCTCCATTTAATCTAACTAAGAAGAATTCTATTTCAGGTGCACACATATATGTCATACCATGATCTCTCATTTTATTTAAAGCACGTTCTAATACATATCTTGGATCTCCTTCAAATCGCTTATTATCTGGAGTATATACATCACATATAAATCTACAAGAAGCATTTTCTTTTCCTTCCCATGGTAATATAGCAAAAGTTGTAGGATCTGGATAAAGTACCATGTCAGATTCTTCAATAGGTCTATAACCTGTTATTGATGAACCATCAAAAGATTGTCCATAATCAAATACAGACTCTATTCTTTTAGAAGAGATAGCAACACTTTTTATTATTCCATTTATATCAGTAAATTGAAGTTTTACGTATTTTATTTGTTTTTCTTGAATTTCTTGTACTACCTTAGTTACTTCTTCTTTCCATTTTGCATCTTTAAAATTCCTCAAAATAATGCCCAGATTTATAGATTGAAACTAAGAAAAATATAAATTTTTTCTTAAAAAATGTTGCAACTGAAAGCCTTGCCTTTCAAGGCATGGATGAATAGAAAATCTTATAAAGGTTTTTCTTTATTGCTTTAGTTGGTGGTAAGTTGGTAAAGCTAAAATGTCCTAAGTGTGGATATGTCTGGGACTATAAGGGTAAGAAGCAGTACTATGCTACATGCCCAAATTGCTTTAGAAAAGTCAATATAGCTAAGTACAGAGTTGAATAGTTATGTCTTCTGGCAATGAGGGTTTGCTAACCCTAACTATAAAAATGAGGGTTAGTCCTGAGCCAGAATATGAGAAAGAGCTAATCAACCTTATGAAAAGATATAGAGAAGCTCTTAATTATTCTATAAAAGTTATTATAAAGAATAAATCATTAAGCCTTGGAAAAGTCCATAAATTGCTTTACAATATTCTTAAAGAGAAATATGACTTGCCATCTAAAATTGCTATTGATTGTTATAGAGAAGCTATAGCTATTGCTAAATCATGGCTTAGAAATCAAAATAGAGGAAAAATACCTAAAACTAAAACGCCTAGGATTTGGCTAACACATAAACAGAGTTATAGAATTAAAGATAGTTATGTTGAAATTTTAGGTGGATATAAACTTAGAATAATTGGATGGGATAGAAGATATGATAAATATCCAAATAAAGATGCTAGACTAATAATTAAAGACGGTAAATTCATTCTTGAAATATCTAAGCATATACCTAAACCAGCTAAGTACATCTCTAAAGGTATTCTAGCCATAGATGTTAATGAGAAGCATATTGTTGTTGGAAACAGTAAAACTGAGTTAATATTTAAGACTGCTATTAAAAGGGCTTTACATTATAAACAACTAGCTGAAAATCTTCAGAAGAAGTACTCATTGACTAGATATAATGCATGGCTTAGAAGAAGAGGTATTAGAAAGAGGATTAGATATTTTCACAAAAAAGCTAGAAATATTATTGAAGATTGGATAAAGAAGATTTCACATAAAATAACTATACTAGCAAAGCATTATCAATATGCTGTTGCTAGAGAAGAATTAACAAACTTAATAGAAAGCCTTAGAGAGCTTCCTAAAGAGCATAAAGTTGCTTTATTGATTCTGAGCTATAGAAGATTGGAGCATTGGATTGATTGGCAATGTGAGAAAAATGATGTGCCTTTAATCATTATTAATCCTAAAGGCACATCAATAACATGTCCAAGATGTAGTTCAAAACTAGTGAAAAATGGCTATAGAAAAATGAAATGTTTTAAATGCAGATTTGAAGCTGATAGAGATATAGTAGCTGTTCAAAATATTGAGAGAAAAGCAAAGATGTGGGGAGCTCTGATCCCCCTGAATGCCTCTCAAATGACAGATGTAAGCCCGAATAGATGTGGGGAACCGAATCGCCCAAAAGGAACATTTGCCCTTTAGGGCAGGAAGGAGGTCAGTATCAACTTAATTATGGAATACATTGATAAGGCAAAATTAATATATGAAGATAGATTTGGTATAGAAAGTAAAATTCTTTCATTAAATAAGCTTATGAATGTTATAATAGTAGAATTTGGAGGAAACGTAATTCATAGTTGTTGTAGTGTAGACTATTTTGAAGACTTTGCTTTATTATTAGAGGAGCTCAGTGGCTTTTCTCATATTGTTTTTTCAGTTGAAAATTTATCAGATAGATTTAAAGTTAAAATTGGAATAATAGATTTTATTGAAGAATTAAAGAAAATAATAGAGAAATGCAAAGATATTGTAGAAAAAAGGATTAAAGAATTTGAAAATATTGGTACTGATGAAGATCTAATTTTTAAAGAGCTTTGTTTTTGTATTTTAACAGCAAATTTTTCTGCAGAAAAAGGAATTATAATACAAAATACTATCAATAATGGTTTTATTAATCTTTCAAAAGAAGAACTTTATAATGAATTAATAAAATTAGGATATAGATATCCAAATAGATCAGAATATGTTATTGAGGCTAGAAAATACTATGGAAATTTATTAAAAATAATTAAGAGCTTTTCAAATACAAAATCATTAAGAGAATGGTTAGTTAAAAATATAAAAGGTATTGGCTATAAAGAAGCAAGTCATTTTTTAAGAAATATAGGTTTTAAAGATGTAGCAATAATAGATCGTCATATTCTTAGATTTCTTAAAAATAAAGGATTAATAATAGAAGATTTCAAGAATTTAACAAGAAAAAGATATTCAGAAATTGAAAATTTGCTTTCTGGTATTGCAGATAAATTAAATAAAACATTAGCAGAATTAGATCTTTATATTTGGTACTTAATGACTGGAAAAATTTTGAAATAATTTTTATAATGAATTTATCAATATCATCATTTTTTCTTTTGTATCTCTAATTTTCTTCTCTAAATTATTAACTATATCTTTATTTTTCTCTAGTATTTCCATTCCCTTATTTATCATTCTTTCATTTTCTTCAATAGAAGGTCCTCCTATGGTCTTTCTTATATTTACATTGTATTCTGGATTAATTGCTTTTTTAACTAATTCTATTTCTACATTTTTACCTATTTTACTACTTATTATTTCGGCTATTCTTTTCTCTCCTACTTCAGAAAAAGACAATGGATATATTTCTCTTATAATTTCTCCAATTATGTAATGTGCTTTTCTAAATGCTATATTGTAATTTCTCACTAACATATCTGCTAATTCTGTTGCTACTGAATATCCTTTTTCTACAGATTCTCTTAATCTTTTTTCATTAAAAATAATTTTATCTATTAGATCCGACATAATTCTTAATGATTTTTTAGATATTTCACAAGTATTCCATAGATGTGGAGTAAGTTCTTGCATATCTAAATTATAAGCAAGAGAAAGTCCTTTCATTATAGTAAATACTGAAATCATATCTCCAATAACATCTCCACATTTTGCTCTTATTATTTCTGCTGTAACTGGATTCTTTTTTTGAGGCATAATACTACTTGTTGATGAGTGCTCATCTGGCAATTCTATATAGTTAAATTCGCTTGAAGCCCATATTATAATTTCTTCAGCAATTCTACTCAAATCAATCATCATTATTGCTAAGGATGAAATAGTTTCAAGAATAAAATCTCTTGTGGATACTGCATCTAAGGTATTTTCTATTATATCATCAAATCCTAAGTATTCTGCAAGTTTTTTCCTATTTATAGGATAACCAGTTCCAGCTAAAGCAGCTGCTCCCATAGGAGATAAATTAACTCTTTTATAACAAGAAATAAGACGCTCAAAATGTCTATTAAACATATAGAAATATGCCATTAAATAATGAGAAATAGTAGTAGGTTGAGCATGTTGAAGATGAGTAAATCCTGGCATTATAGAATTTTTATAATTAATACTCTTATTAATTAAACATTCTTGTAATCTTATTAACTCCTTACAAATATCTATTATAAACCTACGTAATCTCATTCGTAAGGCTGTAGCTACTTGATCATTTCTACTTTTTCCAGTATGTATTTTTCCTCCTATCTCCTCTCCTAATTTTTCTATTATTTTACTTTCAATTACCATATGTATATCTTCCATTTCAGGTGGAATATTATCAATCTTCATTTCTTTTAATACATTAGCAATGGCTCTTGCTTCTTCTTTTTTTATTATTCCTACATCTAATAAACAAAGTAAATATGCAATATTAATCTCTATTACTTCATCTACAATGTAATAATCATGACGATAAGATGATATAAATTCAATAATATCTTTTGATTTTATTTCTGATAACCTTCCTCCTCTTACTATTTTCAATATTCACACCTTTTCATCTTATTCCTTGAGAAAACTGTTTGTAATCCCCACAATGATACAAAACCTTTTGATAATGTTTGATCAAATGTTGATATAGACTCATATGTTGCTGTTTTTATATCATAAATTGAATATGGTGATTGTCTTCCTACAACCATAATTGATCCCTTATATAGCTTAATACGAACAGTACCTTCAACTCTTTCATTTACTTTATTTATAAATGCATCAAGATCATAACGTAAGGGATCTTCCCATAATCCAGCATAAACAAGAAAAGCCCATTCATTATCAACAATTCTCTTAAAATTGAGTTCTCTTCTATTTAGTACTAGCTTTTCCAAATCCTTATGAGCTTCTATTATTGTAATTGCTGCTGGGCATTCATAAGTTTCTCTAGATTTTATTCCTACTATTCTATCTTCAATATGATCTATTCTTCCTACACCATGGCTACCTGCAATTTCATTTAAATAATTTATTAATGATAAAGAGTCCATGAGTTTTCCATCAACTTTTATAGGAATTCCATCTTTAAATTCAATTTCAATTATTTTAGGCTCATTTGGTGCTTTTTCTGGTGAAACTGTCCATTCCCATACATCTTCTTCTGGTATATTCCAGGGATCTTCTAATGGTCCTCCTTCTATAGATCTTCCCCATAAATTTTGATCTACACTATATTTTTTTGATATCCTTGAAATAGGGATATTATGTTTTTCTGCATATTTCAATTCCTGATCTCTACTCATTCCCCAATCTCTAGTAGGTGCAAATATTTTAAGAGAAGGATCTAAAGCTCTTACTGTAATCTCTATTCTTAATTGATCATTTCCTTTTCCAGTACATCCATGCGCCACTGCCTCAGCTCCTTCTTTATGTGCAATTTCTACTAATTTCTTTGCTATTAATGGTCTACCAAGTGCAGTAGATAATGGATACTTTTCTTCATACATAGCATTTGCTTTTATTGCAGGAAAAATATAATCCCTTACAAATTCCTCTTTTGCATCAATAGTATAATGCTTAATAGCTCCTATTTTATATGCTCTTTCTTCTATATTTTTAAAATCTTCTTTTTGTCCAATATCTAGAGTAAGCGTAATTATTTCAGCATTATATTTCTCATTTAACCATTTTATTGCTACTGAGGTATCTAAACCACCTGAATAAGCTAGAACTATTTTCATAATTATTGAAAAGGATTTCTTATTATATATTTTTTCTTATTATATATTTTTTATGATTGATTTTTAGAATTATTCTTAAGATTAATGAAGTAATCTTTATTTAATATACAACCAGGATCTGAAGCAGTATAATCTCCAAAGTATCCATATGCTCTAGCTCTACATCCTCCACATACATATCTATATTCACAAACACCACAATGTTGTTTTAAAATATCCCTATTCCTCAATTCTTTGAATTCTTTTAAATTAATCCATAAATCTTCAATATCATCTTTAAATATATTACCAACAACTAATGGAAGAAATACACAAGGTGTAATATCTCCATTTGGATTCATAGCAATATAAAATCTACCAGCACCACATCCTCCAATAAATTCTGATAGTGATTTTAATTTACCAGGAAGCTCAGGATTATAGAAATGTGTAGGTACAATACTACAAGAAACACCTTCAGTTTGAAGAGCAATTCTAGCAAATTGTGGAGCTGTAGAAAGTACACTCATCTTACTTTTCTTAAGTTTTTCCCAAAGTAATTTCAATAAATCTTCACGCTCATCAGGTGTTAGATCTGTTTCTAATATAGACTTTCCTCTTCCTGTAGGAACAAAATTATACATCATAAACCAATTCACTCCTAAAGACTCACATAAATCTATTATCTCTGGGATTTCATTTAAGTTGTGATGAGTAACTGTAGTAGCAACATTTACAAAAAATCCTTCTTCTACTGCATTTTTTATTCCTTGTACTGTCTTTTCAAATATTCCTTCTATTCCTCTAAAGGAATCATGAGTTTCTGGTTTTGCACCATCTAAGCTTATTTGTAAATATTCTACACCAGATTCTTTTAATTTTTTACAATTTTCTTTTGTAAGTAATATCCCATTTGTAGCAATAGCTACATACAAATCATTATCTTTTGCATATTTTGTAAGCTCATAAATATCCTTGCGAACTAATGGCTCCCCACCTGAAAAAGCTAAAATTATAATCCCCCATTCTGCTAGTTTACTTATACATTTTTTAGCCTCTTCGGTATTAACTTCATAATAACCTGGTATGCCTGCATCTGCATAACAATGTTTACATCTTAAATTACATCTATATGTTATATTCCAGACAACTTGAAATGGTGCCCCTGGTGTAAATGGTCTATTAACACCAAAATATGCAATTCCTTTTATTACATTGATTAAACCCCTTCTCCAATATACATCTTTAAATTTTTCTTTTATACTATTTTCATCTACACCAAAAGATTTTCCTCCTATCTCAATTAGATTTGATATTATTTTCTCAGCAAATTTACATTTATTACAAGCTTTTTCTCTTAATCCAAGATATAATTCTAAGGCTACTTCAATTCTTGATTTTCTATCTTTTTCACAATAATTTACAAAACTCTTGATTATACTTCTTATTCCTGGTATTTTGACAAAATTCTCTAATAATTGAATAGTAGAGTCTGTCTTCAAAATCATTCCCCAAAGTATATAGTAAATTAGATAGAAGGATTTATACTAATCGTTTTAACAGTCCACTCTTTTTTAATGTAATTACTATAACAATAGATACTATAACATTAGCTATAATAGATGTAGTAATTGCTGGTATCATTGCTAACCATATTAAAAATATCACATCAATTAAACTTAATGAGGTACTTGTAGATATAAACCTTCCAATTAAAGGATAAGCTATTTCAGGAGAAATTACTGAAGTAACTCCTAATACTAATGCTATCATACCTGATGTAAATATAAAACGAGAAAATTGACCTATAATCACTGCAAACATCGGTCCTATTTTTTTATTTAATAGATTAGTAAAAACTCCCATAATTCCATCACCTATTCCTGCAGCCATTTCTAATAATGCTTGCCCAGTCCAAATCGATACTCCTAACCCCTTAATTATACCAACAATAAAAGTAGAACGAGCATTAAGGATAATAGCTGATATGGAGACAGGTGTAGAGCCTAAATTAGGATTGCCCAATGGAAAAGAAACTCTTATTGCACTCATTATTACTGATAATGCTCCAAATATAGCCATATAAGGGATATTTTTATTCATTTTTTATCGCCATTTCTTTCAATCTGTTTATCATATATGATAATACATAGAATAGATTCTTTTTATTATCAAATTTAATCAAAATTTCCTTCAGTTTTTCTTTAGGAAGTTTTTTCATTCTTTTTGTAATCTTTATCATATTTGGAATTACTCTTACTATATTATCAACAATTGTTATATCTGCTGTTTGAGCAGTTCTTGATAGTGGATTAAGATCAATAGCAATTACAAACTTTCCCATTTTCTTTAATGCTAAAGTTCTATCACCATCCTCTAAAGGTACCAGGACTACATCTGCTGAATATATTCCTTTTGGATCAACTCTTCTTCTTTCACTAAATAATTCTGGTATTATCATACTAGCATTTTCACCTACACCAAGAACTTCATCTGCTCCATGTTTTAAAAGCCATTTTTTAATTGCTTCTTCTCTTTTTCTTGTTCTGAAAAATAAATTAATCTCTAGTGGAGCATTAAGTAATTTTGAAAGTTTAACTATTTCCTTTGGGACTAATGCTGCTGTATTTCCATTTACAGATATAACAGGTCTATTTGCTATTAGCATAGCTGCAATTGCTGCTTTTGTTGCAGCTAATGCAGGTGGTATGGTTTTTTCTCCTATTAAATAATCAAAAGCTTCCCCTCTTCCATGAGCAATTAATCCTGCTTTTGCTACAATATTTCTTCTTTCAGCTTTTATTAGCTTAATTCTTATCTTTAATGATTCTGCTCTTGGATGATTTTTTGGAATTTTAAAATGATAGATCATTAATATGCACCTATCTTTGATAATTTAGATATTATGAAAATTAATCCATTTTTATTGATTAAAACTGGATTTTCTAAATCTTTCAATTCAAATATCTTTTTACAATGATCTTCATCTATAATTCCATAAACAATCCCTTTTTTTATTGAAATGTATGGTAATCCAAGATTTTCATATATTTTAATAATATTAATTATTTCATTATCAATTAGTCCTAAATTTTCCCAAAACTTTCTAGAAATTTTCATGAAATTTTCTATTGTTGGCTCATTTAAGAATTCTTTTTCACAAATTAATCCATACTCATTTATTTTATTAATCTTATGATTAATCATTTTATTTGTATTCATAATTTTAACTGGTGTAGTAACTACTAACCATCCATTAGGATCTGGTAGTCTTATGACTTCTCCAAAAGTAGGAGCTCCTGGTTTTTTTCTAAATTCAAATCCTCCTACTATTTGTGCAATTACATCTCCAAATCCTGTTTTTCTTCTCACCTCTAAAATATGTGCTATGTTATAAGCTTCTTCTTTTTTAATAGGCATTCCTAATGCCTTATTAATTGCTAAAACAAGACCTAATGTAGAAGCTCCACTCATACCATAGCCATAGCCTATAGGTAATAATGATTTTTGTTTAATAATAATTTCTATAGGATTATCTACTAGAAATCCTAATATTGGATGTATGATACTATTATTTTTCTCTTCATTATTCCATAAAAATTTAATCTTCATTTTATTACTCTTCTTAATATCTACATGAGTAATAACTCCTGCCTCTAGACATATTCCTGCACCTGTAGACCCTGTAGTTAAATAATCTTTAGATAAATGAATTCTAAAGAATCCAGTTATATGAGCTGGTACATAGGATTCTCCAATCATCTTCTCCTAGCCTCTAAATAAATATCCAAAATTCTATTTGCAATCTCATGTTTTGAAGAGATTGGAATATGTACTACATTACCTTCTTTATCAACTACATATACTTCATTATAATCTGAATTAAAACCAGTAAATGGATTCGATAAACTATTTGCAACTATGAGATCTGCTTTAGCCTCCTTAAGTTTTTCTAAAGCCCTAGAAATAAGTTCTTCTTTTGATAATCCATATTCTGCTTTGAATCCAATTATAAAAGTATTTTCTGATTTTTCCCTTACAATATTGATTATTTTTGGTAAAGGAGATAGATTTATACTAAATTTATTATTACTTGAAATTTTTCCTTCATATTTATTTTCTACTTTAAAATCTAATGGAGCTGCTGCCATTACAAATAAATCATATTTATTTCTAGAGAGAAGTTCTTCTATAGTTTTTAACATTTCTTCAGTCGTTTCAACATTTATCATTTTGATATTTCTTGGTATAGGAAGGTTTGTAGGTCCAGATACTAAAGTAACATCAGCTCCTCTTAAGTATGCCTCCTTTGCAAAGGCATATCCCATTTTTCCAGAGCTTCCATTTGTTATATATCTTATAGAATCTATATATGATCTAGTTGGACCTGCTGTTACTAATATTGATACTCCCTTGAGATCTTTTTTTGTAAAAATAGAAATTACTTCCTCAATAATTATTTCTATATCAGGGAATTTTGCTTTATCTTCCATAATTTGTGGTTCAATAACTTTTATTCCCATAGAAGTAAGTTTCTTTATATTTTCTAATACTATTGGATTACTATACATGCTGGCATGCATTGCAGGAACAATTAAAATTGGTATACCATAACCCATAGCAGATATTACTAATGAAGTCACAGGGGTATCATCAATTCCTGAGGCTATTTTACTAATAGTATTTGAAGTTGCCGGAGCAACTAATACAAGATCTACATTTTTCCCCAATAATATATGTTCTATTTTACCAGTTAATTCTGTAACAACAGGATTTCCTGTAGCCCATTCCATAAGAGTAGGTGAGATCAACTTTTGAGAAGAAGGTGACATAACAACAAAGACTTCAGCACCATTCCTCATTAATTCACGAGCAAGCTCAGGTGATTTAATAATACCTACACTTCCACATAAACAAAGAGCAATTTTTTTGCCTTCTAATCTTCTACTTTTCTTAAACATTATATCTTTTGATGGGTGTATCATAGTCATGATACATTTTCTCTTTCATATTTATGTATTTTACGTTATTAAAAAATATATTATATATTCTCTATTATTATATACGTAATATACATATTCTACATAGTAAAGAAAATAAATAAGTTCTTTGTCAAATTATTGGGCTTCGGAGCTGTCCCTCCCTAGCGTAAAGTTTATTAACCTTTAATGTATGCTCTGTTGCGTGGCTTACGTGGAATGCGTACTAGGAGTCCCCTTCAGCTACGAGCATAACGAGGAACTCAGAAAGCTCCTAGAGGACTTCAGAGACATGATGAACTTCT
>Ga0080004_1116995_pt1 | contig 56393 bp, 58 predicted proteins | sample WasSprMetagenome_FD_69207 | JGI IMG/M metagenome (GOLD analysis project Ga0080004, IMG submission 69207) | Sulfidic aquatic microbial communities from Washburn Spring, Yellowstone National Park, USA - WS (SPADES assembly) (version 2) | ecosystem: Environmental > Aquatic > Thermal springs > Hot...
ACGATAGGGATTTAAATGCGTGCATAAACATAGCCCGCAGGTTAATGAGATCTGCGGGATGGAGGAGCTGTGAGCCCCCCGGACCGGCAGATGAGGGGAGGGGCGTGAAGCCCTCCCTTAACGCCGGAAGCTCCTGACTTCAGTCGTGGAGTAGCTCACTAGCTCTTTTTCGAAGGTTTCGTAGATACTAAGCGCACTTAGAGCTGACATCAAGATCGCTAAAATCGCAGTTGTGAGAATTCCAAGTCTTAGGTGAATCATAAGAGTATCCAAAATTTGCAATAATATAAATATTCCGACAAAAAGATTAAACCTCCCTGAAGGATGGTATTATTTTCTCAGCGTAGATCTTCATTACGAGTTTGGGGTCCGGTCCGACATTGATGATCATTAAATGCTTCACTCCGGCCTTTCTGAATTCCTCAATCTTGGAGATGCACTCCTCAGGAGTCCCGACTATAAAGAAGTCCGATAAAATTTCCTCACTCACAATCGAAGAATACTCTATGAACTTCGAAAGCGAATCGTCAGTCAAAAGCAATCTTTCGAAGTAGAATCTCTTTGAAAAATCCTCTGGAAGTTCCAGAGAATAGCCTGCCTGCTCAACTTTTTCAAGCGCCGATATGACAATTCCAGCAAATCTTTTTGCCCTTTCCATTGCCTGACTGCTGTCGTAGTCGATTGCAGTGTAGATCTGCAATGCCGTGTCGATTTCATCAATCCTTCTCCCCGCTCTCTCAGCCCCTCTTTTAACGTCCTCCAGATTTTCCCTGTATGTCTTGGGGGTTTCAACTATTGGCATCCAGCCATCGCACAACATCCCTGTGAGTTCTCTCGTTTTCTTGCCATTTGCCCCAACATAAATTGGAATTTTCTGCATAGGCTTGATCTGAAGAAACGCATTTTCTAGCCTGAACGCTTTCCCGGAATAGGAGAACTGCTCACCTTCCCAGAGTCTCTTAACTATCTCTATCCCCTCTTTCAGCATGTTGAACCTGTCCCATCTTATCCCAAAGGGCAGAATGTTCATTGCCTCTCCAGCGCCTACTCCCAGAAACACCCTTCCAGGAGCTAAATGGTCGAGAGTCGCGAAGAACTGTGCCAGAATTGAAGGATGATATCTTACAAAGTCCGTAACGCCTGTTCCAAGTACTACTCTCTGGGTCTTCACAGCCAGAGCCGACATGAGTGCCAGTGCATTCGGAGTCAGCCCCGGGGGAACCATCAGGGTGTGATCCGGGATTACTAGAGAATGAAAACCCAATTCGTCGCTCTGCACCGCTATTTTCATCGCCCTATCAATTGGAGGCATAGGAGGGGATAACAGATTTCCGAACCTCATGGTATAGCATTCGCTAATGCTCATTTATAATTTTTATGCTTTCAGCAGATTGAATTATAACCGCATATTCTCATTTTCGTTCAGCAGATTTGAGTTTTATCACAAAAACGGCTCCGTTGTCGTTAAAAACCTTTACTTCCCCACCGTATCTCTCAATAGTTTTTCTAACGATATAAAGGCCAATACCACTTCCTGCCTTCTTTCCGTAGCTGAACCCTTCAGTAAATAATTTCCCCATAATCTCTGGTGGTATCCCCTTTCCGAAATCTCTGACGGTTATCTCGCACCATTCTCCTTTCTTTTCAATTGATATGTCGATTCTCTTGCTTTCTCCGTGTTTCACGGAGTTATTGATTAGATTATCAAAAATCGAATAAAGGGCATCGTCAGCCATGACTAAAGCCTCCCCAGAAACATTAACCTCAACACCTTTCTGCCTATAACCTTCTGCAACCTCTTCTGCAACTTTTCTGACATTTACTGGCCTTAATTCCGAACCTATGAGGGTCTTTTCAAGTTCTCTCATCCTATCAATTATCTTCACAGCCTCGTCGGTAACCGCAATGACCTTTTCAACCATATCTCTATCGTAAGAATCGAGAAGAAGTTCGAGAAAACCCCTAATAACCCCAAGCTTGTTCAAAACGTCGTGTCTTAGCATCTTGTTCATAAGCTTAAGAATCTCGTTGAGCTCCTCGACTTTTTTCTGGGCCTGAATAATAGGTGTTATATCTCTTATCGCCAGAAGAAATTCTCTATCAACTGCGGTGGCATAAACAGAGGTGTAAATAATCTCTTCATCCCTTCTAAATTCTATAATTTCCCTCTTTTTCCAGAATCCACATTCTTTAAGCCTCTGGAAAAACTCCAGAGCTTTTTTCGAATTGAAACCTTCAATTTCCCAGATTCTCCTTCCGATAATATTTTCCGGATTTAATCCGAGTACTTTAAATGCTGGAGTGTTTGAATAGACTACCTTACCCTCCTCATCTAGAAGAATTATTGCCTCCGCTATGTTCTCCAAAATCAATTCGAAGTTCATCCAATCAAATTTGGGATCGAAATTAAATACTTTTTCTTGTGAGACTGAAAATTGTCAAAAAGTCTATCCAAGTATGCTTTTCAAAATGCTTTGGCCTTCCCTGTAAAGTTCTTCCGCCCTCTGTTTTGTTTTTCCCTCAGCATAAATTCTCGCAATCGGTTCAGTGCCGGATGGACGAATGAGAAGCCATCCGTCTTCGTAGTCTATCCTAGCCCCATCAACATGGTTTGCATCTGGAAACATTTTTCTGAGCTCTCTCAGAACCTTTTCCTTATTTCTGCATTCAACTTTGCCTTTAAGCATGTAGTACTTTGGAATTTCGCTTATCAGCTCGCTTATACTCTTACCCGTTTCATACATAATTTCAAGGACCTTTACAACGCTCATTCCACCATCTCTCGCGAGCAGATGCTCTGGAAAGATCAAACCGCCGTTTCCCTCGCCACCAAAAATTGCCTTTTTCTCCATCATAACCTTTGCCACAACTGGAGAACCTACGGCCGTATAAACAACTTCCCCTCCCGCCTCCTCCACAGCGTCCTCAACGCACCGCGAAGAAGATACAGGGGTTACAACTATTCCCCCACCGTTCTTCTCGACGTAATGCTTCGCCATCAACGCGAGCATCGCATCTTCAGATACAAATTCGCCTTTTTCGTCCACAAAAACCGCCCGATCTGCGTCACCATCATGAGCGACTCCTAGATCTGCTCTAAACTCAACCACAGTCTTCTTTAGCAATCCTAGCTCCTTTTCCACGGGTTCCGGATTCCTTGCTGGAAATCTGCCGTCAAGATTGCAGTTTATTCCGAGTACTTCACAATCAAGTCTTTTAAGGATCTCCGGGGTAGTTAAAGAACCTGCACCGTTCCCGCAGTCAACTACAACACGGAACTTTTTGTCAAAATCCACACTCTCAGCAATAGCGCTAACGTAAGGTTCTATGCATTCATCTCTGAGTAGAGTTCCAACCTCGTTCCACCTCGCAATTTTGAAGGTTTTGCTGTTGTATATTTTTTCGCTCTCTTCATCCATTTCTCTGAAAAACTCAGCTCCATTTTCCTGAACAAACTTTATTCCGTTGTATTCTCTGGGATTGTGGCTTGCGGTAACTACGACTCCGGCAATCCTGTTATTTTTAGCGTAGAACTGAAGGGCTGGGGTGGGGGCGATGCCTAAATCGATTGCATCGCTCCCAGCAGACATTATGCCCGCGAAAACAGCAGACTTCAGCATGAAGCTTGAAAGCCTAGTATCGCACGCCACAGCGATTCTGCCCGGCTTCAGAGTTGCTATAACCCTCCCCAGATCCAAAGCCATCTCCGCGGTGAGCTCCTCATTCGCGATGCCTCTAACACCATTCGTTCCGAAAAGGCTCATAATTCCACCCTGAACATAACCTGACTCGCAGTTCTGAGCTTCCTTCTGATTGCGGGAAGCTCATAGAGGTACAGCATTAAGCTATCATTTACTATCCGATCATAACCAAAGGCCTTCTTTACAAATTCTATATGCAACTTATCCCTTACAAAAACCACTCTCTCTCCGCCTATCTCGCACATTTCCAATATTATCGGGATCCTAAATCTCCTTCTGTCAAGCTCGTCCACGTATTGTGCGATGAATTCGAGCTCTTTCTTCTCTATGTAGTATTCATTTCCATCCTTGGCCAAAATAACAGGGTCTTTTTCTTTCAGCATTTCTTCAAGGTTCTTCATGGCAGCGGGCATATGTTTGTTGACAGATTCGATCATCTTGGCAAGTATCTTCTCGTTCATTTCAGCACCTCCAACTCAATCTGTCCCGAACCTATTCCAAGCATTTTTGCAGCGCTTCCTTCTCTAACACTAAGCTCAAGGGTTCCAAAGCTACCAATCAAGGCCAATGGCTTGCCTATGGGTACATCTGAGTATGTTCTCACCATCGGGAAATCTACGCCATGAAGATTAAAACCTTTTGCACCTGCCAAAACACTCGCAGGCACGTTAGTGATCAGATTTCCGAACCTGTCGACATAAACGACCCTGGCTCTCAAAGTCCGCCCTTCAAAAGAGTAATCAAAAAGATCCAATGGTTTCATGCGCTCAATTTTGCTGAAGTACTTGAAATCTCCCTTCAACAGCAAAGCCGCTGCAGGAGCAAAGACGTCTCTGCCGTGAAAGGTCGTGGAAAGTTCACCCACAAACTTAGATATCGATGGATCGATTTCATAGATTTCAACGATTCCATCTTCAACAGCTGAGGGATATGCGATACCATTGTCCGGAGCAATGAAAAAATGATTTTTGGTTTTAATAACCAGAGCCTTTCTGTCACTTCCAACTCCCGGATCAACTACGGCAATATGGATCGCATTTCTGAAGTAACGGTAAGAGTGGTAAAGCAGAAATGCTCCCTGAAAAACATTCTGAGGTTCAACAGAGTGTGCTATATCCACTATTCTTGCCCGAGGAGCCAGTCTAAGAATTACACCCTTCATAACTCCTGGATAAAAATCCCCAAAGTCCGTTATCAGAGTTATGATCATATTCACCCTCAAACTCCGAATGTTATTCTTAAGCCATCTCTCAAAGCCGGACCAAGCCCTAAAACAAGCAGGACGAACTTTAGGAAGCTTTTTAGACTTTCCTTCTCTTCCGAAGCATCTATAATGTACAAGACCGCACCGATTACACCAAACTTAGCAATCGGAAGCGCTATTGCACCGAATTTCTCGACTAGAATTCCCGGAAGGACGTGGATCTCGACGTAGCCATGGTATTGCACACCCAAAAATGTCTCGAAGGCATCGAGCATATGTGCAAACATAACAGATGCGCTGAGCAAATTTTGAGTTTTGATTGGAAGGGGGTAAAATGCTGCAGCAAGAATAAAGGCTGCAAGAATTCCGTAAGGCAAGACAAGTGGATTCTTTACGTTTAAATTCAAAAAAAGCATCACAAGAGTGGAGATTGCAAATACCAAACCTACAAAGCTGTATGGAATGTAATACCCATCACCCAAAAATCTGCGCGAGATCAGGAGGGTTGGAAAAGCCAAAAAGAAGATCAGGAAGAATATAAATGGAGACATGAAAACATACGAAATGGGGGGCTGGAGAAAACCCGCGTCTTCGACCACTCTGACGGAGGAGCCGAGAATTACGTATGGAATGTTAGAAAGGATAAATTTATTATCTATTTTGAACCTGCTTTCAAGGAATTTATAGACAAGAAAAACTGCGATTACAAGTATTATTGCCCAAGTAAGCGTGTTTACGACGTTATAACCTTCCTTGTAAACAATCGAGTCAATATAGTATTTCTTTATGAATTCCCAAAGATCCATGCAAGAAGTTTTCGAGTAGTATATTAATCTTAGCAGGGATGAAATTCAAAAGCTTTAAGCCTTATAACGAAATCTAACTATGGAATGTGTTTTCTGCGGAAAAAGTGCGCCTTCAAAATTTTTGGGCATCTGTGTGGAGTGCGCAAAGTCAGAAAGAGCCATGGAGTTGGTAGATAAAATTCATTCTAAGCCTGCTGCACCCGTAAAAAACTGCAAATTATGTGCAAATGAGTGCAAAGGCTTTGCTCTGTGTGGAGGGCCCTTTTACGGAAATCTAACATACTACGAGGATCCCCTTCCAACGAACTGCTGCAATTCATGGTTTTGCAAGGGCAGCAAGCTCATCGGAACTAATTTAGCGGTATTCTACTATGGCTGCAACTTCGACTGCGTTTTCTGCCAGAACTGGAGCCACAAAAATGTTAACAGGTATTTTGTTGACCTTGAAGAACTCCTTGAAGCGGCAAAGAACGAAAGAGTGAAATGCATCTGCCACTTTGGAGGATCCCCAGAGCCACAGCTACCCTTTGCATTGAAATTCAGCAGAAAGGCTTTGGAGCTCAGAGAGGACCTAATGATTTGCTGGGAATGGAACGGCGCTGGAAATTCCGCTCTAGCTTTAAAAGCCGCAGAGCTGAGCTCTAAATCTGACGGTACTGTAAAATTTGATTTGAAGGCCTGGAGCAAACCTCTTCACCTCCTTCTGACAGGAAGAGATAATGATAGAGTAAAAAGGAATTTTGAGCTTATAGGCAAAAGATTTCCAGAAGTGCTGTCTGCAACGACCTTGCTTGTACCGTACTATGTTGATGAAGCGGAGATCGAAGGTATCGCAAGCTTTATCGCTTCTGTTGACGAAAAGATCCCATACAGTCTATTAGTATTCCATCCAGACTATATGCTGAAAGATTTGCCCGTAACACCAAGATATCAGGTGATTGGTTGCTATAAAGCCGCAAAAAAGCATCTTAAAAACGTCAATGTAGGGAACCTGCACCTTCTAGTGCCTTGATTAACCCTAAAACTCCATCAAAAGTAAATTCATCCGGGGTGACTGGCAAAAGCCCCTTTTTTTTAAGAAATTCCGCTGTAGGGGTACCAATTGCTATTAGAATCATATTCCTGAGTCTTTTAACGCATTCCTCGTCGCATTTTTCTAAAAAGCTCTCAGCAATCATCCTGCTAGAGAAAACAATCGCATCGTAAAATCCTGCTTTTACTTTCTCTATCTCCTTCTTCTGCTCTTCTCCATCTAGCTTCACTATTCGATACGCAAAGATTTCACTGTAATCCGCAAATTCCGAGATTTTTCGGAGTTCATCACCACCTTGGTCGCTTCTGATAGCAACAACTTTTTTCCCCTTCAAAAGATCCTTAAACTCCTCAACGATTGCACTCGATTCAAATCTTCTTGGCACTAAAACTTCGTAACCGGCATTCTTGAGAATTTCTGCTGTTTTTTTGCCTATTGCGATTATCCTATTCAGCCTAATCTTCCTTTTTACGATTTCTCTTGCAGAATTCTGGCTTGTAACGATCGCATAATCGTGATCAGGAACCTCAAACTCCTCATAATATAAGGAGACAAACGGGCAGCCGTAAGCTTCAACTCCGGCTTTCCTGAAAGTAGCCAAGGTGTCTTCAAGAAGCTCAGCAGGGCGAAGAATCAAGACTCTCATAGTCTTTCAGAAAAGGCAGTTTCTCTCTCGTTTTCTGCACTTCATTTAGATCGATGTCACACATAAGTATTTCCTGATAAATTCCCCCTTCAGCCAGAATTCTGCCTTCAGGATCGATTAGCATCGAGTTACCACCATAGTCAAGATCTCCCCCAACGCAGTTAACACCTGCAACAAAAAGCTGATTCTCTATTGCTCTTGCTCTCAGCAAGGTTTTCCAGTGCTCGATCCTTTGCTTTGGAAATTCAGCAGGCACTGCGATTATCTCCGCACCCTTTTTCATTAGTCTCTTCGCAAGCTCCGGAAACCTTACCTCGTAACATATTATTATTCCCAGCTTGCCTAGGGGTGTATCAAAAACCTCCAATTTGTCTCCAGGTTTAAAAAGCTCTTTTTCTCTTGTCAATGGGAAAAGAAGGTTTTTCCTGTAAATTCCAATTATTTCACCGCGGTGTACAACAACAGCGGAATTGTAAAAGCCCTCGCTTCTCTCAGCGACCCCTGCGACAATTACTATTTCTCTTTCCCTTGAAAGCCTAAGAATTACTTCAAGCTCTTCGTTGAGCTCTTTAACAGATTTCAAGCTGCGCTCGTAAAAGCCAGTATTAAAAAGTTCTGGCAATATCACGAGATCTGCTTTGACTTGCAGGGCTCTCTTTATCAGGCTCAGTCCCTTCATGAGATTCTCTTCCCTCTCAGGAGATATTTTTTGCTGAGCCAGAGCGATTCTGAGCCTAGAGGTGCCCAACAACCATCCCCTCCTGAGTTACCACAAGCTTTCCCTCAATCCTTTTGACGCAAAAACCTTCAATAAGAACCTTGAGATGATAATCAAAGTCTGATTTTGACAAATTCAACGTCTTTGCTATATCCTCCTCATTCATTCCCTTTAGTATCAGCCTCAGGATCTCCCTCCTTATTGGATGGTTTACCGCCCGATGATAGCGATGGTGGTATTCCCTGCTCTTTTCGATGCTCCCAGAATACTTTTCCCACTCCGACACGGAAAAATTTTGCAGAAGAAATTATTAATCTTTCGTCTAATTTCCTTTTTTGCAACTTGAAATCTTCTTTTAGGATAGATTGAGAGTAGATTTCCATTTGCTAATTCCAAAACAGCGCAAAATATTTTAATTTGTTAGATCAACAATTTTTCATGCTTGAAAGCAGCGATATTGAAAAAATAAATCGCGCGGCGGAGATATTGGCAAAATCGAAATACGCTGTCGTTTTCACGGGAGCAGGAATTTCTGCTGAAAGTGGAATCCCAACTTTTCGTGGAGAAGACGGACTGTGGAAGAAATACGATCCAGAAGAAGTGGCTTCAATTCAAGGATTTAGAAGAAACCCAAGAGCTTTTTGGGAGTTCTCGATGGAATTAATGAAAAAAACTTCTGCCGAACCGAATCCAGCCCATTATGCTATAGCTGAACTAGAAAAAATGGGAATCGTCAAGGCAGTTATTACTCAGAACATAGACATGCTCCATCAAAGGGCAGGCAGCAGGAAGGTTTACGAGCTTCACGGAAGCATAGAAAAACTGAAATGCCTAGATTGCAGAGAGGAGTACACTTGGGAGGATTTTACCGACCTCATACAGAATAGCGAAATACCCAGATGCAGAATCTGCGGAAGTTGGTACGTGAAACCGAAAGTCGTTCTTTTTGGCGAGCCCTTACCGTCAACGGTGTTATATCAGGCAATAGAAGAGTCAAGAAGAGCCGATGCTTTTCTTGTCGTTGGCTCCAGTCTTGTAGTTTATCCAGCCGCAGAACTCCCCTATATAGCGAAAAGCAACGGGGCAAAGATGATAATCGTTAACGACGAGTGCACAATTGCAGATAGCATCTTTGACGTCGTTATCCACGGAAAAGCCGGTGTAATACTACCCAAGATCGTTGAAAAGGTTAAGGAAATTAGGGGCTCAATGTCTTAGACTTTTTAATGTCACACCTGAAAGCTTCGGCCCTTCAGGGCGGGGAGGAAGTCAGTGGATTTAGTCAGGAATAAAAAGTTTATATTCAAGATCGAATGACTATTTCCTGCGATGATGAGTACTCCCGCCACTGAATAAGTGATGAGTATTACGCTATCTGAGCCTCTCTCAACCTAAGAGCTTCAGTAGTATTGCCTTTTGCATATGCAGTCTGTTTTCTGCCTGATCATAGATAACAGAATTTCTGCTCTCGATCACATCGTCTGTGATCTCTTCCCCTCTGTGCACGGGCATGCAGTGCATCACTATTGCATCATCCTTAGCATACTTCATAAGCTCTCTTGATATTTCATAGCCTCTGAAAGCTTTCAATCTCACCTCTCTTTCAGCTTCTTGCCCCATAGATACCCAAACATCTGTATAAAGAACATCAGCATTCTTTACAGCCTTCTTTGGATTCCTTTCAAGCTTTATTTTGCCTCCAAGCTCGAGGGCCTTTGACAGCGCTGACGGTTCATAGCCTGCAGGGCATGAAACTACCATCTCAAGCCCCAGAATCGCTGAGAGCAAAATTAAAGAGTTGCAAACGTTGTTTCCATCTCCCAGCCAGGTTATCCTTGCATTTAGCCCCTTATGCTCGTAAATTGTAAGGAGATCCGAGAGAACTTGACATGGATGCTCTAGATTACTAAGACCATTTATCACCGGTATCGAGGAGAATTTTGCTAATTCTTCGACTGTGTTATGCTTCTTCGCCCTTATCATGATCCCGTGAACATACCTGCTCATAACTCTTGCAGTATCCTTTATCGGCTCCCCTCTCCCAAGCTGAAGATCGTTCCAGTTCAGGTAAAGTGCGTTACCTCCGAGTTCAAGCATTGCAACCTCAAATGAAATCCTTGTTCTTGTCGATGGGAGCTCAAAAATCATTGCAAGTGTTTTGTTCTTCAGCTTTTCTTGGAAAATTCCCTTTTTTCTATCCTCCTTAAGCCTAGCTGCCGTCTCCAGTAGTTCTAGGATCTCTTGTTTGCTAAGATCTGCAATGGAGATCAGATGTTTCATAGCTGCAATTATCCAATCGATAATTAAACTTTCTGAAAGCTTCTGAACCCGTTGGTTGTTTAGCTATCCAAGGCCTCAAATTGGGAGCTTATGCGTTAAGTCAAAGTCCCATCCCGCAGATCTCATTAACCTGCAAGTTAGATTCAAACAGACTTCAAGATTCTGCCAGAAATCGCCCTGTATCTCATGGATCTAAAATCTATTTCCTAGTCTAAAAGCTTTGGACAACACAAAAGAGGTGCAACTCATAACATTTTTAATCTCAATGCCCATAAATCGAAAGAGGTACATCATGGATACACTTCAAATTATCTCAATTTCAGGACAGATATTTGCAATCCTGAACCCTATTGGAGTTATTCCGACTTTTCTATCTTTAACTCAAGGTATGGATCCAGATAAAAGGCATAGAGTGGTAAGACATTCGATCCTCACCGTAATATTTTTGACCTTATCACTGGCAGTAGGTGGGAGTTTAATCCTTGAATTCTTCCGAGTGAGTGTCTTCAGTCTTCAGATCGGCGGTGGGATCCTTTTAATGATCCTCGCAATAGATATGCTAAGCGGAATGCCGAGAACAAAAGGAGTAGAAGCCGAAGAGGAGATTGCAATAGTTCCGATTGCTACTCCACTTCTCGTTGGTCCTGGAACGATAACTACCGTGATAGTGTTATCGAAGACCGTTCCGATGCTATATTTATTGGTCAGCATTTTAATCGTCGCTTTCCTAGCGTATCTATTGCTCAGATACTCCGAAGTTCTGACAGATGTCCTGGGAATAAATGGAATAAGGGCTATAAGCAGATTCATGGCAATAATAATCGCTGCATTCGCAGCGCAACTGCTTTATGGAGGCCTTACTGGATGGCTAACCTCCTGGGGATTTATTTAAATCTAAATTCAATATGCCGAGGGCGGGATTTGAACCCGCGACCTGCAGATTATGAGTCTGCCGCCCCAACCAGCTAGGCTACCTCGGCTTTATTTGAACTGCTTCTAGTGTACATCTACCCAATCAGTTGCTTGGGGTATTTAAAGCTTTAAGCCTCGAGTACATCTGGAATAAAAATGTGGCTTTTCAAATAGTTTCAATGACCATTCAATTTCCACGAAGAAATTTTATATTCCACTCCTCAACTGCACTCATGGCCCGAAAACTTGAGAAGAGATCTGCAAGAATACTGGCCCTAATCCTCGCGTTCATCATGCTCGGTTCGGTTTTCGCGTACATGTTCCCCAGATCGACTCCCGAAAAAAGAGAGGTCAAGGTTAAAATCGAAAATATTGGGAACTGCATCGATTTAGTCCCCGAAAATGGAATGTTTTACTATTTCAACATTACAGAACTCAAACTCCTATACAAAAAGTTAGGTTCAAAGGATCCGCTTGTAAATTTTACTGAAGCGGAAGCAACCAATGCTCTCCGCTCTAGCTACATGAATACAAGAATCGTGCAATTCGATTCCAATTCGATACAGGAGTTTATTCTTGCCGAATACGGATATTACCCGATATACTTCATAAATGAGAACGATTCTAAAGTTTACTTTGCAAAAGATACTGAATACAGCATCGGGAACTACACCATGCAAGTATCTAAGTACGGCGTTGCTATGCTCAACGAAATATCCCCGCTTGTTATCGGCTATTACCCGCTGGTAATGGAAGCCGCCAAGAATTTGAATGAAGGCAGGAAAACGGAATACAGTGGGTATCTTTCAAGACTTAATGAAACTTATGTATTTGCTTTCTTCACCTACGGTAATCATACCGGGGATATAGTAAAATTAAACCAGACTAACGAAAGCATAATGGACTTCTTCTTCCAGGGATTCAGATACAATTTCACCTCTCAGCGCTACGAGAAGGTTTGGGGCGTGCACTTCACACAGAACTATTTCTTCACAGAACTTAACGAAAGCGAGAAGGATTTCGAGTACTATTATTTCGAAAACTTTGATGATGGCTTCAGCGTTGCAGTGATGGGAGACAAAAACTTTACGAGGACTTTTAACGCGGTACCCAAAGTAATGGGATTCATTATAAAGGAGGTAGAAGCTCCCCAGAAAGAATGATGAAAGTTCCGAAAGGAAAAACGGTACTCGTAAAGGGAGTTGCCTCCATAAAGGGCGAATGCGAGGTACTCGGAGCAAGGCTTAATTTTTTTGAATGTGAAAAATTTGTTCCCGTATTCTGCATCGAAGACTGCGAGATCGAGATAAACGGCGAATTCAGAATTCTGGATGGATCAACGATTCCAGAAAGCTGGAAAAAACTTGCAAAAATGGACTGGGAAACTGTCTTCCTTTACGGAGGGGTTGACAGTGGAAAAAGCACTCTCGCCGCCTATCTTGCAAACAAAGTTGGCGGGGCCTACGTGCTCGATCTCGATATAGGCCAAGCAGATATAGCAAATCCAGGCGCAATGGGCTACGGATTCGCTAAGGACGTCGTAAGCCTGAGTAAGGTTTCGATGATCAACGGCTTTTTCGTTGGAAGCATTACGCCTCAGGGTAGAGAGGCAAAATGTCTACAAGGAGTTGCAAGACTATGGAAGGAGCTAAGGAGGCTTGATGGAAGAAAAATAGTTGATACGACTGGATGGGTTAAAGGGAGGGGGGCCAAAGAGTATAAACTCGCAAAGCTTGAGATCATTGAGCCAGATCTGATAGCTTCGTTTGAGGGCAAGCCTTTTGACTGGAAAACTTTTGAGGTTGAAAAAGGATACGTGATTAGGAGGGATAAAATCGACAGGGCCAAGGCGAGGTTTGAATCCTACCAGAAGTTTCTGCGTGGAGCTAGGACTCTTGAGTTGGAAAGAGATAGAATTAACCTTAAGCCCGATCTTTTCAGGGGAAAAGATGTTACTCAGTTTATCGAAAGCGTTTTGGGGGTTAAGGTTGTATTTGCTAGGCTCGGGGAAAATCATCTCGCTATTTGCACGAAAGAGGACTGCAATCCTGATTACGTAATCCTAAAAGAGCTAAAAGAGCTCTACGAAGTTGACGACATTTTTCTTTTTTCAGAGGGCGAAGCCAGAAACTTTGTCGCCGGGTTGTACAGGGAAAAGAAATACATAGGAATCGGTCTGATAAAGGGTATTAATAACCGTATTTCGCTTGAATCCGCGCAATCCGAGTTTGATACAATCGAGATCGGAGAAATCAGACTTGAGGGAGGAAGAGAGTGCTTTATAAAGAGGTTTTAAAATATAGATAACTACGGAAGAAATAAATAAAGTGCTAGCAACACTGCTTGATGAATCAAATAGAGCTCAAGACTAGGAAAAGGGAGGAAATTTTGGATATCACTTCCGAAGTGGAAAAATTAATAGGGGGGAGCGGGATCGCTCTTATCTACACTCCGCATACTACTGCCTCAGTAATACTCAATGAGGCTGAAAGCGGGTTACTTCAGGATATTCTAAGTGCTCTTGAGCGTATTGTGCCATATAACGCGCAATACAGGCACAACGATATCGATAACAACGCTACAGCCCACATAAAAGCATCTCTGCTGGGAAATGCGGTTGTTGTGCCATTTGAGAACGGAAAACTCCAGCTTGGAACTTGGCAAAGGGTGCTTTTTGTTGAATTCGACGGGCCGAGAACGAGAAGAGTTGTTGTTAAAGAGCTATGAGGGACAAAAGAGATCACTACTACTGGGAAGCGAAGAAACTGGGGTACCGTAGCAGAGCTGCATTCAAACTTAAGCAGATGAATCGTGATTTCCGCCTGATCCGAAAAGACGATATAGTGCTCGATCTCGGTGCATCTCCGGGCGGATGGAGCCAAGTGGCGGTGGAGCTGGGAGCAAAGGTCGTTGCGGTCGACATAAACCCCATGGATACGCTCGAGGGCGTGGAATTCATTCAGGCAGACATAACTGATGAGTCGTTAATCGACAAACTGCTGGAAATCAGCGACTATTACGATGTAGTCATGAGCGATGCATCACCAAAAATCAGTGGAATATGGACTGTCGACCACCTGCGTTCTGTCGATTTGGCCAAAGCGAGTTTCAGAATTGCACAGCAGGTTTTAAAGCTAGGGGGCAATTTTTTGGTCAAAGTCTTTCAGGGAGAGGAGATACAGAACTTCTATAACGAACTTAAGCCCCACTTTGTCTTCAAAAAATTTCACAGCCCCAAGGCATCGAGAAAGAGCAGTGCAGAGATATATTTTATAGGGAAGGGTTTCAAGGGCTTAAGGTAGATTTTAAGATTTCCCCTCCGTGCCCGGGAAATGCTTTTTCCCGGTGCATACTCAAAAATTCACTAACGGATTTCCCGTAGGCTTCGTAATCGCTACAAAAACTCTTCAAAGATTTTTCCACCGCTTCTTGGCAGATCTCCGCAGTGAGCTGCTCCACGACTAAAGTCGGGAGCTCCCGGTGTTAAGAGATGCTTCACGCCCTTCTCCTCGTCTGCCGGTTCAAAAGCTTGCCCATTCATCCCAGAGCTAAAGCTCTGGGTTTTCTGGGCACCAATTTTTATAAGCATTGCAACCCTTTGATTTGAACCTCATAGCTCAAACCCCATGAGATCTTGAGCTATAATCGCATCGAAATCGAGAAATTCGAGAATTTTATCCTTCTGCGCCAGCGTCATTGGATATAGATGGGTTAGATAAATTCTTTTAGCCTTGCAATAGCTGAGGCACTCCTTCAAATTCTCTGGAGTTGTGTGAAAGTCAGCCCTGTAACCAAAGGGGAGGGAAAGCTCGTGAATCATCACTTCGCACTCCGCAGACATTAATTCTTGGAAGGCCTTTGTATCTCCGCTGAAGGCCAAGACGTCATCAAAAACATAGGCTCTGCTTTCGATAGAGTGAATCGTTGGTACGGTGTTCACAACCAGCTCTCCGATTCTGAAGCTGCTTTCTTCGCTTATTCTAAACTTCAGCTTTCCTCTCAAGTAAGGATAAGCGTTCAGCATGCTTTCCAAGAAATTCTTCGTTCCTTTTGGACCATAAATATCGAGTTTCTCACCGTCCATAAGCCATCTCGCCTTTAGAAGGTTCACAAGATCTCCGTTATGATCCAAATGGTTATGTGTAATGCACACCGCATCAATTTCTGTTGGATCGACTCCAAGCGCCTCAAGTCTCAAAAGTGCTCCAGGACCGATATCCAGAAGTACCTTCACATTGTCTTCGACCAGTATGGAGCTCTGAGCCCTTTTCTCGCATGGAACGGAGACACCTGTACCGAGAAACGTGACCCTCATATTCTAATACCCAAAAAGTCCGCAAGCTTATCCAGAATCGGTGCAGATAGAATTTCCTCCCCCTTCAAAATTCTGAATCCTTCTCTTATTTTCAATCCCACGTTTTTCCCCAAAGCTTGGTAATTCGAGATTGCAAAGTCGGCCACGGCTTCTTCTGGTTTGGTGTGTTTCCTGAACTCGAAGGCCCACCATCTCCCTCCCTCTAAGAATGGCTCAAAAATCCTTTCCTTTGAAATAAAGTTCTTCGAGTTCTCGTAATCCTCAAATTCCGGACCAAGTCTTCTCGTTACCCTCGAAAGTTCCTTAACTTGGCATTCAAACAATAGATAACATTTTTCTGAAGCGGAATAGGTAAAACGGAGGGGCATGAATCCCTCCCTGCGAAGCATCTCGTATATCTTCCTTCCGGCCCTCTCAAGCTGCGGATAAAGGTTGTCTTCCACTATGTCTGGCCTTTCGAATTCTAAAGCGAAGATCTCGGTCCCTCTGATACCCATGGCCTCCCTTATCGCATTATCCGACACCTTCCTCTCTTTTCGGATGAAGAAGTCGAGCGAAGGTCTTTCGAAGAAGAGCCTTGCCAAATGCACGAACTTTCCCAAGTTGTCTAAGCTTAAGTTTGCTGCGACGTTTCTTCTATCGTCCACAGGGTCAACAACAAAGAAAAACTCACCATTTCGCACCTCTCCCTTTTTTGGATCTAAAACTGTTCTTCTAGTCCAACTCCTTGCATTCCTAAGGCATTCGATAAAAGAGCCGTAGAAGACTATCAAAAGCTCGCAGAGATATCCAGAAAATCCCCTTACCCTATACTCAGCTCCATAAATCCCGTTTGCTTTTAGAAAGAGCTTAAGCAGTCTGATATCGTTTTCCTTTCCTTTAACCCTCTCTTTAAGCCATTCATGATGGAACGGGGTTCTATCTACAGCAGATATTATCCTGTCGGCACTCTCAACCTTGTAGCATGGGACTAGATCGAAATCAACTCCCAGAATCTCCCCATGAACGTAAGGATGTTCCGCATACCTTAGCTCGTATTTCTCAAAGACTTGCTTTCCGAGCTGGATTATTTTCTCCTCGAGCTCTTTCTTGGATAGCTCAGGGGAAAAGAGAACAAAGACGTCAATTTCAAGATTTCCCCGAATCCAGGTATTTCTGGCGTAGCTGCCAACTAACAGAAATTCAACATTAAACGGCTCAAGTCTCTTTTTCAGCTCTAACTCTGCCAATCTGGCTCTCCGGACTTCCTCATCGCTTGGTACGGCAAGTTTTAACGCTTCTTTCAGAATTTCATCCATCTTTGCCACCGAAAACATAAACATCTTTGTATACGGGCCCTGAAGGCTTCAATATGCTCTGCTTTAGCCTGAAGTCTTTAACGAACATTTCACCAAAATCCGCATCCTTGAAATCATCCAAATATTTTTGTAGCTCCGGAATCCTGTTTTTAACCCTCGCAACTGTGACATGGGCCTCGAATGATTTGTCCCTCTCGTAACCGAGCTTTTTCAACGCCAGATAAACATCCTCTGCAAGTCTGATCATCTTATCCTTCCCTTCATCAATCCCGACCCACAAAACCCTCGGATCACCCCTATTCGGGAATCTGCCAATTCCTTTCAGGGTTATTTTGAAGGGTTCGAATTCAACCTGCGATAGAGCGATCTGGATATCTTTCAGCTTTGCTTCTGGAACTTCTCCCAAAAACATCAAAGTAGTGTGCAGATTTTCTCTCTCAACAGTCTTCAAACCCTTGAGCCTAGAAAGCTGGACGAGCACAGGTGAAAGATTTTCTCTGATTTTTTCGTCCATATCTACTGCAACGAAGAGCCTCATTTGTTCTCTCTACGCTTCGAAAGTTTAAAAAATTTTAGCCAAAGTGAGCTGCTCCACGACTGAAGTCGGGAGCTTCCGGCGTTAAGAGAGGGCTTTACGCCCTTCCCCTCATCTGCCGGTTCAAAAGCCAAGCTCCCTCATCCCATGCCTCTCGTTAAGGCATGGGCTATATTCATATCGCATATCTGGGCTTTCCTCTGCAAGGGAACGCCCCCAAGACTTTGCCCATTCATCCCAGAGCTAAAGCTCTGGGTTTTCTGGGCACCAATTTTTATTTATAAAGCGACATAAGATAGAGCGTGGATATCAGAACTGCCGCCCCCAAAACCTTTCTAATTCTCCCAAAGCTAATTTTCAGGTTCTTACCAAAGAGCAAGATAACAATTACAGCAGTCGCAAGGCCCAAAACATAGCATATGGACACCAAAAGTGGTCTTTCGCTCAGAATTGCCTCGGAAACTGCAATTCCCAAAAAAGGCACAATGCAGGGAAGCCAAAGAAAGCCCAGAAAGAAACCGACAAGAAAGGATGGTAACCTCAGCCTAGCTAATCTGCCAAGTTTTGAGATTCTTCTCGAGAATTCGAGTTCCAGACGATCGCTTATGAGATAAATGGAGAAAAAGATCAAAAGAGCAAATGCTAAAGGTCTGAAGCCCGCAATTAAAATAGGTGTCAGGCTTAACAAAGAGATAGACAGTATCAGACCGGAAAAAAGGGCTATCGAATCTTTTATTTTAAGTCCGGATCCTGCAAAAACGATCGGTAGCACTGGCAGAACACAGGGCGAGAGAACGGAAACAACACCTAAAAAAAAGGCAAGTAATTCTTCGAACATGAAAAAATTGAAGTCTACCTTCTGTAGACTTCCCCAACATCCAGCTCAAGGCGTTCGCTTATTAAGTCGAGGATTTCACCAATCGCTGAAAGAAGTCTGTTATAAGATTCAATGAACATTACAACACTTTCCCTTGCATTCAACTTGGATTGCAAATCTGTAAGCTCATTTAAGAGCTCATTATCAAAAACACCCGACATCTGCTTTGTTACAAAGTCCTGCTGCTTCTTCTGGAATTCCAAAATCATTGCCTGAGCTTCGCTATCTGCCTTCAGATTTTTCTCCATTTCCACAAAATCCTTATACTCCTGCAAATTCATCAAAGCCTCTGCCAAAGCTTCGGCCTTCTCTCTGACTTCCTCATCTATCATTAAACCACCTTTTCAAATTTCTGCTCATTTAACTCCACACTATATTAAGCTTTCTATCGCAACATTTCTAACACGGACGGTTGCAACAAGGTGTAGACCGATGCCGAGAGAAATAGAATCAGAACTATCGCCGAAATTATAGCTGAATTCCTCAAACTTAGCTCTCTAGCATTTTTAACCGCAAAGACCCAGTATATGGCCTGCCAGATATAGAGAACCATCCCAAAAAGAACCGAAGCGGTTAGAGCTTCGGGATTTCGCATCATGAACGACTCATAACCCAAGTAGAGAGTTATAGGAGAGACCAGTATCGCCGGAATGTAGCTGAATGCTACGAATTTCATCAAAGTTGTAAATTTTCCCTTTCCCTTGAAAATAAGGGATAGGAGATAAAGTAACAAGGTGATCACAACCCAGCCAACGAAAACCGCCACGAAAGCGCCTCCTACGGTCGAAGCGTATACAATCGGCTCAATCATCTCTATTTGGGATTGCGATAAACCTTGCTCCTTCATAGCCTTCACAGCTAGTTCCGTAACTGTATCAGAAGACAAATGGGCCGTCAATGTCGCAATTATGGCCGAAAACAACACGATCAGTACAGGTAACTTAAAACCACTGTTTTTCCGTTCCGAGAAAAACTTATCTGGATTCAACAACCAGTCCATGTACTGCGTGTCCAAACTCCTATGTGAGCTGCTCCACGACTAAAGTCGGGAGCTTCCGGCGTTAAGAGATGCTTCACGCCTTTCCCCTCGTCTGCCGGTTCGGGGGGCTCACAGCTCCCCCATCCCATGCCTCTCGTTAAGGCATGGGCTATATTCATATCGCATATCTGGGCTTTCCTCTGCAAAGGAAGATCCCCAAGGCTTCTTCAACACAGAACTATTTAAGCTTTGCCATTCATCCCAGAGCCAAAGCTCTGGGTTTTCTGGGCACCAATTTTTATAAAGTTGTTTAAGAGATTTATTCCCGCAATCTTTTAGCAACTTCTTCTGCAAATTCTTTCGTTTTCAATTTTCCTCCAAGATCTGGCGTGGTTTTTCCAGACGATATCGTATCTTCCAAGGCCTTTCTGATTTTTTCCGCTTCCTTGGTGAAGCCCAGGTGTTGCAGCATCATGCAAGCGGTGAGGATCATGGCAGTGGGATTAGCAATCCCCTTTCCGGCGATATCAAACGCTGCACCGTGCACAGGTTCAAATATTGCATGCTTCTCTCCTATATTCGCTGAAGGAGCGATTCCGAGACCGCCAACTAGTCCAGCAGCGAGATCACTAACTATATCCCCGAACATGTTCGTTGTTACAATGACGTCAAAACGATAAGGATTCATTACCAGATACATGCATGCGGCATCGATGTAGTACTCATTGAACTCTATCTCCTTAAATTCCTTTGCGACGTTTCTGCAAACTTCTCTAAAAATTCCACAGGTCTTCTTCATTACATTGGCCTTATGCAGTGCTGTTACCTTCTTTCTTCCCTCCCTTCTGGCAAGCTCAAACGCGAATCTTGCGATCCTCTCAGAAGCCCTTTTAGTTATTATCCTCAGCGCTATTGCAGAATTGTCCAACTCGAACTCGAAGCCCTTATAAAGGCATTCAGTATTTTCCCTAACAATAACAATGTCCAAGCCCGGATAGAGGCACTTAACGCCATTCAAAGCTCTTGCCGGCCTTACATTTGCGTATGTATCAAGTTCTTGCCTCAACCTCACGATTACGTCTGCCGCAGTTTCTCCAGCGGCGCCAAACAAAACTGCAGAACTTCTCCTGCAAGCCTCAAGTGTCTCATCCGGCAAGGCCTTCCCGTATTTTTTCAAAGCTTCATCTCCTGCCTCGTAAAACTCGTATTCCAAGTTCAGGTCCAGCTCCTCCAGCACAAGCATAGCTGCATCCATCACTTCCTTCCCTATACCGTCTCCAGGAATCACTGCGATCCTCATCTCATCACCGTCCTGCAGTACTCTATCAATCCACCACACTCAACGATCTGAAGCAAAAAGTCAGGCAATTCCTCTATTCTGTATCTCTCCCCTTTCGTCAAATTTACTATGCACCCTCTTGAAAGATCCAAGTCGATTTCGTCACCCTCTTCGATTCTGTCCACTTCAGGGCATTCAATAACAAGCAGACCAGTATTGATCGCATTTCTGAAGAATATCCTCGCAAAGGATTTCGCTATTACGGCCCTTATTCCTAGGCCCTTCAAAGCGAGAACTGCATGCTCCCTGCTGCTACCGCATCCGAAGTTTTTGCCTGCAACGATGAAATCCCCTTTTCTAACATTGCCCAAAAGATCCCTCCTGACGTTCTCGAAGGCGTGCTTCGCGAGCTCTTCTGGCTCATTGAATACAAGATACTTTCCCGGAATAATCGCATCGGTATCTATGTCATCCCCAAACTTCCAAGCTCTGCCCATGAAATCCGTCTTCGGAGGGTTTAAAAATCATATCAAGTGCCCAGGGTTCAGGATAAGAACCAGAAATAGCACCAAAAGCCCAAGAATTAGCATCCTTATACCGTTCAGAAATGCCCTCTCCTTGGCCATTTTCCCCATCGCAAATCCTAGAGCAAAAAGACTTGCTGCACAGATTACCAAAGAACATTCCAGCGCCTCAAAGGGTGGCAAGAAAAGATAGGGCAAAATTAGAATTAAGGCTCCAAGAATTGGCGAAACTCCGTGGACAAGGGAATTGAAGGTAGTTGCAAAGCTGTGTGCTTCATCGAAAATTGTCTCGTCCAATCTTGTGAGTAAAGACTTTTCCCTTTTCAATCTCAAAGCCTTCTGCTCAACTCTTTCTGCCTCAAATGCTCCCCATGAGCTTGAAATTCCCAACGCCAGTGCTGTCGCAAAGCCCACGGGAATTACCAACTCAGGGGTATTGTGCCCAGCTAGATAGGTTCCTATAAGCATCCCAGCAATCGTTATTATTCCGTCGAAAAAACCGATTATGAAATATCTCCTTGAAACGGCAGAGATTTCCGCAAGATCGAAGTAAACTCTTATATTCTTTTTCAGCTTCATTTCAGCAAAGATACTATCTCTTCAAACGGTAAATTCATATCCGATAGCTTTTTCTTCGCCCTTGCCAAGTCCTGGGGCTTGTAAATTTTGCTTTGCGCTTTACTGAGAAGGGCCTCCAGTTCAAGTTCGGTTAGGAAATTCTTGAGATAATCCAAAATTTCGCCCCTCCCTACGAGCCTGACTTCCTCCCTCTTCAAGAACTTTGTTGAATTAAAGAGATACGCGTGATTCTTCCAGCACTTTTCGCATTCTGAAAACAGAATCCTCATTCCCTCCAAATTTAGCCAGAATTTCTGTAGCATTCTGCCTCCGCAGTCACAAAAGCCTCCAAAAAGTTTTTCATTGACTTCCTGGACACCATAAGCTACATTCTCAATAACAGCTACTTTGAGCGGTTCAATCAAATCGATCATACGGGGACTACTTTTTTGATATCAGGAATCTTGCTCCTCAAAGTCCTCTCAACGAAGGCTGTAAGCGTGATCAGGGACATTGGACAAGTACCACAAGCTCCCAGAAGGCGAACTTGGACTATGCCATCCTTTTCGTTAACATCGACTACTTCTATGCTTCCACCCTCCATTAAAAGCATCGGCTTTATCTCTCTCTCAACGACCTCAAGCACTTGTTGTTTTGAAATCATAACCCAGCCTTAGGACTGGGAAATAATAATCTTTTGCTTGCTCAAAAACCACTCCCAAACTTTTTTCAGAGCGTTGAGCAGGATCCTGTACCTCTCCTCTCCACCTATCTCCTTCCATGAGCGGAGCTGTAGGCACTTGGCAACCAGAATTTCCTCCTCTCTTTCATCCAATTCCGCTTTTTCCGCATTCGAGTAGTAAAACCTGACGAGAGGTCTTGCGATATCGGAGATGTATTCGTAAAAACCCAAACCCTCAAAGTACTTTGTAATTCTTTCCGCCTCAAGTTCCCCGAAAATTGGCGGATTGCAGTTCACATTTCCCCTCAGTGACCTTAATATCCTAATTGCAGTTTCTGTTTCCAAATCGCTGAGCTCATCGCCCAAATATTCGATGAATCTGCGAACAAACTCGACGTTCATTCTCTCAACGCTGTCTTTGACTTTTATTGGTCTAATAACTATGACCGTGTACTCCCCGCTGACCTCGTTTCTCTGCGGTGTAATGTGTATTGGCAGAAAGCCATTTCTAAGCCAGAACCTGATAAGCTCGCTTGAAACCCCAAATCCCGAACCTACCCAGTCCAAATCGTTTTTTTCAGCCCAATCAATTACCTTCATCAGTGCAAAGCTCCCTACTCCCATATCCATGGCATTAGGATGCACGGCGATTCTAACAATCCTGATTCCTTTCCTCCTAGAGAAATCGTAATTCCAGTAGTGTTTCAGAACCAAATCCGGGATTATCTGCCCCCTCGGTTTATAGCCAGTCCTTATCTTCGCAATCAACTCTTCATCCATTCCTCCCTCAATGGCAAGATGCAAGGAGCACACAACCTTTCCGTTGACTTTCACCACAGCCGGAATGTGGTTGGGTGTATCAAGCAGAACTGAAAGATCTGAAGGGCGGTTTCTGTAGTGAGCAAGCACATAAATTCCAAAGAATTCCCTCAACAATTTCTCGTTGTTCATCAATTCCTCCTTATCTAGAATCTCAAACCCAAGCTCCAGTGCCCTGATCTTGTCCAAATCTTCCTTTCCTATCTCTGCAGGCTGGGCATTTAGCAGTAAAGCGTCGTAAAGCCAGTTTTCAATCGGATCTCCAGCGCCGTACCTGATCGGCTCTGACATGTGTATCTTCTCAACCTCGATAGTGGGATCCTCTTCGAGCTTTTTGAGAAACCTAACGTTGAAGCTTCTTCCAGTTCCCTCATAGCCATGGATCGTCGTTGAGAATATTACGTGCCTAGCGTCTTCGGTGATCCTGAGAAGCACAGGAACTTCTATGCCTGCAGCTTCGTCTACGATGAGGATATCGGCGAATTCCTTCTCATCCAATGCTCTCCTAGGGATAGCATACTCCACCCGAGCGTACTTGCTGTTCAGAACGGTTATGAGTTCATCTGTTTTCTTAACAAAGAAGTCCTTCATTCCCTGTCTCTTCATAGCCTTTATGAGGAACTTGAAGTAGTTCTGAACGGCCTGTGGAGTTGGTGCAACGACGAGAACCCGGATTGGTCTCTTCAGCAATCTTTCAAGCCTCGAAACCAGCGGAGGCGTAACGATGCCAAGAACGGCTGTTTTACCTCTGCCCCGGTCAGCGGTTATCACCACCGCTTTTCTTTCCTTCTCTCTCTCGAAAAACCTTTCAAAAAGCTGGAGAACCCTAACTTGGTCCTGAGTTGCGCAGAGCTTGTAAAGTTTCTTCTTTATTCTCGTGCTCTCCGGTATCACTATTTCCTCCCTTGAGCTGCCCCTCTGCACAAATTCATACCTTTTGATTAATTTTTCCCTATCAGCATCAAAAATGATTACACCCTCCGCCTTCAACGTTCTCTCGATGAATCTACGATAAAAACGGCCAACAACGTCTTTGAGACTGAAAGGCTCGCTTATCAGCTCCTCATGCCACTTGCTGATGAGATTCCTCCACCTCTCAATCGGCGGAGAAATAGCTATTATTATGCCGCCCTCCTCAACTGTCTCAACGACGACACCCAAGTCGTTCGGATGAAATCCCTCGCTCAGATCCATGATCAGCGATGAAAAAGTCGAGCCAAGAACATTCAGAGAATTCTTCCAGTGAACCAACTCACCCTCGAAACAATCCTTTGCAATCTCGAGGAACTCTTCCCTACCCACTACGAGAAGCCCATTTTTCTCGACCCTGCTTCTGTAATCCGAGTAAACTTTTCTCGCACATTCTACTGCCTTTTTCAGATTAGATGAGCACACAAACACCATGAATCTGTGCCTATTATCAGCGGCAGTTTTACAGGCCTTGGCCACTTCCCGAAAAAGATCCTCCATCAGGAGAATTTCGGCTGAGGTAATAAAACCGTTTCGCCGCTAAGTTCTAAAACTTCTGTGCAGTCTTTCTAAAGCCCTTCTTTTTTCAAAGCTTTCGAGATCCGTTTGCTTTAGAAGCTCATGCATAAACTCGATAACCTGGTCGTAAACGTCCCGGCGAACCGGGAAGGGCACACCATCCTTGCCACCCACTGCAAAACAGTACTTGGCCGGATCCTGCTTGTCGTAATCTACATTGTAGATCAAGTCAGAAATTAGGGCGAGGGCTCTGATCGTCTCTCTTCCAATCCCCTTAACCAAAAGTAAATCTTCAAACCTTTCTGGCTGAAGCTGATAAGCCTTCTCAACTGCTTTCCAGTCAATCTTTCTCGGCACATATATCATTCTGTCCTTCCTAACGATTGAAAGCAGCCTTCCGTAGTCCCTTCTGAAGCTGCCATCCCTGATAATGTCAAGCCCAATTTCAACGGCCTGTTCGCTTTTGCTTGAAATCATGTTCACCACCTCACTCTCGATCCTATCGCTGATTATGCCGCTGTGAACGTCTTTGAGCTCAGGTATGTTTTCATAGACGCTCCAGTGATATCTTCGGGCCAGTTTCTCTTCGGGATTCATTCCCTGCTGCACCACCGTGAAATACTTTGGTGTGAAAAATATGGCATGATGGTATAGGGTGTATCCGTCTATGAGGGCAGAGTTGTCCGCCTTTGCTGAAAGTCTGCTGAATCTTATGAGTTTCTCAGCATCGATACTCATTTCTAAAGCGAACTTTCTGATTTCTTCCGGAGTTCTAATAGCATTTGCCCCTTTTCCTCCAGCAACCCTTATCTCAAAATCTGGCTTGTTTAGCACAGCCTTCAAGACACCCGTGAGCACAGTGGTACTCCCGCTCGAGTTCCAGTCAAAACCCAAAACGTTCGAGAAAGACTGGAAAAAGATTGGATCGGAAATGCGTCTCAAAAATTCGAGCTCGCCGTATTCGAGGATTATGACCCTAACGATCTTGTCGGCGAGCTTCTTCATTCTGCTGAGAAGCCACTGAGGGGCTTCACCGCTGTGCAGGGGCAGATAGATTTCGCTCATATATCCACGACCACAAATGCAGCAAGTCTATCTCCTTCCCTCCTTATTCCGAACTTATGCATCGTTATTGCCTTGGGCGCAACCTTAACCGCGTCCCTATCAAATCTACCGCCCTCAATTTCAGCAAAAGTCCTGTTACCCTCAATCCTAACCATGATCTTTTTTCCGGCAAAAAATTGGGTCTCAAACAGGAATAGAAGTTCATTGAGGAATCGATATAGCATCAAATCTTCGTCTTCTGCCTCAACCTCAAAAACCTTTTTTTCGCCATCCTTAAGCTTCGAGGTGTCAACGAATGCCTCATAAAATGCATAGGCGCAATTTTCGAAGAGCTCTTCCAGATTCTTGCCATAGGCTTCAAAGGCTATATCGGCAGTGTGGTCGATGAACCTGTATTGCATGAATAATGCTTCTCTTTTGCGATTTCTTTTTTTCGGTGATCTAGATTTCGAAATTTCAAACCTCGAGAAGATATTTAAAACTCATCCAGATTACATAAAACTCGACGAGAAAGCCTACGGTTTTAACCGGAGGGTGTGAATGAAGAGGATTAACACATTCATACTTGAGGGTTGCCCTGCCCTACATGAACTTGCAGATAATTGTGCTAGGCTGTACAATGAGCTGAACTTTGAAAGGAGGCAGGCATACATGCGCTACAAGCGTTTCGAGTGGTACCCCAAACACCTCTGCGAAAAATACGCTCCGCTTATAGGCTCTGCCACGGCCCAGCAGATAATAAACAAGAACAACGAAGCCTGGAAAAGCTTTCTGGCCTTAAAGAAGCTTGAAGCCGAAGGAAAGCTTCCAGAGCACATGAAGAAGGTTTCAATGCCCAGATACTGGAAGAGAAACGGAAGGAGGGAGCTTAGGATAATCGTAAGAAAAGACTGCTATAAGATTTATGATGAATACCTGCACCTCCCAAAAGGGCTAAAGCTAAAGTATAAGGGCAAGCTTAAATGGAAAGGCAAGCAAGGAAGGCTGGAAATTGTCTACGACGAGTTGGATGAAGTTTGGAGGGGCTTTATGGCAGTTGAAGTCGAGGAGCCCGCTAGAGGGGGCAACAAGCCCCTCTACATTGACCTCGGCGTGATAAACCTCGCTACGATATGGTTTGAAGGTCTGAGACAGCCAGTAGCGTATTCTGGCAGGGCAGTCCTGTCAGACTGGTGGTACTGGACAGGAAAGATAGTAAGAGAGCAGAGCAGATTGGCAAGGGTTAACAGAGCGGGGACTTCGAAAAAGCTCAGAAAGCTCTACAGAATCCGCCAGAGGAGGTTCAGGCATGCCGTGAACGCGATGGTAAAGGCCATAGTAGAAGATGCATATAAGCTTGGCGTTTCAAAGATAATCCTTGGAAGATTGAAGGGTATAAGAAGCAAAAAACACAATAACAGCAAAGCAAACACCATGATCAACAACTTCTGGAGCTTCAGCTACATAGTCAGAAGGTTCAGGGAGAAAGCTGAAGAATACGGCATAGAAGTTGATGAGAAGAGCGAATACAAGACTTCGAGCAAATGCCCGCGCTGCCACTCTGAGGAAATAGTGACGAGAGGAAGACTATTAAAATGCCTCTCCTGCGGATTGGAGGCGAATAGGGACGCTGCAGGAGTCCTGAACATAGGCTACCTCCACGGAGGTAGCGTTAACGGGGTGGTGGCACACCCCTTGCTTCTGAGGTGGAACGGGATGAAGTGGGAGCCTAAAAGGGCCGTGAACAGCAGACCGATGAGGGCCCCAGAAGCAAGAATCTCCCGGCTTTAGCCGTGGAGAGTGTCAAAGTAGTCGATGGAAAAAGTGGAGGATCTTGCGGTCGAAATGCTCGAGATGGTGAGTTTGGGATTCATGATACTTGACGACAATTTTACAGTTATATGGGCAAATAAATATGTTAAAGAAACATTCGGTGACGTGATCGGGAAAAAATGCTATACTATTATGCACAAAACTCCGAATCCGCCTGATTTCTGCCCGGTAAGTAGCTGTCTGATGGGGGGCGGTGAAAAAGCAGAGGCAGAATGTTACGATCAGAATCTGAATAGATGGTTTTTCGTCAAGGCAGAAAGGCATAATTCATACATTTTACACTTCATAGTGGATATAACTGAAAAAATGAGGCTTAGAGAGGAGCTCAAGGAGAGAGAAGAATTTTACAGAAAGCTTACCGAGATTTCGGCACCCCTGTTCATCGCTCAGGGAGATATTCTTGTGTTCGTAAATTCCGCCCTTGCAGAATTCATGGGTTATAAAAGGGAGGAGCTGATAGATAGGCCCTTTGCAGGGCTGGTTCACCCCGAGGATCTGCCAAAATTGATGAAAAGATATCAGGATAGGCTCACGGGTCTGAGGAGCGAGGAGGAAACTTACCCTATAAGGCTAAGGACGAAATTTGGGGATAAATGGGTCATACTGAGCGCTAAAAGGATAAAGTACAAGGGAGGGAATGCGATTCTCGGTCTGGTTCAGGATATAGATGAGATTTTCAAAGAGAGGGTTGCTTTTGAGGAACTGCAACGCATTTTGAGGCATGACATAAAGAACGCCCTAAATTTAGCTTTTGTTAATCTCGAGCTGATAAAAGATGGAGAAACGGGCAGAATTTCTAGCCTAGAAGAATCTCTGATCAAAATCAAGGAATTGGTTAGCCATTCAGTAGACGTCAAAGCAAAACCGGTGGACGTTGCAGAGTTCATAGAGAGGGCATCAAAGGGCTATGAAATCGAACTGAATATCGCCGGAAATTGCAGCGTTCTGGGAGACGATTCGCTGTACTCTGTCTTCCACAACATCATAGACAATGCTGTGAAGCACGGAAAGGCGAAGCGTGTCTGGGTTGAAATAAAGCCAAAGAAAGAATTCTGCGAGATACGAATTGCCAACGATGGGGCTGGAATCCCCAAAGAGCTCAGAAGTAGGATTTTTGAAGGAATCAGCTTTGGGAATGGAAGTGGAATGGGTCTGCGATTTGTGAAGGAAACCGTAGAAAGGCTGGGCGGGAATGTTTGGATAGAAGAGGCTGAAGATGGGAAGGTCGTGTTTGTTTTAAGGCTGAAAACAATTCACTGAGGAGGCTCACCTTTCAGAACGGGAAGAAGGTCATTTCGCCCAGAATGGATTCTCCTTCCTTTTTATCTCCAAGTATTCGAGAAACACTTTTTTTGTTTCCTCATCAAAAGAGTTGAGGAGCTCTTTCTCAATGATTTTTGCATGCTTTTCAGGAATTTCTACGTAAAGCACCTCGTCTCCCTCAAGCTGCCTTCCTATAGTTACGTCCTCGATGGCAATTGCAAGTTCCTCACCCGATTTCGCGATGGCGACGTTTTTGCCCTCTTTCTGCATACTCCTAACTTCTCCTACTTTACTCCCATCGGGTTTTATCAGCTCGGAACCTCTTCTTAGTTCACCCGCAAGTATCTTTACACCTATTATGGCCGGTTTGCTCCGCCTAAAAATGAATTCCTTAAGCAATTTCACCTTTCCCGGCTTTATTAGTGCTTCTATTTTTTGTCTTTCCCTCTCCGTCTTTGCTTCATCCCGCCACTTCAGAAAATTCTCGATAATGGTATAGATTATGTCTCCCTCGAAGATTTTCACCCCATAATTTCTTGCCTCTTCTTCGGCTTCGGGCAAAATCTTCACGTTAAAGGCTAGAATTGCCTTATTTGTTTCCTCTTTGCTCGTCGAAACTTCAACTACGTCTCTCTTATCCACCTCCCCCACTTCAGCCTTCTTTATCTGGACTCCATGAGCCTTGAGCTCGTTTATCATTGCCTCCAAAGAGCCTATCGTATCAGTTTTCAGAACGATGCCTTCTCCCTCCGTCCTTATTGCTACAGCCTCGTACTCTCTCCTTACTCTTTCCTTAAACTTTCTAATGTCTTCTTCACTTTCAACCGCTTCGAATTCTGTTCCAGCAACGGCCTTTTCAAGATTTGGTGCAACTATTTTTATTCCCGCCGCTGCAGTAACCTTATCCACCCGCATGAATTTGCTTTCGACTCTCATCTCCCTAGCAGGCGGTGGTCTGAGGATTGCCTTAACGTTAGTCACTATAACGTCATCTTTTCCCCAAATTGCAATTTTATCTCCAACCCTGAGCGTACCGTCGTAAATTATCGCATCGCAGGTTACACCAACCCCTCGCTCCTCCTTAATCTCAAGGATCGTGCCCTTAGCTCTGCCCTCCACCTGGAGTTTGAGGTTGTTGGCAAGATATCTCTGAGCAAGACCTAGCAGAATGATCAAAAGCTCGGGAATCCCCTCACCCGTCATTCCAGAAACAGGAATGATCGCAACTGTTTTTGTGAAGTCTTTTATTCTATCAAAGCGTTCGCAGTTAAATCCAAATTTATAAAGGCTTGCTACAAGCTCATAGATCTTTGTGTCCAAATTCAACTTGGCAAAATCCTCCTGCATCGCGTAGCTTTTTATGAATGGTTCATTTTCTTTGCTCTGCCATCCGGGAATTTTGTCGATCTTATTCGCAGCAACCACAAAGGGAGTTTTAAAGGTCTTGAGTATGTTTATTGCTTCCTCTGTCTGGGGCATCACCCCTTCATTTATATCGATCACCAAAATCGCCAGATCCGCTAAGGCGCCGCCCCTTTTCCTTAGATTTGTAAAGGCTTTATGACCCGGTGTATCAATAAAAAGAAGACCCGGAAGCTCTATATTTGTCCTCCAGAGATCTTTGCAGATGTTTTGAATTATGCCTACAGGGATTTCCGTAGCACCTATGTGTTGGGTTATACCACCGGCTTCCTTCGCAGCAACTCTGCTTTTTCTGATTCTGTCAAGTAGCGTCGTCTTTCCGTGATCGACATGTCCAAGAACTGCAACAATTGGGGTTCTTACATTCTTCATCTCTCGTATATCCAGACATCGCTTTCTCTTTCGTAGTCCAGAATTTCTTCCTCTCTGAAGAAAAGCCTAATTTCTCTATCTGCTGACATCACAGAGTCGGAGGCGTGAACCACATTCCTTCCAAGATCCAAACCAAAATCACCACGAATTGTTCCCGGCTCAGCTTCCGAGGGATTAGTCGCCCCAACAAGCTTCCTAACAACTTTAACCGCATTCTTACCTTCAACTACCATTGCAACGACTGGAGCGCTAGTGATGTAGCCCACAAGGGAAGAAAAGAAAGGTTTAGCCCTGTGCTCAGCATAGTGCTCCTGAGCTAGCTCCTTTGAAATTCTCAGCATTTTCATTGCAACAATTTTGAGACCTTTTCTTTCAAGCCTAGAGATGATTTCCCCAACTAACCCCCTCTGAACGCCGTCGGGCTTCACCATTACAAAAGTTCTCTCCACGGGATCACCTTCCCTTCTCATAGAACTTTGTCCACTTTAGTCTCCTTGGATTTCTGCCTAACTTGTAATTTTTTTCGCACTTTCCACTGCAGAAATACATTATTCTACCATCTTTCCGTACAAGGCTTTTTCCTGTACCAGGCTCAATTTCATAACCGCAGAAGGAGCAAATCCTAGTCTCCATATCACTTCACCGTCAGCTTTCTTGCCTCTCTTGCCGTTTCCTTTATCATCAATATGTCCCCGACCTTAACCGGACCAAAAACGTTCCTTGTAATGACTCTGCCCGCATTCTCACCAGCCAGCACTTTCACTTTTACCTGCGTGACCTCGCCGTGCATCCCCGTCCGACCTATGAGTTCAATAACCTCGGCCGGCTGAACGTCTTCCTCCATATATCATCACTTCTTCAATCCCCTGAGCTTCTCCACGAGCGCCGCAAGTTCTTTCTTTGCATTTCCTTCATCAACTATCGCAGCAGAGGCACAACTAACATCGATCTTAACAGCCTTCCCGATGTCTGCCTTGCTCTTCACATAAATATAGGGTATGTTCTTCTCCTCGCACAGCAACGGCAAATGTGCAACCACCTCTGGAGGATCAACATCCATTGCAATGTAAACGAGCTTCGCTATCCCCCTCTCCACAGCCTTGGTCGTCTCGTTTGTTCCTTTCCTAATCTTACCCGTCTCTCTAGATTTCTCAAGCAAAGCTAACGCCTCACTCTGCATTTCCTGCGGAACTTCAAACCTTATATACATGGATTCACCTCCTTTCCTGCGTCATCATTCATCGGTTCAAAAATCACAAACCTCCGCAATTTTAAGCTTTTTGGTTTCAATTTTAGCAAAAAATTTTTACTCAGAGAATATCCAGAACCCTCCGTGATTAGTCTCAGCAAGCTGTTAAGCGGAACCGCAACTGTTTCCAAAAAGTTGACTTATGAGGACGACGACAGCTTCATTCCTGAAAAACTCAGGGAATTCTCATCAAAGCTCACTCCAATCGTCGTTTGGAATATCACAAATAGATGTAATCTCAAATGTGTCCACTGTTACGCAAAGGCTAATTCCATTCAAAGAGAGCTCTCAACAGAAGACTGCAAAAGAATAATTGACAATCTTGCCAGATCCGCAATTCCGCTGATCATCTTCAGCGGCGGAGAGCCATTGATGAGAGAAGATATTTTTGACCTCGTGGAATATGCAAAAAAGAGAAAGATAAAATCCGTTCTATCCACAAATGGAACCTTGATAAGTAAGGATATCGCGGATGATCTAAAACTCTTCGAGTATGTCGGGATTAGTCTGGACGGGGTTAGAATCCACGATAAATTCCGAGGAGTCGAAGGAACGTTTAAATCTGCAGTGAAGGGACTTAAAATTGCAAATGAAGTTGTATTAACCGGTATAAGATTCACTCTGACAAGATACAACTTCTTAGAGCTTCCGGATCTGATAAAAATTGCGAGGGAGATGGAGATACCGAGATTCTGTGTTTATCACCTTGTTCCCTCCGGAAATGCGACGTTTAAGGATGACGTGGACAATAAAACGAGGAGAAGGGCAATCGACTATCTGATAAGGGAGGCCGAAAGAGAAGAGGAAATGGAGATCCTCACTGTTGATAACCCCTCGGATGGGATCTATCTATATCTGCAGAAAAAAGACGACGACATACTAGAGTTCCTCAAATACAGAGGGGGCGACAGCAGCGGAATAAGGCTTGCATGCGTGGATTGCGATGGAGACCTGCATCCAAATCAGTTCTGGATGGATTACAAAGCGGGCAATCTTTTAGAGCAAGAGTTTGGGGATATATGGTCAAATGACCCACTATTTAAAATGCTCAGAGAAAAGGAAAAGTACCTGCGAGACAGATGTGGGGATTGCAAGTTCAAAAGATGGTGTGGTGGCTTCAGGGTGAGGGCCTTAAGAAATGGCGACCTTTGGGGCTGGGATCCTAGTTGCTATATCCATCCCTCATCACTACAATAACAATGACAAATAATATTTTTCATGTAAGAAAAATTTATATTCTTGAAGGTAGAGTTTGCAACATGGCTGCAATATTGGAGCTCGAAGACATGGTATCGCTGGCTTGTCTGGCTATAGCCATCATTGCAGCCCAATTTGTTTTCTTAGCCTAGCTTTAAAGGACAAATTCTAGAAAATCCCTTGCTATTTCCACGTTTTCAAAAACCTCCTTCGCCTCATTGAGTAGCACCTCTGGCTCCTTCGAATACCTCGCACTTAAATGTGTCAACACAAGCTTTCTGACGCTCGCTCTCTTTGCAATCTCAGCAGCTTCCTTCGCCGTTGAATGCCCTGTTTCTACTGCCCAGTCCTTTTTCTCTTCAGAGAAGGAGGCATCGTGTATCAGAAGATCCGCATTCATCGCAATTTCGACTGTTTTCTCGCAGGGTCTCGTGTCTCCGGTATAGACTACTTTTCTTCCCCTTTTAATATCCCCAAGTACCAGTTCTGGAGTGATGAGCTTTCCCTGCCAATAAACACTCTCCCCACTTTTAAGCTTCGCATAAATTGGACCCGGAGGGATCCCAAGGGCTAAAGCTTTCTCTTTTTGGAATTTTCTTGTGTCCTCCTCGATCAAAGCATAACCAACGCTCGGGACTATATGTTCTGTTTTGAAAATACGGACTTTAAATCCCCTGAAAGCTATCTCATCTCCATCTCTGGCCCTCTTAACCACTACCGGATAATCAAGCTTGTCATAACCAAAGATTTCGAACAGAAGTTTCAACATTTCCGGATTGGGCGTGTAAAAATTAAGCTCTTTCTTTCTACCATTCAGCGAGAGGGTTTCGATCAAACCAAAAGCCCCGATGAAGTGATCTGTGTGCATGTGCGTGATGAAGATGTGATCAAGATTCCTAAAACCCAACTTCGCCGACATTAACTGTCTCTGCGTTCCTTCACCGCAGTCGAAAAGAAGTCGATAATTCGAATGTTGAACAAAAATTGCAGAAGTGTTTCGATCCGCAGAAGGAATTGTACCGGCAGTGCCGAGAAAGACGACTTTCAATAACATTAAGATTCCAGTACTATTTCGATATTTACATCTCTCGGCACCTGAATCCTCATGATTTGTCTTAAGGTTCTCTCATCCGCTGCGATGTCTATGAGTCTCTTGTGAACCCTCATTTCCCAGTGATCCCAAGTGTTGCTCCCCTCTCCGTCAGGGGCCTTTCTTGATGGTACAACTAGCCTCTTAGTTGGCAGCGGAATTGGCCCGCTTATCTCAACCCCTGTTTTTACTGCGATATCCTTTATCTGTGCACATATCCTGTCGAGATCTGCTGGATTTAGACTTGAGAGCTTTATTCTCGCCTTCGGACCTTTTATAGCCATGAGACCACCAAAAAATAGATTTATTTTCTTGGAGTCACATCGAGAACCATTCCAGCTCCAACAGTTATACCCATGTCTCTTATCGCGAATCTTCCGAGCGGTGGAATGTCCTTGACTCTCTCGATCACCATGGGTCTTGTCGGTTCGAGCTTAACAACTGCCGCATCACCTGTCTTCAGGAACTGCGGATTCTCCTCTTTTGCCTGTCCAGTCCTAGGATCGATCTTCTTGATGAGCTGGATAAATTTGCACGCAACCTGCGCCGTGTGTGCGTGTACTACTGGGGTGTAGCCTACCATTATTGCAGTTGGATGCTGCAATACCACTATCTGAGCAGTGAAATCCTTAACTACCGTCGGCGGATTCGTCGGATGACCAGCTACGTCTCCTCTCTTGAGATCTTTCTTTGCAACACCTCTCACGTTAAATCCGATGTTGTCTCCCGGATACGCTTCGGGGATCGGTTCATGATGCATTTCGATGCTCTTGACTTCTCCGCTAACACCTGCTGGCTCAAATACGACTTTATCGCCGGTCTTCAGAACTCCGCTCTCCACTCTGCCCACTGGAACGGTTCCAACGCCGCTGATAGAGTAAACGTCCTGAATCGGAATTCTCAGCGGCTTGTCTATTAGCTTCTCAGGAGGCTTCAGCAAGTTAAAGGCCTCCAGCAACGTTGGTCCATTGTACCAAGGCATCTTTGAGCTTTTCTTGGTTATGTTCTCCCCATAGTAGGACGAGGCTGGAATGAACGGAATCTCTTCTACCTTGTAACCCACCATCCTAAGGAGCTTCGAAAGGGCTTCCTTAGCTGCCTCGTATTCCTTCTTCTCGTAATTTACTCTGTCCATCTTGTTTATCAGACAGATCAACTGGTTAATACCGAGGGTCTTAGCTAAGAAGACGTGTTCTCTTGTCTGTGGCTGGACTTTATCCACGACGTCCATCACCAATACAGCTGCATCGGCCTGCGATGCTCCAGTAATCATGTTCTTTATGAAATCCCTATGTCCGGGACAGTCTACAATCGTAATGTAGTATTTGTCAGTCTGGAATTTTCTGTGCGCAACGTCGATAGTTAGCCCTCTTTCTCTCTCCTCCTTGAGACCATCCATTACCCATGCAAATTCAAAGGTGGCCTTACCCTTTTCCTGTGCCCCTTTTCTGTATTTCTCTATTATATGTTCAGGAATTTCCCCCACTTCGTACAGCAGCCTACCTATTGTAGTGCTCTTCCCATGATCCACGTGCCCTATGAAGGCAACATTGATGTGCTCCTTCTCCTTCGGCATACCCATCACCCTACAGTTTTTTGATATAACCAAATTTCAAAAGTGCATATAAAGCTTTCACATATTAGATGAACATCCTCGCAATTCTCAGGGATTCTAGGATACTCTCTCTGGCGTTTCCTTCGACGACATCTTCGTGCCCGGGATAAAGGTTTACAACATCAAGCTTTGACAGCTTCTCGATTGAGTCCAAAAGCAATATACCATCCCCACCGGGAAGATCATATCTTCCAAAGCTTCCGTAGGCAAACACCGTATCCCCGCTGAATAGCCACTTCTTTCTCGGCTCGTAAAAGCATACACTCCCGGGGGAGTGACCGGGGGTGTGGATCACTTCAAGCCTCGTTTCCCCTAGCTCAAAAACTTCACCACCCCTAAGCAGTATATCTGGCTCAAAGGGCTTAAATCGCATTCCGAATACCGAGGCAAATCTCTGCAGTCTCAGGAGTTTTATCTCCTCCTCGTGAATGGCTATCTTTCCAAGGCCCTTAAAGTACCCGGCAGCTGCTGCATGATCGTAATGAGAGTGAGTTAGCAAAACATAATCAAGTTCTCTCGGATTAAGATATCTTTCCAAAGATCTAAAAATGAATTCGGCGTCGCCTCCAACATCTATCAGGGCCTTTTTTTCATCGAGCAGAAGATAACAGTTCGCAGCAAGCGGGGGGGTCACGATTCGGACTAATCTCATAGAAGTTCCATGTCCTCGACTTCAACGCTTTCAACACCCTTTATCTTCCCAATTTCCTCCATAAACCGATCGGAAACACCTTCGGTGTCGGGCATGATTGCAAGGACTAGAAGGGCCTTCAAACCGAATGCTATGGGTTTGACAGCAATATCTCTAATTTCAACATCCTTAAAATTAAGCCTAAGAATCTTATCCTTTACCGAATTCAGGTCGACATCCAAATCGGTCGGCATTACCTTCAGCTTTAGAAAAACCTTTCCCATGATAATCACCTCAAGGTCCTACGAATCCGCATGAGCACCTGTATTTATTTGAAAGTCTCCTGCATCTCTTGCAACGATTTATCCTTTCTCCGCAATTCGGGCACGGGAATGAAACGTACTCTGCCCCCACAAGCATAGACCCGCAGCTTATGCATCGTGTGATTTCCACTCAATCACCCCCTATGGACGTGCCCTTCGCTCTCCCTCTCAATATATAATTTTTTAGCTCTTCCGGAGAGCAAACGAATAGTTCAATATTATGATTTTTAAGCAAAAAAGGAGTATAACGATCCAACAAGTCCCCTGTCTCGAAAGCTTCCACTCTTTCGAGGATTTTCCCATCTCTGACTACACCGCCGGCTGCTGTTACTTTTATCACCTTCCTATCTCCAATCTTCGCCGCAATCCAGACCGCTATTGCATCCGAGGTAACTTCCCAAGAATGTGGGAGTTCGTCGAAGTTCCTCAAAAGCCTGTAGGGCAGCACGATGAATCTACCTTTCTTTTCAAAAAAACCAAAGTCCTCTGGCTCTGCTATTTCAAATCCCGCTGTCTTTCCAAATTCGTGCATGTAGTAGCCGTAAAGGCTCATCGCCAGAACTGCCATCCAGTGCGATACTTCTTCATCAAGTCTAAGTTCCCTCACAAGATCTGCAAAGATCCAGCCACCTGGAATTACTTTTACGTCCCCGACGTTCTCCAGCGCTTCAAAAACTGTTCTGAGCTTTTCAGCCACGCTTCCGCCGACCTTAACGATCATAATTTCCTCATCTCATAGAATTCCCACCACTTCCTAAGCTCATACTTGCCGAGGATCTCGTAGCCTTGTAGGCATCCATAATCTCTTTCCACGACAAAAACATAATCATATCCCTGTGGACAGGAGTTCGTGAACAGCAAATTGGCCCGATACTTATCCGCTTCGTGTCTCAACATCCAAGGCAGTGGCCAGTAATGGCCGTCTACTGCAAATACTGCCACTCTATTCCCTTCTTGCAGAAGTTCCCTTATCTTCTCAGCCATCTCCACGGCACCCCACTGGGTCTGCACGTATATCAGCGGCTGATCGACGACGTTGTTGTAATCGATGTAGGTAACGTGGAAGGAAACCAGAACTGTCGCAAAGAAGCCAAAAAGGTAGACCAACCTGAAATTCTTGTTTACAAAGATTTCTTCTCCGGCAAAAACGGTGCCAAAGAAGGCCAGAGGTGTTGCAAGGTGAACAACGAGCCAGGGTGTTTTATAGGACATGGCATTGTAGAAAACGAATGCTATGACTAACCAGCAGATTGCTAGGATCTCAACAAAGCTCAGATCTCTGATTTTTCTGAATGCCAAAGGAAGAGAGGCCATTGCAATTGCTAGAGGTAAGAATTCATAACGTAGTAGAAGATTGAAAAAGTAATATAAAGGCTTGTCGTGAGGAGAGCTTACACCCTGGGAAAACCAGTATGGCAGTGAGCGGTCTACGAATCTCTCAACCCAGTCCCAGCTGAACATTACACCAGGCCAATTTTCCCAGTGGATCGCGTATGCAAAGGCTGAGGAATACAGAAATGAACTGAAAAAAATGAAAAGGGCTCCTGAAGGAATAAGAGCCCTAAGATTAATCCTGAAGTCTCTCCTCAGAATCATATCAACAATCACGGAAAGGAAAAAGACGGCGAAGTACTGCACCCAGTTCTCTTTTGCCGTAAAGATTATCGCAAGAAATAGAGAGGTAGCTACGGCATATAGAACTTTTTTTGATTCTCTGTATCGCATGTAAAGGTAAATCGCCGCAACAAAGCACGAAATCCCGATAACATCGTCCCTTGCGTAGCGGGAATAATATAGAACGGACGGTGAAATTAAAAGGAATCCTGCGAAAATATAAGCACTCCTCCCAATCCACCTCTCAAATTTAAAGGCAAAGAAAATACCCAGGATGCTAAAAAGTGCCACAGGAAGTCTCGCTGAGAAGTCGCTGTCACCAAAGACTAAAAATGAGAGAGAGATTGCGAAGTACAAGAATGGGCCGTGAAAGGCAGGATCATATTTGTAAGCCGGAGACTCTATAACCTGCCTGTAAGCGAACCAGGCATGTACACTTTCATCGTGATCTGGCGGCCTGAGATCGATAAAGGCCAACCGAGATACTAGTGCAATCAAGAGTAATGCTACCAGTATTTTTTTCACGGATACATTCTAAACAGAAGTTTTAAAAAGTTTTTTAACGGTTTATACATGCAAAATGTATCAAAGCTTTGATTAAAGGAATTACTTCCAGAGGGCGTCAAAATCCTGATTATTCAATCTAAAAAATTCAATTTAAGTATAACTGAAATGGCGTCGAAAGCTAAAAATAAAAAGGCTTTTCTTTTGAATTTAGTCCCATGCAGCACAAATTTGTATTAAAAATTCGTAAAAAGCTTAAAATTACAGGTTCGCGGCAGATACGAAAGTTTTATAACTTCAGAATGTACGATAATTATCGTAGTTAATAGGACGATGGAAAAATAGTTGACATAATTAATAAGGAGGTGGTAAAATGGCAGTTGTTTTTCCGTCGAAAGAATGGATGGATGAACTTTTGAAGAAGGTAAACAGCGACGAGCAGTACAGGAAGGTCGCTGCAAACTGGGAAGGCGATTTTTTGTGCACGGTTACTCTGGACAGTGAGGCCCTCAAGGATTTCCAAAATCCTGAAAAGTTAGCTGGATTTATTTCGATGCTCGCAACGATACCAAAAGAGAAATGGGCCAGTTTTAAGGGAAGGGCAGAAGAGAGACTACTCAGCAAACTAGGAATCGAGCTCGATCCAAAAAAGGTAGATTTAGCTAAGTTAAACGTAAATGAATTGGCTAAAAAGATGGCCGGAGTTAAGTTAGAGGAGGTTCAGGGAGCTTCAATTAACCTATGGATGGACTTCTGGCATGGCCAGCTAAGAAATCTGGAGGTTGCTGTGCCCGGTGAAAAAGGAAATGCAAGATTCAAGCTTATCGGACCATATTCGGTCTACAAACAGCTTGTGGGAGGAAAAGCAGACGCAATCACGCTTATTGTAGGAGGAAAGCTGAAACTTCAGGGCGACATGGGCTACATGATGCGGAACATGGCTGCTGTAAGGAGATTCACGGAGCTGATGGCATCAATACCAATAAAATAATTTTTTGGTGATTTAATGAACTTTTTGGACTTAGAAGAGCTTTCTGAAGAAGAAAAATTGTTAAAAAATGAAGTGCATAGATTTGCTCAGGAAGTTGTGCGGCCAGCATCCATAGAATTAGACAGAATGCCTGCAGAAGACAGAATAAAACCCGATTCTCCGTTTTTCAAGGTAATGAAGCAAATGAAAAAGCTTGGCTACCACAAGATCATGGTTCCTCCCCAAAAAGGCGGAATTGCTATGACTCCGCTGCAGCGATGCATAATATTCGAAGAGCTTGGATGGGGGAGCCTTGGCTTTGCAACTGCTCTGGGAGTTGACATGATCCCATTCACGGCTGCAACACTTTTTGGGGGCGATCAAGTCTATCAGGATTTAGTTGTACCCTGGCTTGAGAGAGATGATTACCATGGCTGCTGGGGGGTCACTGAGCCTGAGCACGGTAGCGACTACCTGATAGCAATAAGGGAGGAAAAGGAGACCGTTGAAAGAATGGGAAGGGGGAACGTTTTGGCAGAAAAAGACGGGGACGAGTGGGTGATAACCGGACAGAAGTCTGCATGGGTTTCCTCTGCTCCCGTAGCAACACACTGCGGACTGCATGCCCAGGTAAAGGGGGAGAAAAGCATTGTGAACGGCCTATTCTGCATCGTGCCGCTGAACTCGAAAGGGGTCAGGAAGGGGAAGCCTGCGGAAATGCTTGGAATGCGGGATGATCCTCAGGGAGAGCTTTTCTTCGACTGCGTCAGGATTCCCGAGCACTATGTCATAGTCGCCCCTGGGTTCTTCTACGGTGTTTTCTGCGACCAGCTTCTCTGCCTTACAAGCTGTGGAGTGGGCGCATTCTCTGTTGGACTTGCTAGAGCGGCATTCGAGGAGGCGTTGAAGTACGCAAGAGAGAGAATCCAAGGCGGAGTGCCGCTCGTAAAGCACAAAAACATAAAGCTAAAGCTTTACGAGATGTTCGAAAAGGTAGAAACGGCGAGAACCTATGTAAGAAAGGCAACAGAGTACACACACAGAAAGATACTCGAGCTTGGAACGAATGATGCCTCTCCAAGGCATGCGAGGGCCGCTCAGATATACGCAAAAAAGATTGCATTTGAGGTTGCAAATGATGCTTTGCAGATATTCGGAGCCTATGGATTGAGCAAGGAGTTCATAGTAGAGAAGTTTTTCAGGGATGCAAGAGCCCTGCAGATAGAGGACGGGACGGTCGAAGTTCTAAGCTTGGAGGCCGGCGAGGACGTGATAGAAAATTACGAGAAGGATTACTACGATGTTGGACACATAAATAGGTGGTTGGAGACATAAATAGATTGATTTTCGCAAAAAAAGAGGTGGTGGTATGATTAAGGGAATACCCTTCGATTCCCCCCTTTATGAGGTTGATGAGGAAAGGGGGATAGAGTATAGGAACTGCAAGGCCGTAACTGCGCTCTTCACACTCAAAAATGATCCTGGAGACCTCATCCCAGAGGGATTGAAATCGATGGGAAATGGAGGGGTCTGGATTTCCCATTACGGCTTCAGCACCGTAGGGGTTTACAACGAGTACATTAGCGTAGTGCAGGTTGAGGATGAGGTTGGAGATAGAGGATACTACATTCCATACATCTACGTAACGAACGACTCGGCACTGGCGGCAGGAAGAGAGATAGCCGGAGCTCCGAAAAAGCTCGCAAAAATAGAGCTGACCCAGGAGCTCGATTTGGTTCAGGGAATTCTCGAAAGGCCCTCTGGAAAAAGACTGGTTACGGTCACGATGAAGCCGAACATAAGGGCAAAGGAACTAATAGACTACATTTTGCCAAAGCCCACGTATCTATACTCTGTAAGGCATCTGCCACCGATTAAGGGAAAAGGTGGCGTCACGCAGCTTATAAAATGGTACGCAGACATAGACTTCCATGTGGATCCGGCAGGTGAGAAGGTTATATTCGCGGGACCCGCAAGCATAACATACGATTCTCCTTCGGTCATCGACCCGGTCCATAAGCTCGAGATTGGTGCAGTGCTTTCCGCAGTCTACTTCGAGTTCGACATGAAACTTGGGTTTGTTGACATCTTGAAAGAGCTCAGGTGATCGAGATGCTGAAGGGGAGCAGGGAGGGGACATCCATACCTCTAGATGCAGGACTTTACGGAGCCGCGATGCAGGTTTTGGCTAAGGATGTTGTCACTGAATACATAAACTGCGAAGCTGTAATGGCATTCTTCACGACGGGCGAAGAAGTAGACACTCTGCTTCCGGAGGGGCTTAATCCCTACAGCAATCCGCCCAATGCTGCAGTATTCGTAGCAAACTACCCCTACTCTACTCTCGGCCCATATAATGAGATGTTCTCTCTTATCCAGGTTGACTTTAATGGTTCCTTAGGCTACTACATACCATATATCTACGTCACAAACGACGCGGCCCTTACTGCAGGAAGGGAGGTGGTTGGAGCTCCCAAGAAGCTGGCCCACATAGGCCTTCTAAAGGAAAACGATATCGTTATGGGCTACCTGGAGAGACCGAAGGGAAAAAGACTGCTTAGTGTAACAGTCAAACCTGAGCAGAGGGTTTCAGAGGATTTCCTGGACCCGCTGATGCCGAGGAGGCTTGAACTTTATTCACTGCGAGTTCTGCCCCCGATAGAGGGCGGAGACGGGGTCGCTCAGCTCGTAAAGTGGATATCCTACATGGACGTCCACACTGATCCTGAAGACAAGGTGACCTTTGACAACGTGAGGCTTGGAAAAAAGAGGATCTGGGGTGGAGATGCGACCGTATCCTATGATTCCCCATCCGCCTCTGATCCCATACACAAGATTGCAGTGAAAAATGTGCTTCTTGGAGCATACCTGCACTTCAACATGGCTCTAAAGCCTGAAAAGGTGGTGAAAGAGTGGAAGTTGTAGGAATTGCAGGCGCCGGAACAATGGGTTCTGCAATCTCGGCACTATTTGCAAACGCAGGCTATGAGGTAGTATTATATGACATAAACAGGGATGCGTTGGAGAGGGCCAAGAAAAGAAATGAGAGGGAGCATTTGCTAGAGCTTGAGAGGGCCGAACTCAGGAGGCGCGACAGGCTCGAGATTAGATATACTACAAATTTTTTGGATCTTAGAGACTGCGATTTTCTTCTCGAATCCATAAAGGAGGACCTCGGTCTGAAAATCGAATTTTTTAAAAAGGCTAAAGAAGTCTGCAGAAGGGCCATTTTCGCGACCAACACCTCATCATACATGCCCTCCGAAATTTCAGAGGGCGCAGATGTAAACGTTTTTCTTTTTCATTTTTCAAACCCTCCAATTGAAATGCCTCTGGTTGAAATTTCGGGCAGAGGGGATCCGAGCAAATACGTCGAGTATGCGAGGAAAATAGGTAAGAGTCCAGTATTGTTAAAAAAGCAGTGCCGAGGGGCTGTTTTGAACAGAATGCTCTGCGCTCTTGGAGTTTCATTGGGATATGCCCTGAAAATTGCGAGCCCTTATGAGATCGATGCCTCAGTAAAGCTTTTTGGAATGAAATACGGAGTTTTTGAGATTTTCGACAGAATAGGCCTAGACGTTTCCTTGGATGTATTTAGAAGCCTAAAAGAGGCTTATCCGAGATTCTCCTCTGAATTCATAGAAGGGGTGCTTCAACAATTCGTCGATTCAGGAAAGCTTGGAAAGAAGACCGGAGAGGGGTTCTACAGGTGGCATGGTGAGGAAATCGTTCCTGAAAAGGTTGAAAATTATGTAGATATTACCCTACTGCTCGCTGTTATTGTAAACGAGGCCCTGAGGATTGTGGAAGATGGTATAGCTGATAGAGAAACAGTAAACGAGGTTTGGAGGCTGGCAACTCGATATCCGGGCGGTATATTCGATATCGCGGAGATATTGGGGTACGAAAATCTGTCCGAGCAACTCAAGAGAGCATATCAAGAGACCAGAGCCGAGATCTTCAGACCCTTCAAAGGGGTGTGAGCTGCTTCGGGTGAGCCGAGAGCTCTAACCCAAAAAGTTAATCTGAAATTCGATTTTAAATTCTCCAGAAAATATTTAAATTTTAACCCGCTCAACATAAAATGGCGTCAGAGAATTTAAAGAGCGGATGGTCAGAAGACTTATAAGCAAGTTTCACGAGCTCAAAATGCTGCCGGGGTCGCCGAGTCCGGCTAAGGCGGTAGACTCGAGATCTACTGGGCTTTGCCCGCGTGGGTTCAAATCCCACCCCCGGCGCTATTCTTGACAAACGACTACTGCGGTTTCCAGACCCCCTTTGTTTCCTGTGGAAGCATGTTCTGAGCAGTTAGAGGAGTTTTGAATTAAAGAACAGGGATTTTTTCAGTGGAATTTCCCTGTAAATGGTTAAAAAACCTTAGCCATGCTACAGCGGCTTCTATTGGGTTAGTTCCAGTGAGCTACTCTACGACTAAAGTCGGGAGCTTCCGGCGTTTAGCTGGGGCTTTACGCCCCTCCCCTCATCTGCCGGTTCGGGGGGCTCACAGCTCCTCCATCCCGCAGATCTCATTACCCTGCGGGCTATGTTTATGCATGCGTTCAAACCCCTATTGTAGATCAGCCCGCATTTCGGACATCTGAACTCCCTTCCGCTGACCTGGGCAACATGCCCGCATCTGTGGCAGGTTTTAGAGGTGTTCCTGACTTCTTTTTTGGGCAAATACTTGACCTCTATTCCCTCGAGCAAGGCCTTGTATTCAACAATTTCCTGCAGCTTTCTGAAGGGCAGAGAGTGAAACCTTCTGTTTAATTCTTTGGACTTGTCAAAGCTATCCCTTATTCCGGTGAGATCTTCCATGACTATTATCGGCTTCGGAAACTGCCTCGCATAGGCCACTATTTCATTCGCTGTTGCGTGAAGCTGCTGCTCGACAATCCTCTTCTCTTTATCCTTCAGCCTCTTAACATCCTTCATCAGCTTCTTCCTCTGCATTTTTCTCCTTACATGCGCGTACTTCCCTCTTGTCCTCTTCACCTCTGCGCCTCTCCAGAAGTTGCCTTTCATCGGCTTGCTTGGATTTTCCTTTGAAATCGCAACTGCGACTGCTAAATTCCTTTCTCCCCTGTCTATCGCTATGACCGTTTCAGGCTCGTCAGGGACTTCAACAACCTTCTTTAGAACGAAGTGTGCGTACCATTCTCCACCACGTTTGACCATCTCAACGGCTGCGAATTGCCATTCTCCCTTCAGAGCTTCCTCGATTCTCTGCCTTTGCCTTTCACCGAAGACTATCGGCAGGCTTATTCTTTCCTTTTTGCTAAGGCTCAGCGTAAGCCAGTACGGCGTTAGAGCGTTGTTTGTTTTTGAAAAACTGTAGCACCTCTTGTCGAAGCGGAGGGAAATCCTTTTAAGCTCCAGAACGCTGCCTTCCTTTCTGTTCTCCTCAAAGCCCTTCAGGATCTCGACAGCCTTATCCCTTGCTGTCTGGATTAAAGCTGTGTTGAGATTAAACAGTCTTTTTGCGTCTTCATAGCATTTTTCATGCAAAAACTTCTTCGATGCGGAATTGTAGCCCAGATACCATTTAACGAGCTTGAAATACTCGCTGAGCGTTTTATTTAAAGCCAAGACTTTTGATTTATTCGGCCTGAACACCTTGCCTACAACGCATATCTGGGCTTCCTTCTGCAAGGGAACATCCCCAAGACTTTTTCGACGCAGAACTATCTAAACCTTGCCCATTCATCCCAAAGCTAAAGCTCTGGGCTTTCTGGGCACCCATTTTTATAAGCGTGATGCAATGCGAATGCGCATACTCCAAGTCCCCTCTCAACGCATACTGTTCTTTTAGATTATCTGGCAGGCAGAATACAGCCACCAGCAGGACCAAAACGATTATGGGAAGGATACAATGAGGAAAAATTGGATCTTTCAGGAACGCTTTATCCTTTCGGAACATTGAACTCCCTAACAAACCCATTTTTTAAATTTTCCGCCATGCTTTCTAACTTTACCCAAGGTGGCTGCATCTCCATGCTAGGTTGGCGCTTTTTGATGGTAATTGGATCCTCGACAGGCTTTATGATGGCAACAGCAACGGAAAATCGAGACATACGAGCGCAACTAAACAAGATATTCGTTGTTAGAAGTTCTAACTGTGCTTCTCATTTAACAGTCGGAAGTAAGAGATTAAAGATGAATTCAAACTCTCTAATCTTTCCTCTCTTCCAGTAACCTAAACTTTGCCTGATTTAGTGCCTCGATGACCCTGTCTTCGTACTCCTGTTCGGTTATCTCTCCCTCGCTTGCTTTGATCGAGAGTTCGATTTGAATGTTATTGAACTTTTGGCTCAAATACTGGGGCAGTTTTCCAACGTCTGAAAATTTCCCTAGGGGAATCTGGAGCCTTAAGTACAAACTTCTATACTTCTTTCCTGCAGGTCCCTCCTCAACTTTGGTCTCTTTGGTCTCTTTTGTCTCTCTAACAATCTCCTTCTCGATTTTCTCGATCTTCTCGGCTTCCTTCTTTTCAGTCTCTTCCTTCTTCTGTTCTTCCCTCTTAAAGAGATCGGGTTTTATTATTATTTCATCCTCGGCCAGCTTTATTTCCGGAGTGCAGTTTATACATTCTGGCTCAGGCTCCAAATCGGCTCCAAGATGCCCGAAGCCGAAGATTCCGCCTTTCACTCCGTCGACAATACTCCTTATGAATCCCTCCCTCGAGGCAAGCCTGAGTTCTCCGGGAGTTTTCATCAGGGATTCATAAATGTCGAGGATTTTGATATAGTCCTTTTTAGCAAGGTACCTCTCGAGAATTACCTTTGAATGGAGAGACTCGAGAATCTCTTCCTTTCCTTTCAGGAAATCGTACACCTCTCTATCAAGGAGCTTCTTTTCACCGTATGAGGGCATGCCCATATCCAAGAGCTTGAAATCATCCTTTGCCGGCAGGAAGATTTTTCTGTAATACCTTCTAAGTTCCTCGTACTCTTTATTCTCAAGATTCTTCAGCATTTCGTTTAATTTGTTCTTCTGCGCCTCCGTCAGTTTTAGAGTTTTGTCCGCCTTTATGGAAGCTAAAGCTAGCTTTTTTCTTAGAAAGTCATAGAAATGGGATTTTTGAATTTCCTCTGGACAGAGAAAAATCAGAACGTTTCTGTAAACCCGTGGACTATCGCCGTGCTCTGTTAGGAATTCCTTTCTTGGTTTTGGAGTGTCCATGATTACGAGCTTCAACTCTTCTGTGTCTGGGATATCTTTTGGATACTTTGGATGGATGTAAACCTTAAATTTGCCTCCTTTATTACTCTTCTCAATTAAGTTCAGCTCTTCTTCGTAAATTTTCCTTTCATCTAGGCTTTCTTCTCTTAAAACGATTACTCTGTTCAGATTTGGCTGGTTTGTGAAGTAAAGTTCTTCGTCTGCGAGGTAGAACAGATTTTCTCTAAGATCTGCTATAACCGTGTCTATTATGCTGCTCGAGATCCCAGGCAGCAGAGTCCCGAGCTTCAGCTCGCGAATGGAGCACCCCCGCTCACCCCTTCCAGAGAATGACATCATGAATATAGCCGTGCTTACAGCAGTTCCAAGGTTGTAGGGAGCGTAGGATGCTGGAAGACTTCTATCAACTTTTTTAGCTCCAGAATTATCTGCAGTTATGTCCTGGGCTATTATGCTATCCCATTCCTGTCCTATGTGTTTTATGAGCTCCCTCCTTATCTCATCAGCCTTCAGATCGAAGTCGCAGATTCTGATGAATGGTAGATTTTTCTGCATTAGCCTATAAATCACCAATGCAAGAAGCCTGAGAACACCTCTTGTCCTCTGAAATGTCGGAAAAGACCCCCATCTCCTGTACAGGACCTCTATGACCTCTGGTTTGAAGGGGTAGCTCCGGATAAACTTCTGCCGATAAACTTCAGCATCCTCCTTCAGCAATCCTTCAGTCTTTGCATGTTCAACGAATTCGTCGACAACTTCTTTTGCTTCCCTTTCATTTATGCTGCTAAAAAGCCTTTTTCTGACAACAAGTTCGATTTCATCATCCTCTACTGGGGTGTAGATTTTTTCCATCCTTCCTGCAATTTTCTGAAGTTGCTGGAATGACCTTTCAGCATTCTCATCATAGCGTTCTAGAAGGCTTGATGGTAAAGTCAGGACCAACATCGCATTTCCGACTGCAGAAACAGCGCCTGTTAGCTCCTGAATAAATGCAAGAGTCTGAGCTGCCAAATTAGAATCTCCAACCTTGATGCCAGCCGCCTTGGTTATGAATTCAAGAATTTCATCCATCAGAATTAGCGCAGGAGAATTATCTGAAAGAATCTTTATCAGCTTTTCTTTTCCCGGAGCAATTAATCCCTTCGTGATTTCAATTTTTCCGCTCAGCTGCCTTTCTATCTCTTCCCACGGTCTTGATTCGTTTGGATTCAATGCGGTACCATCGAAAACGGCCACTTTTGCACCCCATTCTTTAGCCTTGTGGAATAGAGCGATCATTGCATGTGTCTTTCCACCGCCGAACGGTGTCTGGAGCTGGATCACCGCATCTCCGCTCTCCCCGCGAAGCCTTTTTTCCGCAACTTCTAGAAGGTTTTTCAAACCCTTTGTTATGAAGGTTCTCCTGAAAAACAGATCTGGATCTTGGTACTCCGCTGGAGCCTTTCCCTTTGCAACCTGCCAGAGATCCGCTGCAAAAACCTCAAGCGACAGTCTGCCCCTCAATATATCTTCATGAGGAATTGCGATTTGAACAACCGGTTTCATTCAAACAACCTCCTCTGGACTCCAGAACTTCTTATCTCATCGACAATCCTGCTTCTTTCACTCAAGAAACCGTCCAATAGCTTTTTCTCCTTACTTTCGTTTGGCAAAGTTTCCGAGATTGCCTGAGCAAGTCTGTAAAAGTTCTCACTGATGCCGTAAGTTCTCGAAAGCAGTTTTTTCAACTCTTCCCTCCTTCCTGCTTTCCAAAGAAGGGCGGATTTGTGAAGGACATCTATCATCTCCTCATCCCCGATCTCTTCGAGTTTTCTTTCATGCGGGCCAAGAACTATTATGAATTCCTTTTCCTTCTTTATAAATCCTCTGTTGTAGTGCTTTTCAAGATTAAGTCCCACGCTCTGGGCGAGCTTTCTTGCTTCGTCGAACTCAACCTTCGCCTCTCCGTAGGTCCACCTCCAGAGAAGGTAGAATCTGGTAAGAGGGGAAAGCTCGCCAGCTATACCGTCGTGCAGAATCTGACGGACAGCGTAATCCGTGACAACTTCCCTCACGAACTCGAGAAGTTTTTCCGCTCTAATGATGTTACCTTCGTAGTCCATTACTTTTTCATATTTCCCGAAGACCTCGATCGCAGAGCCTATGGCGGCAATGAAGAAGTCGGCACCAGAAATGCCTTCGTTCCAGAGTTTATCCAGCTTTGCATGAAGGCGCTGCCTTATCTCCTCCTTAACCTCGTTGAACCAGCCTGTCTTCTCTCGATTCATCTTTCGGCAGACGATGTAGATCGAAGATGCAAGAGCTGCGGACTCTAGCGCTCTCAACCTTTTTCTCATCTCCGTGTCAATTGGCCAGGAAGCTGTCGTAACAAGGCCTGAATCAAGAAGGGAGTTTATGAGCGTTTCCCAGCCGGAAGTTGATTTATGCGTGTAAACGATTACAGCAATTCCATCCGGCTTCAGAACCCGGCTTATCTCCTTAAATGCCTTCTTGAGCATCTCCTCAAAGTATCTCTTCCCCTTGTCCGATCCGCCTGCATGGGAGTACGCCACAATCTCCTTGGACTTCGGCGTTAGCGGAGTTAAAAAGAGGTCCGGATAAAGATCACCAATGATTCTCTTAAGCCAGACGTAGAAGAAGTCTGAAAGGTAGGAGTAAGGCACATTATCATAGTATGGCGGATCCGTAAGAACCGCATCGAAGTACTCCTTCGGATAAGGAAGCTCAGTTGCAGAACATTGAAAAACTTTTGGAATACTTGATTCAGGATTAGAATTGGGAATAGGAGGAATCTCAGAGAGATATAATAAAACTTTAAGATAGTATTCATACCCAGCATTCCAACTACCTGATGAGCCGCTAAATAAGTTAGCCTCAATATAATCCCAAAGCATAGGCAAAGCTTGGCGAGAGTATAGTTGTTTAATCGCTTCTGAGGTATTTTCCCATCTCGCAAGTGTATTTGAGAAGGCCGCTGCCATGTCCAATGCTAGACCCAAATAACTCGCCACAGCTTTTGCATATTCTTTGTCATATCCTCCTTCAACCATCTTTCTATAAGCAAGCCTCACTTTTTCCGTGAAAGTGATCAGCGCCAACTTCTGGCGAGAGTTGAAAAGATCGCCCCATTTTAACATCCCATATCTTTGGACACGAAAACCAAGAGTTTCTTTAGGTGGCATAGGCTCATCAGGTACAGGATCAAGTCCCCATTCTTCCATCAGCTTTACCCTTTTTACTTCGAGATACTTTTCCGCTTCTCTGTAAACCTCAACGTCTTTTTCTGTAGCTATTCTGTACGTTTTCCCGTTTTTACCATGTAGAACAACTGCAACCATTCTTTGCCCGGCCTTACCCTGCTGGAAAAGCTTTCTCGTTGTATTGGCATCGCAGACAAAACCGCAGACTGGGCATGTGGCAATAGCACCCTTAACCGTCCCCTTTGATGGATCAAATCCTTCGGGCATCTCTTCGTATCCGTTACCGACTATCCTGAACTTTACCTCCTTTCCCTCCACGTATGGGTAAAGGGATACCTTCCTCTTCTCCTTCTTTACAAGCCAGAACTGCCTCATCAGCGGTATCTCTGCCCCGCAGCTCGGGTTCTGGCAAGGAATCGTTCTTGCCCAGATGTAGCCAATGGTCTCTAGCTCTTCCCTTCTTTTTCCTCCCTCCAGTTCGATTTCGTTTGTTTCCACAACTTCATCAGGATAAAACCTCCCAATTTCTTCTTTAGCCCTTTCAAAAACCCAATTTCCCCACCTTTCAACGTCTTCCTTTAGCTTTTTTCCATATTTCTGCGGATATTCTAAGATGCACTTCAGTATTAACGCCGCAACGGGATTGTATTCAACCGCATGTGCCTCACAGCCAAGCCTTAAGGCTTCTAAAGGAATGGAGCCCCCGCCCGCAAAGCAGTCGAGAACTCTTGGAGGTCTTCCGTAGAAATCCAGAATATCCCTTCTTGCTCTCTCAATCAGCTCCTTATTGAGGGAGTTCTCCCACTTTGAAAGCTCCACGATGAACCTTCTTTTTTCTTCCTTCTCCTTATCTGTGCTGCAGCTTGGAATTAAAGCTGCGTAAGCCGTTGCCCTTGAAGCTGCGAGCGGTCGACGAGCCCACCAGACGTGCAGGGTTGAAATGTGTCCGTGCCTTATGTTCTTCTCCCTAACGGAATGCTCGCTGACTTCCTTAACTGGAAAAGTTTCCTCGATGAACCTCCTCAATCTCCCACCTCAGCCTTATTTTTCCACTCTTCAAGTGGAATCACGAACCTAATCTCAGCCTTTTCCACCGGTCTCAGATTTTCAGCAGGGTTGTTTATTATGTAAAGTGTTGGATTTTTGGCGGCGTTTGCAACGATGTAGAGCCAGTAATTTTCCTTAAACCTCTTTGCCTTGAACCACTCGTTCTGAGTGAGCAAAACGCTACCCTCTCCAACTCTCGTCTTTACCTCGATGTATCTGGTCCCCTCCGGACCCTTAGAGCGGATGTCAAAGCCAAGATTCTCTTTCCTGACGTCCTCGGGGATTCTACCGTTTCTTCTCTCGTATTCCATCACTATTTCAATACCAACATTCTCCAGCTCCTCATCCTCGACCATTTCATCTTTGCTGTCGGAAATAACTCTCACAACGCTCAGAAGCTCCGGAGTCGACATTAAAAGAGTTTCCTCAAGTTTTATTTCTCTCTCAAGTTTCTCTCTCGCTTCTTCATACTTTCTCTTTTGATCTTCCTTGTTTCTGATTGTGATATCTACCTTCTCGCCGGCATTTTGCCTGTCGGAAAGACTTAGGAGTTCGTTGTCAAGCTCTTGGATTAGATAATTCAGCGATCTCAAACCATATTTTCTTTTCACTTCTGCCTGTCTTATTCTCTCTGTCTCTATTTCCTTTTTGTATTTCTCAAGCAAATCCATTACAAAGGGCAGAATTTCGTCTTCTTTCCAATTGAAATCGCAAACCATATCCACCGGCACAAGATCCCATAAAATTGCAGGGTTAACAGGGGTTTTTCTCTTTTCGTCATCATATACAGCAATTATCTTCCTTCCGGCAACTTCATTCTTTCCATCCCTTATTTCGGCAACATAAAACCATATGAAACCGTTTAATCTGCCCAAAGGGTCCTTGAAAACTCCTCCTTTTCTTGCATCCATCCCAAACTTCCTAATCGCCCACTCCAGCAAAGCTTCAAGCAGTGGATGCCCAAAAGAAACGAATTCAGCAGTGGGATTCTTCATCGCGAGCTCTTTGTCAAAGGTTATCTTTGGATACCGCTTCATCAGAATTCCGAACCTGTTTTTGAAGTTTAAATCGTCAGCTATTTCCCTTAAATCATGAGGTACAGACTCCACAGCTATGAAGCCATCCTTCAGCTCTTTGTACTTCCCACCTGCGATTGTAAAAACCTTTTTGAAAAATTCCTCAACGTATTCTGGAATGAGCTTGTATTCCTTTGCCTTTTCTGCCATCTCCTTCATTCTCGTGTAGTCTATTGATTTCGTCGCAAGACTTTCTCCAAGCAAGTCTTTAATTTTTGAGATGTATTCCTCATCTACCTTAAACTCAAGCTCTTTTAGAATTTCATCCATAGTTTTTGCATTCGTAATCGCATCGATGATCAGCTGCTCAAGTTTTCTGCCCTCGAAAATGTCACCAATTACGTCAAAAACCCTGTCATTTCCAAGCTTGTCTCTAATTTCCTCCAGTTTTCCGAGAAGCTTTGCAAGAACTTCTCCTTCTTTCGTGTTCTCCGCAACGAGGTTGAATACGTATACGTCTTTTCTCTGCCCGTATCTGTGTATTCTTCCCATCCTCTGCTCGAGTCTGTTCGGATTCCACGGAATGTCGTAGTTTATCATTATGTGGCAGAACTGAAGGTTTATGCCCTCTCCTGCAGCCTCGGTTGCCACCATGACATCTGTCTCGTCTCTGAAGATTTTCTCGGCCTTGATTCTGTCTTCTATTCCCATTCCGCCGTGGATGAAGTTGACCCTGTAGCCCCAGCTCCTTATTTTCTTCACAAGGTACTCGAGTGTGTCTCTCGACTCGGTGAAGATCAGTATCTTTTCGTTTCCATCCATTCCCTTTGCCCTCTTGAAACCCTCTTCTATTGCCCTCTTGAGCTCGGATAGCTTCACCTCTTCACCGCTTTCAACTATCTTTCTTGCCTTCTCAATCAGCCCTTCGAGAGTTCTTATCTCTTCCAAAAGCTCATTTCTGTCAACGGCAACAGTAACTGACTCCCATTCTTCTTCTTTCTTCCATCTCTCGTTCTCTTCGCTCTCTTCATAATCCTCAAGCTCCTCATAATCGAGTGATATTTCCTTCTGCTTTTCATCTCCTCTCAGTATCTTCTCGAGCCTTTCCTTTCTTCTCTCCAAGGACCTCAGCAACGCATAGGTGCTCGATGCCATCCTGCGCTGCAGTATGAGCAGTGCAAACGCAATGTTCCTCTTCTTTTCAGATTTTACCGCTTTGTTGTACTGCTCAACCACGTACTCTGAGACTTCATTGTAAAGCTCCTTTTCGGTGTCGGAAATCCGGAATTTTATCGTCTTTGGGAATCTGCGTGTGAATATTGGTCTTCCCTCGAAATCTCGTAGATCTTCCTTCAGCCTTCTTATGAAAAGCGGATTATCCTTGTTTCTAAGCGATTCTTCTATCATTTCTCGGTTAGAGAAGAAGCCAGGAATTATAAGGTCTAAAAAGAGTCTGAAGTTCTCGGCATCTCCTTGGTGGGGGGTTGCTGTCAGAAATAAAAGGTGTTCCGAATTCCTAGAAAGCACTTCTCCGAGTTTGTACCTTTTCGTCTTAGAAGTTTTGTTTCCGTACTGATAAGCAGCCATTTTGTGCGCTTCATCAACGATCAAGAGATCCCAGTGAACCGAGGACAGGCTGGGAAGTATATCTTCCTGCTTGGCAAAATCTAGTGAGGTTATTACCTGAGAATACTTCTCCCACGGGTTCTCGCCATAAAGGGCGTTGAATGTGCCCCTATCAAGAACCACGAAAGTTTCTTCGAATTTCTCCTTAAGCTCCCTCCTCCATTGATCCTTCAAATGTCCTGGGACAACTACGAGCACTCTTTTAACAAGTCCCCTTAGCTTCAGCTCCTTTAGCACCAATCCTGCCATTATCGTCTTTCCAGCTCCAGGATCATCTGCAAGCAGAAATCTGATCCTTGGCTGTTTTAGTATGTAACCATAAACAGCCTCGATCTGAAATGGCAGAGGATCTATCTTAGAAACGTTCATTGCAAGAAGCGGATCAAAAATTGATGCATATCTGAAGCGCAGCGCTTCAATTGCGTAAAAAACGTTTTCAGCTTTGCCCGAGAGTTTGGTGTAATCTCCAACGACTTCAAGCTTATTAATATCCGTGAGCATTCTGTCAATAAGAGATTTCGAGTTAATGGTATACCCTATAATACGAAAGTAGTTACCCTTTTGCTCTATTTTCTCAATTTTAACGGGTTCTTCACAAATGCCCTTTACTATGGCACCTTCACGAATCATAGTTGCCTAAAACTACTCTTCCAAACAAAAAATTTTCCATTAATTTCCCGACACCATATCTCCGAGTTTATGCCGAACATATTCATTGAGCGATCTAAGCAATTTAGCTTCTTCGAGCATGCTCAGCTTTTTCATCTAACCCTTTCCTCAGCCCTTCACACCCGCAGCTTCGAGCACGGTTTCGAAATCCCCTTTCGGAATCTCCCTCATCGCCTTACCGCGGATGTGGCCCACCCAAAATCTTTTGTTCTTGATAAACCCCAGCTTAGGAACGAGTTCTCTAAAGTCCAGAGGTCTTGAAAAGACAGCAATCGGCCTGAGCCTTATTCTCAGCGGGTAGAGCTTTCCCTTGAATCTTCTGCTGGAATCGATGAACATTTCCGAAACTGCTTCGTAGGCTGCAACAATCCTGGGCGGCAGGGTTTCGTTTTCCTTTTTCGTGCCCATCACATATATCAGGAGCCTGTCCCCAGGCTTGACTTTGGATATGGCATTCCTGTGCCTTTCCTCAACGCCCCAGATGTTCTTCTCCTTTACAACTTCCCAGTTCTCCTGGTTCGTCACGCAGAGCCAGTACTTCATTCTTTCATCGCCTCTTCAACAGCTTTCCATATTTCAGGATGCCTGTTTTTTACAGCCTCTTCAAGAAGTTTTGCCGCCTCCCTGCTGATCGAGAACTCAGGAGTGGTTTTTTCAGAAACCTGAGTGCAGCAGAAGCCTTTGGACTCCAGAGTGATATCTTGGGATTCTTCTTTGCTTCATCAATACATTTCTTGAGAACTTCATCCATGGATAAGTTTGGAACTTCATCTCTAATAAAAATTTTCGTCCGGGAGTATCTTACTAATAACCTGCTCGGCTTGTATTCGGGAATTGAGGGGGTTCCAGTCTTGTCTGCAAAAAGCCGACTAGGAGTATTTAATGAATATAATCGAAAAAATTTAATATACTCGTAATGCTAAGTTCATAGGATTTCTTGGAAGCCCCGTCGTCTTCGATGGTTTAAGCGAAGGACAGTTGAGAAAATCGTATTCGTTGGAGTGAAGACTGTGTACATCGACTGAAAAGTTAATAAAGTTAAAAAAGTAATAAATTTATGCAGTTGAGGGTAAAATCGTTAGGGCGATTAGTAGCGAGCTCATCTCGAATGAAACCGCAGAACCGTTCTGAGAATTTCTGGAGAGAAAAGTTCACAGTAAGAATTTAGAGTGTGAGGCCATCTTCAACACCCTATGCTGCAGTTTTTTGAGTTTTTTGAGCTACCAAATCTTTTAAAGAATTTTACACTCGAGCTCGACGGCTTTCTCAAGTTCGTGTACCTCCTCTCGAGAATCTGTTTTTACATTTCCGTCGTCGCCATTCCTTTCTACATTCTTGCCTTTTTTTCCTCTCTTCTCTCTATCCTCGGCCTCTCTGAACTTGTAGAGCTGTTCAGCGGGGGGCTGGGCCAGTTTATTGCCATAGCAGTCCTGCCGGTTGTTGTAATTGCGCTGGAATATTTGCTCAGGAAAAAAATTCTAGGAGTAATAAGAGAAGAGTTTCAAAAAGGCGAATTCAACAAAGCAATGAAATATCTTCGAAAAAAATATATACATAGCAAAGAAAAACCAGACAGCAAACATCAAACAGCAGGGCAAGGAGGACAGAATGAACAGAACTCGAAACGCAATGAACGAGAGGAGGATCTCTCGGGAGCTGTATTGTCTGCAGTATCTGATTTTGTTAAAGACGTTTTGAAGGGCATTAAAATCCAGCGACCTCTAGTCCTTTTATTTGCGATTTCACTGGCTCTTTTTTCTAATCTTTTTGTCTACCCCCTCTCAGTCTTGGCCTTTCTGAAATACATTCACTTCGATATCCCTCTGGCAGAGTTAGGGGGAGTAGTAGGTATTTTTGCTGTCTTTTTTGCTG
>Ga0080004_1121539_pt1 | contig 56281 bp, 58 predicted proteins | sample WasSprMetagenome_FD_69207 | JGI IMG/M metagenome (GOLD analysis project Ga0080004, IMG submission 69207) | Sulfidic aquatic microbial communities from Washburn Spring, Yellowstone National Park, USA - WS (SPADES assembly) (version 2) | ecosystem: Environmental > Aquatic > Thermal springs > Hot...
TGTAAGGTGGCCAACCCAAGTGCCACTTGCCGAAGTGCCCTGTCCTGTAGCCGACATCACGAAGCGCTTCCGCAAGAGTGTAAGTCTCAAAGGGCAACCTGTTGCGAACTTGCGGCGTAACAGCTTTTTGCGAAGGCGGTCCTGAACTCGGGACAATTGGGTCAAGAAGCACCTCACCAAGGTGACCGTTGGGCAAAGTAATGCGCAATCGGCAGGGATACTGACCTGTCAAAATGCTTGCCCTCGTCGGCGAACATAGCGGGTTAGCAGAGTAAGCGTTGGTGAACCGCATGCCCATCTGCGCCAATCGGTCAATATTGGGCGTCTCGTAAAAGTTGCTCCCGTAGCAACCCAAATCTCGCCAGCCCAAATCGTCAGCAAGGATAAAGACGATGTTAGGGCGTTGGTTAGCCAACGGCGAACGCCTTAAACTTGCAGCCAACAGCGTCCCAGCCCCGAATTTCAAAAAATTCCGCCTTCGCATAACTTGCCCCCTTTCAACTCCGCTACCGATTTTATCGCTTCACCGAACATCACGAACCCCTTGCTTTCGTTCGCGGCTAACGCCACTCCTACATGTTCGCGGCTAACGCTGCTCCTACAGCCTCAGATGACTGCCACTTCCTTGGCTTTCAGGAGCGGGTAGCCCAACTGCTCGCGGAGTTTCAAGTAGGCTTCGGCACAGCGGCGAGCCAACCTTTGAACGCGCTTGATGTAGCGGGTTCGCTCCATGACGCTCAGCGCACCCCTGCTGTCCAGCAGGTTGAAGGTGTGGGAGCACTTCAGCGTGTATTCAAAGGCAGGAAAGACCAAACCCGCATCCAAAATTCGTTCCGCTTCCCGCTCAAACATCTCAAAGAGGCGAAAGAGCATGTCGGTGTCGGCAAGTTCAAAGTTGTAAACGCTGCCTTCGTATTCCGTCCGCTTGTGCAATTCCCCGTAAGTGATGCCGTGAGCCCATTCAAGGTCAAAAACGCTGTCCACGCCTTGCAAATACATGGCGATGCGTTCGGGACCGTAGGTGATTTCTACGCTGATGGGGTTGAGTTCAATGCCGCCCATTTGCTGGAAGTAGGTGAACTGGGTGATTTCCATCCCGTCAAGCCAAACTTCCCAGCCGACGCCAGCAGCGCCCAAAGTCGGCGATTCCCAATCGTCTTCAACGAAGCGGATGTCGTGCTCTTCGGGATTGATGCCCAGCCTCCGCAAACTCTCAAGGTAGATGTCCTGAATGTTGGGCGGTGCAGGCTTCATGATAACTTGGAACTGGTAGTAATGCTGCAAGCGGTTGGGGTTCTCACCGTATCGCCCATCCGTCGGACGCCGTGATGGCTGAACATAAGCGACATTCCAAGGCTCAGGTCCGAGGACACGGAGAGCCGTCGCAGGGTGCATCGTCCCCGCACCGACTTCCATGTCAAAAGGCTGCACGATGAGACAACCTTGCTCAGCCCAAAATTGCTGCAGCGTCATCAGCAAATCCTGAAAGGTCATGCTCCATCACCTTCGGTTGAAGCGGGTTTCGTAGGTCTTGAGAGAGTATTGCGTCGATTGCGGGCTTTGTTAAGCACGCGAAGGCGAAGCAGGGGCATTAGTTTGGGGTGAAAATTTTTGTTCGGGGCTGACGCCCCTCCTACAAAACCCTCACCTTTAACCGAGGCGTTGCAAATTTGTGCCCACAACGGTTGCTAAACCTTGTCCGCCCAATCGCTGCTGCAGGTAAGCAATTTGCTGCTCAAGGACAATGAACTGGCGGCGCAGTCGTTCTGCCTCTCGGTTGAGGCGTTCGTTCAACTCATTGATGCGTTTGTCAACCTCTTGCATGCGCAAGGAAAGCAACGCCGGTTGGCGAGCAACTACGCCCGAAGGAACTGAGTTGCCGCCAAAAGGCATCGGCAAAGATGAAAGCCAATCTTCCAACCGCCGCTTAAGTCGCACAGCGATTCCATCCTCAACATCGTCAACGAAACCGTCACCATCCGAGTCGTTGAAGAAAAGCCTCAAAACCTTCTCAGGGTCAGTTTCAATCGCCGCTTGGAGTTTCGTTTCGTCAACGGAAAGTGTCCCGTCGTTATTGAGCCTGATGCCGATTTGAGCCAGCATTTGCAACTCCGAAGGCAAACTGCTAACAGGGGTTGTGACCTCCCGCACCAAAGTTGAGCGGATGAAGACCAAAGTGCTGTCCCCACGCAGCAGCCCAACTTTCCGCTCCGCTTCAGTCTTCGGGTTTTCAACGGGCTTCTCCGTCAGCCGCTGATACATCAACGAAACCGCAGCGTTGAACTTGTCTACGAAAGCCTTGATTGCCGACTTCAAAGCCTCCGCATCGCGACCGACCGTCACGGTCACGAGCTTTGTCGGGTCGGCAGTGATGAGTTGCAGCGTCACGCCGGGAATGACATCGCTGATGGTGTTGCTTGAGCGGATGATGTCTTGGTCGTTGTTGAAGCCTGAAACTCGGATGATAGCGTCCTTGCCGAGGCTGACTTGAGCACGAGCGTTGTTGCCGCTGTCCAGCAAGCCAAGCACATCAAGCAAGTTGCCGCTGACATCAGCGCGGGCGATGGAATTTGAGCCCATCGTCTTGCTGACCAGCACAACTCTGTCCGCTATCGGGTCGTAATAAGCTTGCACATCAGGGACGCTTTGGTTGATGCGCTGGATTATTGCGTTCAAACTGTCAACGCTGGCATCATAGGTTATGGTCACGCCGTTGATGGTGAAACTCCCCGTAGTTTGCGAAAGGGCAAGGCGCAAGTTATCGTTTTGCAACGGGACATTGCCACGCAAACGACCCAAATGAGCCGTTGATTGCCGAACATAGTTCGTCCCGTCAAAAGTCTGAGGCGCTCCGAGCAGACCAACCACCTGCAGGAAATTGCTGGTGTCATTCGGAGAACCAAGGGCAATGGGGTTGGGAGAGGTCAAAACCAAGGTGTCAGTCGCTGCATCGTAACTTGCAGTCACTCCCGCACCGCTGCCGTTGATGCGGTTGATGATGTCGCTAAGGGTGTCGGAAGTTGGGTCAACGGAAATTTGCACGCCATTGATGGTGAAGACCCCAGCGGTCACCATGCCCAAAACCGAGCGTTGGCTTTGAAGGGTAGCATTAAGGTCAACTGGAGCGCCAATGCCAAGATTGTAGTCGCTGAAACCCGAAGAAACCCTCGTAGCGGTCGCGAGTTGCTTGACAGTGATTTGGTAACTGCCGGCGACGGCATTGGGACTGGCGGACACTCGCAGCAATTCAGGTGAAGATGAATTGGCGATGAACGGAAGGGCTTGACCTTTGGTGAGGAAAGGTTTGATGGCATTCTGCAAGTCGGTGAGTTTTTGCTGGATTTCGCGCCAAAGGTCGCTTTGCAAGCGCAAGAGTTCGCGACGCTGCTCCAACTGAACGATGGGCTGGCGGCGAACTTCCAATATGGCTTCAATCACTTGGTCAAAGTCAATTCCCGAGACCAAGCCAGTGAAGCGAATTGTCGGCACTGTTGCCATCCTTCATACCCCCTGAAGGTAGGAGCCCCGTCAGGGGCGAATTTTTTGTTTGGGGCTAACGCCCCTCCTACTATTCGGCAACTTTTGGGTGTGCCTTTAAAGCGAAAACCGGGCGGCGGCGTCGTGGACCGCCGCCCGGCACGGACGGGGCGGCTACGGCGTCGGGCTGCTCGGGCTCTACCTCAGGAGCGACAGCACTGCTTGCGGGAGGGCGTTGGCTTGAGCCAAAGCAGCAACACCGGTGTTCTGCAGAATCTGATAGCGAACCAATTCCATCACGGCTTTCGCCATGTCAACATCGCGGATTCGGCTCTCAGCAGCGGACTGGTTCTCAACGCCGATGTTGTTGTTGGAAATGATGCGCTCCAACCTGTTCTGGAAAGCACCAAGGTGAGTTCGCAGGCTCGTCACATAGGAGATAGCATTGTCAATCGCAGAAATCGCGGCTGAAGCAGATGCGAGGTTACCTACGCTCAAAGCGTTAATGCCGAGGGCACTCGTGTTCACAGCGCTGATGTTGATAGCCACTTGCTCGCCAGCGTTCGCGCCGACTTGGAAGGTGAGGGGAGTGGTCGCAAAATCGCCGCTCAGCAACTTCTTGGTGTTAAACTGGGTGGTGTTGCCGATGTAGTCAATTTGTGCCAGCAGAGCATCAACTTCCTTTTGGATTTGGGCTCGGTCTTCGTCGGTCAAGTGGTCGTTGGCGGCTTGAACTGCAAGTTCGCGCAGGCGCTGGAGGATGGCGTGGACTTCGTTGAGGGCTCCTTCAGCGACCTGAACCATGGAGATGGCATGCTGGGCGTTGTCGGTGGCGACTTGCAAGCCTCGGACTTGGGTTCGCAGTTTCTCGGAAACCGCCAAGCCCGCTGCATCGTCGGCGGCACGGTTGATTCGCAACCCTGACGCCAACTTCTCCATGACTTTGCTCAACTCAAAGTCGGTGGCGACAAGGTTGCGGTGGACATTGAGCGCCGTGACATTGGTGTTGATTCGCAGACCCATCAGACATCCCTCCTTCGTGGCATGGCGTCTTTTTTCTCTCTCCGCAGGGCTTTCCCCTGCGTCCGCTTCTTTTATCGGCAGAAATTCCCGCAACTTTAGGGCTTAAGAAACGCTAAATTGCACCCCTCTCGCCAAAAAGCCCGAAACTGGCGGGAAAAACAGCAAAAATCGCTATTGACGCGAACGCCCGCCAAACCTAAAATTTAAGCGAAACTAAGTCAAAGGACGGTGAAGGCGATGGCGCTGTTCGGGCTGGAAAAGGCTTTGACGGTTCTGAGCAGGCGCGCCCAGGTTCTGGCTCAAAACTTGGCTAACTCAAACACGCCGACTTACATCCGCCGAGATATCCCCTTCCACCCGGTCATGAAGGCTGCCCTTGACAAAAACTCCGAACCCGCCATCGTCGTTCAGTTTGATTTCTCATCGCCAGCGAGAGCCGATGGGAACAACACATCTCCTGAGCGCGAACTTTCGGAACTTTCCAAGGTGGCTTTGCTTTATCGGACAACTTTGCAACTTGCGGCGAAAGAAATCGCCCAACTCAGGTCAGCCATCTTTGAAGGGCGCCGATAAGCCCTGAAAGGAGTGAGAGACGATGAGCGCCTTTCGCGGGCTTGACATCAGCGCGAGCGGGATGACAGCAAACCGGATTTGGCAAGAGGTCGTCGCGGTGAACATCGCTAACGCTGAGACGACCCGAACCCCTTCGGGCGAACCCTTTCGCCGAAAACTGGTCGTGATGATGCAAGACGGCTTGGGAGTCCGAGTCGCTGCCATCGTTGACGACCCTTCCCCCTTCCGCCTCGTTTACGACCCATCCCATCCTGATGCCGATGCGAACGGCTATGTCCGGATGCCCAATGTCCATCCTGTCTTGGAAATGGTTGACCTCATGGCAGCGACAAGGGGCTATGAGTTCAACGCTCAAGCGTTAGCCATTCAAAGGCAAATGCTGCAGCAAGTTTTGGACTTGCTGCGGTGAGTGGAGGTGAAAGTTCGTGCAGATTGAAGGAATACGAACGATAGTCCCGCAAATTGAAGAAGGTAAGCCAACGGAGAAAGTGCTCGGAAGTTTCACGGAAGCGCTGCGAAGCATGTTGCATGAAGTTGAGCGAGCAGACGCTAACGCTTCGGAATTGAAACGACGCTTGCTTGTCGGCGAACCCGTTGAACTTCACGAAGTTTTGCTTGCAACTGAGAAAGCACATTTGGCGTTTCAAACGCTTCTCGCCGTTCGCAACAAGTTGCTTGAAGCCTATCAAGAACTGACGCGCATGCCGTTGTAACGGCGAGGCAAGGTGAGAACCAGTGGAACGGCTCACGAACTGGTGGGCGAGTTTGACGCCGGAAAGAAAAAGGGTTGTGGTGGTAGCAGCCGCAGTTGCGGCAGCCATCTTGCTTTTGACAATGGTTTTGCTGGGGCGACAGGAGAGTTTCGTCACCCTTTACAGCCGACTTTCGCCTGAAGACTTGACTGCCGCTTCCGTTGAACTCAGCAGGCTTGGCATACAGCATCAGGTCGTTGAAAGCGAAGGAGCAATTAAAGTCCCGGCAGATAAGATTGCCCAAGCGAGGATGGCGCTCGCTCAGGCTGGCTTGCCCCGTTCGGGTGCTTTTGCCGTTGCGGGCTTTGAGTTGCTGGACAAAACTTCTTTCGCCACTTCTGATTTCGTTCAGCGAGCCAATTACTTGAGGGCGCTTCAGGGCGAATTGGCTCGTTCCATCATGACCTTGGACCCGATAGCCAGCGCGCGTGTGCATTTGAATTTGCCGGAGCAGACAGTTTTTGAAGAACGCCGCGAAGAGCCCAGCGCTTCCGTCGTCCTTTCCCTCAAACCTGGACGAACCCTTTCGCCTGAGCAAACCAAAGCCATCGCCTTCTTGGTCTCTCAAGCCATTGAAGGGCTCAAACCTGAAAAGGTTGTCATCGTCGACACGAAAGGCAACCTTTTGTGGAGTGGTGATGGGGCTTCCAATCACTTCGGTCGCGCGAGCGAGTTCCTCGGCATGCGCTGGGAAATTGAACGGGCGATTGAGCAAAGGCTTCAAAGCCTTTTGGACAGGACTTTGGGGCACGGTCGCGCTTCGGTGCAGGTGAGCGTTGAACTTGACACCAATAAGCGGGAGAGCGAAAGCGAAATCTACATGCCCGCAGGCAATTCACCGCAAGGGATTCCCGTCTCTCATGAAGAGAAGCAGGAGACATATCAAGCACAAGGCGCTCCAGTTGCTGCTCCCGCTGGAACGGCTTCCAACTTGCAGTTGGTCCCACCAACGCCGGTGACTTTGCTCGGTGGCAACTACACCAGAACGGAGCGGAAGATGGAGTATCGCGTTTCAAGGCGAATTGAACGGGTGGAGCAACTGCCTGGGACAGTTAAGCGCGTGTCGGTCGCAGTTTTAGTCAAGGGTGAATTGTCGCCTTCGGAACAAACCGCTTTGAGGCAAGCAGTAATGGCGGCTGTCGGCTTGGATACAAGTCGCGGCGATACTGTTGCCGTAGTGCCCGTCCGCTTTGAACGGACGACCGTTCCCCAACCTCTTGAGCGGCGGGGAGCCCCTAAAGCGCCGAGGTTCTCTTGGTATTGGCTGGCAGCAGTCCCCGTCCTGCTGCTGATAGCCGCATCCCTCCTCGTGGCATGGCGTCGTCGGCGCCGTGGGGCTCCCGTCGCTCCTTCTTTGCCAACCGAAGTTCCCGAAGCACCAGAAATCCCAGAACAACCCGCTTCCCGTCCCACGCCTCCCGTCCCTGAGGAAGTCCGTTCTCTTGAGCGCTTGAGGGAATTTGTTCGCTCTTCTCCCGACCGCGTCGCTGACTTAATCCGAAGTTGGTTGGCTGAAGATGGAACGAGGGAGGAAGGAAGGCGATGATGGAGCAAAGGACATTGGAGCGAACTGCCAGACAACAAAGGGGATTGACGGGAAGAAGAAAGGCTGCCATCTTGCTGTCGCTGCTTCCGCCGGAAGAAGCTGCCATTGTGCTCAAGCACTTGGATGAAACTGAGGTCGAAATTTTGCTCAGTGAAATGGCTCGGTTGGGGGTCGTGGCAGACGATACCGCTCAGCGCCTCGTTGAGGAAGGGCTCCAAAAGTTAGAGAGCCAACAGCCCCTTGCCACTGGTGGTGCTGCCAAGGTCCGTTCATTGCTCATACAAGCCTTCGGCGCTCAGCAAGGTTCTGCCCTGTGGTCAAGGCTGGAGGCATTGCTGAAAGAGCCCACGCCTGAGCGACAAGATGTTGAGTTGCTCTCAAAACTTAGTGCGGTTCCGCCTCAGCATCTCGTTGAGTTGGTGAGGAACGAAAACCCTCAAGCCATCGCGCTTTTGCTCGGGCTGCTGCCACCTTCGCACGGTGCTGCCATCCTCAACGAACTCTCACCCGAACTTCGCTCCGAAGTTGCATTGAGGTTGCTGATCACTGAGTCCCCGCCGGAAGAGGTCTTGGACACACTCCGCAAATCCCTTCACGATGCAATTGCTCCAGCCACTCAAAGGACTACCCGCTTCAACGGTTTGCAGGTCTTGGTTCAGATTTTGAGCAACTTGCCCCGAGAAGTGATGCAAGAGATCTTGGCTAACTTGGAGCAGCAAAATCCCGAATTGGCGGAGCGAGTCCAGCAAGCAATGTTCACCTTCGAGGACTTGGTCAAATTGGACGATAGGTCACTGCAAAGGGTCTTGCGCGAAGTCGACATGCGCGAGTTGGCACTTGCCCTCAAGGGCGCGAGCGAGGAACTTAAGGACAAAATCTTCCGCAACATGTCCCAGCGAGCAGCCCAAATCCTGCGGGAGGAAATGGACTACATGGGTCCTGTCCGCTTACGGGATGTCACCGCCGCTCAAAGGCGAATCGTTGACATCGTCCGGAAACTTGAAGAGGCGGGCGAAGTCACCATCCCACGAGGCGGAGAGGAGGTGCTGGTGTGATGCCTGTTTTGCACCAACCGCTTTACATTCCAAAGCCTGTCCCTTGGGATGAACCTGAAACCAATTCACCACTTGCGAACTGCAATCCGCTGTCGCCCGAGGGGGGCCAAAGTTTTCAGCCCGATATGCCGATAAACCAATCGGGTTGGGTGCAAACGGACTATTGTCAGTCGCCTGAGAGGAGGTCGGACCCAGATTTGAGCGTCCACGCGGTCTCAACCCAAAGCACTCGCTCGCAAAGTGAGCAAGCCATTGCTGAGGCTTATCAAACGGGCTATCAAGATGGATTTGCTGCTGGACAGCGGGAAGGCTATCAGCAAGGTCTCGCTGAGGCTGAGCAGCGATTCAGGGAACAGGTGGAGCGACTGCACGACTACGCCCACGCCCGCTTGCACGCGATAACTGAGGCGATTCGAAACGAACTTCGGTCCTTTTTCACGCGGGCTGAAGAAGCTGTCACCCAACTCGCCATCGAGATCGCCAAAAAGGTCATTGAAACCGAGGTCAAAACCAACCCTGAGGTCGTCCGCAACGCCGTCTCTCAAGCCCTCAACCAATTGAAGGGCGCCAACATCATCGTCCGCATCAACCCAGCGGATTTTTCTTTGCTCGGTGGTGACTTAAGTTTAGTGAATTTGGGAGAGGGCGTGTCTGTTCGGTTCGTCCCTGACGAGACTGTAGAACAAGGCGGGGTCATTGCGGAGAGCGAGCAAGGCTTTGTCGACCTTCAGCCCAGCACCAAATTAGCGCTTTTGCACTCCGAGGTGTTGTGACATGACCGAGCGCGAACGAGCACAAAACCAGTTGCTGATGGTTGATCACCGGTCGGAAGTTGCAGCTCTTGAGCGTTTGCATGCGCGGCTCCACGCTTGCACCCCCACGCGCTTGCATGCCGTTTACGGTCGCCTCGTTCAGGCTTCAGGGTTAGTTTTGGAAAGCATTTGCCCAACCGCTTTCATTGGGGAGTTGGCATTGGTTGAATGTGAGCCGGAGCCCTTGTTGGCAGAAGTCGTTGGTTTTCGGAACGGAACCACTTTGCTCATGCCTTTGGGCGACCTTACAGGTTTGAGGGTTGGGGCGAAAGTCAGGCTCACTCACAGAAGCCTTACTTGCACTGTCAGCGATCAACTTGTCGGGAGGGTTTTGGACGGTTTGGGTCGACCTTTGGACGGTAAACCTTTGCCGCCGGGCGAGGAACGCCCAATTTATGCCGACCCGCCATCTCCGCTTCAACGCCCGCTGATTTCTGAGCCGCTTCCCGTCGGCGTTAGAGCCATTGACGCTTTCACCACTTTGGGCAAGGGGCAAAGAGTCGGCATCTTCGCTGGAAGTGGCGTTGGCAAATCCACTCTGCTCGGCATGTTGGCTCGGTTCGCAAGAGCCGATGTCTCCGTCATCGCTCTCATTGGCGAGCGGGGGCGGGAGGTGAGGGAGTTTTTGGAGCGGCAATTGGGCGAAGATGGTTTGCGTCATTCGGTTGTTGTGGTGGCTACTTCTGACCAACCGCCGATAATTCGCCTCAAGGGCGCACTCGTGGCTATGACCATTGCTGAATTCTTCCGAGACAAAGGCGCTGATGTCCTTTTCGTCATGGACAGTTTGACGAGGTGGGCTATGGCAGGCAGGGAAGTCGGGCTCGCCATCGGTGAGCCGCCAACCTCTCGCGGCTACACACCTTCTGTTTTCGCTATGATGCCCAAGTTCCTTGAGCGCGCCGGGCGAAGCGAGAAAGGTTCAATTACCGCTTTGGTCACCGTTCTCGTGGAAGCCGATGACCTGAATGACCCCATAGCCGACCACGCTCGTTCCATCCTCGACGGTCATATCGTTCTGTCAAGGACTCTCACCGAACGGGGGCATTTGCCACCCATTGATGTTTTGGCTTCCCTCAGCCGCGTCATGCCTGATGTTGTGAGCGACGAGCACTGGCAAGCAGCCCAAACTTTGCGAGCCCTCCTTTCCGTCCTTCGCGACAACGAAGACCTTGTTAGGCTCGGTGCTTATCGTCGCGGCACTGACCCACTGCTTGACAAGGCTTTGGAACTGAGAGACGAACTGATGACTTTTCTTCGCCAAGACAGGGACGAACCAGCGGAGTTTGAGCGGACGATGGAGTGGCTCACGGCGTTGGCTGCAAAAGCAAACGAATGCATTCACGCGTGAGGTGAAAGACCATGAAAAAGTTTCGGTTTCCGCTGGACGGGCTGCTGAAAGTCAGGAAGATGGAAGAGGCTCAAGCGGAAAGGGCACTGCAACAGGCTCAACAGCGGTTGTGGGAAGCAGAAAGGAACTTGATGGAGGCGGAAAAAGCCGTTAGAGCAGCAATTTCCAACCTGCGTGCCCTTTTGTCCGACAGTGCTGAAGCGGACCAATTGCTCGTTGCCGTCCGTCACCTCGACAGAGCCGAGCAAAAAAGGATTGTCGCTGAACAACGGGTCGCCCTCGCTCAGGCTGAAGTTTCACGGTGCCTCAATGAATACCACGAATGCCGGCGTCGAAGGGAACTTTTGGAGGAGTTGAAAGAGAAGGCTTGGCGACAATGGTTGATGAACTTACTCAACGAGGAGCAAAAAGCAGCCGATGAAAGGGCGCTTCGCGATTACGCCCTTGCCGAGACCAACGGAGCGTGAGCGGCGATGCTGCAAGGGTTGACAGTTTTCAATCCAGTCAACGGCGAATTGATAGGTGCAGGTTGGAACCAAGGTATCCCGGTTCTCACCCCCCAGCCTGCAACCTTTGCGCCCTTCCTCATTGAACTCATCGAAAGGTTAAGGACGCTGGATGGGCAACTGCTGGGTTTGGTCATGGGACAGTTCCATCCTGCAGCCGACCATCAGTTGCCAATCCCCGCTCCAATCGCTGATTTCCAATCGCCCTTGACAGAGATTTTGCAAGAGTGGAAGTTGCCCTCGGTTGGACTCCCGCAAGTTGGCTTGACAGTTGATGGCGTCGGTCCAAAGCCTCCAACATTTGAACCTGCAACCCATCCCGCGCAACTCTCAACTCAATCCCCAACGCTGAACACTCAACCCGATAATGGACGCACTTCGCACATCACACCCAGCACCCATGAAATCCAACAGTTGATTGTCCGCACGGCTCAGCGCTACGGTGTTGACCCGGCGCTGGCATTGGCGTTGGCGAAAGCAGAAAGCAACTTTGACCCTGACGCCACTTCTCACAAAGGTGCAATAGGGGTAATGCAGTTGATGCCCGAAACAGCAAAATCTTTGGGCGTTGCAAACCCTTACGACCCCGCCGAGAACATTGACGGAGGCGTTCGCTATTTGAGGCAATTGATTGAACGGTTCGGTGGCAACATCGTCCTCGCAGTCGCCGCATACAATGCCGGACCGAACGCTGTCCGACGATACGGCGGCATTCCACCCTACCCCGAAACTCAAACTTTTGTCCGAAAGGTTTTGACTTACTGGGAAGCCTTCCGAAAGGAACTGCAGCAAATGGCAAAGAGCGAATGGCAAGCGGGAAGGGGTGAGGGGCAAAACACGATTAGTTCAACCCAAAGCATTGGTAAGGGCATTGGCAAAGGAATTTCGGACGAGCCTTTCGGTTCTCTCCGCCCTGCGCCTAAAGCAAATCAGATTTTCAGCGTTGAGGGTGGGAAAGAACAAACTCAAGCGAGCACCGCAGAACTTGGACCGGAACTTGCTCCGCAGCGAGCGGTTGGACCTGAAAGGAAAGCGGGACGCGAACCCTTGCTCGGTCAAAAATCTGTGCTTCAGGAAATTGACCGCACACCGAGCACCGCTCACCGATTGCCCGACACTGCACTTCGCGAATCGTATATTCAGCCCCTCGCAACTTCGGACGCTTTACACATAGTCGCAAAAGAGTCCCACACCTTTGATGGCTCAAGTTCGCCGGTCGCTCATCAATCGTCGCTCCAAGGTGTAACTTCCCCTTCGCACCAAGCCGAAGGTCGCGCTGCGAACCTTGTCGTTCACCGTTTGGCAGTTGAGTTGCCCGTTTCGAGCGAGGGCGAAAGGATTAGGTTGCAAGTTTCTTTGCCCTTGAATTCGTCAACCGCACTTCGCACCCAGCACCCCGCACCTTTTGATACTGTTCCCGTTCAAGTTTCCATCAGGGTTGGTGACGAACAGTTGGCGACGCAACTGGCTCAGAGTCTGCCTACCCTTCGTCAGCACCTTTTGGAGCAAGGGATTGTTTTGGCTCAATGGACTGTTGCATTTAACGGGCAGGAAGGCGGGAGGCGGGATCCCGCCGAACATTTCGGCGATTGGCGCCGACTGCCCAGCGCGTCCCACAGCCGCCTTCCTGCCCATTCTCTTGACGACGGCATTTGGGCTTAAAAGGAGAGCAAGCGTGTAAGCGTGCAGGCGTGTCTCAGGAGGTGAAAGGTTTCATGAATGTCAACCCTGTTTCAGTTAACTCGGTCAATGCCAATGCGACGAACCGGGCGGAACTTTCGGCGGAAGATTTCTGGCAACTTCTTTTGACGCACCTTCAAATGCAAGACCCGTTCGAAACTGCGGACATGAACCAAATGTTGCAGCAATTCGTCACCCTTCAGGCTGCAAGGGAGATGGCACGGGTATCCGATTCCCTTCAACGGCTTCAAGCGTTGCTCATGCTGGGGCGCGTCGTCTCTGGCGAATGGGAAGGCGAGGCGTTCACTGGCACGGTGGTGGGCGTTTCACTATCGGGCACTCCGACTTTGAGCGTGAAAGTTGGCGACCGAAACTTTGCCGTCCCCGCCAGCGCCGTCTGGCAAGTGGCGCTGGGTTCGGAATCGTTCTTTTCAACCCAAGCCTAAAAACTTTGCGACGGAGGTGAACTTTGATGGGCGTCATTCACACAGCTTTGTCGGCGCTCAGTTCTTACGACCTGATGCTTCAAGTCACCGCAAACAACTTGGCGAACTTGAACACTCCCGGCTTCAAGAGCCAGTCGTTGCACTTCCTTGACACTTTCTACCAGACCCTTCAAGCCCCCACCGTCCCTATCGGTGGCGGTCAAGGCGGCAAAAACCCAATTCAGGTTGGAATGGGCGTGGCTTTCGGGGCAATTATCACCCGAATGGCTCAGGGGACTTTCACCCCAACAGGCATGCCCACCGACATGACCATTATTGGCAACGGCTTCTTCGCCGTCACAAAGAACGGGCAAGTTCTTTACACCCGCGATGGCGCTTTCCGAGTTGACGCTAATGGGAATTTGGTCCATGCTGGGACTGGAGCACTCTTGCTTGGTTGGGTTGCTGACGAGGCTGGGAACATCAACACATCCAGCGACCTTCAACCCATCAAAGTCCCTGTCGGCGGTGCATTGGCGGCAAAGGCTACAACCTTGGTTCGATTCGGTGGCAACTTGGACACGAGGCTTGACATTGGTAGCACCCAAACCCTCAGTTTCACCGTCTACGACAGCCAAGGCAACCCTCACCTTGTCAGCCTCACCTTCACCAAAACCGCGCCGAACACTTGGGACTGGCAGGCAGAGTTCAATGGCTCTGTGGTTGGCTCTGGAACGGTTCAGTTTAGTGACCAAGGTCAATGGCAATCGGGCACGGGAACAATTACCCTCACGCTGGCGAATGGTGCTGTCTCACCTCAAACGATTCAACTTGACTTCTCTTCCCTTAACCAACTGGCATCAACGACCACAGCAAGCGCTGCCTTTCAAGACGGCTTCCCTGTGGGCGTTTTGGAGACGCTCTCGGTTGACGCTCGCGGTCTCATCATCGGCAGTTTCTCAAACGGTGTGACGCGACCTTTGGCGCAAGTGGCAGTGACGGTTTTCTCCAACCCAGAAGGGCTTGAGCGAGTTGGGGACAACATGTTCAAAGCCTCGGGCAACTCAGGCTTGCCCCGTTACCTGCCTGCTGGTGTCGGAGGCGCTGGGAGAATCCAATCCTCTGGGCTTGAACAGTCAAATGTTGACTTAGCCCGTGAGTTAACGCAAGTGCTCATCGCTCAGCGAAGTTTCCAAGCAGCTGCTCGGACAATTTTGGCTGCCGATGAGATGACACAGGAAGCACTGAACTTGAGGCGGTGATGCCCATGATTTTAGTGCATCGCCTTGACGGCGCCCCTTTTTACCTGAACGCAGAACTCGTTGAGACTGTCGAAGCAACGCCCGATACGGTCATCGTCTTGGTCAACGGTCACCGATACATCGTCAAGGAGCAAGTTGAAGAGGTCATCGCTCGCATCCTCACTTACCGTCGGTTCCTTTTCTCGGGCATCCCTGCTGACCTAACACAGTCAATGTTGCGAGAGAGGTGACGGCGTGATGGACATTGCAACGGTTGTCGGGTTGGTGCTCGGCATAGGGGCTTTGTTTGCGACGGCGCTGTTGGAAGGGACACACCTTTCGGCGTTGGTCAACATACCGGCGTTCGTGCTGATTGTCGGAGGTTCCTTTGGCGCAACAATTGTCTCCTTCGCCCTGAGCGACATCATGCGCATCCCGAAGTTTCTCAAGGAAGCGTTGTTTGCGCCGCCCCTCGGTCTCGCCGAGCGTGCCCGTCAACTTGTGGAATTGGCTCAAAAGGCAAGGCGAGAAGGTTTGCTGGCGCTTGAAGAAGACGCTCGCAACATTGATGACCCCTTCCTTCAAAAGGGACTGCAACTCGTCGTTGACGGAACTGAACCCGAAGTTGTAAGGGCTGTTCTTGAGAGCGAAATTGGTGTTTGGGAAGAACGAGAAAAGGTCGGCGAGCAAATCTTCACAGCCATTGGAGGTTTCTGCCCGACGATGGGGATTATGGGCGCCGTCTTGGGCTTGATGCATGCTCTCGGTCAATCGGACGACCCGAAGAAAATGGCAAAGGCAATCGCAGTTGCTTTCGTTGCAACGCTTTACGGCGTTGGCTTTGCAAACCTCGTTTTCCTCCCAATTGCGGGCAAGTTGAAAGTTCGGGTGGCTGAGAAGCGACTCCTTTACGAACTGACCCTTGAAGGAATCTTGGCGATTCAAGCAGGCGAGAACCCGAGGCTCGTCGCGGAGAAACTATCCGCTTACTTGCCGCCTTCCGAGAGAGCCAAGTTCGCTGAACAACCCGTTGGAGCCGCCGCTTGAGGTGATGACCAATGGCAGCAATGGCAAAGCGAAAACACAGTAGCGGAGAAGGTGGAGGCGGACACGAAACTGCAGGGATGATGCGATGGCTCGTGACCTACGCCGACATGATCACGCTGCTGTTGGCTCTCTTCATCATGCTCTACGCCATCTCTTCGCTGGACATACAACGCTTCAAGGCACTTGTTGAAGAGTTCCAAGCCCTTTTTGCAGGTGGCGGGACGACCAGTGTCATAAGCGGTGGTAGGGGAATGCTCAGGCTCGGCGCACCCGAAAGCCAAAAACCGTTGGTCGTTCCATTAATCCCGGGCAAGAAGCCGGAGATGCACGACGAAGAAGAGACCCTTGAGAAGTTCGTGGAGCGGAAAGGACTTGAAGGCAAGGTTCTCGTCCACCGTGAGGAACGAGGTTTGGTCGTCAGTCTTCTCACGGACGGCATCTTCTTTGAGAAAGGGAGCGCTGAACTCTCTGAGGAAGCGAAACGAGTCTTGCGGGAGATTGCCCCTGTTCTCAAATCGTCTGGGCGGTTCATCAGGGTTGAAGGTCACACATGCGACCTTCCCATTCACACACCAAAATTCCCAAGCAACTGGGAACTTTCTGTTGCCCGCGCTGTCAATGTCGTCCGCTACCTGATTGCATGCGGAGTTCCCGCCGGGCGGCTTTCAGCAGTTGGATATGGCGAGTTCAGACCGATGGTTCCGAACACCAGCGAGGAGAACAGAAGGCTCAACCGCAGAGTTGACATCGTCCTGTTGACCGAATCTGCGCAGAAGGCTGAACCCCTTTACCAGTCACCAACCACCGGTCGCCAGTCGCCCCACTACATCCCAAAGGGGGTGAAACTGCCGTGAGGCAACAACGCCCTCTCCCTCGGTCGCCATTCGCCAATCGCCAGTCACCGCCTTGGTGGCACTGGTTTGCTTGGATGGTGGCTTTTGCGATGGGCGCATTTGCCTTTAGACTTGCCCTTGAGCATTACCTATCGGCTGCCGATCCCTTTGCTCAAGATGTTCAGGCAGTTATTGAGCGGCACCAAATCTCGTATATCGGCGACATGACCAGCCAAGTCTTTCACCGAAAAGATTGCCCCCTTGCCGTTCAAATCCCGCAAAGGTTCAAGGTCATGTTCTTCTCCCGTCGGGCTGCTTTGGAAATGAAATTCAACCCATGCCCATATTGCCGACCGTAGAAAAACTGTAGGAGTGGCGTCAGCCACGAATAAGGGGGTGCAAAGACATGGTGCTTGGGACAAGGTTCGGAATGCAAAAAATCAGGCGTTCTGGCAGGCTGCCGTTCTTCATCGTTCTCGCAGCAGCGTTGGCGGCTGGTGCTGCCGCTGCAGGCGTCAGCACTCTCCTCATGAGAAAGGTCGTCGCCGACGAACCCAAAAAGCCGGAGAAAGTCGAGGTCGTGCCAGTCACCTTCATGTATCCGCTCGGAGAGCAAATTGTCAACTTGATTGAGCCAGGGCGATTTTTGAAGGCGGGAATTGAACTTGAAGTTTTGGCGAAGGGCTCACCAGAGGAAGGCGAAAAGGCGTTGTCAAACCACAGGTCAGGTGGACATAGCGAGAGCGCTGAGAACTCCCCTCCACTTCCGCCCGTCGCAGCAGCGACGAAAGCCGAACTTGACAAAAAACGAGCCAAAATCCTTGACGCCGTCCTTTCCGAACTTTCTTCCTCTTCCTTCCGCGAACTCTTGACTCCCCGAGGTAAGCGGGAACTGAAGGAACGCATAAAACGGGCAGTCAACAGGCTTTTGGAGAGCGGCGAAGTCCAAGAGGTCTACTTCACCACTTTCTTGGCTCAATGAGTGGAGGGTGAGAGGGATGCAAAACTTGACGCCTGAGGAACTCCAAGCCTTGTTGCAGCAGCCTGAACCGACAAGCCAACAAAAGACCAAGCAGCGGCGCTCCCGACTGCTAACGGGGGTTGCTGTCCAACCTTACGATATGCAAGCCACGCTTACCTTGACGCCGAGGCAGCGGGCGATGATTCGGCAGTGGGCTGACCAACTTGTCCAGTCCCTCAGGTATTCCCTAATCCCATCCCTGCGGATGACTTTGGAACTCCGGCTCAACTCTGATGGTCTAACTTCCCTTTCCGAGTTGGTCAGCCAGTGGAAAGGGAAAGCCTATGTCGTCCCCATCACCACCTCAGGCAGGCTTCGCGGAGACCACTTCCTTGCCATCAGCACTAACTTGGCAATGGTCATCGTTGACAGGTTGTTGGGCGGACCAGGAACGGTCTCCCAGAGTTTGCTTCAACGCCCGTTAAGCCGATTGGAAATGAATTTGCTGCTGAAGTTCGCCGAAAGGGTAGCCCGATTGCTGTTGACGGTCATCACCGGCGATGAAGAAGGGCAATCGGTTCAACTGCAAAACCTTTTGACCTCCGAGGAGCAAATTGCGATGCTTACCGACAAAGTCACCCTCTACAGCCTTTGCTACGACTTCCAACTGGGGCAGGAGAGCGGCAACCTTTGGATTGCCTTGCGAGCCGACGCCCTCAAAGGTCTTGAGCAGATGAGTTCCTACCATTCAACTCAGCCTCCAACATTCAGCACTTCGCACCCGGTCATGTCCTTGCCTGTGACCATGAAAGTGGTTTTGGCGACTGGGCGAATCACGATGAAGGAACTAAGGCAACTTCAAGTGGGCGATGTGATTTTGCTGGATGGGTTTAAGGGTGAGCCTGCAAGGCTCGTCTGGAATGGGAGGACACTGTGCATGGTCAGACCGGGAATCCGCGATGGTCATTTGGCAGTCCAACTTCTGCCATCAAAAACCCAACAACGGGGTGGTGATAAGTGATGGAGCAACGGCAGCATGAAGCCCAGCCTGTTATCTTCCCTCAACTGCCGGAAACTGTTGAGGGGCAACACGATGGGTCTGCCATCCCTTGGGAAGTCCTCGCCACTTTGGAACTTCCCGTCCATGTTGAACTTGGGCGGGTTGAAGTCACTGTGCAGGAACTTTTGGAGTTAACGCCCGGCAGTGTCCTTGAACTTGACAAGGCTGTAGGTGAACCCGTTGAGGTTTATGTGGCGGGTAAACTCATCGCCCGAGGGGAAGTCGTCGTTGTCTTGGGCGAAAAACTTGGCGTCCGAATAACTGAACTCGTCAAGCCAACATGAAAGTTGCGGGTTGAGCGTTGCGAGTTCAAAAGAGGGAAAACCCTCAACCCGCAACTCACAACGCGCAACTCGTTAAGGACGGTGAGCGGCGATGTTGGAAACGGTGTCGGTTGTTCGGGTAATCGCAAGTTGCGCAATAGTTTGCGGGCTCGCTTGGGCTCTGGGTGTCTGGTTACGAAGGTTGCAGCCGATACCATCCAGCAATCAACGCAGGCTCAGGCTGCTGGAAATTTTGCACCTTGGCGGTGGGAAAAGTCTGGCACTCGTGGCTTACCAACACCGAAAGTTCATCATCGCTTTGACACCCCAGAGCGTTCAACTGCTGACCGAAGTCAGTGAAGATGCTTCAAGCGAAATTTGCACTCCGCACCCCGCACCTCGCACTCATAACGGATGGGACGGGGGACGGGAGACGAGGGACGAGATGGAGGATATGCTGAGTGCTGGGTTTGGGTTGCGAGAGGGCTGGAGAGACAGCGAGGCGAAGAGAAACTCGCAAAAGGACTCTGAACTTTCGGAGCACGAACAAACTTCGCACCCCGCATCTCGCACTCCGCACCCTATAATGCGCCGTTTCCTTTCCTTCCTGCACTCCGCACTTCGCACCCCGCACATTGTCCTTGTCGTGCCTCTTTTGCTCGTCGTTTTTGCTTCCTTCGCCAGTTCCCAGTCTCAAGCACCCAGCCCTCAAACCCAACTCAGCCTGATGAGGGAGTCCGTGCAAATTTTGATGGTTTTGACGCTAATTGCCCTTGCTCCGTTTTTGTTGGCGGTCATGACTTGCTTCACCCGCATTGTCATCGTTTTGAGTTTGTTGAGGGTCGCTATGGGGACGCCGCAGACTCCGCCCAACCCTGTCGTCATCGGCATGGCGTTGTTCCTGACGCTTTTCGTCATGGCACCGACTTTGCAAGAGGCAAATGAGAAGGGTTTGCAGCCATTTTTGCGAAACGAGATTTCCCTTGAGCAAGCCGTTGCAGAAGGTTACAAGCCTTTCCAAAGGTTTATGCTTCGCCAAGTTCGGGAGAAGGACATCGCGCTTTTCTTGCGCATCGCCAAATTGCCCAACCCGAAAAGACCTGAAGATGTCCCAGCCTACATCCTCATCCCTGCGTTCGTTTTGAGCGAGGTTCGGACAGGTTTTGAGATTGGCTTTTTGCTGGCTGTCCCGTTTTTAGTCTTGGACTTGGTTGTCGCCAGCGTTTTGATGGGCATGGGAATGTTGATGGTTCCGCCCATGCTCATCTCGCTGCCGCTCAAACTTTTGCTCTTCGTGCTCGCAGACGGTTGGCACTTGCTAATGAAAGGTTTGGCTCTAAGCGTCCGTTAGAGCGTGAATCAATTTCGGTCGTTCGGAAACGAGGTGAGCAACGATGACGGCAACAATTGCGGTTGACATCTTGAGGCAGGCTTTCATGGTCGGGTTGATGCTGGCTCTGCCGCTATTGGTCACCGCTTTGGTGATCGGCTTGGTCATAGGCATCTTGCAAGCAGCGACAGGGGTTCAGGAGTTTACCCTGTCTTTCGTTCCGAAAGTCTTGGCGATTTTCGCTATCTTGCTTCTGTTCGGCGCATCGGGCTTGACATTGGCAACGGAATTCACCGTTCGGATGCTCAATTTGATTCCGCAGGTGGTGCGATGAACATGGTGCCAGAAATCTGGCTTAACGAATGGGTTCGTTGGCTCATAGCAGCGGCAAGGTTCGGAGGTGCGATGGCTTTGATGCCAGGGCTTTCGTCACCGCAAGTCCCGCCACTTGCCCGAACCACGGTAGCCTTCGGTGCAGCCCTGTCGGGCATCGCCTTTGTGCCGCCCGTTAACCTTGACAATTTCGCCTTACTTGCAGTGCTGTTGCTTCGCGAGGCAGCAATAGGCATGTTGATAGGTTTTGCATTTGCTGCGTTCGTCTGGCTTGTTGAGTGGGTTGCAGAAATCGTTGATTGGCAAGTCGGTTTCGGGTTCTCAGCCCTCGTTGACCCATTGTTGGGCACGAAAGCAGCGATAGTTGCGAGGGCAGCGACATTATTGGCTGGAGTGCTTTTCTTCCAACTGGACGGACATCATTGGTTGGTTCGCACTGTCGCTTTCAGTTACCAGTTTTTGCCTGTCGCCCCGAACTTTGCGCTCCGTGCCGCTTTGGGCGAAAGTTGGATGGCTTTGCTTGCCAACGGTTTGCTCGTTGTTTTGCCGTTCGTCGTCCCCGCGATCGGAATCGTTTTGCTCACCGATTTCGTGCTTGGAATGATGGGGCGAGCAGCACCGCAACTTTCCGTGCTCCTTTGGGGCATGCCCGCACGAATTGGGCTCGCCGTTTTGGTCATCGCTTTCTCGTTCGCGGCTCTGCCAAACCTTTGTGAGAAATTGTTGCGCCACATCGCAATTTCCGTCCCGACTTTACTTTCCACACTCCGCACTTAGCAAATCCGCCAGTCGCTAATCGCTGTTGGCTTGGAGGTGACGACGAATGTTCTGGTCGGACAAAACAGAAGCGCCGACACCGAGAAGGAGAGAGGAAGCGAGGAAACAAGGCATAGTGCCGAGGAGCGCTGAACTGACAGGAGCAGCGGTCTTGTTTGCAGGGACTCTGTTTGGTGTCCTGCTTTTCCCGTCTTGGCTCGACTCTTTGAGCAGCGCCATGAACGCTTTGCTCGTCAGGGGCGATTGGTCGCCATTGGTTCGCGATGTGATGTTGAAGCCGCTGCTTTTCGTTGCTGGGTTGATGTTGGTTGCTTTCCTTGCAGGTGCAATTCAAACTCGCTTCTTGTTCACCCTCTACCCGCTTCGGTTTGACTGGCAAAAAGTCAATCCTGTCAGCGGCTTCAAGCGAATATTCTCGTTGATGACCTTGTGGGATGGGACAAGGGCAGTGTTGAAAGCAGCTTTCGTCGGGTATGTCGGATTTGTGACCTTGAAGGCAGGATGGGACGCTGTTTTGGCTACATCCACAACGGATGTCCGAACGGGCGCAAGCACTTTGGGAAGCGTGGGATTGGGTTTGCTTTGGCGGTGCGTCGTCGTCCTACTGCTTCTCTCCGCCATTGATTACGCCATCCAATGGTGGCGGGTTGAACGCAACTTGAGGATGACGAGGCAAGAGGTCAAGGACGAACTCAAGCAAACGGAGGGCGACCCGAATATCAAGGCTCAACTCAGGCGACGGTATCGCCAGTTGGTCATGCACCGACAAATCCAGCGGGTCAAAGAAGCAACGGTCGTAATCACTAACCCGACTCACTATGCTGTCGCTTTGAGATACGACCCGAAAACATTGCCAGCGCCTCAGGTGATTGCGAAAGGAACTGACTGGATGGCGCAACGGATTGTCCAAGAGGCTCGCAAGTATGGCGTCCCCATCGTCCAGAACGCACCGCTCGCTCAAGCCCTCATGAAAGTCAACATCGGGGCATTCATCCCGCCCGAACTTTATCAGGCTACGGCTGAAGTCTTGGCTTATGTCTTCCGCTTGACAGGGCGAGCAAAGGAGGTGCTGGGTGAAGCATGAAGCAGCAGATGGGACAAGGGACATGGGACAAGGGACATGTTGGAAACAGGTTGTTGCGGACCTTAAAAGGACAGGAGCGTCTGGCGGTTTGCGAAATCCAAAGTGATTTTGGGTTGAAGGCGAAGGCAAATGTCGTGCCCGACAAGGGCAACCCTGTTAGGGTTGACAGCAACAAAAGGGCTTTGTTGCCAGTTGAAAACGCAAAGGACACGCAGTCTCGCAATTCGCTCCGAACCGTCATCTGCCAACAAGCCGAGATGGATCGTCCTCACGAAAAACTGAAAAACTTGCCCCAAGTGCGAAAGTTGTCGGATAACATCGGATGGCAGCAATTGCACAATCCCTCGCGCGGACATCTCTTCGTAACTGACGAAGGTGGATGCCGAACCAGTATCAAAATCGCCGCTCGCAGTCCAAAAGGAGCCGTCACTGTGAAACCGACAGCGAACTGTTGGATAGAAATCGTCCGCGTAGACGGTCGGATGCCATGCGGTCTCTTCAACCCAGAGCAACGAGGGATGAATGAAGAAGAGCGGCAATTTGCCCGTCCGTTGTGCCAAGTCCAAGATTTCTTCTTCGGTTGGCGGGTTGTCAGCCAAGTTTTTGCCGTGAGCATAGATTTGACCGTCAACGACCAAAAGCCACATCGCCCCCAACTCCTCGCACCTTCTCAAAAGCCATTCCCTGTTTCGCTCCTCAAGTTCGTTCATGATGCGACTTCGTTCCTCAATGCCCAAATTCGCCATCTCCTCAAAGGGAGGGTTCTCCCCTTGCCAGACAGGTTCAGCGACTTTTGCCACTTCGCCTTGAGCCAACTTCAGAGCCAATTTGACGGCTTCTTTGGCTCTTTCGTCCAGTTCGCCCAGTTGCTTTTCAACTTCGCGCAAAACCTCTTCAACGCTCATGTCCCATCGCCTCCCATTGGCTGCACAAATAGCAGCAACGCCATAGGGCAGCGTTGGCGCCCAATACAAGCATAGCAGTTCGCCAGCAAGGGGGAATGAACGATGGCATCAGCACAAAAGTCGTTGGGACTTAAGCAAACAGAAGTTTGGACTGTGGTGGCAGTGGCTTTGGTGTTGGCGATGCTTTTAGTGCCGATGCCACCGATTCTGCTGGACTTGATGTTAGCGCTGCATTTTGTTGCAGCTTTGACGCTTTTCTTCGCCGTCCTGCTTTTGCGGGATGCCCTTGAAATGTCATCGTTCCCGTCGTTGCTTTTGTTCTCAGCACTTTTCCGGACAGCCCTCTCCGTTGCGGTGATGAGAGCCATTTTGACCACTGGCGATGCTGGTCAATTCGTCAGGGCAACGGGCGAGTTCGTTCTGGGAGGCAACTTTCTCGTCGGGGTTGTGCTTTTCCTGACCTTGTTCATCGTCCAATTCGCAGTTGTGACAGGCGGCGCTAACCGAATTGCCGAAGTGGCTGCCCGCTTCACCCTTGACGCTTTACCTGGCAAGCAGATGAGCATTGATGCTGACTTGTCAGCCGGTCTTATTACCGAAGAGGAAGCGAGGGAAAGGCGCAAGAGGCTTGAACTGGAAGCGGATTTTTACGGCGCAATGGACGGTGCAGCGAAGTTCGTTCGCGGCGATGCCATCACGGCTCTGTTGGTGGCTATCCTTTGCTTCGTTGGTGGTTTGCTTGTTGGCGTGTGGCAGCGCGGAGAAAGTTGGGAGACGGCTCTCAGGACTTATGCCCTTTTGACTGTCGGTCAAGGTCTGCTCATTCAAATCCCTGCCCTTCTCGTTTCGGCAGCATCGGGCTTCATCGTCACCCGAGCAGCATCTGAGGAGAGCCTGAGTTCAACGATTGTCAAGGAGACGAAGAGCCAACCTGACGCTTTGCTGATTGCTGCTGGAGTTTCTGCCCTTTTGGCTTTAGTGCCGGGACTCCCGAAAATTCCCTTCCTCGCTTTGAGCGCTGCTTTGGGTTTCAGTGCTTTGCTGTTAAGGCGGCAAACAGAGGCTCAGCAAAAGAAGCCCCAGCCAACACCTGCCGTCTCTCAACCGCAGGATTTCACATCTCATGTCCGAATTGACCCTGTTGAGTTGGAGTTGGGCTTCGCTTTAGTCCCGATGGCGATGGAGCAGGAAGGCGGAAAACTTTTGCAGCGAATTACTAACTTGAGGCGGAAACTTGCTGAGGACTTAGGCTTGATTGTCCCACCCATCCGAGTTCGCGACAACTTACTCCTTCCACCGAACCGATATGTGGTCAAGGTGAGGGGAGCGAAGGTTGGGGAAGCGGACTGTTACCCGCACAAATTCCTCGCTGTCGGAGGTCCTCACCTGCCACCCCTTGACGGAATTGTGACGAAAGACCCGGCTTTCGGGTTGCCTGCCTTTTGGATTGACCCTGACAAAAAACGGGAAGCCGAGCGGATGGGTTACACCGTCGTTGACGCCGAAACAGCCCTCATCACTCACCTCTCAGAGGTCATCAAGATGCACGCCCCTGAAATCATGTCCCGGCAAGAGGTTCAAGCGCTCCTTGACCAAGTAAGGCTCACTCACCCTGCCGTTGTTGAGGAGGTCACGCCCCAACTTTTATCCCGCAGCGAAATTCACCAAGTGCTTTGCAACTTGTTGGAGGAGGGCGTGCCCATCAAAGACATGGTGGCAATCCTCGAAGCCCTCGCTGACGCTGCCCGAGTGAGGAAAGACATTGACTACCTCACAGAGCGAGTTAGGCGCAGGCTGGCTCGGTTGATATGTCAACCTTACCTCACTCCTGACGGTGCACTTGCAGCCATCGTTCTTGACCCTGAGATTGAGCAGCGGTTAAACAGCGCTGTTCAGGAAACCGATAGCGGTTGGATGCTTGTTCCCGACCCTTCCCTCTGGCAGCGTTTGATGGAGCAAATCGCTCAAGCAGCGGAGCGAATTGCTGCTGAAGGTGTTCAGCCGGTGATTGTTTGCGGCAGTGGAATAAGGTTGCCCTTCCGAAGACTTCTTTCTCGTTTCATGCCGCGAATTCCGGTCCTCAGTTACGAAGAAGTCAACGCCGCAAAAGTGGCGTTGCAAACGAAAGCGATAGTAGGAGGTGAGCGAGCGTGATCGTCAGGTGCTTTGAGGGACATTCAATGCCTGAGGTGATGGAACGGGTCAGACAGGAGATGGGGGAGGATGCCATCATCCTCCACACCCAGCAGCGACGAGGGTTACTTTGGTGGCTCCGCCGAACGCCCACCATCCGAGTTTGGGCTGCAGTCACTCGGTCATCAATCGCAAACTGTTCCACAGGGGACGAAAGCATTGTAGGAGGGGCGTTAGCCCCGAACAAAAGTGATGTGGAGAGGGCATCAACTCCGAATGATTGCCAATTGCAACTTGCTTCCCCAGTCGCTAATCCCCAGTCGCCAGTCACTCCCTCAAAGCAGCGGAAACGAGGGCGGAAGAAGTCAACCCACAGCGCTGAACTCAGTGAGGCGAGTGTTGAAATTTCCGCCGGTAAAAAGTCGGCGAAGAATTCCCGCCGATCGCAAAGCACCAATCACTCTGAACTGCTTGACCTTGCGCAGCGAGTAGAGCGGCAGTTGCAATTGCTTGCCACTTCTCTTTGGGGACAGGAAGCAATTGCTTCTCAAACGGGGGCGTTGGGAATTTTGTGGCAATGCGGGGTTGACCTGCCGACTATTCAGCGACTCTTTTCCTCTTCGGTTCCTAACCCCCAGCCTCAAGCCCCTACAGATGAATGGCTCAAATCTGTTCTGGCAAGGCATCTTCCCGTAACAGGGGGATTGGCGCCGACGACAAGTTTAGCCGTTTTGGTTGGTCCAACGGGGGTTGGCAAGACGACAACTGTGGCAAAAATTGCGGCAAACCAACTGATGCATCAACGCCGCCGAGTTGCCCTTGTGACTGTCGATGTTTTCAGGATTGGGGCAGTCCAGCAACTGGAAACTTATGCCCGCTTGATGGGATTGCCCTTCTTCGTGGCGACGAATCCGGAGGAAGCGAAGAAATGTGCTCACCAAGCGAAACAAGTTGCCGATTTGGTTCTGGTCGACACCATCGGTCGCAGCCCCAAACACACCGACCAACTTGCGTCCCTTTGGGAACTTGTCGCGGCAATGGACCCAGACGAAGTGCTTTTGACTCTCCCAGCGAACGGTAACCCGGCAGACCTCGCTCTCGCTGCGGACCAGTTTTCCATATTCTGTCCCACAAGCCTCATCATCACCAAGTTGGACGAGGCTACCCAAACAGGCGTGATTGTCAACTTGGTGACGCGTTTGAATTTGCCCGTCTCTTACATCACAACGGGGCAGAATGTCCCCGAGGACTTGGAAGTCCCCACTTCGGAAAGACTTGCCGAGTGGGTTCTCTTGCCGATCAGGGAAAGGTTTGAAACCAACGAAAGTGCGGGGTGCGAGGTGCAGGGAGCAGATTTGATTGACAAGTGTGAAGTGAAAAGCGCTGGCAAGTTAGTTCCAGCGGAGGTGAGGGGCAATGCGTGACCAAGCCACCAAACTCCGAGAAATTTTCTCTGGTTCAGTTGCTTCAACTCCGACCTTTCACAACACTTACGCCATCACCGTTGCGAGTGGGAAGGGAGGCGTTGGCAAGACGACAATCTCTGTCAATTTGGCTTTGGCTCTTGGCGAACTTGGTTATTCGGTGCTTCTTTGGGACGCCGACTTTTCTCTGGCAAACGCAAATGTCTTGCTCAACTTACCGCCTAAGTTTACGGTCCGAGACATCCTCGAAGGGACTGCGACTGTGGAGGAAACCCTTCTCGCCGTCAACGAAAAGGTTTGGCTTTTGCCCGGCGCTTCGGGAATCGTCGAGTTGGCTCGCCTTGATGGGCATACTTTGACAACTTTGCACGCAAAATTGTCGGCTATGGAGGAAAAGTTCTCGCTCATCATTTCCGATGCCGCTGCTGGCATAGGTCCCGATGTCCTCGCTCTTTGCCAAGCCGCCCATGAACTTCTGTTAGTCACGACACCTGAACCGACAGCGTTAACCGACGCTTACGGTTTGCTCAAGGCTCTTGCCCATCAGGATTTTCATGGAAGGATAAGCGTCATCGTGAACATGGTCAACAGCCCGAGCGAGCAAGATGCTGGGGAAAGACTGTGTTGGGCAGCAGCAAGGTTCCTCGGGTTGAGGGCTCAAGTCATCGCCAGCGTTCCCGCCAGCGTTTGGGTGCAGGAAGCAGTGAAGCGACAAGTCCCCCTCATCAAATTGGCTCCATCCTGCCCGACATCCAAAAGCATCAAACACCTTGCCCACTTAATTTCTGCTCGGCTACCCAACAACGGAAATCGCCACGAGGAAACCAACGAACCTTCCTTCCTGCAAAGACTCTTTCGGTTTTTGATGCGCTAAGCGCTCAGAACCCCTAACGCACCATGAGGTGAGGGCAATGGAGCAAGAGTTGCTGCGGCGCGGACAAAAAGTTGTGCTGGAAACGAAAAAGGGCGAGCGAGTCTGGCGACACACATTCGTCATTGACCACGCTTCGCCTGAACTGTTGTTTTTGACGCCACTAACCGAGGGAGAGGTTGTTTCTGTCTACGAAGTTGGGGACAAAGTTGTCTGCTACATCCCAACACCTGTCAGGGCTTACCAGTTTGAAAGCGTGGTCGTTCAAAACCGGTCGGACACGGTGCCATATATCGTCCTTGAGCGCCCAGAACAACTTCGCCCTGTCCAGCGCCGCAGGTTCTTCCGAGTCAGAGTCCTCCACTCGGTCAAGTTATTGCCAATCTCCAACGAAAACGAAGCGTCTTTAGATCAGCCGGTAGAGGCTTACGGCACTGACATTAATGGTGGCGGGGTCGGGATAAGGTTTGACCTCCGAAAAATTCCTCCGACCTTCCAGTTGCGGGAGCATCAAAGGCTCAAACTCATTATCTCCTTGCCTCCCGTCGAAAAGGCGTTCCCGCAAGGTCTTACGGCGGAACTCATTGGTGAAATTTTGTGGATACGCCATAACGGACGATCTCTCCGCATCGGCATCGCCTTTACGAACATTGACCGAAAGTTGCAGGAACGAGTCATCGCTTGGTGCTTTGCCTACCAGTGCAAATTGCTTCGGCTCGGTCTCTGGCGGGACGAAGTTTGAAGCAGAGGTGAACCGAATGGCAGCTTTGACTTTCCCGCTCCATCGAAAGCAAAAAGTGATAGTGAGGCAGCGGTTGGGTGAAGGCAGCGAAGGGCAACCTTACGAGTTCATCGTCGAATCCGTTTCACCCGAAGAGGTGCTCCTTTTGCCCGTTGATGAAAAGGTTGACATCGCCAGCGTTTTCACCCCCGGCGAAATAGTGATTGGCTTTGTCCCCGGTGACCCGCCATACCAGTTCCAGTCGGTTGTCATTCGCGTCCGCCGAACCTATTTGGTTCGCCCTCCATCCCTCATCCCTCGTCCCATCTCCATGTTGCTCATTTCTGCCCCAGAACAAGTAGCCGTTGTTGAGCGTCGGCGATACTTTCGCGTTCGCGTGCTCTTTGAGGCGAAAGTTGCTTTCGTCCTCGATGAAAAGGGCAGCATCACCGATTTCTATCCAGCAACTGGTCTTGACATCAGCAGCATGGGTGTCGGTTTGCACATCAAACCTACCCCCACATGTCCCATCCCTCGCCCTTTGCTTCAGCAGCAAGTTCTGGTTACAGGTTCATTGCCTTCCGTCCGTCCTGAGTTTCCTAACGGGCTTTCCTTTGAAGCGAGTGGTGAAGTCCGAAACATCACCGAAATGGGAACGGGTTGGAGGGTCGGAATCATGTTCACCTCAATTGAGCGACGGACCCAAGACCTCATCGTGGCTTGGTGTTTTGCTTTCCAAAGGCGGTTGAAACGGGAAGGGTTGCCCGTTTTGGAGGGAGAAGTTGTCCTTGACGAAAATGAAGTAAAGGAGGCGTGGCAGCGATGATGACGGCAAAAGAGTTAGAGCGGTGCTGGAGCACTTATCGGGCGAATCGCGACGAAAACAGCCGTGAGGCTCTGGTTCAGGCTTATTTGCACTTAGTCAAGCGGGTTGTCGCCCGCATTAAACCCCTGCTGCCGCCCTCCGTTGAGGAAGGCGACTTGATCAGTTACGGCTTGATTGGGTTGCTGGAAGCCATTGACAGGTTTGACCAAACGCGAGGCGTTCCCTTTGAGGCTTTCGCTACCCAGAGAATTCGCGGCGCCATCGTTGATGGTCTCAGGCAAATGGGATGGGTCCCAAGGTCCGCTTACCAACGGGCAAAACAATTGCAGGAAACCATTGAGACTTTAGAGCAACGGCTCGGTCATTCGCCCTCGGAGCAGGAATTGGCTGATGAACTTGGCTTGACGGAGGAGGAGTTTTCCGATTTCGTGATGGAAGCAGCACCAGTGACAATCCTCCCACTGGAGGAACTTCTCCCCCTTGCTGAGCGAGTCAACGAACAGGACATTTTCGAAGAGCACCGTCGGCGCGAACTCGTGGAAATTCTCGCCCAAGCCATTGAGCAACTTCCGGAGAAGGAGCGGCTCGTCATCACCCTTTACTTCTACGAGCAGTTGACCCTCAAAGAAATCGCGAAGGTCATGAAGTTGACGGAGGGTCGTGTCTGTCAATTGAAAACTCAAGCGTTGATGCGCCTTAAAGCGGCGCTCAAACGCGCCGGGTGGTAGCGATGAGGACAGAGAAAGTTTGGCAGCCACCAAGCATCCCAACCGAAACAGGGCGCATCCCAGAGGTGCGGGAGCGAAAAGGCAAGAACCAAAGACCTGCACCCCGCACTTCGCCCCCAGCACTTGTGGAGAACGAGACAGAGGACGAGGGACAAAGGGCGGAAGAAGAAAAGCACCTTGACACTTTGGCGTGAAGCCATCGGGTAAGAGGGGCATCAGCCCTGAATTAACATCAGCAGGAGGTGAAAGGAAATGACGACGGCAATCGGAGTCGGTTTGATGGCGCTTGTCATCGCCACACTGGCTGTCTTCGTGGCTGCGTGGAGGTGGCTGACGCGACCAGCCATCAGCGAGGAGACCATTGAGGCTTTGTGGAATGTCATCGCTGAACTGCACGACGCCGTTTATCGGCTGGAGATGAATGTTGCGAAGTTGGAGCGAATGATGGCTGCAAGCAACGGCAAGCGAAGCCGAATAACGGAACGCAGTGAAGGAGGTGAAGATTGGTGAGTATCGGCATTTACAACGCAGCCTCGGCAATGATGGTTCGGCTGAGCGAAGTGGACATCATCGCTCACAACTTGGCAAACACTGAAACGCCGGGCTACCGAGCCCAAAGACTGAGTTTCCGAAACTTTGGCGAAACTTTCTTGTGGGCAATTGCTGGAACTGGCAATAGACCCCCGGCTCGGTTGCCCTTGGGAATCACGATTGACAGGCAACAAGTTGATTTGCGTTTGGGTTCACTTCGACCGACTAACAACCCGCTGGATGTCGCTATTGACGGCGATGGTTGGTTTGTCGTTCAAACACCGCAAGGAATCCGTTACACTCGCAAAGGCAACTTTGCCATCTCCCGCGACGGCATGTTGGTGACTTCCGACGGCTATCCCGTCCTCGGCGAAAACAACCAGCCCATTCGCATTCCAATTAATGCAACTGTTACTATTCACATCGCTGAAACGGGAGAGATTTTCGCTGGAACGCAGCGAGTCGGTCGGTTGCAAGTCGTGACGCTTCAAACCGTTCAGCCTGTTGGCAACGGTTACTTCTTGGGAGTAAATCCTCAGCCCACCAACACTCGCATCGCCCAAGGGATGCTGGAGGGCAGCAATGTCCAAGTTGTCACCGAATTAGTTCGGATGCTCAACGCTTTGAGGTCATACGAGATGTCAGCCCGAACATTTTCTGCTTTCGAAACCAGCAAGCAAGCCTTGTTGGAGGCGACGAGGGCATGAGGAACGCAAACACCTTTCAATGCGGGAACACAAAAGCGAACCAATCACGGCGGCACAAGGGGAATTCCAGTTTGCGGGTAGTAACCAATCCAACCAACGCCCAACCAATGCAGGTCTGGACGCTGATACCATTGTCGGTAAAGCCTGATGTCGGCTGTCCAGAAAATTGCTCCCGTCCTTGCCGCCAAGTCCAAATAGATGGCATCGTACAGGCTGACGCTCCAAGCATCTGCCCGGCGAACAAGTTCCGACCAGTCGGTCGGCGGTTGCAGGAAGAAAAAGTTCCTTTCGGCAAAACGCAACACAGTGGTTTCCATCCTTTGGGCATCCTTCACAGACAAACGCCGTGCAGCGACAGCACTACGAAAAGCATTGCTAACTTCCAGCGACCAATGGAACGGCACAATGACTCGCCACCGCCCCAGTTGTATGTCCCGAAGAAGCCTTATCGCCTTCTTCACCAGATGAGGATTTTCACCGGGAACTTTTGCCCAGAGCATCGCAAGAGACGCGTCAGAAATCAGCCAATCTACTCTTCGTTCCGCCATCTTCTCAGTGCCTCCCTTTGCTCCACGAAGATTTCCAGCAGGCTAAACGGTTGCACCTTCTTCATCTCACGCCACAAATTGCGGAATTCCTGCTCCAACTCCTTTGCCTCCTTGCGGCTCAACTGTCGCCACTTTTTGAGCGTCTTTTCAGGGTCAAGCCAACCGATGACTGGAATTTCTTTTCCGTCAACGACCATCGTGCCGACAATCTTTGGTTTGCTTTTGCGCTTTCGCTTTTCTGCCATTTGTCTTCGCCTCCTTTCGCTGCCTCAATTTTGCCATCAAATGCGCAAATCAAGGGACGAAATACGCTATGGAGGTGAGTGCCGATGATTCGCGCTTTGTGGACAGCCGCTGCCGGCATGAATGCCGAACAATTGACCGTTGATGTCATCGCCAACAACTTGGCGAACATCAACACTGCTGGCTTCAAGCGAAGCCGTGTGGACTTTCAGGACTTGCTGTATCAGACCGAACGCGTGCCCGGCACTGCATCTGCTCGTAACGCTCAAGTGCCTGCGGGCATTCAAGTCGGTCTGGGTTCGCGACCTGGAGCCGTTTACAAGATTTTCTCGCAGGGGACTTTCCAGCAAACGGGCAACCCACTTGACTTGGCGATTGAAGGTGACGGCTTTTTCCAAGTCCAACTTCCTGACGGTCGCGTCGCTTACACCCGCGATGGTGCGTTCAAACTGGACAACCAAGGTCGCATCGTCACTTCCGATGGTTTCCCAATCCTTCCCGAAATCACCATCCCGCCAGACGCTTTGAGCATTAGCATCGGTCAAGACGGGACTGTCTCGGTCATGCTGCCGGGTCAAACGCAACCGCAAGAGGTCGGGCAAATCCAACTGGCTCGTTTTGTCAACCCCGCTGGGTTGCAATCTATCGGGCGCAACTTGTTCGTGGCGACTTTCGCTTCAGGCGAACCGCAAGTGGGAACGCCGGGCTTGGAAGGTTTCGGGAGCATCGCCCAAGGTTTCCTTGAAATGAGCAATGTCAAGGTCGTTGAGGAGATGGTGGCGCTCATCACTGCTTTGCGCGCTTACGAGGTCAACTCAAAAGCCATCCAGACTGCCGACGAGATGTTGTCTATCGCCAATCAAGTGCGACGCTAATGGGGCGACTGGCGATTAGCGACTGGCGACTGGTGTGTCGTCGCTGTCGCTCGGAGGTGAAAGGAATGCGCTGGAAAGGGGCAACGGTGATGGTCGCTTTGATGACAATCACGATGGCAGTCGGGCAGCAACCGAAGGTGCGCATCGTCTTGCGTGACAAAGTCGCTGTCGCCAACCCGATAGTTCGTCTGGGCGACATTGCGGAAGTGATAGCCTTGTCCGATGAGGGCGAGAAACTCCTACCCACCTTGCTTGATCTTCCCATCGCGCCATCGCCGTTGCCCCGCTACCAGCGCGTCCTGACCACTGGCGAAGTGGCAACGAAGTTAGCACAAGCGGGATGGCGAAACAGCGAATTCATTCTGGACGGCGCAAAGCGAGTGGTCATCACCCGCACAGGGCGAACGCTAACAGCGTCGGAGTTGGAAAGTTTGCTCCAAAAAGCATTGAACACGCCCGTCAAATTGCTCTTGCCCCCACCGCCCATTATCATCCCTGACGGCGAAGTGAGCGTCCAAACCGAACTGCCACCGTCGCCTCGTTCGCTGCTTTCCGTCACGCTCCTCGTTAATGGTCAACCCATCGCCACCCTCAAAGCCCTTGTGCAAGTCGGCATCGGCGAACGATTTACCGTTGGCAATCAATCACCAATCGCTAATCGCCAGTCGCCACTCGCTGCCGTCCTCGTTCGTCGCCGCCAAACTGTCCGCCTTATCGCTCGTGTCGGCAAGGTCGTTGTTGAAGCCCAAGGGATGGCTCTGCAGGACGGAAAGTTGGGCGACGAAATTTTGGTCGCCGTCGCTTGGAGCAAAACACCGCTGAAAGGCATCGTGAGCGGTGAAAGGGAGGTGACGATTTCGGCATGGTGATCGGCGGGACAAGGATCATGGGACACGGGACAAGTCAGGTTGCTGAAATCAACAACGAAATGAAAGAGCAGATGCGTTTGCGAAAGGCGTGCAGCGACTTTGAGGCGTTTCTCGTCAGTTACCTTCTGCGCCAGATGTGGCAAGCAGCGGAAGCCATCGGTGGCGAGAAGCCTTTCATGAGCCAAGCCTACCGCGATTTGTTCACCTTTGAGTTCGCCCAATCGCTCGTTCCATCGATGCGGTTGGGCATAGCCGAAGCACTTTACCGAGAACTTAGCGGCAAATGAGCGTCCGAAAGCGCAGGAGTGCAAGCGTTGAACAGAAAAACTCATGCACGCTTACACGCCTACACGCTTGCACGCAAATTGAAAGGAGGCGACGAAAGATGCGATGGCAAATCGTCACGATGTTGGTGATGGCGACGCTCGGCTTGGCTTGCGGGCAAAGCACTCAATCCAACGGCAATGCCTCACAGCAAAATCCTAATGCTCAATCGGCAAGTTTTCAGCCTGCCAGTCCCACGCCTCTGCTTCCCGATGCTTCTCGCAGTCCGCTCCTCTTCCTTTTCCGCGACGACAAAGCCTTCCGAGTCGGCGATGTCGTGACGGTTCTGGTAACACAAACGACGGTTGCGTCTGCGGGTTCGCAGACGGCAACCAGCAAGCAAGTGAAGGTGCAAACGGAGGCAGGAGTCGGGGCATTCAGTTTTATCCCGCAAGCGGGCATCCAACATCAAGGCAGTTTCTCGTCTCAGGCTCAAGAGCGCAAAAACTTGAGCGTCATCACAACCATCGCATGCCGAGTTGTGGAAATCAGCCCAACAGGTTTGCTCCGAATTGAAGGCTCGCAAGAGTTCACCATTGACAAACGCAAGCAAATTGTCAAGTTGTCGGGTTGGGTTCGCCCGACGGACATTTCGCCCAACAACACCGTCTTGTCAACCCAAGTCGCCGATGCTCGGCTGGAGTTTAAAGGCGATTGGAAAACACGGCGAGGCAAAAACTTGCTGGAACGCATCCTTGAAGGCTTCAACCGCATCCTGCGGGTGTTGTTTTGATGAGCGTGCAAAGTGCAAGTGTGCAGGAGTGCAAGCGTTGAACGGAAAAACTCATGCACGCTTGCACGCTTACACGCCTACACGCTTGCACGCAAATTGAAAGGAGGCGACGAAGATGCGATGGCAAATTGGTGCGATGTTGGTGATGGTTCTGATGAACCTTGCTCAAGGTCAAACCCAACCTTCGGGAGGCTCGTCTTCTCAGATTGTTGGAACGCAGCCGACAAGTCAAAAAACTCAAACTCCCCCGTCCCTCGCCCCTCGCCCCTCGTCCCCGATGGAGGTTCGCCTTAAAGACATCGCGACGGTGCATTGGGGCGTAGAAGTGCCGCTGGTCGGATACGGACTTGTCGTCGGGTTGGACGGGACGGGCGACTCGCGTCAAGTCGCGTTCACCGTTCAATCCATCGCCAACATGCTGAGGCGGTTCGGCATCAATGTAGACCCGACAAGGTTGCAACTTAGAAATGTCGCTGCTGTGATGGTCACTGCAACGCTGCCACCATTTGCGAAGGTCGGCGACCGATTGGATGTGCTCGTTTCCGCTATCGGCGACGCACGCAGCCTGCATGGTGGCGTTTTGCTCCAAACGCCGTTGCAAGCAGCGGACAATGAGGTTTACGCTATCGCGCAAGGTCCGATTTCTATCGGTGGCTTCAATGTCCAAGCAGGTGGAGCGGGCGTTCAGAAAAACCATCCTACGACGGGGCGAATTGTCAATGGCGCAACAGTTGTGCGAACCTTCGCTCCCGAAGGAGTTGCTTACGCCAGCGAACTTGAAATTCGGCTTATTGCACCTGATGCGACCAACGCTGCGAAAATCGCCCAAGCCCTTAACGAGCGGTTCGGGAAAGCGATAGCCGAAGCCATCAGTCCTGCCGCTGTCAGGGTCAAAGTGCCAGAAGAGTTCGCCAACAAAATCCCCGATTTCGTTGCACAGGTGGAGCAAACGCCTGTTCAGCCTGACATGAGGGCGAAAGTCGTCATCAATGAACGGACGGGCACGGTTGTCATGGGTGGCAATGTCCGAATTTTGCCCGTTGTGGTCGCTCACGGTTCTTTACGGGTTGAAATCCAACCAGAAGTCTCTGTTGTCCAACCGCCACCTTTCTCACAAGGTGCAACAGTCGTTGTCCCGACGACCCGCATTAAAGCCGAAGAGCAAAAAGCACAAGTTGCGGTTTTGCAATCTGGGGCAACAGTGCAAGATTTGGTTCAAGCGCTGCAAGCGTTGAAGGTCACGCCACGAGACCTGATCGCAATATTGCAAGCGCTCAAGCAATCGGGCGCATTGTTGGCTGATGTTGAAGTCCAGTGAGCGCCGAAAATCGCTGATGTCACTTCTTCGCTTCGCGTTGGATTGACTCAAGGAGTTCGGAAAGTCGCTGCAAGTGTTGGGTCAGTTGGGTTGCGGTCTCGGCGTCTAATTCGCCGAAACCTTTCATGCGGCGTGGATGGCACTCTTCCAAATTGGTCGCAATGTGAAGGAGCGTCGCCGTTAACTGCCAGCGCAAATCAACGACTTCTGTCGGCAAGTCAAAAGCGTCCCGCATTGCTGCCAAGTGCTCTTTCACGGCAGCGATTAGATGCAACAACCTTGACCGCTGCTCGTTGCCGAAAGGATTGGGCACTCGCTGGAAAATAGTGACGGTTTCGTCAAACTGAAGCAACCGTTCAAATCGCATCAGGTGTTCTTCAAGTTCCGCAAGCGCCGCTGCCAGGAAGCGTTTTTGGTCGGTGTTCAACGGCATCTTCGCTCACCTTCCGAACCAACTCGCTTGCGTCCTTCATTGCAATTTCGCGCAAAACCTTCAAAGCATCCGCCGTTCCAATTCGCTTCAGCGCTTCCGCCGCTTTCACCCGAACGGGCAACCACGAAGTCCGCAGCAAGTGAGCCAACGCATCAACGGCTTTTTGTGAAGGGAAATTCCCCAACGCCTCAGCAACTGCTTCCAAAAGCGCCATGTCCTTGCTTGTCTCCGCCTTTGAGCAAAGAGCCTCAAGGGCTCGTTGGTCGCCAATTTCCCCCAGAAGCAATGCTGCCGTCGCTCTGGTGTTAGGTTCAGGATGGTCAAGGGCGTGAATCAGCCGCTCAACATAGTCGCTGTCGACAGGTTCGTCCAAAGGTGCGCCGCACCGCTCGCAATTTGTCGCCGCTTCTTTGTTCATTGCAAAGCATCGTGGGCAAAACTTTGTCAACATGTCCCTTCACCGCCCAACAAAAAATGGCTCCTGCACCCTGCTTTTCGGATGCAGGAGCCATCAGCGCTGCTTTTTCTGCAGCGCGGTTTGGAGCGGCTTCGTCCACCGCTCACGGGCAGGCTCCATTGCCCTGCAAGTCATTTTAGCGCACCGCAAGCAAGAAAAGCGTCAACCCGAATCTTTACTCCGGCAAGATTTTGCGGAAGTAGCGAAGCAAGTTGGCGTGAAAGAGGGACTTCAATGCTGGGAGGGAAACGCCCGCTTGTCGGAGCGATCGGGCTAATTGCGGGAAAGCAGATGCGTCTGGCAGGACTGGATTTTTGCAGCCATCAAAGTCTGAACCGAGCCCCAAAGATTTTTCACCGACGAGTTCAACGCCGTGAAGGTAATGCCTCACAAGTTGAGCCAAATCACCGCCAACGAAAGCAGGCACGAAAGTCAAGCAAATCACTCCGCCCTTATCGGCAATGGCTTTCGCTTGTTCATCAGTGAGGTTGCGGGGATGGTCGCAAAGGGAGCGGAAGTTTGAATGGGAAGCGAAAACGGGTTTCGTCGCCACCTTCATCAAATCCCAGAAACTCCGTTCCGACAGGTGCGAGACATCAACGGCGATGCCCAACTTTTCGCACTCAGCGACAACCGCCTTCCCCGCTTCCGTCAAGCCACCGGCAGCGCTGCCAACTCCCACGCCGTCAGCCAATTCGTTTCGGTGGTTCCAAGTCAGGGTGAGGCAACGGATGCCTAAACGAAAGAAAAGCCGCAGAAACTCAACCCGACCCATAAGCGGTGAAGCGCCTTCCAACGAGAGCAGAATTCCGATGCGACCATCGTCTTTCAAATCGCGCTTGGTCAGAATCAGCCGAACTTTATCGCAGTGTCGCTCAACCCAATCAAGTGCTCGTTCGAGATGGTTCAAGGCGTATGCGAGGGCTTCAATGCCGGAGAACTTCGGCGGTGTGAAAATTGCGGCAATTTGCCATTGTCCACCACCTTCAGCGAACCGAACCAAATCCCAGTGCCCATCATCAAGCCGATTCGTCAACGCTTCCAAGTCTTCACGCTCAGTTAGCGAATCGTTGTGAGCGTCAAAGACAGCCAGTTTCATCGCCCATCACCGTGCTAAAGTTTGAAGCGGTCAAAACGCAATGGCGGAGATGGGTGAGATTACATGTCGGGCGAAGTCAGGATGGTTGACATTTCCGAAAAGCCAGTGACGGTCAGAACAGCGACGGCTTCGGTGAAAGTTCGGATGAGCCCACAGACAGCGAGGGCAATCGCCGAAGGGAAAGTTCCGAAAGGCGATGTCCTCGCGTGCGCTCAGGTTGCCGCCTACTTGGCAATCAAAAAGACGCCTGAATTGATACCTCTGTGCCATCCCATCCCGATAAGCGGCGCAGAGGTAAACTTCGATTTGAGCCCTGACGAGGGGCTACTTCGCATTGAAGTGTCCGTCCGGTGCACCGCGCAAACTGGGGCGGAAATGGAAGCCCTAACGGGAGCAGCCATCGCTGCCTTGACAGTTTATGATATGTGCAAGGGGATTGAGCCGGGCATAGTGATTGAGCAATTGCAACTTGAGCGCAAAAGCGGCGGCAAATCGGGCGAATGGAGCCGAGGCTGAGAAGCGGCATCGTTGCCGCTACCATAGCAATGTGAGAGGGCAATCAAAACAAGGAGGTGTAGGGCGATGCAAGGCGGAGTGTTGTTGCAGTGGCTCGGTCATGCGTGTTTTGTGCTGAAACTCCTTGCTACTGGCTTCACGGTCGTCATTGACCCGTTCCCTGCCGAACGGGTGGGTTACAAGCCCATCAATGTCAAGGCAGACCTCGTTCTTGTCTCTCACGGTCACTTTGACCACAACTACATCCAAGCCGTGAAGGGCAACCCGAAAGTGATTGACAAGCCGGGCGAGCACAAGATTGGCAACTTGCGCATCATCGGCTACAAGACTTCGCATGGTCCCGGGCGGGGCGACAACATCGTCTTCATCATCGAAGCTGAAGGCTTGCGGATTGCCCACTGCGGCGATTTGGGTGTTTTGCCGAGCGAAGATGATGTCAAATCGGTTGGGCGAATTGATGTCGCGCTTGTGCCTGTGGGTGGTTACTTCACCATTGATGCCAACCAAGCGTGGCAACTGGTTCAGATGGCGAAGCCCAAAGTCGTCATCCCGATGCATTACCGCCACCCGCAAAGCAAAATCACGGTGCTCGCACCGGTGGACGACTTCATCAAGGGCAAAAAGAATGTCAAGCGCATCAAGGGCAACAGCGTCACGCTGAGCAAGGACAAACTGCCGAAGGAAATGGAGATTTGGGTGCTTGAAGCGCCGTGACCTTCTGACAATTTGAGCCTTCGACTTTCGCCCTGAATTGGGACTTTGAAGGAAAGGGGGCGTAAGCCGTGTTAGTTTTCCTCTCGGCGTTCGTGATTTCCTGCGGGGTTGTCCAGATTTCGTGGGAGGCGGAAGTTAGGCAGGCTCTGATTGACGGAGTTGAAGAGATAGCGGCACCCGGAATCCCGGGACCTTTGTGCGTGTTCGGCGACAAAGCAGTTACCGTAATCGTGGGCAAGTCCGAGGACGGAATTTATGAGCCAGTCGTAGCCGCAGGCATCATGGGCAAAGGCAGGGTGGTAGCGTTCGGGCATACTGGCTACCTTGATGCACCGTCACTTGAAATTGCGGACACGAAAAAGTTGTTCATCAACGCAGTCAAGTGGGCAGCACAGAAAAGCGCTCCCAAAATCGCTTTGAGGCACAACCCCAAATTTGCGAAAGCGTTGAGGGCGAGTGGGCTTCATGCTGAATCGCTGGACGGTCGCGATTGGCTGGACGAACTTGGAGGCTTTGATGTCGTTTGCGTTTACCCTGCATCGCTATCCGAAGGCGAAATCCGGAGGCTTCAAGAGTTTGTCCGAAGAGGCAAAGGGCTTGTCGCTGCCGACCTCGGTTGGGGATGGCTGCAACTCAATCCCGGTAAGGACATAACGGAGCACCCTGCGAACAAGTTACTTTACCCTGCAGGGATTTTGTGGGCTGACGGGATGCTTGACCGGACTTCAAAGCAAGGGTTTTCGGCAAAAATTGAACCGCCAACATACTGCCACGCCGGCAAAGCCCTTGATTCGCTTTTGGCTTTCGAGCGCAAGCAAATTGAACTCCGAAAGGAAGAGGTCACTCAAGCGGTTTGGTCAGTGTCAACAGCCATTCGCACCCTTCCTGCATCTGACCAAAACCTGCTTTCCAAAATCCGCGAATGGGCGACAGCCCAGCCCGGCTCAATTGTCCCAACACCTGAGAGACCCGTCGGCATGGATAATCCGCTTGCGAGACTTGTCGTCACCTTGCAAGTTCACGACTTGAAACATTTGCCGCCCGAAAAGGTTCAACCTCACCCAGCGGCTAAATTCTTTCCGGGTGATGTCCCCAAGGAAGCGAAAAGGGTGAAGAAGGTCATTGAAATTGACACGAGCATCCCTGATTGGCACAGCACAGGTCTTTACGCTGCCCCCGGCGAAGTGTTGACGATTCGTGTTCCAAAGGAAGCCGCAGGCAAGGGACTTGCGGTGAGAATTGGCGCCCACAGCGACACTCTTTGGCACCTTCCAACTTGGAGGCGATGCCCTGAAATCTGCCGGACATTTCCCATCGACAAACCTGAGGTCAAAGTAGCCAACGCCTTCGGTGGTTTGGTTTACATCGTCGTCCCCAGAGGCTGCAGACTGGGCAAAGTTCAAGTTGAGGTTGACGGTGCAGTTGAAGCGCCTTATTTCGTGTTGGGAAGAACTCCCATTGACGATTGGGTTCAAAGGATTCGCTACCTGCCAGCCCCTTGGGCTGAACTGGCGACAAGCAAAATTGTGCTAACTGTCCCGTCGGATGTCATCCGCAATCTCGACCATCCCGAAGAGGTGATGGATTTTTGGGACAAGGTCCTTGACGCGTGTGCCGAACTTGCTGCGATCCCGAAAGAGCGCGAGCGCCCCGAAAGGATTGTGGCTGACATTCAAATCAGCGCTGGCTACATGCATTCGGGTTACCCAATCATGACCCATCTGGACGCAGCAAAAGTCATGGTTGATGTCACTTGCTTGATGACAAATTCTCACGGCGCAGTTTGGGGGCTGTTCCACGAACTTGGGCACAACCATCAATCGCCTGACTGGACATTTGAAGGGACCGGCGAAGTGACGGTCAACCTATTCACGCTCTATGTGCTTGACAAAGTTTGCCGCATACCGCCGGAGAGGACGAGGAAGGAACTCTCAAAGGACGGCAGGGCTGAAGCCTTAAGGCGGTTTTTCGCTTCTGGGGCAAAGTTTGAAGTTTGGAAAAGCGACCCGTTCCTCGCCCTCATCATGTATGTCCAAATCCAAGAGGCGTTTGGTTGGGATGCGTTCCGAAAAGTCTTTGCCGAATACAGGCAACTCAGCCCAAACGAGCGCCCGAAGAACGATGACGAAAAGCGCGACCAATGGTTGATTCGCCTTTCCCGCATCGTCGGCAGGAACCTTGCTCGCTTCTTTGACATTTGGGGGATTCCTGTCTCAGAACAGGCTAAACAAGCCGTTGCCGATTTGCCCGAATGGATGCCCGAGAACTTCCCGCCAAAGTAGTAGGCTGCCGACTAAATTAGCGTCCCGCAACGGGCGCGGCTATCATTTTCTCTGGCAACCCTCAGCCCTGAGAAAGTGCAAGTGCCAACCAATTTGCCGTGAGGTGCAAGTCTATGAACGAAGTGAGGCGAATTTTGGCAACTGACTGCGGCAGCACAACGACGAAGGCGATTTTGATTGAGCGAACTGAAGAGGGTTATCGCTTGATTGCACGGGGCGAAGCGCCAACAACAGTTGAAGCGCCTTTCGACGATGTGACCATCGGTGTCTTGAACGCTATGCGCGAACTTGAAGAAGTTACGGGACGAACTTTGCTGACCGACAACAAAGTCTTTATCCGCTCGTCCCTTGACAACGATGCCGGTGCTGACCTGTATGTCTCCACATCAAGCGCAGGTGGCGGGTTGCAAATGATGGTTATGGGCGTTGTCAAGACGATGACAGCCGAAAGCGCCCAACGGGCTGCTTTGGGTGCGGGCGCGATAGTCATGGATGTCATCGCCATTGATGACGGGCGCAAGGATTACGAACGAATCCAACGAATCCGAAGTTTGAGACCCGATATGGTTTTGCTCGCTGGAGGGACGGATGGCGGAACAGTCACGCATGTCGTCGAACTCGCTGAGTTGTTGGTCGCTGCCGACCCCAAGCCTCGTCTGGGCATCGGCTTCAGGTTGCCCGTCATCTTTGCCGGCAACAAAGATGCCCGCGAGGAAATCCGAAAACTTCTCGCCGACCGGTTTGACCTGCGAATTGTTGACAACATTCGCCCCACCCTTGAGACCGAGAACCTTGGACCTGCTCGGGAAGCCATTCACGAGTTGTTTTTGGAGCATGTCATGCAGCAAGCGCCGGGCTACAACAAGTTGACCACTTGGGTTTCTGCGCCCATCATGCCAACCCCGATGGCGGTGGGCAAACTCGTTGAGGAAGTTGCCCGCCAGTATGAGTTAAATGTCCTCGCTGTTGACATCGGCGGCGCAACGACGGATGTCTTCAGCGTCTTCAACGGGATTTTCAACCGAACAGTTTCCGCCAACTTGGGCATGAGTTACAGCATCGGGAATGTCTTGGCGGAAGCGGGCGTGGAGAATATCCTGCGATGGGTGCCTTTTGAGGTTGACGAAACGGAACTTCGCAACCGCCTGCGGAACAAGATGATTCGCCCAACGACTATCCCGCAGACCGTTGAGGATTTGCTCATTGAACAAGCAGTGGCTCGAGAAGCCCTTAGGTTGTCTTTGGAGCATCACAAGCAACTTGCAGTCACTTTGCGAGGCGTCCATGTCCAGAGGACAATCGGCGAAATCCTGACGGCAGAAGTTTCGGGACAAACAATTGTTGACATGATGGCTCTTGACTTGGTTATCGGAAGTGGCGGCGTCCTTTCTCACGCCCCGAGAAGGTCGCAGGCTGCTTTGATGTTGCTTGACGCTTGGCAGCCAGAAGGGTTCACGCAGTTGACTGTCGACAGCATCTTCATGATGCCCCATCTCGGTGTCCTGTCAACAGTTCACCCCGAAGCAGCGATGGAAGTTTTCTGGCGCGATTGCTTGGTCAAGTTGGGCTGGGTGTTGGCGCCGAAAGGAGTAGCAAGGGAAGGTGAAGTCATCGGGACGATAAGCATATCGGGCGAACGATACAACATCAGCAACGAGCCGGTCAGGTTCGGTGAGTTGAAACTTTACCCGCTGGACGAGAACGAAACGGTGAGGGTTAGATTCCAGCCTGTTCGCGGCTTTGACGCCGGTGAAGGAAGTGGCAGGGCAGTGGAACGGGAAATTTCCGGTGGCGTTGTTGGCTTCATTGTTGACGCTCGCGGTCGCCCGTTACAATTGCCTAAAGAATCGGGCGTCAGGTTCAGGAAGTTGCGAGAATGGCTGAAAGCCCTTAACGCCTTGCCTCAACGGGCTCAAGCGATTTTGGTTTGATTGCGTCAAGGAGGGAAGAAGGTTGGCGCCTCACGAACTTTGGGAAAGAGTTTTCTCGGAGGTCGGGAAGGTTATTATTGGGCAGGAAGGGGTTTTGAGGCAGATTTTTGCTGGGCTTTTGGCGAACGGGCATGTTTTGATTGAAGGCGTTCCTGGGATTGCTAAGACGCTGATGGCGAAAGCGTTAGCGAGGGCGCTCGGGTTGACTTTCAGCCGAATCCAGTTCACTCCTGACCTTATGCCTTCCGATGTGACGGGGACGATGGTCTTTGACATGCAGGCTACGACTTTTCGGTTTAAGCGTGGTCCAATTTTCGCCAACATCGTTCTCGCCGACGAAATCAACCGGACGCCTCCCAAAACTCAAGCAGCGCTGCTTGAAGCGATGGAAGAGCGGCAAGTCACCGTTGACGGCACCCCTCACATGCTTCCAAAACCCTTCTTTGTCTTGGCGACTCTGAACCCGATTGAATACGAAGGCACTTACCCGCTGCCTGAGGCTCAACTTGACAGGTTCCTTCTCAAAGTCATCGTCGAATACCCGGACGAGAGGAACGAGCGAGAGATTCTGCGCTATGCTCACAAGGGTATCGACATCCACAGGAGAGTTGAAACCGAAGTCCAACCTGTCGCTGATGCGGAAACGGTTTTGGCTGCTCAATCAGCCGTTGATGCCGTCACCGTGATTGATGAGGTGGTTGACTACATCGCCACACTTGTCCGCCAATCGCGACAACTTCTTGCTGTGAGGTTAGGGGCATCACCCCGAGCCGGCGTTTACTGGCTGCGAGTCGCCAAAGCGTGGGCAGCGTTGCAAGGGCGAGAATTCGTCGTCCCCGATGATGTCAAGGCGGTTGCTAAACCCGTGTTGCGCCATCGTTTGCTTTTGAAGCCTGAGGCTGAACTTGAGGGCTTAACGCCTGATGCGGTCATTGAGGCTTTACTTGACAGCGTGCCTGTCCCCCGTTGAAAAATCCGATGCCCTTGTGAGGGGTGAAGTCTCCTTCATGTTGGTCAGAACTTTCCTGCACTTCCCGAATGTCGGCGAGCGAAGGGAACGAGCGCTGTGGAGGTTCGGATACCGAGATTGGAACGCCATTTTGAACTTGCCCGCACCACCGATGTGGAAGCATCTGTGGGGCGATTGGGTGCGAGAAGCGGAAGCGTCCTTGAAAGCGTTGGAGAGGCTTGACGCCCATTACTTCGCCCAACGCTTGCCGAAACCTTTCTGGTGGCGGGTCGTGCCTGAATTTTCCGACCGAACACTGTTTTTGGATGTTGAGACGGACGGAACCGACAAAATCACCGTGCTCGGAATTGCTGACCGAAACCGTTATCAGGCTTTCGTTCGCGGCATTGACGACTTTGACGAAGCGAGGGAGTGGCTTGAAAGCGCAGCAGTTATCGTCACTTACAACGGCAACAGTTTTGACTTGCCTGTGCTGCGGGCAAATTTCCCGAACTGGAAACTGCCACCTTTGCACCTTGACTTATGCCCTTTGCTTCGCCGTTTGGGTTACAAAGGCGGTTTGAAAAATGTTGAGGCTCAACTGGGGGTAGAGCGTTTGCCCGAAACGCAAGGCTTGGACGGTCGTGACGCTGTCCGATTATGGTGGCAGTGGCACGACTACGGGAGCGAGAGGGCACTGGAACTTTTGCTGAGTTACAACCGCGAGGATGTCGTCAACTTGCTCCCGTTGCTTGAATTCGCATACCGAAAGTTATGGACGATGGCGGAAGAAGCAGCCAAAATCCCATTGCTTGGGGAAGCCGAGCACGAGAAGGACACAGCGACTTTGCTGTTTAGAGATGGCAATCGTGAGTGAATCAGTTGCGCAAACCGCAGCCTAAAAAGCGATGAAGAACGAAAGGGCGATGAACGGATGAGCGAAAAGGGAACTTGGAAAAAGGCGTGTGGGTTGGCAGTAGCGATGGATTTCGGTGGCGGGCTGTTGTCAGTAGCCGTGCCGATGACAGCCGTTCAGTTACAGGCTGACGCTCAATGGGTCGGAATCATCGGCTCGGCTGCCCTCGCTGGTTACACCATTTTCTGCTTTCTGTCTCAACCGCTGACCGATCGGTGGGGAAGAAGGACGAGCATGATTGTCGGGAGCGCCTTCGTGACGCTATTTTGCGGGCTGATGACTTTAGCGGTCGCGCTCAAATCTCTGTGGCTTCTCGGAGTTGCCAACTTTCTGGCTGGTGTCTTTTACGCTTTCTTTTGGCCAGCGACTCAAGCGATGTCGGGAGTTGGTGTCCCTTCCGATAAGTTGCTGTTTGCCCTTCAGGCATACAACCTTTCGTGGAGCGGTGGGCGAATGATTGGAACTGGTTTGAGCGGCGTTTTGTTTGAGCATAACCCTTTGGCGCCATTTCTGTTGGGAACTTTCGTCAGCGGGCTCGTTGCCCTTGCGGCATCCCTTTTGTCGCTTCCCAATGTCAAGGTTGAAGTGGGAAACGATGACCCAGCAACTCAAATCCCGCCTATCGTCACCGCAGCACAACTGGGCAACTTTGTCCGCTCCTTCGCCGTGATAGAGATAGTCGTGTTGCTTCCCAAACTTGGCAAGGGATGGGGCTGGACTGAAGGGCAAATCAGTGGGCTTTTGTTCCTTCTGTTCGCCGGGCAGATTTTCGCCTTCATCGCAGCTCCTTTCGTCATCCGGGAAGTCAACTGGGGCTGGGTTTTGGGAACGAAAGGGGTTTTGAGCGGCTTGACCCTTCTCGTCGGCATCGTGACGACGAAGTGGCTAATGGCTTTTGTCTTAAGCGCGATTGGCATAGTTGCGGGGTTGATGACGGTGCTCAGCCTTTACCTGTCCATAACAACGCAAGGTCAAAGTGTCAAGGGAAGTTCGCGGCACGAAGCAGGGGTTGGGGCAGGGGGAGTCTTTGGACCAGTGTTGGGAGGCATGGTTCTACAGCATTCTGCGCCGCTGCTCACTTTCGCTTTGCCCACCGGTTTGACAATCTTAACCGTCGCGCTGTGGGATTGGAAGGCGATGAAAGTCGAGAGCAAGGTGAGAAGTTAACGCTTGCGACATGCTTAAAGCGGTGACGGAATTCATGATGGCTTGGGCTGAATGGCTCATCGGGTTAATCCCTTTCGCCCTCATTGCGCTCCTGCTTTGGATAAGGCTTCAGGCTGCAGGGGCATCACCACATTTGGCGGTGAGGATTATCCTTGGGTTGTTCGCTTGGGTTGGGCTCGCAATTTTGGGACTCGTGATGGCATCCGTCGGGTGGCGAACAGGAAAAGCATGGTCGCTCGCAGCAGGGGCACTTATCGCAGTCGCATGTTTGCTGATTTTAAGGCGGAGGCTACAGCGACTTTGGGAAGAGTTCCCACTTCTGCCAACTGATAGCGATGAGAACCGAGGCGAGGAACATGGGGGGAGATGGTGAGACTGGGAGAACAAGGCAGAGATGAGTATCTCACTGACAATAGTGACGACGATTCCTGTAGGAGCGGCGTTAGCCGCGAACGGAATATCGGCTCTGGGGGGCTCCCCATGACGGCGGTGAAAACAATTTTTGCAGGGCAGAATCAATCGCGAACGAAAACTTGACCTTTAACCACGAAGGCGACCTCATCACCGATATTGAAGTCCTTCGGTGAGGTTTCAATTTTGACAACCAACCCGTCTGCCACTGAGACCACTAAATGAACTTTGTCACCCAAATCCATGACTTCTTCAACCCTGCCAAGCCACGCTGCTCGTTCGTCGTTGGAGACAATTTCGACTTGGGACGGGAAGAATTTGAGCGATGCGTTAGTTCCTTCGGGCAGGTCAGAGTTGATGGGCAAAAGGAGTTTGCCCACTTGCAGAAATGCCTTTCCATCGCGCCGAACAATTGTGCCAACGATTTGGTTGAGCCCGACGAACTCGGCAACAAAATCGCTCTGCGGGTTTGAAATCACTTCCGACCAAGAACCGCTTTGCACGATTCGCCCGTCTTCTATGACGAAAACTTTGTCGCCCAAAGCCGCCGCGTCCCATAAGTCATGGGTGACAATCAAAACCGTTGTTTCGAGGGTTTTGAAGATTTGCCTTAAGGAGCGTCGGACGGAGGGGCGCATTTGAGGGTCAAGGGCAGCAAAGGGCTCATCCAGAAGCAAAAGCATCGGGTCAAGCATCAACGCCCTCGCCAAAGCAACCCTCTGGCGCTCGCCACCGGAAAGTTGTTTTGGACGACGATGGAGCAATTCCTTCAAGTTCAAAAGGCTGCAAAGAAACTCAAACCGCTCCACGATTTTGTCCTTGGGCATCCCGAGGAGTCTTGGGGCGAGGAGAATGTTGCCTTGAGCCGTCAAATGAGGGAACAAAGCATAGTCTTGGGGCACAAAGGCGATGCTGCGCTGCTCAGGTGGCAAGTTCGTGATTTCCTGCCCACCCAAGATAATGCGACCTCTTTCAATTTCCCTCAAACCAGCGATGGCTTCAAGCAAAGTTGACTTGCCCGCCCCTGAAGGACCAACAATCACCCCGCACTCGCCCTTCTCAAGGGCGAATGAAACATCGCGCAAAACAAAGTCGCCTGAACGAACAGTCAAGTTTTCCACTCGCAGCATAGTTCCCAGCACCCGAATGTTTCAACGAGCACCTTTGAAGCCAGAGTTCCCCTTATCAGGCTTGCTCTGAGAAAAGTTTGGCATGCCCAAAGAAAAAGCGCCCGACAGAAATCGGGCGCCCTGTCAGCGATAGCGAAGGATAGGACACTCACTTACCTGCAACTGCTTCTTTGAGTTGCTTAGCGGGGCGGAAAGCAGGCACTCTGGTTGCAGGTTTTTCAACGGTCTCGCCAGTTCTGGGGTTGCGGACGATGCGCTTTGGTCGCTCTTTGACCACGAATTTGCCGAAGCCAGCAATGTTAACGGGTTCAGCATTGCGCTTCTTGGTTAACACCTCGGTGATGATGCTGAACACCGCGTCAACAACCTCGTTTGCCTGCTTTTTCGTCAACCCTGTCCGCTCCGCCACTTTTGCTGCCAGTTGCGCTTTCGTCATACCTCATCCACCTCCTTGCTCGGTGATAGCGAAAACGCCTTTTTTATTTTGGCATTTGCGAAATCGCAGCGCAATAGGATGTCAAGACTCATCCTCACCCTTCCGCTCGTGGCTTGACCTGACGACCCAACGGAAAGGCGTCCCGTCCCATTGGAAAAGCGCCCTCAATCGTTTCTCCAAAAAGCGCAAGTAACTGTCCTCAACCAAGTCCGGGTCATTGACGAAAAGCACAAAGGTCGGCGGAGCGACCTCTGGCTGTGTTGCGTAGTAAATCTTGAGTTGCCGCTTCCCATCGCTTGGCGGAGGGTGCTCACCGATAATTTGCCTCAACGAGCGGTTGAGAACCCCAGTGGTGATTCGCTTTCGGCTCTGCTCGTAGCAATACACCACTTGCTCCAAAATCGCCTCAACATTCCATCGCTTAACGGCAGAAGTGTAAAGGACTGGGGCGTAGTGGAGGAACCAAAGTTCCTGCTTCAAAAAGTTGGCAAAGTCGCTTTGAAGCAATTTCTCCCGCCTCTTCAACTGCGATGGCGAAGCGGTGTCTTCCTCTAACTTTCCCCGCACCAAATCCCACTTACTGACGACAATGACGGTGGGTTTGCCTTGTTCGTGAGCGTAACCGCCAATTCGCGCATCTTGCCTCGTCACGCCCTCAACACCGTCAATGACCAAAACGACGACATCGCTTCGGTCTATCGCTCCAAAAGCGCGAACCATCGCATAGTATTCCAGCGGCGCTCGGATTTGGGACTTTCGCCTAATCCCCGCAGTGTCAATTAGGATGAACTTTCGCCCTTGCCATTCAAAGGGAGTGTCAATAGCGTCGCGGGTTGTTCCCGGAATTGGGCTGACGATCACCCTCTCCTCGCCCAGAATGGCGTTCAGCAGAGATGACTTTCCGACATTAGGGCGCCCGACGATGGCGACCTTAATTGCGTCTTCCCACTCTGTTGGAAGGAACTCGTCATGTGTAGGTGGTGGCAATTCGTCCACAATCGCTGCTTTCAGTTTGTCAACATTGCGTCCATGTAGAGCCGAAATGGGAAGCGGTGCGCCCAACCTGAGTTCCCAAAACTCAGCCATCGGCGTTGACGGTTCGTCTATCTTGTTGGCGACAAAGATTATGGGCTTGCCTGATTTGCGCAACATCTCCGCAATTTCAAGGTCAGTCACCGTTGGCTCTTCACGACCGTCAACCATGAAGACAATCACATCGGCTTCGTCAATGGCGATTTTCACTTGGTCAACGACCCTCGCCATCAATTCGTCTTCCAAAGTTGGGTCAATTCCGCCAGTGTCAAACAGGATGACTTTTCGCCCCAGCAAGTCTACTTCTGCCATCACCCTGTCACGGGTCACGCCCGGCGTCTCGTCAACGATTGAGACCCTCCGACCGACCAAGCGATTGAAGAGCGCCGATTTCCCGACATTGGGTTTTCCCACGATGGCGACAACCGGTTTCGGCATGGGGTAATCACCGAACTTAATTTTGCAGCATTCCCTCGCAGCCGTCGGTCTCTCTCAAATGGCATAGTTTTGTGTCGGTGATGTGGATGGTCAGGGTCTTCTTCTCGGTTGGAGACGCTTCAGGCGATATGTATGCAGCGTCAGTTGCCCGAGCCATCAAACAACTGCAAAATAGTTGGGTTCTTGAAGGCATCGGCGGCAGCGAGATGTTGAAAGCAGGTGTCAAACTTTTGCGCTACACCACGCCCTTTAGCGCTTTCGGTTTTTGGTCAGCGCTTCAAACTTCGGTCCGATTTTGGGCACTGACAGCATGGAGAGTTCGTTCGGTTTTGATGCGCAATCCACCCGACTTGTTCGTGCCCGTTGACTTGGGTGCTTTCAACCGAAGACTGCTTTTGCCGTTAGCCGAAAAAGGCGCCAAAGTTTTTTACTTCGTGCCACCGAGTTTTTGGGGTGTTAATCCAGAACGGCTGCAAAAGTATGCCCATCCCAACATCGTTTTTGCGCCGATTTACCAGTGGCAAAGCGAGAAACTGAAGCAAGCAGGCGCACAAGTCATTGAGTTCGGACACCCGCTTGCCGACATAATGCAGCCTTACCGCTCAATTTCAACCGAAAACGCTCGTGCCTTGCTCGGACTCCACGCCGACCAACTTTTGGTGGGTTTGTTTCCCGGTAGCAGGTTAACGACAGTGAAAGAGAATTTGCCACTGTTGCTGCAGGCAGCGGGATTGTTGATGCGATTGTTCCCGAAAATTCACTTCGCTATCGGGTTGCCTGAAGACTGGCGAACTGAATGGGTCAAACCGTTGCTGAAGCGTTATGGCGATGATTTGCCATTGACTTTGCTTTTCGGTCAGTCCCGGCTTTTGTTGAAAGCATGCGATGTCGCTGTTTTGGTTGCTGGGACAATCACTTTGGAAGCGGCTTGTCTGGGGACTCCATCAGTCGTTGTCTTTTGGATGGGGCTTTTGAATCGCTTGCAAGTTCACTGGCTTCGTTGGCAGGGAGTCAATGTCCTCAAATTCGCTCCTTTCGCTTTGCCGAACCGAATCCTCGGCGAAATTGTCATGCCAGAGTTCATTGGTTGGTCCGCGACACCAGAAAGGATTGCCAATGAAGTTGCCGACCTGCTCCGCTCTCATGACCGAAGGGAGGAGATGCGTCAGCGGCTTTTGCGGGTGTGGGACAAAATTGGCGAACCATGCGTCGCTACTCGAATCGCCCACTTCCTCGTCAGTTGGGTTGAAGAGAAACCATATTGACACGCCGTGAACAGCAATAATGGGAGCAGGTCAAAGACCTGCCCCGTTTATTCCCTCATTGACACCTTGAGTAGCCGCAGAACAAGCAAAGTTCGCAACCACCGGAATGGATTAGCGGTTCGCCACAGTTGGGACATAAGTCGCCCGAATAACGAGCGCCGTTGGCTTGCAAAATCTGCGGCAACTCCTCACGGATTGAAGAGATAGGCGGCACCGCCAACTCCGTTTCGTTGTTCTCCGTTAAAGCCTGCAACAGGACTTCTGTCAACGCTGAACTCTTTGGTGGGTTCTCGCCCTTCAGGAACATCTCCAATGCTTTGGCGACAGCATCGGGGACGGAGAAGATGATAGTCCCGTTTTCTTGTCTCGTTGCCGAACTGCTTTTGATGCCGGAAAGTTGGTCAATGATGGCTTCTGGCGAGACACCTGCCCGCAGTGCCAAGGAAATCAATCGTCCGATGGCTTCGGTGAACGCCATCGCCGAAGAACCCGATTTGCCCAACCTCACGAAGACTTCCTGCGGTCCTTCTTCATCGGCGTTGACGGTCACATAGACATTGCCCATCTCCGTCCGCAGTTTGTAAGTCTTGCCGACCATGACCATCGGTCTCGGTTTGGGCATCAACCGACCCCGCTTTTGTTGAGCGAACTCCTCGGTGATTAGGACACCCTCGCGGCTCCCTTCACGGTAAACGGTAATTCCCTTGCAACCCAACTTCCAAGCCAAGAAGTAAATCCGCTCCACTTCCTGCGTCGTGATGTCATGAGGCAGGTTTATGGTGCTGCTTATGGACTGGTCAATATGTGACTGGATGATGGCTTGCATGCGGACACGCATTTCGGGAATGATTTGGTGGGCGGTGACGAAGAAATCAGGCAAGTCGCGCTCATCGTCAATGCCGAATTTTTCCATGTAGCGGCGAACACACGGATGGAAGACTTTGAATTCGCCTTTGCTCAGCGACTCGCTTCTTCGGATGTAAGAAAGGGCGAAGATAGGTTCAATGCCGCTGGTCACTCCCGCCATCGCTGCACCTGAGCCGACGGGTGGGACTGTCAGCACGCAAACATTGCGGATGCCGTGCCGCCGAATCTTTTCCTGCAACTCTCTCGGCAACCGTTCACGGATGAAGCCCATCTGAAGGTGCTTTTCGGGATCAAAGAGCGGGAACGGTCCACGCTCAATGGCAAGGTTGATGCTCTCATCGTAAGCCCAGCATTTGATTTTGTGGAAGAGTTCGTCAACGAACTCAAGGGCATCGTCGGTGTCGTATTTGAGCCGAAGTTGCGCCAGCATGTCGCCCAAGCCTGTGAACCCGACACCGATCCGTCGTTCTGCCGCACATCGTTCTTTCTGCTGCGGTAACGGGAGTCTGTCTTCCTTCACGGCGTAAGTGATAACATTGTCAAGGAAGCGAACGGCATAGCGAACTGCCTTTTCCAAACTCTCCCAGTCCACTCGCGCTGCATCGGTGAACTCGTCCAACACGAAGGCGCTCAAGTTGATGTTGCCGAGGTTGCAGTTGCCGTAGGCTGGCAATGGCTCTTCACCGCAATTTGCAACTGTCAACCCATTGGCGATAAAGGTGTGACTAACGGCTTCCGTCAAATCGTAGACATCTTCAACGCCTTCAGGGATAACTTCAACGACAGGGGTCGTAAAGGTTTCCCGGTATGGACCGCGTTCGTAGGACTTGACGATTTGCTCCAACTTCTTTTGCTTCTCCGAGCCCGGCAAGAACCCTATTTCGCGGTAGAAGCGGGCAATGTTTTCCCTGCCGATGACCAGTTCGTGAACGGGTTGAGTCCCATACAACTTCACACCGCCACGCCCATCCGGCATCAACTTCGCCCCTTCTGGACGGCGGTTCTCGTAAATTCGGCTGGCAATCCCAAAATGAGCCAGCAGGATTTGCACATCCTTCAGAAAACGCAGGTTCGTGCTGGTCAAACGGACGGAGAAACGGCTTTCCGATGAGGATTGGACAGTTCCGTCAGCCGTGAACAAAGCCTGAAGGAAGCCCCTAACCATTGCCTCACTACCCTGCCAAACCACCGCTGGGATTGTGTGTTTCTCTGCTGGGTCAAAGCCCAACTCAACCAGTTTCTCAAGCAAACGACGGCTCCTGATTTGCACCCGTTCTTGACTTGGAACTGCTACGACGGAAGGTGCTGGATAACGCTGACTTGTGGGGATAACAGAGGCTACGCTTTGGGCGAAAGCGGGAGCGAGTTCTCGGTCTTGAGCGTAGAAGTCCAAAACAGCCCGATTGTCATGGTGGTTGACATGACCGTCCGCGACCAACCAACCCAAGATGCGCCCAAGATGTTCGTCACCATAGCGCCCAAATCCGCCTTTTCGGTTCTGAATGAGCAACAAATCACCGGGTTGCAAGTCTTTGACTTGAACCCAACCTCGGTTTGCCGTGAGGATTTTGTGGTCAGCAGTTGCCCGCACCTCATAGCCCGCCCTCGTGACAACACGGTAAACGGGTTTTCTCCCGCTCCACCAAGCCTTGATGATAGCGCCCGTGTGAAAATGTGGTGAGACTCTACCGTCCAAAATTGCGTGGGGCAATCGGTTTCGTTTCGCCAACTCAGCGATAGGGATGAGCCCTTCATCTGTGCTAATGAGAGTGTCACCCGTCACACATGGGTTTGTTGAAATGACTTCCATGCCATTGTATTCGCTGGTGCTGTAACGCTTGATGGTGGACCAGAAGAGACACCCTGGCTCAGCACTGCTCCACGCATTTTGGATGAGTTTGTCCCAGATTTCGCGGGCATCAACGGTGCGGCGGATGGAGAAGTATTCGCCGTCAAAGCGCAACTCAAATTTGCCGTTCCGTTGGACGGCTTCCATCAACTCATCGCTGACACGCACGGAGATGTTAGCGTAGCGGACACGGCGCCGCTCAGGGTCGTTTTTGATGTCAATGAACGCCAAGACATCGGGATGGTTGTCGGCAATGGTTATCATCAACGCGCCTCGCCTTCCATGCTGACCTATCGTGCCAGTCACCATTGAGTAAAGTTCCATGAAGGAAACTGCTCCTGTTGAAGTTCTGGCAGCGTTGCGAACGGGTGAACCTGCAGGTCGCAAAACAGAAATGTCAATTCCCACGCCCCCACCCTGCGAATAAGTTCGCGCCATCTCTTTGGCGCACTCAAAGATGGCTTCCAGCGAATCATCTTTGATGGGCAAGACAAAACAATTGAAAGGCGTGACTTTTCGCGGGTTGCCGACGGCGTGCATGATGCGACCGCCGGGGATGAAGCGGAAGTTGCTGAGCAACCATCGAAACCTCTCATACCACTCCCGTCGCTTCTCTTCCGTCTCCTCCAGTTCCGACAAAACTTTTGCGATTCGTTCCCACATCTCTTCGGGCGTCAACTCAAGGGGAGTCCCGTCAAGGTCCTGCAGCGCATACTTCTCAAAGAAAATTCGTGCCCGAAGTTCATCGCCCTCAAACCAGTCAAGGGTCTCGCGGGGCAATTCCATCATTCCAGCCACCGTAAATCCACCTCCCAAGTTTGCGTTTTTGTTGCCTCACATCATCTTGAACATCGTCTTCGAGCGATTCAGGCTCAAGCCCCAAAAGACAAGGTCCGCACTGCGAGGGACTCAGAGAAACCACAATATGTTGTGGTGTCCAGCAATCGCAACCTCAATATTTCGTGGCGCTCCAATTATGCCCGCAAAGTGGTCGGTCGTCAACACCCAAATGACCGCCTGTTTGGCGGAAAATTGGGGAAGTTTCGCCGACTTATCCAAAACAGGACATCATAGCGCCGCTAATTTGGGTAAATGCTGCGAGTCAGCAATCTCGCAAGTTTTTGCATTACCGTCATGTCTCATTTCAACGCTTCCTCAATCGCCTTCTTGAGCCCTTCGGGGTCAAAGCCAGCCTGCAGGTAGCGAATTTTGCCAGTTTTGTCAATGACGACATTTGTTGGAACTCCTTCAACCCCGTAAAGTTGGGCGACCTTACCGTCCTCGCTTTCATCCACCAAGACGATGTAGGTGAGTTTGTGCTTTTCAGCGAACTCTTTGGCAAGTTGGAAGGGGTCGCCTTGAGCCCAAACCGCAACTCCGATGACGATGACGCCTTTGTCCTTGTATGCTTGCCAGAATTCCTTTTCCAAACGCGGAGCCTCCGCGTTGCAGGGACCTCACCAGTGGGCGAAGAAGTTGAGCACCACAACTTTGCCTCGGTAGGAAGAGAGGCGGACCTTTTTGCCATCCAGAGATGTCAACTCAAAGTCGGGCGCTTCCTTTCCTATGAGTTCACTCCGTTGCTCTTCCTTCTCCAGCCTTTGGCGGATAATCTGGACTATCCGCTGCCACATTTGGACATGGGCTGTGTAAGGGCTGTCTTTGAACCGCTGCACAAATTCGTTCAGTGCCTTCTCTGCCTCGTCAAGTTTTTCCTTGGTTGGGCTCATCATGACGGTTGTGCCGACTTTTTTGTGAATTGCCTTGATCGCCTCAAGTTCTTTGAGCCGTTGGTTAAACTCGTCGCTTTCCAACTTCTTAGTGCCCTTGAGGGTGAGGTTCAGCGTGGCTGTTAGGGTTCGCCCCTGTTGGATTTGCAACTCTGTCTCCCGCTGAATTTGTCGGACCAAGCCCGATTTCGCATCAACCCATAACTTGTCGGCAACCTTGTTGACTTGAGCGCCTTGTTCTGGCTGCAACACGACAGGCTTTAGCAATGTCCGAGTGAGCACCCAGCATTCGCTCTCTCCAACCTTTTCCTTGCCTGTCACTTGATAGCGGACTTCACCCAGCAAATCAGTGCGAAGAAAAATCCGCTCTTTGCTCGTCCACGAACTTCCGTCCTTCAACTGAGCGACGGGGAAGAAGTAAACTGGCAGCAATGCGACGAACTGACCGACGAATCCTCCGGGAGGCGATTCGGAGAAGAGTTGCTCGATGGGAACCGCCTCCTCTTCTCCAACTCCAGTGACGCTGAGGAACCGCAACGCTGCTTCTGGTGGGATTTCTTTCCCCTCAATTTGCCGTTGGAAAACCCTCAGGCTTGCGACGGTCGCCGCTTGCTTCTCGCCAACTTCGGTCACCAAGTCATTGACATAGACTTTCGCTAAGGCTGTTACTCCACCAGTTTGCACTTTCGCTTCGCCTTCGTAGCGAAGTTCAAGCCCCTTTTGAAGTGGCGACTGAGCAGCCAACAAACTTACCAAGCCGAAAACGACTACCGT
>Ga0080004_1104937_pt1 | contig 56186 bp, 72 predicted proteins | sample WasSprMetagenome_FD_69207 | JGI IMG/M metagenome (GOLD analysis project Ga0080004, IMG submission 69207) | Sulfidic aquatic microbial communities from Washburn Spring, Yellowstone National Park, USA - WS (SPADES assembly) (version 2) | ecosystem: Environmental > Aquatic > Thermal springs > Hot...
ACTTAGATAGTAATTCTTTCTTTAAGTTCATTAACTTTGTCATGTACTTGGCTTTGAATTCACGTAGTGTTGTCACTGTACCTCAACCTCTTCCTTTCTTATTATCAATTTCCTTCCGCTTGGTAGGTAAACTAGGTCGTACCAGCCCTTGTTGTCCCTTAACCCAGTTTCGTATTCTAAGTCAGTTAAATCACCGCTTTCCGTTACAATCTTGTACTTTACTGTTATTACGTGTTTTCCGCTGGATTTATAGTCCTCTACTATCTTCAGTATTTTCCCTGCCAGTTTCTTCAATTCACTCTGAGACACGTACGTGAATCGATGTATGTTTTTGCGTGAGTCTTTTTTCACATGTCTCACTGTTACTAGCTGAAAGACCGGCACTTGTTGTTTCTTTTCTACATCTATCACGAACGTGTATATATTGTGGTGCTGGCCAAATGACCCCCACGTGTCCTTCTGCCAGACCAGGATTTCCGTTTGGTTTTGATTTACATTTACTATTTGACTCATGTTTTTCGCACCTCATTCCTTATCCTTCATCTTCTCAATTGCTTTCTCAAGTTCCTTCATAGCTTTCTTTATCTTCTTTAACGCATTCTCTAAATCTACATAAGTGCATAGCAAGTAGTTAGGATTCGGTAATTCAGGGTTTGTAGCGTGGTTAAGCATCTCGAGTGCAGACTCAAGATAATCTAAACACTCTTGAATGCCCTTTCTAACCTTAACTACATCAACCCCCTGAAAAACCCCCATCTGGGGCATGTCGGGTTCCTCATTTAGTTTGGGACTTGTGATTTGAGTTCGTGTCATACGACCACCACTACTAGTTACAACTAGTGAGCTTATAAATTTTACGGTTAATAACTAGTTGTAGTATTTTTAAATGTTTCAGTAATAGTAAGTAGATGGTGTGGATATGAGTTTGGATGTGGTTAAGATTCAGGCTAGGTCTTTGAGACCTAGCGGTACACAATACCTTCTCACAATACCTAGTGAACTTATTAGAGATCTTGGCTGGACAAAGGGTGATAAACTCATCGTGAGGGTTATGGATATTGAGATTGATGGTGTTAAGAGGAGAGCGCTTGTTTACTACAAACCTTAAACTTTTAGTATTTTTAAACTCATTAACTAACTCACTAATTGGTAGTTTTAGTGTGGGGTAGGGTGCTGGGTTCATAGCTAACCTCTCTCATTTTTATTTTCTTCATCAAGAACTTTCATTACTAGCATTACCTTCTTCCCCACTAGGTGTTTAAAGTCCTTACCCAGGTAGAGTATCACGTTATTTCTACCGTTTGAAGTAACTCTTCGGGGCCCTACATAGTACGTCATTTTCTTCATTAATCCACCTCATGTAGTATATGGGTTTGGAGTTAATAAATGTTATTTGTGAAACTTCCTAATCATTTAGATGTGAAACGTTTCAATCAAAATTATTTACAAGTGGAACATTCACTATAAATTAAGTTTATATTTTATTAATTTAATTATGTTGTGGGAGTGTTAGATGTCTCGTGAGAAGTTACTTGGTGTTGGAACTGCTAAGGAGTTAATTTTAAGATATGTTTCAGAACATGGTAGTGGTAGATGGTCTGATTTTGAGAGGTTAGGTATCTCTAAAGTTACTCTTCATAGAGCTTTAAAAGAATTAATTAGTGAGGGTGTTTTAGTAAAGGAAAAACGTGGTGTGTATGTATTAAAGGTCTCTCCTTATAGAACAGCAATTCAAATTGATTATGGGCCAAGGTTGTGTGAGCTTATCGAGTGTGAGGATGTTAATGTATTAATTCAAGACTTAATAGAGAATATAAGGGATAACATAACATACATTAATAACGCATATAAACAATTTATGGACTTCATAACAAAATATTTAAAGAAGTTTAAAGCTAAGATAACAGACACATCAGTTAAATCAGTAATAGACATATATCTTAGCTTTCTTCAAGATAAAGGCTTCTATACATTAGTTATGATTGAGTTATCTAAATTTGTTAGAGGTGTAATAGATTTAGAGAATTGTGAGGAGGTATTCCAGGGGTTACCTGAAGACATTAAACAGAAGTTTAAAGATATTATAAAAACAACTAAGGATCTACTGAATATGGTTTACGGTTTAAATGATGTAGTAGTTGACTCTTTAGAAAAACTTAAAGAAGTATTAAGGAGACATGGATACATAGGTGTAATTAAATATAAACTCCCAATTCGTGTAATTGAGATTAATATGGAAGAAACTGTTGAGGATGCAATAATGATGTTGAAGGATTATTATGGTGTTGGAGGTGATTTAATGCGATTCATTTATAGACTCTCATTAAAGACACGAGAGTATGGTTGTGGGCCATTATCAACTAAAGAAAGGGAAGAATTACTAAATATCATATCGAAGTTAAGTCATTAATTTTTAGTTTAGAAGTGGTTTTCATTACGAATCTCTTCGTATGGGATTTCAATTAATATATACATTAGTGTTTTGTTTTGTTCTTTTGTGTTTTCTTTGTTCTTTCCCCAGACCCGAAAAATTTATATGTTTTCTAGGGTAGGTGGATATGGTGGTGGGGATGGTGTTTTATAGGGTTAGGAGGGTTAATGGTCGTTATTACCTTGTTAAGGAGTGGTATGACCCTACGTTAGGTAAGAAATTAAGTAGGTCTTTAGGGCCTTGTGATAGGATTGAGGAGTTGTTGAGGTGGTGCGGGGGGTGGGATTCGAACCCACGCAGGCCTACGCCATCGGGGCCTAAGCCCGACCCCTTTGACCTAGCTCGGGCACCCCCGCACTGTTGTTCTAATTAGATTCTTTGATATTAGGCTAAAAGGTTTATGTTTATATTGTTGATTTAGGGTCTTAAATATATCGTTAATTTATAGGTTTAAATGTAATTCCGTTTAGGTGGTTGTGTTAGGTACTGAAGGTCGTGATGAGGTCGTAGATATGTTATATAAGGTATTGAGTAAGTACTTAAGTTCTCTACAGGAGTCTTTAAGTAGTTATGTTAAGCAATTAGTTCAATTCCTTAAGAGTAGTAATGAGTTACTGATTACTTATTCAGGTATGTATGTATCACCTGCAACATACTTACTACTACTCTTAAGGTCTTTAACTAATGTTAATGCGTACTTAGTAGAGCCTGAAACACTGATGTATTATGTAGCACCTTATGTTGAGGGCGGTATTCGTAGGGTCTTAATAATTAGTTCTGGTGTAGATTCCTCATTAATTAGGTTGTTAGATCAGTTAAACCTTACTGGTTATGAGGTTATGTTAATTAGTCCTTCCCCAATACCTGATAATGTTAGGTATAAGGTTCGTGAAGATCTGTTACTAGAGATCAAGCCTCAGGACTTACTATTTCAGCATTTACTAGTGGGTATAGCTGTTAGTGAGTACCTTAACAGGTCTGGTGTTAGGGGGTCTAGACTATGGAATGAGTTAAGTAACTTAAATGAGGTCTTAAAAGACCTACTAACTAAATATATAGGTAAGTTATATGAGGTTAAGGAATTCACTAATGATATATTCATAATAACATCAACACCTAGCATGTTAGGTCCTGCAGAACATATAACGTATAATTATAATGCTAGGATACCTCGATATCTAATACCTTTAAATAACGTTAAACACTATATTAAATACTCTAAGAAAGTCTTAGTAATATCTACAGATGTTGAGGAATTCTCTATTAAGGAGATTATAGGGTTAAAGATTGGAGGAGCTGTTAATGTATGTGAATTGAGGATTAGGACAGACCCACTTACAGCACCTATATACGGTTTAATCCTCTCGAACGCTTTAATGATGATTGGTGATTAAGTGTTTAGTAAATGCTTAGAAGGTAAGGTAGTATTGATTACCGGTGCTAGCGGCCTCATCGGTAGTGAGTTAGCTATTGAATTAGCTAAGGAGAAAGCAAATCTGATACTACATTATAATAAGTCTGAAGATGTTATCGAGGACTTAATCAGTAAGTTGTCACCGGTTACTCAAGTACATGCCATTAAATGTGATTTTAGCGATTTAAACAATGTGGTTGAGTTTCTAAAATATCTGAAAAATACTTACAGACGTATAGATATCGTAGTGAATAGTGTCGGAATATATGACGAAACACCATTAGAGTTATTAAATGTTGAGTTACTCACTAAGATATTAAATATTAACCTATTATCAATAGTTCTAATAAGTAAGGAATTAGGTATGTTGATGAAGGAGTATGGAGGTACGATAATAAACTTGATATGCTTAACACCGCTAAGAGGTCATAAAGTGTATAAGTGTCTTAATCCCTCACTACCCTACGTAATATCTAAAACAGGTTTAATCCAATTAGTTAAGTATTTAGCTGTTGAGTTAGCCCCTAAAGTTAAGGTCGTAGGTATAGCACTTGGTTGGGTTGGTAGTAGTAAGTTAACTCAAGATCTAGTTAGATGTGTTGAGGGGTCAGTACCTATGAAGAGAGTTGCTGAAGCTCATGAAGTAGTTGAGTTAATTAAGTACCTAATATGTGGGAGTCAATATATTACAGGGTCGATAATAGAATTTTCAGGAGGTCTTTAAATCATTCAGACGCGGGTTCTCCACTCACCGAGTTCATACCTTGTAAGCTTCATCATCAATAACTACTACTCATATTAAGTTATTAATTTTTAAGTAATTTAACGTTGGAGGGTTTGTGGGTTTCGAACTACTTAGTGGTGTTGAGGTAGTTAATGAGTTACCGGTAATTTACTTAAGGAAGTATAAGTTAGTAGTGTTAGCAGATACTCATATAGGCTTTGAGGAGGAGATGGCTGAGAAAGGTATATATATACCTAGGTTTCAGAAGAGGAAGTTGATGAAGATCTTTGAAGAAGTCTTCAATACAGTAGATGTTGAATCTGTAGTCATAGCTGGTGATTTTAAACATAAGTTTAATGGTTTAGGGAGGATTGAGAGAGTAGAGTTGAGGGAGGTTATAAGTTATATCTTAAGTAGGGTCAGTAAGCTTACTGTAGTTAGGGGGAATCACGATAACTACCTCCCCATACTCACACATAGGTTTAAGTTTGATATAGTTGATAACCTCATCATAGATGAATTCCTAATCACTCACGGACATACAGACTTACCAAGTGATTTAAATGTTAAGTACGTGATTATAGGTCATGAACATCCAGTAATAGCTTTAAGAGATAGTTTAGGTAGTATAGGTAGGTTTCAATGCTTTCTAATCGGTGATTTAGTTACCGGGTTAAAACTGATCACACTACCTGCTGTAGGGGCTTATCAAACCGGTAGTAGAGTGACTTTAAGTAGGGATACATACCTCTCACCAATACTTAAGAACTTAGCACTATTAGAGGGTTTGAAACCTGTGATAGTTGATGAGGATGTAGGTATATTAGAGTTACCGGCTCTTAAAGACCTCTACGACTTAATGGGTTAAAACATTTATATAGTTTAAAAACCCTCTTAAAAACTTTTTAAAGGGCTTGATGATGGAGTTAAATCCATTAATCAGGATTGAGAATATAGTAGCAACTGTAAGTCTTGATCAGGAGTTAGATTTAAACTTAATCGGTAGGAACGTACCTAATATAGAATACGAACCTGATGAATTCCCAGGGCTTATTATGAGGTTAGAAAGCCCTAGACTTACAGCTCTAATCTTCAACTCAGGTAAAATGGTAGTTACAGGGGCTAAGAGTACTCAAGAACTTATCAGGGGGTTTAAGAAGATTATTAAGACGTTAACTAAGCATGGAATAATCATTATCGGTAAACCTAAAATACAGATCCAGAACATAGTTGCGTCGGCAAATCTAAATGCTGAGGTAAATCTAGAGAAAGCAGCATACCTACTTAAAAACACAATGTATGAGCCAGAACAATTCCCAGGCCTAATACATAGGATGGACGACCCTAAAGTAGTACTACTGATATTCAGTAGTGGTAAGATGGTGATCACTGGAGCTAAGAGTGAGGAGGAAGTATATAGAGCTGTTAATAACATCTACAACACCTTAAAAGACTTAGACTGTATTAGAGAACTAACATAACGTCTGATAATCAGAGTGAGTTGCGGTCTTCATCAATTAATCCATGGCTGCCCACTTCATCATCAACTAACCAATACCTACAAACCTTATAAAAGCTAATGAAGATTTTTAATCCTTAACAAGAGTAATAAGGTGATGGTGTTCAGATTGAGTACGAAGAATAACTTAATATACGTTTTAATAATAGCTATAATATTGTTCTCAGTGATCACCACCTTCAACACCTCTATAGTTACTGAAGCTCAAGTAGTTAAAGGACCTAAATCAGATATCGTAATGATTAAAGCAGTACCTCTAGATCAGGCAGTAGCTGCTTTAAGAGCTGGGGATATAGACTACTATCTGTTCGGGTTAAGACCTGCTCAGGCAGCTGCATTAGTTGGTGCTACAGATATTAAATTATACAGCGCGCCTGCAGGTATAAACAGCTTCATCCTTAATCCAGCACCAGATCCTAAGGGTTTAAACCCGTTCTCAATTAGGGAGGTTAGATTCGCTATAAACTACTTAATCAATAGGGATTACATAGTAACGACAGTACTTAAGGGCTTAGCAGCACCTATGTATTGTCAGGTCTCACCATACGACCCTGACTACACAGTAGTCTTCGACATCATAGCTAGGTACGAATTTAAATATAATCCAGCGTTAGCTGATGAGATCATAAGTAAGGCGTTGAAGGATGCAGGTGCTGAGAAGGTAGGTGGTAAGTGGTTATATAAGGGGTCACCGATAAAGATCAAGTTTGTAATAAGGGTTGAAGATCATAGAAGGGTTTTAGGTGATATGCTTGCTTCAGAACTTGAGAAGCTAGGATTTGAAGTTGAGAGGCTATATATGACTTTTAGGGAGGCTATACCTACGGTATATAGTTCTAATCCTGCAGACTTTAAGTGGCATATATACACTGAGGGTTGGGGTAAGGGAGTTCCGGAGAAGTATGACTATACGACTGTGAATCAATTCTACGCGCCATGGTTTGGTTGGATGCCTGGATGGCAAGAACCGACATTCTGGAATTATAAGAATGATACTATAGATGAGTTAGGTAAGAAGATATATAGAGGTGAGTTTGCTTCTAAGGAGGAGAGGGACTCACTATATAGGAGAGCTACAGAATTAGGTATGTTAGAGGCTGTGAGGATATTTGTTGTAACGACTTTAGATTCCTATGCTGCTAGGGCTGAGGTCTCCGGACTTACTTTAGATTTAGGTGCTGGGTTACGAGCACCCTTCAACCTTAGAGAGGCTTACGTCCCTGATAAGAAAGTGTTGAAGGTAGGTCATCTATGGGTATGGACTGAGGGTACTGCTTGGAACCCGATAGGAGGTTTCGACGACGTATATAGTGTGGATATTTGGAGGGCTGTCTACGATCCTTGGACTTGGAGAGACCCGTTTAACGGACTACCAATACCATTTAGAGTTACCTATACTGTTGAGACTGCAGGTCCTAAGGGGAGTTTAAACGTACCTAAGGATGCGTTTATATGGAATGCTACTTTGAGGAAGTGGGTTTATGTTGGTGAAGGGGTTAAAGCTACTAGTAAGGTAACGTTCGACCTCTCTAAATTCATTGGTAGTAAGTGGCATCACAACATAACGATTACGTGGGCTGACATCTTATTCCCGATATACCATATCTACGACTTAGTATATAATGAGACTAAGGCATCTGTAGAGGGTGGTATAGCTTCAACTAATAAGGAAGTACTACCGATGTTTAAAGGATTTAGAATAGTTGGTGATAAGTATTTAGAAGTATATATTGATTACTGGCATTTCGATGAGAACTACATAGCTGAGATGGCCGTACCTCCAGGTTATGGAGCAGGTGGCTTCGCATCTAATCCTTGGGAGATAGTCTACGCTACCGACTTCCTAGTATTTGATGAGCATAAATACGGTTATTCAGAGAGTACAGCTGAGAAGTTAGGTGTTCCATGGCTTTCACTAGTTCTTAAATCACATGCTGAAGATATTAAGAAGAAGCTAACTGAGTTGAAGGATAAGAAGCTCATTCCTGACGCAGTCTTCACATTACCTGATGGTAAGAAGTTAATCACTACTGAAGAAGCTATTAAGAGGTATGAAGCAGTTATTAAGTGGATAGATACTTATGGTCATGCAGAGATAAGTAACGGTCCTTACTACGTCTACGTCTACGATCCGGCAAACCAGTATTGTGAGTTAAGAGCATTCAGAGATCCTACATACCCGTTCAGCCCTGGTACATGGTATTTCGGTATGCCTGAGTCAGTCAATATAGTTAGTGTAGGACTACCTACAGTAGTACCTGGAGGTGATGCTCAGGTAGTAATCGAACTTAAAGGCCCTACACCACTACATGTTAAGTACTTAATTAAGGATCCAGTAAGTGGTGAGGTAGTAACCTACGGGTTAGGGACTTCAGTAGCTCCGGATAGGTTCTTAATACAGCTAAGTTCAGAACTGACTTCGAAATTACGTCCTGGCGGGATATACGAGATCACAGTGATAGGTTATAGTGATAGGGTAGCGTTACTATCAGCTGAGAAGCACTTCCTAAGCATACTTAACATACAACCACTACAGGCAGGGATAGCTTCAGTAGCTGAGCAGTTAAGATCTGATATAGCTACACTAACTAAGCAAGTATCGACAGTTACTACACAGGTGGGTGGACTCTCAGCTACTCAGCAAGATATAATTAAGGCTTTAAACAATGCTACAGCGAGTATAACGACAGCTATATACGTACTGATAATACTTGTAATCGTAGATATAATAGTTACAGTCGTTGTTAGGAGGAAGTAATAAATAATTAAGTTTTTAACCTAAGATTATTTTTAAACTTATAAGAATTTTATAACTGAAGCGAGTCATCATCTTAGGTGATGTTAGATAGGTCTAGGGAGGTCGTTAGTAGTTAAGGGACTGACGTTGATAGCAGTACTTTACGGAGTGTTAATACTAACTGGTGTTATAATAGGGGTTACAGGACTTTCTGACATAGTACTCTACAATATAGTTGATGAGAGGTTAAGGATAATTAAGCAACAATTAGCTATTAAAATTAAGGATCCTGAGCAGCTTAATAGAGCTGTTGAGGAGTTGAAACAAGAGCTTATAAGAGCATATGATTTGGATAAGCCTTGGTATGCTAGAATACCTAGGATTATATATCAAATTATGGTTCTCGACTTAGGTACCTCCAGATCTACGTTATCTTTCAGTGGTAGTAATAAGGTTGCTGATATAATCCTTGAGAGAATACCTAACACTGTGTTAATGGTTACTACAGCAGTACTTATTAGTTCTTTGGTAGGTTTAGTTATTGGGTTATGGAGTGCTACTAAGGTTGGTAGCCTCCTAGATAGGTTTACATCGTTAATCTCAGCAATCTCCTACTCACTACCGGCATGGTGGTTCGGTATGGTAGTTATCTTAGTATTTGCGTATGAGTTAAGATTATTCCCAAGTGGTGGTATGACAACACCAGGCCTGACCACTACAGACCCGATAACTAGGTTTCTAGACCTCCTATGGCATTTATTCCTCCCAGTACTTACGTTATTCGTAGCTTTAGTTGGTTCTTGGATCTACGTAACTAGGTCTATAGTTATATCTATAACTAAGGAGGACTTCATAGTAGTTGGTAGAGCTAAGGGACTCCCTGAAAGAGTAATCCGTAATAGGTACTTACTCAGGAATTCAGCACCCCCAATACTTACAAACATGATTTTAGGGTTAGCAGGTTCTATAACCGGTGCTATACTTACTGAAGCAATATTTAACTGGCCAGGTATGGGTAGTCTATACTACAACGCTATATTAAGTGCTGATATAAACATGATCTTAGCGTTAACGTACATCTACACTTTAGTATATGTGGTAGCTAGGTTCATCCTTGAAGTACTTTACGTCGTGTTAGACCCTAGGGTGAGGTATTAATGAAGAAATTACTACATAATGAACTACTACGTATCTTCTTATCAAGCAATACTTCTAAGGTAGGTATTACATTCCTAGCGATTATGATTATAATTTCAGCATATGTAGTTATGTTCATGCCCTTAGACTTCGGTTTAAGGTACTGGAACAACCCTACTTTCTGGGCTGACTACCCGAAGTTAGTACCGCCTGAATGGGTTAACATATTCTTAGGTAATAAGCTACTACGTCATACAATCCTAATAACTGAAAAGCCTACATTATCTCTAGGGGATACTAAACAATACATACTGACATACTCACACGATACTGACCAATTACCTCAGACTATAGTATTTAAGCTTAATAACATAACCTTCACCTACACACCGATAATAGAATTAAGTGTTAGAAGACCTGACGGCAGAGTTATTGACTTATTAATAATTCAACCTCTAACTTCAGGGGTTAGTGAGAGGGTAGACTTAAGTGGTAGGTTAGAGGTAGCTGTTGCATTATCTAGGTTTCTTAAGGATGAATTTAACGTAAGTATTAGTGCTACTGAGGTAATTCAGAGGAAGTTAGAGTTTAAGATACTTATGGGTACTCCAGTAATTTCTAACGGTTATGTAGATTTCAAGACACTTAGAGGTAATTATATGTTTAATGTGTTTCTCAAGAGTGATGACCCGACAGCACGTATAGGTAGTGTGGAGGTAGTGATTTTCGGTTGGTGTTACGGTTTGATGGGTACTGATCACTTAGGTAGGGACTTATCTCAAGCATTACTTTACGGTTTCCCAGTAGCTCTGTTAATAGGTGTTGTTACGTCAGTGATTACAGCAGTTGTAGGTGCTTTAGCAGGTGTTGTTAGTGGTTACTATGGAGGGATTGTTGATGAGGTCATTCAGAGATTATGTGATGTTCTAAATAATATCCCATTACTTCCGTTACTGATATTCTTCATGTTTGTTATCAGAATGAATGAGGAGTTAAGGAGGACTGTCTCACCGTTAGCTGTCATAATCATAGTTTTAGTAGTCTTTAGTTGGGCTGGAATCGCAATCATAGTTAGGTCTATGGTATTATCAATAAAATCTCAACAATTTATTGAAGCTTCAGTAGCTGTGGGGGCTTCTAATATTAGGATAATGTTTAAGCATGTACTACCTCAGGTAGCACCCTTCATATTTGCTCAAATGATGTTCTTAACACCATCAGCAATACTTTCAGAGGCCGCATTAAGTCTACTCGGTTTGAGCGATCCATCAATACCTACATGGGGTCAGATACTTGAGTCAGCCTTCGCTAATCAAGCAATGTATTTAGGTCTTTGGTGGTGGATAGTACCTCCAGGACTACTAATTATGTATTCAGCAATAACATTCGTATTCATAGCTCAAGGGTTAGAACCTATAGTTGAACCTAGGTTAAGGAAGGTGTAGGATATGAGTAATAATTTATTAATGGGGGTTAGGCTCTATGAGTTTACTAGATGTTAAGAACTTAAAGATTTACTACTTCACACTTAAAGGTGTTGTTAGAGCTGTTGATGATGTAAGCTTCAATGTTAGGGAGGGTGAGGTCTTAGGTATTGCTGGCGAGTCAGGTAGTGGTAAATCGACGTTAGGTTATGGATTAATGAGGTTAGTACCTCCGCCTGGGAGGATAGCTGGGGGGAATATAGTAGTTTCCGGGAGGGATATAGTATCTATGGATGAGGGAACTCTAAGACGAGAGATTAGATGGAAGGTCATCAGTATGATCTTTCAAGGGGCTTTAAACGCTTTAAACCCAGTATACACTATAGGTAAGCAGTTAGTTGAGCCTATAATTTTCCATGAGGATGTAAGTCTTAAGGAAGCTTATGAGAGGGCTGCAGAGATGGTTAAGTTAGTAGGTCTTAACGAGGATGTATTAAGACGTTATCCGCATGAGTTAAGTGGTGGTATGAAGCAGAGGGTGATGATAGCTATGGCTTTAATCTTAAGACCTAAGATAGTCATTGCTGATGAACCGACAACAGCTTTAGACGTAGTTATACAGGCTCAGATAATGAACTTATTCAAGAAGATAAAGAAGGAGTTTAACCAATCAATTATTTTCATAACACATGATTTAAGTCTAATAGCTGAGATAGCAGATAATGTAGCTGTGATGTATGCTGGGAAAATAGTTGAGTACGGTAACTCAGACAATGTATTCAACACACCAAAACATCCATATACTCAAGGACTTCTTAAGAGTATACCTAGGCTTAAGTCTAAGGAGAAACTCTCATGGATACCTGGAACACCACCAGACCTTAGAAACCCACCAGTTGGTTGTAGGTTCCATCCTAGGTGTCCTTATGTTATGGATGTTTGTAGACGTGAGGAACCACCTATTAAGGATGTTGGTGGTAATCATTTAGTAGCCTGTTGGTTATATTAGGTGGGTACTATGGTTGATAAGATACTAATGGTTGAAGATTTAAGGAAGTACTACCCTATAAGGAGGTCGTTGAGTGAGATACTCACGTTTAAACGGGGTAGATATGTGAGGGCTGTGGATGGGGTTAGCTTCTACGTAAATGATGGTGAGGTATACTGTATTGTTGGGGAGTCAGGATGTGGTAAGACAACTACTGGTAGGTTAGTAACTAAGTTGATAGAACCTACAGGAGGTGTTATAAGGTATAAACCAAGTTCCGCTCTAGCGAGGATTAATAATGAGTTCGTGGTAGGTGGGTATGTAGACTATAGAAGACTACCTAAGAAGTATGTTAAGCTACTTAGGAGGGAAGTCCAGATAATATTTCAAGATCCTTACGGGTCTTTAGACCCTAGACAGACAATATATTCAATACTTGAGGAACCGTTAGTAATTCATGGAATAGGTAATGACCGTAAAGAACGTGAGGAGTTAATATTTAAAGTACTTGAGGATGTTAAGCTATCACCTCCTGAGGAGTTTATTAATAGATACCCGCATATGTTATCTGGAGGTCAGAGGCAGAGGGTTAACATAGCTAGAGCGTTGATATTAGGACCTAAGCTAGTAGTTGCTGATGAGCCGGTATCAATGTTGGATGTATCTGTTAGGGCAGAGATACTTCAGCTAATGATGGATCTAAAAATAAGTAGGGGGTTAACATACGTATTCATAACTCATGACTTAGCAGTAGCTAACTACATATGTGATAGGGTTGCTGTGATGTACTTAGGAAAGATAGTTGAGGAAGCTGATATGCTTAAATTAGTTAATGAGCCGTTACACCCATATACTAAAGCATTAATTAGTGCTGTTCCAGAACCTAACCCCTCTAACAGGTTTAAGATTAGAGAAGTACCTATAGTTGGTGAAGTTCCTAGTGCTACTGCGGTCCCCCCAGGCTGTAGGTTCCATCCTAGGTGTCCTTATGTTATGGATGTTTGTAGACGTGAGGAACCACCTATTAAGGATGTTGGTGGTAATCATTTAGTAGCCTGTTGGTTATATTAACTATGAGGAGCTAGTTATAAAAATTAGATACCCCCTAAATTAATGGTGTCTTAGTGAGTAAGGGCTTATCAGTAGGTATTGTCGGGTGGGGTGCTTACATCCCTAGATATAGGATAAAGGCTTTAGATATAGCTAGTTTGTGGGGTTTTGACCCGCAACTGGTTAAGTCGTTAAATATTGAGGAGAAGGCTGTAGCTAATGTTGATGAAGACGCTACTACGATGGGTTGGTATGCAGCACGTTCAGCTATTATTAGGGCAGGTATTGACGTAAATGAAATAGGTGCTATATTCGTAGGGACTGAGTCAAAACCCTACGCAGTCAAACCCTCAGCTACTATAATAGCTGATGCTCTAAACCTACCTAATAAGAAGTTAGCATCTGATTTAGAATTCGCGTGTAGGGCTGCTGGAGAAGCTATTAGGATATCATTAGGTCTAGTATCTAGTGGGATGGTTAAGTACTCATTAGTGGTAGGTTCAGATACTGCTCAGGCTAACCCCGGTGATGTGTTAGAACTTACAGCTGCTTCAGGTGCAGCAGCCTACGTGATTGGCCCTAAAGAAGGTAGTGTAGCGTACTTCGAAGGTTACTACACATTCATTAGTGATACACCTGATTTCTGGAGGAGGGATGGTTCACCATACCCACTACATGGTGAGATATTCACTGATGAACCAGCATACTTTACACATATAGTAAACGCTGTTAAGGGTTTAATGCGGGAGTACTCCTTCAAACCTGAAGATTTTGACTACGTAGTATTCCACCAACCGAACGGTAGGTTCCCGTTAAAAGTAGGTTTAGAGTTAGGATTTACTGAGGCTAAGATATTGCCGGGCTTACTAAACCCCTGGATAGGTAATACATATAATGCAGCTGCATTAATAGGATTAGCTAGGGTTCTTGAGGAGTCTAGACCTGGTCAGAGGATATTATTAGCTACGTTCGGGAGTGGTGCTGGTAGTGATGCATTCAGTTTAGTAGTTACTGATGAGGTGAAGTCTAAGGTGGATAAAGCGGTTAAGGTTATGGATATGTTGAGGAATAAGGTATATATCGACTATGGTAGGTATGTGAAGTTTAGAAAACTGCTGGTGAGGGTATAACATGAGTTCTAATAACGTGTACTTAATTGCTTCATCTATGGTTAGGGTTGGTAGGTACTTCAGTAAGTCTTACAAGGATTTAGTAGTCGATGTAGTTAATGAGTTATTCTCATCAGTAGGTAGTATCGATATAGACTACTTAATAATTTCAAACGTATTTAGTGATTCAATACTTGAGCAACTAGATATCTCTACCATACTAACTCAGGAACTAGGACTAACACCTAAGCCTGCATTAAGAGTTGAGACTGGAGAATCCAGCGGTTTAACAGCTATTACTCAAGGATACTCACTAATTAAGTCCGGGATCGCTGATACAGTTCTTGTGATAGGGGTTGAGAAGTGTAGTGAGTTCCCAACACCAACAATGAATAAACACTTCATCAAATTCTCAGATTATGAGGTAGAATCTATTTACGGGTTATCAGTAGTTAATGAGGCTGCATTACTTATGAAGATATACATGAGGAGATACGGGTATAGTAGGGAGGACTTAAGTAGTTGGTCTGTGAAGATGCATTCAAACGCTCTTAAGAACCCATACGCTCAGTTAAGATTCTTGATAAGTAAAGAACAGGTAGTTAGGAGTCAGGTAATTTCAGACCCTATAAGACTACTTGATATGTACCCAGTAGGTGATGGTGCTTCAGCAGTCCTCCTAAGTAGTAAGGAGGGTATCGTTAATAATGAGGCGTTAGAGGTAGTTAGTATTGCTCAAGCGACGTCACAACCACTTAACTTAAGGGAAGACCTTCTATCCCTACCAGCTACTAAGACAGTATTTAATAAGTTATTGAGTAGGTCTAAGTTAGACCTTAATGACTTAGTAATTGAGGTTCATGACTCCTACAGTATCTTAGGTTATTTAATACTTGAGGAGCTTGGATTAGTTGAGAAGGGTAAAGCACCATCAATTATAGATGATCTAGATAACGTTAACTTAAGTGGTGGGTTGAAAGCTAGGGGCCATCCAATAGGTGCTACAGGGGTTTACCAAGTAGCTGAGGTATTTAAGATAATGACTACTGGGTTAGGGGATATTAAGAGGAGTAGTTGTTGGGGTTTAATACATAGTATGTCAGCAGTAGATAATAACTCTGTAGGTATTCTTGTAAGGAGGTGTAGTTGTTGAGGCTTTCAATACCTAGGTTTTGGAGGAGGAGGTTTGACTACTACTCAGTAAGGATTAGTGAGTGTTTAGATTGTGGTAGGAAGTTCTACCCTAGGAGGAGTATATGTCCTTACTGTAGGTCACGTAATGTTAAGGTAGTAACTTCTAGGGGTATTGGTGAGGTATTAACCTACACTGTAAGTTACTATAGATTAGAAGGTTATGAAGAAGTCATACCTAAGGTTATAGCGTTAATAAAGTTAGTTGAAGGTCCTGTATTAATTGGTGAGTTAGTTGATGTTGAAGTCTCTGAAGTTAGGGAGGGTTTGAAGGTTGAGGCAGTTCTAAGGAGGTTAAAATCTGAAGACCCTGCAGGACTGATTTACTACGGGATAAAGTTCAGACCTATAGTGGGTTAGGGTTATCTAATCCTGAATATACTCCCTAACTGCCTCGTAAACACTTTTAAACCTTCTGAAAAACCTTTAGAAGTTAACGCATCTAAAACTGCGGACCAATCAACTTTAATTACTATATATGATAACACTATAGTTAACACTACATATATAGGTATTAACATTGTAAATTCAACCGCTACTTCCTTAATAGTATGTACGTAGAAAACTACTACTGAGGTCATGACCACCTTACCGCTAAGTACTGCTATAAAGTACTTAATAATGCTGTATCTGGCTATACCAACCGGTATGTAGAGTATATCGTCAGGTAGTGGTAATGATGCGAAGAGGAATATAGCTAAGAATAAACTCTTACCAGCAATCCTGTTAAAAACCTCTAAATTCTTTAAAGTCTTCTCTGAAAAGCCTAACCTAACAATACCTCCTATAGAGTATATCACTAACTTACCTAAGGTCGCCCCTAACGCTGAAGCAAATGATATCACTAACTTATTAGTTAAGTCTTGAATGAATAGAGAGTAAGTCATAATCACTGCTAAGTATGGTATAGCTACAAAAGGTATGGAATTAGCTATGAAGCTAATAATGAAAATACCTAAAATACTTAACGGCCACTCAAACAACCTCAATATATGAATCACTTTAACACCTCAATCAATATTAGGTAATTAGTTAATAAGTTAGTGGTGTTGGGGGATCACTAGGCTAAAGTACTTAGGTGAAGAGGTAATTAAGTGTTTAAACTGTGGTGAGTTAAGTTTTAAAGTAGTCTTTCATATTTACGAAGCACCACTAGTTGGTGAGGTATTAATAGAACATGGTTACTGTACATTATGTGATTTTAGGAGGTCTGATGTATCGGTAATTAATTCTGGGAAGCCTAAGATTATAAAGATTAAAGTCAAATCAGTTGATGACCTAAAAATAATAGTTATTAAATCTTCAAGTAGTTCTATAGAGATTCCCGAACTAGGTATAGAGATTAATCCTGGGATTGTAGCACCAGGCTATATAACAACCGTAGAAGGTATCTTAGAGAAGGTTTTAGATATTATACCATCAGATTGTGAATTAAGGAAGGAATGCTTAGATAAGGTTAACCTCATCAAGAACGCTATGAACGGATTAATAGAGTTTACATTAATAATTAAAGACCCTCTAGGTAGGAGTGCAGTAATATATGAGGAAGGTAAAAATAATGTAATTATTGAGGAATATAGAGAATCACAATAGGTAATAACAGCCCATACTTGATATAGAGTATAATCTTCTAATCGATTTTAACTTCAACACCGCCTCCTTTCTTCTCATGCTTCTCTATAACTACCTCTAAAACACCATTCCTATAAGTTGCTTTAGCAGTTTCAGGTTTTACTCTAGCGGGTAGTTTAACCTCCTTATAGTACTTCCTATTAGCATTACTACCCTTAATTATTAAGGTGTCTTCAGTAGCTCTAACATTTATCTTCTCTTTCTCAACACCTGGCATCTCAGCCACTACCTTAACTTTATCATCCTCCTCAATAACATCGACTAGAGGCTCCATCTCCTCAACTATCCTAGGTTTAATCCCTACCCTCTTAACATTACCGAATTCCTCAATCTTAGGCTTACCATCAGGACCTATAGTTATTCTAAATCCGTATACGTAAGGTCTAACCCGTCCATACTCACCACTAAAAGACTTCATTATATCTTCAAACTCCTCCTCAAATTCCCTCATGAGCTCATCAAATATATCAAAGATACTCCTTCTCCTCCTTCTTTCACCCATACATAATCCCAAATTAAGTAGTGATAGTGATTTAATAAGTTTTACAACTGAAAGCTCGTTCTTTAGGGCGGGGAGCAGGTCAGACCTGATTATGGAGTTAGTAGTAGGATGCGAATACTACCGTGTCTACCTCCTTAGTTGAGGTCTTCACTACATCAACTATGTCGGGGTCTACGTACGATACCTTAATGAGATTTTCTATACGTTCTAAATCTAAACACTCTAGGTTTATGATGTGTAAGGTTTTAGACTTCTCATCAATATAGCATTTCTTAATGATGTCATATATGAATGTGTACTGAGTTCTAACTCTAGGGCCTAAAGGTGTGGAAAGATGTGAGAACCACATTCTCAAACCCTATAGAGTTGGTAAGAAGTGGTTAAAAACCTTAAGTGTGGATGTCATTAGTGTTAGAATTTTTATTAAATCTACATAGTATTTTAATGAATGGTGCGGTTATGGCTGTTGACGTCTATATAGTTTTTAGGCATGGGAATGTATTAGGTGATGAGATCTTAAGAAGGTTTTGGGATGCAGCTATAAAGGTATTTAAGGAGTATGGCATTGAGGTTTATATCATGCCGTTACTAACTAATGAGAAGGGTAAGGGGGTCTCAGTGATTATTAACGGTTTTGAGGTAAGCCTTAATAGTTTAGTAACTGTTGATGAAGCTGTTGATTTAATACTGACATACTCAACAGTTGAAGGTGATGTAAGTCCTGCATATGCTTTAGGAATATATATTGATAGGGATGATTCACTAGACAACGTTGTTACTATCTAATAACTCCTTAATACTTAACTCCCTCCAAATACCTAAACGTCCTTTAAGTACCACACCGGCATCCTTTAAACTACCTAAGTAATATTCTAAATCTTCATCAACCCTCCCTAATAACCCGTACTTCTCATGAATTACTTTATAACTAATTAACTCTACATTAAACATCCCTAACTTATTAACATCTAATAATAATCGATTCACGTACTCACCCTTAAAACTAATGTAGGGCCTCCTAATAGACGCTATCGAGTAAACTATTGTGTAATTCGTTAATTCCTTCATAAAGTATCTTAACGGAATCACAACTATAGTATGTGGGATTAAGTTCTTCTTACCTACGTAAACAACTGTGTAGTTATCTATATTACATCGTGTTAATGCTATATTAATTAGTAAACCCACATAATCTAACTTAGATGTTAAACCCTCCTTAATATCTGATGGTAAGTCTGTCTTGTTTATAAAGTATGGTAGTGGTAATGTATTCACTAAAGTACCGTAATGTAGGACCCCATATCTAAGAAGTTTTAACTCTTTATCCCTTAACTTAATAGTGCTAATCACGTCGTAGTTTCTTTTAACACCTACTAAAGACTTTAAACTTCTATATATGCTACAGAAGAATTTCCTAGGTATGATACCTCCTTGAGATAGTTCCTGAAACCAGTTCCTCTGTAGTTCTACACCCATAGATACCTTGCTATCGTAGGTAGTCTCACTACCTATGTATATGGTATCTGGTTTGAAGTATACTGTATTATCTGTGGTAATACTCTCCCTAACTAACATAGGGATTTTATCAACTTCTAAATTACTTACCCTAATACCACTTAGTAAACTCCCATCACTCCATATATCAACTATTATCGTCTCATCAACTGTTAATTTCCTTGAGATAGAGGCTAGTGTTGATAAGCTCTCACCTAAGTATACTACATCTATCATTCTTCCTCTTCTCCTTCCTCTTCAACCTCTTCAGCTTCTTCGTACTTCTCTACTTTGAATTTAAACTTCTTAAGATATTTATGACTTCTTAAATGATATACTAAATCTCTAGATGTGAAGAATGTGAGGAGGTTTTCCCTCACTTTAGAAGTTTGCCTACCCTCAGGGCAAAACTCATCAATGTTCTCACATATAGGGCATAAGATTAACTTAGTAACCTCATCTACACAAGTAATTACCTCAATACCATCAACTATTAACTTCTTCCTAACCCATCTAGGCTCCCAGAATAAAGACAATAGATAATCACCGTATAGACCTAACTAAATTTAAACAAACATCCTACTATAATACCTGACCGTACCTACCGTCCTTCTCTAACTGATTAATTTTATACATAATTGCATTCCTAATAAACTCACTCCTACTCCTAAATTTATAATGCTTTATTAGATAATCAATCTTCGCTAATGTATTACAGTCAAGCTTTATTGATAAAGTCCTTGAAGGACCTTGAATCTTATCAAATAATAAGCTCTCATTCATAACATACACCTACGTTAAAGCAGTGACAATAAAGTTAATAACTCTTACTCTCTAGTAATTCCTAAATGATTAACCATTTATATCTACATTAGTAGGGATAAGTGAATTACTTGAGGAGTTAATTAAGCATTAAGACCCATCAATTATTAAAGACAGTACCTAAGAAGTACTATACACAATCACTAAGTTTGATAGACCCCGTCTTAATAAGTAGTACCTTTTTTATGTATTTTTATTTGTAGGGTTTTAAGTGGGTACTATGGAGGAAGCTATTACCGCTATCGTTAGGTATTTAGTCATTAAGAAGTTGATTAATGATGTAGTAGCATTAGTAGCTATTAAGGAGTATTTAATTGATGGTGAGTCTCCAAGCGTTATAGCTTTTAAGTATAGGACTAGTAAGTTCAAGGTTCGAGGACATATTCAGAGAGTTATAGATAAGGCAGGGAATTATAGAGTAGCTACTAAGGTTGTTGAGGTAGTATATCCTCATATAGCGTCTATAGAGCCTGTGATGTTAAGGAGTGGTGGTAGGGTGTTATGTATGTTATGTAATACTTATCTAAGAGCTTCTGATGCGGAGTCGCATCTTAGAAAGAAGCATAAGGAATTCATCAATAATATAGTTCGTAACATTACCAACATAGTAATCTCTAGAGTTAGAAACCCTTAAGGCTGTTACCTTTCAATTCTATTTTAGATATTCTACACCCCACATCTTCTATTAGAGATTTAGGTATTTATTCAGTTCTATCATTTTAATTTTTCTTAATCTCATTTTTTTAAATTTTTGTTGTCATGCTACTTGGTGGTTTTCTTGAAGAGCCACACTGTTAATAAGAGTAGCTTTACGTCCTCGTTAGATGTGTTAAAACCTGCCGTGATAGTTACATAGCTTATTTTTAGCCTACCACTAGGGTACATACCCAGATGTTTATAAACACGCTAGTCAGCAATGACTACATGGTGGGTGCTGAGTCCCAAGACCTGTGGCTGAACCGCAGTGCGTGGCTCAGCACCGTGCCGTGATGAACTTGAGGGTGGTCTTGAAAACCCTGAAACACCATAAACAACCACTCTTGGGTGAACGGCTTATGTAGCATGGGTGGAGCTAACGAATCCGTAGTGAGACTCAACTAACAGAAACATAAGTATCGTTATCGGGGAATGCTGGATTTATAAGCTTAATACTTGATTTTATATTATCGTTATAGGGGATTAAGTAATAAGTGGTGTTGGGCTGTTTAAAGAGTTAAACGTATTCGTACCTAAGGGTAATCCGTCAGTTAAGATAGCCTTAGTGTACCCAAGTACTTATCAAGTATCGATAACTAACTTATTCACCCATATAGCTTACTACTACTTAAACTCATATGGTGATGTATTAATTGATCGGTTTACTATGGATAACCCCATCAGCGGTTCTTTAACATCCTTAAACTTAAGGAAATTCGATATAGTCTTAATGAGTTTAAGTTATGAATTCGACTATATCAACGCTATTAAAATCCTCTTACTAAATAATATACCGGTAGTTAACGACCGTGGTAGGAGACCTATAATCATAGCTGGTGGTCCAGCAGTTTCTGCAAACCCCTTACCACTCTCTAAATTCTTCGACGGCATAGTTATAGGTGAGGGTGAGGAAGTTCTTAAGTTATTAATGGATTCTACAGGATTACTACATAGTAAGGACTTATTCCTAGAGAATTTAGCTAGTAAGGGTCTCTACATACCGTTACTTCATGATGGTAGTAAGATTAAGAAGTCTTATGTAGTTGATCTAGATAGTTCCTACTACCCAGAATATCAGATACAGTCGTTAATTATTGAGCCAGTATTCGGTAGAGGGTACATTATGGAGATTTCTAGAGGATGTAAGCACTTATGTTCATTCTGTATGGAGGCATTTATATCATACCCGTATAGAGTGAGGAGTTATGAAAAGATAATGGAGAGTGTGGGTAAGGGTTTAGAAGTTAATAAGGTTGATAGAGTTGTATTCTACTCACTCTCATTCTTTGACCATCACTCAGCAGATAGGATATTAGAAACACTCTTAGAAAGAGGTATAAGGTTTAGCATACCTTCAGTAAGAGCAGATACTCTAAATGAGTATAGGGTTGACTTGATAAGACGTGGAGGTCAGAAAACACTCACGTTAGCTCCGGAAACACATAGTGATAAGTTAAGATGTGTTATTAGGAAGTATATTAGTGATGAGTTGGTTTCTAGGTTAATAGATTACGGTATTAAGTTAGGTATGGAGGTTAAACTATATTATATGGTAGGTATACCATTCGAAGATGATGAGGATATAAACCAATTAGTTAAATTCCTTAGAGGCCTAATACCAATTCTAGATAAGAGTATGTTTAGGAGGAGGGTTAGAGTAGTTATAAATCCATTAATACCTAAGGCGAACACACCTATGCAGTTCTTCGGATTAATTAATAAGAAGGAGTATATGCATAAAGTTAGACTTATCAAGAAAGGACTTCCTGGCAGGTATTTCAGAGTTGAAGCATTAAGCCATAACTTAGCATATATACAAGCAACTATGAGTTTAGGTGATGTGAAACTAGGTGATGTATTATTAAGATACGTTAGTGAAGCATATGTTAATGAGGAATTAAATCTCTCAAGCTATAAATACCTACTTAAGTCCTTAGGTATTGATACTGATTACGTATTTAAACCTAGGAACCCATCAGAAATACTTCCTTGGGAATTCATAGATTTAGGTTTAAATATAAGGGGTTTTAACATCATTAAGTAGTACGTCATTTGTTGTAGTTAAGTTTATATATTTATACTGTCACACTTCTAAGGTGTGGGCTTGTCAATGAGTAACGTATCTAGGTTCATAGCCCGTAGGGTTGAGTTGATGAGGTCTTCAGAGATTAGAGAGCTGCTTAAGATCGTCGGTAGTAGGAAGGTGATTAGTCTTGCTGGAGGACTCCCAGACCCGCAGACATTCCCTAAAGAGGAGTTAGTCAGGATATGTAGTAAGGTGTTGATGGAGCGTGGGGATAGTGCTCTTCAGTACAGTCCTACTAAGGGGGTAGATGAATTCAGGTACGAGTTAATTAAATTCTTAAGTAATAAAGGTGTGAAGGTGTCTAAGGATGATGATTTGATAGTAACTACAGGGAGTCAACAAGCACTTCATATAATTGCTTTAACGTTGATAGACCCTAAGGATTACGTAGTTATGGAGCTCCCATCATATCTAGGAGCTATTAATGCCTTCAGACTTAGTGAGCCGAACTTTATCGGTATACCGTTAGATGATGACGGTATGAATACGGATATCCTTGAAGTAAGGTTGAGGAGGTTATATGCTGAGGGTAAGAAAGTAAAGCTAGTATATACTATACCTATAGCTCATAACCCAGCTGGGGTTACTATGAGTTTAGATAGGAGGAAGCATTTAGTAGAGCTAGCTGAGAAATACGATTTCCTAATAGTTGAGGACGACCCCTATAGTTCATTCACCTACGAACCTACAGATACTACACCATTAAAGAGTTTAAGTAGTAGTGGTAGGGTTATATATGTAAGTACGTTAAGTAAGATACTCTCTCCAGGCTTTAGAATAGGTTGGATAGTAGCTCATAACGATATAGTGAAGGAGTTTGAGAAGTGTAAGCAATCTCTAGACTTACACACACCGACATTCACTCAATACCTCTCAGCAGAGGCTTTAAGGACCGGTATAGTTAACTCAGTCATTGAGAAGGCTAAGGCCATATACAAACGTAAGAAAGACGTTATGTTAGAGGCTTTAGAGGATTATATGGTGCCTGGGTGTTGGTGGTCTAGACCGGTTGGTGGTCTGTTCGTAATGCTTAGACTACCTAGGGAAGATATGAATACCTCAGAGATGTTATTAGATGCTATAGAGGCTGGAGTAGCTTATGTACCAGGGGCATCCTTCTACGTTGATGGGAGTGGGGCTAACACTATGAGACTTAACTTTAGTTATCCGAAGGAGGAGCAGATAGTTGAAGGTATTAAGATATTAAGTAATGTTATTAAATCACGTCTTCAATAACTTACTAACTACTATCACTCTCCAAAAGTGGAACATACTGTTAAGTGCTTTATCATAATCATCTACGATACTGATTAAATTCTTTAAATTACCTAGATCATTCTTAAGAATGTTTACACTAGTATTTAAGTCACCGTAATTTAATATCTTCAACCTGACATTACTAGTTATGAGGTTTAGACATAGTAAGTTAGTTAGTTGTTTAGGGATTGTGGGGGGTATGAGGATTAACCCACGATCCTTAACATGTTTAGAAGCTCTAGATATGAGGTAACTACTTAAAGTTAGTACTAACACAACGTCGTAGTATTCCTTACTAATATTATCGTAATTTGCTACGTAAACACCTACTTCAGCTATCTTCTGTAGGAATTTATGACTATGATAACATACTATGTAAGCATTACATAGTTTACTAATAGACTTAGTAATTACGTAGGAAGTAGGCCCACACCCCAATATTAAAACTTCCTTACCCTTAACATACCTAATTAAATCCTGAATATATGAGAGCTCAGCATAGACGAGTACTTCAGGGTTTTGGATATAGTATTCACTAATAGGTATTAACACATTATGAGGAAGTACTGCGTATTCAGTAAGTATGCCGTCGAAATCAACCCCGCCTATGCTGTCATACCTAGGTAATAGTAGGAAGTACTTACCAATTAAATTACTATCTAAGTCTCTACCAACATCAATTACTCTGACAATACCTAAAGACCCTAAAATCCTACCAACTTCGATGGGGATCATACCTAAGGATACTGCCCTCTCAATATGTGTGATTCCTGCTAATACTGTCTTACCTAGGATATAGCCTTGTCTTATGTAGGGTCTTAAAACATCTACAACCTTAACAGAACCATCCCATAAAACCCCCTTCACTGTCAATCACTAATATATCTTTTAATGATTAAATATAATACTATTGTAGGCTTTAGTAATTAGGGTATTAGTAAGTGAGTGAGTATAAACCGTTACTTGCTACTGGGGAGTTAGTTAAGGACTACACACCATTGTTTCAATATATTAAAACAGCTGTGGAGATGGGTAGAGATAAAGCTAAGGAGGAGGTCATCATTAAGAATTCAGACCTAGAGAAGGTGAGGGAGTTAGCTAGCACGACTAAATTATCTCTATCCGACCTAATAAATAGGTTGTCTGATTATGTAAGACATCGTATAGACCCTGAAGTTGCTGTTAAGGCATTAGCTAAATACTTAGGTCGTGAAGTATCTGAAGAATATGCAGTCCTCTACTATTCTAGATTAATTGCTTGTTGGGCTATTGAAGCAGCTACGACTTTAAACATGGTGAAGATCTCCGGTAGAGCCGCTAACTTAATTTAATGTTACTTAATGAATTCTCATCAAGTTTGTAAAGTGTCGTTATTAAGTATATAGTTGACGTAATTCTTGAGATCGCTATATAGGATGGTTTGAAATACTTCATCTCAGTAGTGTAGATCTTCGTTGGTGTTCCGGACTGAGTGAAGAGGTCGTAGACTTCATAGCCTAGAGGACCCCACACACTCCGTGCTGTATCAACTAGTAATTTGTAGAGGAGTGCTTCAGAAACCTTACTAGAGTTCCAGTTAGGTAGTACGAATGAATATACAGTACCTTGTGAGGTGGTATACCTATAGATCTTAACGTGCTCACCACCACCTAAGGCTATCTCCTTATCTATATCGACACCAGCTATTCTGAACATTGCGGAGATAGCTTTAGCACCATCAGCTCCTAAGAAGATCGGTGTCCCATCAGGTCTTGAGAGGACTAGAGGTCCTGGATATACCCTCTTACTAGTATCATCAACTATGAAGAACTCGTAAGTAGCTACGTATAACTTATCAGGAGGTATCTTAAAATACTTCAGCAAGGTATTTACGGCTGAATCCTCATCACTAGTTAACGCTTTTGCTAGTAGGTGTATTTGCGTGAAGTTTAATGTTGATCCATCAGCTAGTGAGGCTCTCTCACCAACCACTGAGATCCAGTAGCCGTAATCCCACCAAGCAACAATTACAGCATCTCTATCTGTGTTGTTCTTAATCCAGTTTAAAGTATTTATCCAGGATGGAATATTTAGATTTAAACCAACTCCAGACTCTATAATTGTCGGTACTACTGACCTATACGGAGGTACCCACACATACAGTCCTTGAAGTATGACGGAGATTACGTAGATGGTTAGTAAGGTTATGGCTAAGATCTTAGAGAACCACCCAGTCTTACTCTTAATGAATATCTTAGGTGTTAGTAGTTCTCCGAGAACACATCCTGAAACTAGAGCTACTACTAAGTTACTGTATGAGAAGAAGTAGGCTACGTTTGAAGTAGCTACTACAGAGATTATCAGTAAGAACATCATGAAGAGTTGGTTAAGGTCTTTACGTACTAACACCTTATACATCATGTAGGGAATACATACTAAGGAGATTACCAATGGAGCGCCACCTAAGTATATGAACTCTGACGGCGTAGCACTTCTATATTGAGCTATAGTACCTGTTAATACTCCCGCTATACTTCCTAAACCCATAGCTGCTAACCCCTTACCACCTATCCCTACAAAACCTGTGGTTAACGCTACTATACCTAAAGACCCGAATAAAGCTAAGACTATGAAGTAGATAAGCCTCGGTCTATACAGCTTAGAATTCCTTCTAATAACCCCTAACTTAGGTAGGTAGAAGATGGTGAGAGCTATGACTAATACTATAGTACCTAGCGGGATCATTAAACCAGCATTCCTTATTAAGTATTCATATCCGTTGTAATACGATGGTGTAAGTAGTATAAATAGTGTTAAAGGCGAGATCTCATAAATCCAGAGTTTAAAATACTTCATATCCATATTACCTACTATTAACGGTGTTAACACATACTGTAGGAATATAGCTGCTAAGACTAAGTTAAATCCTGCCCAACTAATAGCTGAGACCCCTAATACCACACCACATAGTAGTGCAGAAATCGTAGAACCCCTTCTAAATGCCCTCACATGGAGATATATAGCCGGGAATATGAAGGCAAGACCTAGAACGTACTTAACCGTGAAACCAGCTACCTGCCTATCAATAAACATTAATGATGCTGTTAATGATGCTATAGCAGCTGGTAGTGGGCCGTAGAGTTCACGAACTGTTAAGTATATACCTACAACACTAACTATGTATAGTAATACGGGTAGGTAGACAAGCCATTCGTAAATGGTTAGTGATGGATTTACAGCATGTGCTATGTAGTAGGTGAGTAATGAGATGTAAGGAAGTGCTGGTAGTTCAGTAGTGGGGATATCCCTACCGTAGGGGTACCAGAATATCTTAGTTACCGGGTTCTCACTAGTTAATGACATATAGTATGTAAGACCGTTCTCATATAACTTACTAACTATCCAATAGTTTAGGAACGGATCCATCTCATAAAGTGTAGGGCCGTAACCATATTTCAACGCGTTATAAACTGGTTGTAGTCTAAGGTAGGATCCAACAGCTAACGATAAGATAAGTATAAATATACATGCTACCTCTATTAGGAGTGTTTTATATTGCTTAACATCCCTAGACATATCACCAACCATCAACAACTATAGTTTTTAACGTTTTAAATCTTAGATTTAGTCCATCCTGTAATGTAGGAGATAGGTATATGGACTAACTACGTATATGAGGACTTCATAAACATCACATTAACGTAATACCTAGGTAATACTTTTTTAAGTAGTGTTTTGGTGACTCATTATGAGTAGTACTTAAATTACGTAACAGGGTTAATCATTTAGGAAGTAGTTCTTATGGTCGGTATCAGTGAGTCTATAGTGCTTGACCTCCTCTACAAGTATGGGGAGAAAGCATATTTAGTGTTGAAGACAGCTTATGAGTTATATAAGGTGAATGTTATTGATGGTAGGAAAGTTCTTGGGGATTTCGACTTTAAATCATTAGTTAGTAAGTTACGTGAGAAAGGTTTTAACTATAACCCTAATCAATTACTTAGAATTATGGAGAGGGATTTCGGTGTTATAGAAACTACTTATAGGTCATCTAATCAGAGGTGGTGGAGGTTTACAGACCCTACAGCTATTTCTAAAGCTTTAGATATTTATGAGGGCAGATATGAAGGCTCTTTAGATAACGACCCTGAAGTAACTCTACTTAAACTTCAGGTGGAGGTTGTTGACATAGACGGCATATTAAACTTCATATCCGAACTCTCGGCTAAGAACTCATTAACAGTTAGTGATAAGAGTAAGTTGAAACAGATGTTATTTAACGATATACCTATAGTTGTGAAACTCTTCAAAGAGACTCAAAATTATGAGAATTACTTTAAAGATTTTAATAGTAAAGTTAGGTTAATGTTTAAGTACTTAAACATACTTATTAAGAAGTTTAAAGGTATAAATATCGATTTAGACGTTAATGAGAAGGAAGAACAGTATCGTAGGGATTCCCTAGCTAGATTAGATATGTTAAGTAGTAAGTCTTAACTCCCTAGATAGTGTGTGGAGTCTATTAAGCATATAGCTAATGACTTCCTTAAGAACCTCCTCATTATTATACCCAGCAACTATCTGTCTTAACTCATCAACTCTAAACCCTTTTAAACTCTCAACTTCCTCAATCAGCTTAGGTAAAGCCCTTACAATATTATCAACTATAGTTATTGATGCAGCTCTCGAAGTTCTTGATAAGGGGTTTAGATCTATGGCTATGACGGTCTTACCTAACCTCCTAAGAGCTTCAGTCCTATCTCCATCCTCTAACGGCACTAACACAGTATCGGCCTTATAGATACCTCTTAAACTAACTTTACGTCTCTCACTATGGATTTCAGGTATAGTGGTTAGGACGTCCCCCTCCACACCTAAAACTTCATCAGCTCCGTAAGATCTTAAAACCTCCGCAATCTTTAACTCCCTACTACGTGTTCTATGGAATAAGTTAACCTCTATTTTAGCGTTGATTAATTTAGCCAACCTAACTATCTCCCCAGGAACTAAAGCTGCGGCATTACCGTTAACAGATATTACTGGGTACTTAGATATGAGTAACGCAGCTGCAGCAGCTCTTATAGCCTTTAGAGCAGGTGGTATTGTGACCTCACCTAATAAGTAGTCAAAACATTCTCCTCTACCATGAGCTATAAGACCTTGCGGGACTACATAACCTTCCTCAAACCCCTTAACAAGTCTCTCCCTTATGACTAAAGACCAGTACCTCGGATGGTTAGGTGAGATCTCAATCATTTCGGCATCACTATGAGACCATGTCTAGCTATATTAAAAACTTTAGGCATTCCTACATACTTCTTCAAGGCCTCAACAACTTCTACTAAGCACTCATCCTCAACTATTACTGTTAGTAATTTCTTCTTGATGAAGTACCCTAACACACCCCCATTGCTTAAATACCTAGATAGTTTAGACTTGAGTAAGTCATCTAAATCCTTACTCAGCATCCCTACACTTAAACTGAATTCGTGGGCAAGTTCTACAAAAGACTCTATAGTAGTATTCTCTAAGAACCTCCTATATACGGACTTACCAACCTCATTTATCTTACGACCGTACCTTAACATCATCTCAGTAGTTGTTAAACTACCGAGAACTACTGTAACGACTTTCAATGACTTACTAACTGGTATGATATCTACTGAACCTATGCCTGGAGGTCCTGGCTGAGTCCTTAAAACTAGACCACCTCCATAGAACTCAGCGATTACATCACCGTAACCAGTCTTATTAAGTACTTCAGCTACATGTGCTGTTATTGACGCCTTATTAAGGGTATAGTCAGTCTTTATAATTAAGTAAGCAAGAGCTGATGCTGCACTCAAGCCGTATCCATTACCTAACATAGCCTTAGACCTCAAACTAACTCCTGAATCACTACTTACTTGCGCTAACTTACGTGCTGTAATAATCACTGGACTTACTACGCATTCATCATTAATTACTAAATCACAGTTATAGTTACCTTCTTCAGCAATTGCTGGCGGGTCTAAAGTTATTCCAGCACCTAAAGACCCAGTAAATACTGGGTTATAAGACTCTACAACATACCAAAAACCGGTTATATGGAGTGGTATTATAACTCTCAAGCTGTGTTAACCCTTAATAACTTCTTAATAATGTCGAGTATCTCCCTAGCTACTAACTCCTTACGAGTTCTAGGTATGAATTTCTCAAAACCATCACTACCTAATATCAGTACTTCATTAAACCTACTATTAAATCCTACCTCACTACTTGAGACATCATTAGCTACTATAATGTTAAATCCCCTCTCAACTAACTTACGTTTAGCTCTATCCCTAAGCTTACCTACATCACCACCTACAGTCTCAGCTGCGAAACCCACAACTAAACCGTTATAAACCTTCCTAATCTCCTCAGCTATCTTCGGAGTAGGTTGTAGGGTTACTTCTAATGACTCTACGTTAGAGTCTATCTTCACCTTACTAACATCTCTAAATTTAAAGTCTGATGGAGCACCTGCTAAGATCACAGCATCATACTGCTTATTTCTCAACTCATTAACTACGGCATTAAGCATCTCAGCAGTTGTTGTAACGTTTAAGGACCTCACATATTTGGGTATTAAAGCCGTGTTTACAGGACCATGTATTAATGTAACATCAGCACCTCTAAAATAAGCCTCCTTAGCTATGGCTATACCCATCCTACCGGAGCTAGCATTCGTTAGGAATCTCACAGGATCTAAGAACTCTCTCGTAGGGCCTGCAGTTACTAATACCTTCATACCTTTTAAGTCAGTACCTCTAAGTATTGCTACCTCCACAGCATGTGCTATATCATCTACTTCAGGGAATTTAGCTCTAACACCATCTTCTTGAGGTTCGAAGATCATCACCCCATAACTCCTGAGCTTACTCACAGCCTCAGAGATCTGAGGGGCCTTATACATAGCTAAATGCATTGCTGGAACTATAACTAACGGCTTCCTCAAACCTATAAAGTTAAGAGCTGTAAGACTTACTGAAGTATCAGCTACACCAACAGCTAACTTAGCTATAGTATTAGCTGTGGCAGGAGCTATTACCATCCCATCACAAGTCCGACTCAATACTACATGACCTACCTCCCCTGAGAACTCTGTAAATACTTTATTACCAGTAGCCCACTCAAAGAGTTGCGGATCCACTAACTTCGTAGCATCCTTACTCATAACTACGTATACCTCAGCTGACCTCTTAATCAACTCCCTAGCTAAGTCTACAGCCTTATAAATAGCTACACTACCAGTCACACCTAACACTATCTTCTTACCGTCTAAGGCCTTCGACTCCGTACCCCTTATCTCCTCACTTGGATGGTAATGAAACTTCATACCCTCCAATATCTAGAATTAAATTTTTTAAATTATATATGAAGTGGTAGTTAGTGGATGTAATGTCAGTAAATGTTTTGATTAGAGAAGTTAGTGAAGAAGATCTGAAGAAAGTCATTGAAATAAATATGATATCGTTACCTGAACACTACCCATTCGACTTCTGGTTAGACCACTTACGTACTTGGGGTAAGGCGTTCTTACTAGCTGAGGTTAATAATGAGGTAGTTGGTTATGTCATGTGTAGGGTTGAGACAGGCTTAGGATATATAAGGAGGGGTATAGTTAAGTTAGGACATATAGTCAGTATAGCAGTCCACCCCAACTACAGGAGATTAGGTATTGGTACTAGGTTAATGCGGGAATCGATGAAGAGGCTTAAGGAGTATTATAATGTTGAGGAGGTGTACTTAGAAGTAAGAGTTAGTAATATACCGGCAATCAGGCTTTACGAATCTCTGGGGTTTAAGAAGGTAAAGATCATTAAACACTACTACCTAGACGGTGAAGATGCTTATGTGATGGCCATAACAACCTAGGCCTGAGGTAGGATTCATACCACCTAAATAGGTTAGGTCCTACACAACAATCAACATCTCTAAAAGGGATGATGAACTCTCTACCGTCCCCTAAGTCTTAAATATATTATTAAATGAGGTTTTGTTTGGATGGTTATGAAGTATCTATTTATTAGATTACAGGCCGGGTTAGCACATGGTTTACTAGGGTATTACTATGCTATAACCGATACCAGTAGTTTCAACGTTAGTAATAATCCTATAATGGTTAGGGTAGATCAAAGCATAAACTTCATATGGTTTGAACCACCATCTAAGAATTTCAACAGTATGGATTTCATGGTTGAGTGGTATGGGTACTTAGATATACGTAAAGATGGCTATTACATCTTATTTATGGAGTGTGATGATGGTTGTATTATGAAGTTAGGTGATGAAGTCTTAATCAATGGTTGGTTTGAACAACCACCAACATTATACTACTCAGAACCTATATACCTGAGTAAAGGTTCTTATGAGGTCTACATAAGGTACTTTAATATCGGACCATTCGGTTTGGTAAAGCTTGGTTGGGTTACACCTGAAGGACGTGTTGAGGATATACCTACAGAGTATCTATATACTAGGAGGGGCGATAACGTCATAGTTAAGGGACTCCCTCCAGGAAGTGTAGTTGAGGTATGGAGTAGTAAGATGTTGGACAAGGCGGTAGTAAGTGATGGTGGTATGGCGTTCTTAAAAGTCTTTAGAGACCGACCTGTTGATGGATACTTTAGAATATTAAACAATAATGAGGTAATTCAATCACCGATTATTAGGGATATATGGGGTGGTGATGTATTTGAAGTTAGGGAAGTTTCATGAATGTATAGTTAAGGGGTTTACTCGGGATATACTCTACCATTAGATAGTATCCTAAACTTAAAGGCCCTGGATTAATAACTACTGAAGTACCTAATATACATACACCTATATTATCGTGGTAATGTCCTGTAAACACGTACTTTACCGAGTACTTCAATATTAGATCTCTCACTTCCTTCAATCCACTATGGAAATTATTCAAAACATTATCTAAACAACCCTTAGGTGGGAAGTGGGTCACTAGAATGTCAAACCCTCCTACAGCGTTGATGTGTTTATATAACCTCCTTATAGATTGATGAGCAGCTAACCCACCAACACATCCAATCCTAATACCATCCACATCAACTACAACACCGTCTGAAAGTATATTTAATTCCCTCGCACACTTAGTTATATAGATATCATCGCATTCACCAGGTATTAATATTAATTTATGACTCTTTAGCTGCATCACATTCTTCAAGTCTATATTGATATCCCCACCTATAATGATAGCTTCAACCCCTAACTTACTGGATTCGATCAATAACTTCCTGAAGTTGTCTTCAGAGCCGTGAATATCGACGCAATAGATAATTTTCTTACGACGTGAGTGGCTGTTTAAACTTTGTTCAGTATTCATAATCTCTACCACCTGGTATGTTTATAGGGGCGGTAGTACCGTATGTGATGAGCGTGAATGAAGTTGCTAGAGCTAGTATATCAGCTAGTGTCCCCGTATTTATGTTGTTAATCCTTAAGTACTTATCTAATGAGTTCTTTAATAAATTCTTAATTTTGTCATTAGGTAATGAACGTATTATGTTGGAGTATGATTTGATTAAGGTTGCTATTGTAGGGTTAAATCCTTTAAGTACTTCACTATCTAAGAACTTACTTAGTAGGTATAATTGTGTCTCACTAATACATTCTAGGATGTTCGTAGCTTCATCACTACATAAGTTTTTCATGAATCTATATACGTCTAATGTTACTTCATAGTTATTAATTACATCATATATTACTAAATCCCAGTAACTTGATTCTATAAAAACTTTAAGAAGTGTGGTACTACCTACGTGGTCACGGTTCCTAATGTCAGGTATTGAACCGATATACTTGTTAGCATATGATGGATTGATAGTCCGTAGTGCGTTGTAGAAATCTTCAGCATCTTCATTCGCTATTTCAGAAAGTACTAACTTAGTAGCCTCTCTAGTAATTAGTAGTATATTTGTACAGTCATTAACATACTTAAGAGTATGTACTAACGGTATTGTCAGGATTAAATATCCTAGGCATGTGTTAGTACGGATATCTGGATTACTCATTATGTTATTAACGGACTTCATAATCCAGTATCCTATCCTAACCTTATCATCACGTCTCTGAAGTATCTCCTTATATAGTTTATAGAGTTCCGGTACTGTGCTTATGAACGCACTAATGCTTAAGTTCTTAATACCCCTTAAGTAACTTACTGTTGAAATCTTATTAGGTGTTAAAGCCTCAAGCAGTAATCCTAGGGATAGAGCTGATATTACGAACTCAGTTGTTGGCATAGGTTAAACCTAAAATACTTAACCTATTACGTAATTCACGTAAATCCTACTAACCTCATCCTTCAACGATTCATACCATCTATTACCTAACGCAACTACGGCATAGAGTCCTACAGGCGTTGCCTTAGCCTTCTTTATAAGTCTTATTAATGCCTGGCTAGTCCTACCGCTACGTAGTAAGTCATCAACTATTAACACTCTATCGTTACGTCCTAAAATGTTTGACGGTATGTAGAGATTAGTTATCAATGGTGGTTCCCCCGAAATATAACTGACTTCATAATAATCGGATACCCCTATATCTAACCTCCTCTTAGCAACAACTAATTTAGAGTCGAAGATCTCTGAGATCATGACTGCTAACGGTATACCATCAACTTCTACAGTAGCTATAGCTGTCGGTTCTAAATCATTAAATACACGGTAAGCTACGAGTGAAAACAATTTTAGGTAATCTATATTGTATATGAGATTTGCAATACCTACGACTGAGTTATCAATGATCTTTATATTCCTCTCAACAATCTTCCTAATAACATCCTCACTTAATATCTTATCAAGTATCTCCTTAGCTCTCTCCCTAGTTGGTAATATCCTCATCTTAACATACCTCCATAATGTAGGGACTGAAAGACCAGTAATACTCTCTAACTCTCTATACTTGAATAACCTCCTCAATATCCTTAAAGCATCTACAGCTTGGATCCTAACGTCATATACCATAGGATAATCACCAATTCTACCACGAGATAATATATATCAGAACATATTAGTTTATCTATCATTATAACGTATAAACTACTTAACAAGTTTACAGTACTCGTTTAGAGTGAAGCTATATAAGGTATTATCTTGAGAGTTAATTACATAGGTCATTAGAAATGAGAGGACTCACACTACTAGCTACCGTATCACCGGGTAAGTCTAAACTCATGATCAGGAAGCTGGTTAAGGTTAAGGAAATACTTGAGGATAACTTAAATGTTAAGTTGAATTTAATAATTACCGAGAGCAACGGTGGTAAGAACCTCATATTCTTAGATGATGAAGTTATTGAATTAGACGAAGATGTAGGTATTGTGAAGATCGTTGATACGATCGTTGAGAAGTTAGGTATTCGTCAATTCTCATTACCACCTGATAACGTAGCTGTTGGTGCTTCATTGAGTAGCAGGTAATACCACTGATATAATGTTTTAAAACTATCTAACATAACCTTAGTACTTCATAGTGATAAAAATATAAAATATATGGTGTAATAATATATTTTATATGGGTGAGAAGTGATGGGTAATTCTAGTGAGTTAAAAATTATCTATGAAGATGAGGATGTAGTAGTGATGCAGGCTCCAGATGATAAGGGTTTAGAGGACTTAATCATAGGTATAATTAGGAGGAAGGGTAAGCCCGTTACTTGGAAGGAGTTGAGGAAGGAGCTTAGTGGTTTAGCTGGTGAGGATAGACTTAGGAAGGTGTTAATAAGTTTAATTGAGAGGGATATAGTTGTTGAGATGATAGATGGTAGTTTCGGTCTTAAGGGTATGGAGTCGACATTTATACCTTCTAGGATTAAGAAGAGGGTTAGGCCGTTAGTACCGTCGAAGTTTAAAGCTCGTTGGGGAGCTTTAATAAGTAGTAAGGGTAGTATAGCTGCAGCTATTCAAGCACTTAAGGCATCAAGGGAAAAGAAGCAGGAAGTAGGTCTAGCCTAAATTAGGGATTTCATTAATGTGTGAAAAGTTTAAAGTTGTGATTAAAGGTAGGCTTGCATATATAATTAGTGAATCAGGTACTTCAGCATTCATACCTGTTGATAAGTTATGTGAGGTTGCTAAGAGGTTTAATATATGTTACGAGAACTTCAGATGTAATTAACTAATGAAAGTTTAAGCTCTTAAAATGGAATGCTTTGTGAGTAGTTCTAGGTGGTTAAGCTAAACACCTCTATACGTCTGCATCATCAGTAATGCATCATCCTCTAGATTTGGTGATTCACTAATGAGAACACCAACTACTTTAAAGTCTTTAAGAACCCTCATTAAATCTACATAATTTATTTTAGATTCATTAAGGTTAGTATGCTTTACCTCACCTCTCTCTCCATACTCTATACCGGACATATGGATATGTGAGTTTTTTAATGCATCACTGCCTAACCTACTCTCAACATATTCTAAAATGTTTTTGAATGCTTCGTAACTATTTACCTTACCTAAACTCCTAGCGTATATGTGGGCGAAGTCTATACATGGTAATGCATAGTCTAAACCTTCAGTAACTGCAACTACTTCCTCAACAGATCCGAACTCAGCTAAACCACCCATAACTTCAGGCCTTACCCACATTTTAATACCCTCATCAATCAACTCTTTAATCACTTTCTTCAGGATATTCCTAACACGCTCTACACACTCCTCAGACCTTAGCCTCCCGTAGTACCCTGGATGAAACACTAATGACCAAGCACCTGCTTTAGAACCTACTCTAGCAGATTCCACGATCCTCCTAATAGACGCCTCAACCTTAGAATCCTCCGGTGAGAGTAGGTTTATATAGTAGGGTGCGTGGACAGTTAACACAACACCTAACTCTATAGACACCCTACGAACCTCTAACGCAGATTCAACACTCATCCTAACACCCCTCACAAACTCTATCTCCATAGCGTTAAGACCTAACTCATGAACCCTAATCACACCGTTTAAGGTTGACGGCTTAGCAGTACTATTCGGTATCCCTGCAGTCCCGAAATGAAGCTTGTTAATCATTTAAGAGCCTCACCTGAATTACTTTCACAATACCAGCTTAATTACTTTATAAGCGATGTAATGGTGGGAGGCCTCTGGTAGCGGGGGGTGGACTCTCACGAGGTAGCCTGAGTAGCTACTCAGGCTACCTCGTTTTGAACCACCGACCTCGGGGTCTCTCCAATACAGCCAGTACTGTATTATATGAGCTTCGCGGGTAGGTATTACTTTAACCTACCTCCCGCGGGCTCCCTGGCTACCCCACCCCGCTGCTTTGGCCTCCCAACCTCTTATTACATTTAATACTTTATAAGCTTTAATACCGTCAAATACCTTTGCTAATATCCACACACGTTAAGAGCTTCCTTAATTCATTCTTTTAAATGTTAGGTATGGAACTTAGTGAGTGATGATTTCGTCTATCTTCGAGGTTTATGTAGAGTCTCAAGCCGTGTATGCATTCAGTATTGATAATTGATAATATTTAATAGCTGTTGTTAATGTATCTTTAGTAGGTGTTAGGATGGCATTCGGGCCACCGGCAATGGGGTATGATAGGGCGATAACTGTATTCTCACCTGATGGTAAGTTATATCAGGTTGAGTATGCTGCTGAGAATGTTAGGAAGGGGTGGACGACTATCGGTATTAAGTCTGTTAGTGGTGGTGTGATCTTAGCTGAGAAGAAGAAGGTAACTCCATTAATAGACCTCTCATCAATTGAGAAGATATTCTTGATAGATACTCATGTAGGGGCAAGTTTTGCTGGACTTGCTGCTGATGGTAGGATCCTTATAGATTATGCTAGGAGGTTAGCTTTTAATCATAGGTTTGTATATGATGAGCCAGCAGATATTGAGATGTTGGTTAGAGGTGTATGCGATATTAAGCAACTCTATACTCAACATGCTGGTGTAAGACCTTTCGGTGTATCTCTAATATTCTTAGGTGTTGATAGGAAGGGGGTGAATTTATTTAAGACTGAAACCAATGGCTACTACTTTAGTTACTTAGCGATAGCTATGGGTGCAGGGGAACAGCCAGTATTAGAGTTTCTTGAGAAGAATTATAAGAAGGACTTAAGCATTAAGGAGGTAATACTCCTAGGCTTGAAGGCTTTAAGAGCAGCAAGTGAAGGACCTTTAACTCCGGAGACTGTAGAGTTGGGTTACATAACAATTGATGAGAAGGTCTTTAGGAAGCTAACTGCTGAGGAGCTAGCTCAGTATATAGTTGATGCTGGGGTAAATAAATGAGTAGTAAGGACCATGTGGTTGCTCGGTATGAATTTAAGGGTTTACATTTTGAAGTCCTTGTTAAGCCGGACTTAGCCTTAAGATTTAGAGAAGGTGATAAAAAGGTTAGTGTAGATGATTTTCTAGTTAGTGACTTCATATATAAAGATGTTAGGAAGGGTTTGAAGGCATCACCTGAGGACCTTAAGAAGGTCTTCGGTACTGAGGATATTAGAGTCATAGCTGCTGAGATTGTTAAGAATGGTGAATTACAACTAACTACTGAGCAGAGGAGGGCGTTATTAGAGGCTAAGAGGAGGCAGATCATTAACTACATAGCTAAGTCTGCTGTAGATCCGAGGACTAAAACTCCAATACCTCCACAACGTATTGAGAAGGCTATGGAGGAAGCTAAAGTTAGTGTTGACCTATATAAAAGTGTTGAGGAGCAAGCTACCCGTATAGTTAAGGAAATCTCTAAATACCTACCGATAAAAATCTCTAAAGCTTTAGTCACTATTAAAGTCCCATCAGAGATCTCTAAGAGGATACAGGGTGAGATTAGGAGGTTAGGTGATGTTAAGAACCAGCAATGGCTATCTGACGGTTCTCTATTATTGGAGCTGGAAATCCCGGCTGGACTTCAGACAGAGGTTATTGATAAGGTGAATTCCCTCTGTAAGGGGGCTGCTGAGGTAAGTATTAAGGTGATTTGATGAGTTCGTCATTATACGTCCAGAATAGGGAGTTAGTAACACCTGGTCAATTACTGTGTGAGGGTAAGGTATCAGTATCAACACCTACTACGGTATACTGTATAGATACTAAGTGTTATTCAGCTGTTGTTGGATTAGCCGATATTGAAGGTGATAAAATCGGTGTTATACCTTTAGAGGGGTTCTACTATCCTAAAGTAGGTGATGTAGTTATAGGGATAGTCACATCAGTAGGTCTAACTAGTTGGGAAGTTGATATAAGGGCGTTACACCCTGCAGTACTCTACGCTTCAGACTTCCTCAACAGGCCCTTAAATCCGGGACGTGAGACCTTATCAGATTACTTAGATATAGGTGATGTTGTCTTAGCTAAGGTTGAGAATGTAGGTAGGGGTAGGGCGATAACCCTATCAGTTAAGGGTAAGGGTTTCGGTAAGGTATGTAAGGGGTCTTTAGTTGAGATAAGCTCAGCTAAAGTACCTAGAGTTATAGGTAAGAAGGGGTCTATGTTACAGTTACTCACTAGTGAATGTAAGTGTGAGATAATTGTCGCACAGAACGGTAGAATATTAATTGATAACTGCCCGAATAAGGATTTCGAGGAGATAGCGATACTCGCTATTAAGAAGATTGAGAGGGAAGCACATATATCAGGGCTTACAGATAGGGTTAAGGAATTTATTATTAAGGAGAAGGTTAGAAGGGGGTTGTTCGTTGGGTAAGGGAGGGGTTAAATTAATAGAGGGTAATTTAAGACATGATGGTAGGAAATTCGATGAGTTAAGGAGTATCTCGATGACTGTTGGAGTGTTAAAGAACTCTAATGGTTCAGCTATTGTTGAGTATGGTAAGACTAAAGTACTCGCAGCTGTTTACGGGCCTAGAGAACCTCCATCTAAGTATGTATTACTACCTAATAGAGCAGTTATTAGGTGTAGGTATCATATGGCGCCGTTCTCAACACATGAACGTAAGAATCCAGCACCGAGTAGGAGGGAGATAGAGTTATCTAAGGTTATTAGGGAGGCCTTAGAACCTGTAGTGATGTCTGAGTTATATCCTAGGACGTCAATAGATATATTTATCGAGGTGATTAACGCTGACGGTGGTACTAGGACAGCTAGTATAACAGCTGCTTCATTAGCTTTAGCTGATGCTGGGATACCGATGAGGGATTTAGTAGCTAGTGTAGCTGTAGGTAAAGTTGATGGGGTTTTAGTCCTAGATATAGATGAAGTTGAGGATATGTACGGTGAGGCTGATATGCCGGTAGCTATGGCCCCTACACTACGTTGGATAACGATGTTACAGTTAAACGGTGTTTTAACTCGTGACGAGTTTATACAGGCGTTAAACCTAGCTAAGAAGGGTATAGAAATTATATATAATATGCAGAAGGAAGTACTTAAGAAGAAATACTTAAGTATTAAGGTTGAGGAGTGATTGTATGTCGGTAACACCATCAAGTGAGTACGTGGTCCCTAAGTTAAAGTCTGAAGTAATGATTTCAATGTTGAGTAAGGGTTTGAGGATTAGTGGGAGGAGGGTTGATGAGTTTAGACCTATTAGTATAGTTAAGGATTATATACCAAATGCTGACGGCTCAGCATTTGTTAAACTAGGGGGTACTCAAGTACTAGTCGGTGTAAAGCTTGAGGTAGGGTCTCCATTTCCGGATACACCGAATGAAGGTAATTTAATGATTAATGCTGAATTCGTACCGACGGCATCACCGGTGTTCGAGCCGGGACCACCTGATGAAAACGCTATAGAATTAGCTAGGGTTATTGATAGAGGTATTAGGGAGGCTAAAGCTATAAACCTCTCTAAATTAGTCATAATACCTGGTAGGAAGGTCTGGAATATTTGGGTAGATATATATGTTTTAGACCATGATGGAAACCTAATTGATGCATCATCTATAGGGACTTTAGCTGCGTTAATGACTGCTAAGTTACCTAAGGTAGAGGTTAGGGAAGGTGGTGAGGTAATAATAGATAAGAATGTTAGGACCGAACCACTCCCGTTAAATAAAGCAGTAGTTACTGTTACTGTATGTAAGGTAGGGAATTACTTAATCGTAGATCCGGATCTTGAGGAGAGTGCGTTATCTGATGTTAAGGTTACTGTAGCAGTTAGTGAGGATGGTTTGATAACAGGTATTCAGAAATCAGGTCAGGGATACCTTTCAGAAGATGATGTTCTAGTGATAATGAACATGGCACTTACTAAGGGGAAGGAAATAATCAACACAGTTAAAAACCTACTCACATCCTAAGCTCTAGTAAATATTTAAATTTTAGATGATAATGTGTATATATGATGTGGTGTGTGATGGGGAGGACTAAAGTCGTTAGTATAGCTGGGAGGTTTGGTGCACGATACGGATCATCCCTTAGGAAGAAGTGGAGGGATGTGATGTTGAAGAGGTATGAAGAGTATTACTGTCCTCTATGCGGTCTGAAGACAGAGATGGAGAGGATTTCAGTAGGTGTTTGGCGTTGCGGTAAGTGTGGTAGGGTTTTTGCTGGAGGGGCTTACCAACCAATATCAGGTTTAAAGTAGTTAAAGTATGGTATTGATAATAACGACTTCAAGGAATCCCTCAAGAAGGAGTAGGAGTTTTATTAAGGATTTAGTAGCTGTAGTACCTACGTACGTAAGGGTGAATAGGGGGAAGAAGACATTAGACGACTTAATCAATATAATGTATACCTACAACTCTAATGGTGTCGTTATCCTTTATGAGAGGAAAGGGAATCCATCAGCCTTAGTTTACTACGTTAATATAGGTAATAAACTACAGAGAAGGATATTAATTAAATTAGGTTCTATTAAGTTATGTAGGGAGATCAAGGGATTTCAAAGACCTATTAAAGTTAGATACTTATTCGTAGATAGTAATGAGGCCAATGATTTCCAACATGATGTAATTGACGCATTAACAACTATCTTAGATATTAAAGTGAGTTCAAATACCAACTTAGATGGTGTTTCAGAGGTCGGGAATGCTGTTAAAGTAGTTCTTAGTAAGTGTGATGACCATGTATGTGTGGGGTTTAAGTGTGTAGGGAGTGGAAGGCCTTGCGGACCGGAGTTTAAAATCCTTAAGGTAATTAACTATGGTGTATAAGGTAGTAATAATTGTTGATGGAGTTAGTAGTGATGTACTGAACACATTATATAATGCCTTAAAACCTGAGGAGTCTATTAAGGTTAGGGGAATTAACGTAACTGTTAATAAATCCTACGATGAGACGAAGTTAATTATAGTTTTAGAAGCCCCAACGATTAGTTCTATTAGAGCTGTACTTAATTCTACATTAAGATTAAGTAAGTTGGTGATTGACTCTATAGAAAACATCTAATGTTTAAGTTGTTTAATGTTGTTTAAGCGTTATTCCTTAGATAGTATGAATCTAGCGTCAGCTATCTTAGCTCCTTTCCCTTCCTCATACACTATAACTGGGTTTAGATCTACTTCCTTAATCTCCGGTATACTACTTACTAGTTTAGAGAGCTTGACTATGATATCAGCGATCGCTTTCTTATCCCTAGGTGGACTACCTCTAAACCCAGCAAGTATCTTACTACTTCTTATCTCATCAATCATCTCTAACGCTTCCTCAAATTCTACAGGGGCTATTCTAAAACTAACGTCTCTTAAGACCTCTACGAAGATACCGCCTAAACCGAAGACTAATACTGGACCGAATATAGGGTCTCTAGTAGATCCAACTATCGTTTCTAGACCTGATGGTAGCATTTCCTGAACTAGTACTCCATATATTTCAGCGTTAGGTATATGCTTCTTAACGTTATTGAAGATGTTGTTAAAGCCTTCAGCAACCTCCTTCGAACTCCTTATGTTTAATAGTACGCCACCTACATCTGATTTATGAATTACTTGAGGACTCACAACCTTAAGAACTACTGGATAACCTATCTTCTCAGCCAGTCCTACAGCCTCATCAACACTCTTAGCCAGACCTGTCTTAGGTACTGGGAACCCACTTAGTTCTAACAGTTTAAATGCCTCATGATCGTAGAGTCTATTCCTACCTTCCCTTAACGCATTTTTAACTATATCTTCAGGGGTTGAATACATAGTGAAGCCCATCTAATATATTGCCGTAGTAAAATAAATTTTGTTATTTTGCTATATACTTAAATCAACTCATCATAGACTACTACTAAAGCTTATATAATTTTAAAGTTAGAATTTATTGTAAGCTAGGTGGTATGAAGTGTCAGTTACTGAGCAAGTACCTCCTGAGGTACAGCAAATGTTGGTTAGGTATCAGCAGATTCAGAATCAATTAGGTCAGGTTATTACTGAGAAGAATGTGATAACTAGTGAGTTATCGGAGGTTAATAGAGCTTTAGAAGTCCTTAACTCTTTAGACCCCGCAGGCGTGGTCTTCAAGAATGTAGGTCATGTTATGGTTAAGGTTCAGAGGGATGATGCTATAAAGGAGTTAAATGATAAGAAGGAAATTCTTGAGTTGAGGTTGAAGAGTATTGAGAGGCAGGAACAATTACTAAGGTCACAATTAAATGAACTTCAATCTAAGATAAATGAGTACCTAGCTAAGATTTATGGGAGGCAGGCTAAAGCCGGATGAAGAAGAAGTATGTAATTAACTTAGGGATAAACCTTAATTCTCTAACTGAAGCTTTTCTTGAGGAGTTAGTTATTAAGGTTAATGAATTCATAAGACGTAGTATAGTATCTAAGATTAACTTAGGGAGGGACTTAGAGGTAAATACATCAATTGCTGTAGAACTCGGTAATTCCTTAACATGTGATGTATTAGTAGAGTTATTATCGTCAAAACCTATCCCTATAGAATATGAGGTGGTCATTGATAAAATTATAGATGATGCCTTCAGATTACTAGAGGATATGTTATTAGAAGTTGGTTCTAATGGTTCAGGATTTAAGCATTAATGAATTTTTAAACTTCCTAAAAAACCCTAGGAAGTACTGCTTAATTACCCATCGAAACGCAGATATAGATGCCCTAGCTTCAGCGTTAGTACTCCGTGAAATCATAGTTAAGTTGAATAAACTTAGTGAAGCATATGTAATAACACCTGAAGGTGTTGATGCAGTATCTAAGAACTTTATAGTTAATCTAGGCATACCCCATAACATATATGACGATACTTCTTTTGATAGGTCTTGCGATACGTTTATAGTTGTTGATTCAGCATCTAGAGAGCAGTTAGGCCGTTATAGCTATATAAGCGGTTACGTCTTAGTAGATCATCATGTAGTTAATAGTCTTATAGATGATGCCTTAATAAAGTTATATGACCCTAGTAGGAAAGCTACTTCTGAGATAGTATCGTTATTACTCCTAAGTATAGACAGTGATTTAAGTAGTGAATACCTTACCTTATTAATTGGCGGTATCTTATATGATAGTAGGTTACTACAGTTAGCTGATGGAACTACATTTAAGATACTATCAGATTTAATTGAGTTGGGAGGTAGTTATGATAAAGCTAGGTCTCTCCTCATTAGGAAATCTCAAATAGATTATTCGGAGAGGATAGCACGTCTTAAAGGTATGTCTAGATTAGGTATATATAAGTCTGGTAAGTACCTAATCACGATTACATGTGTCGGTGCTTATGAGGGTAACATCCTTAAGATACTAATTGATAATGGTGCTGATATAGGTGTTGCAGTAGCTTGTAGAGATGACGGTCTAAGAATTACTGTAAGGGTTAGTGAGGATGTGGTTAAGGAGTTAGGCAAGCCTTTAGGAGGATTACTTGCTTCATATGTAGCTAGTAATTTAGGTGGTTCTGGAGGTGGTCATTCACTAGCTGGTGGTTCTTATGTGAAGGGGGTTACACCTAAGGAATTACTCAGTATTTTAAAGGAGTTCTTCAGTTCAATTACCGGTGATTTTAAGATTATTGATAATGGAAGATGGATTGAGGAGTGTAGTTAGTATGGTTAAGGTTTACGTTGATGAGAGGGAGAGGAATTCAGGAATACCTGAAGTACTTAAAAGTTTTGGGTTGACGATAATCTATAAAATGCTTGATGTAGGTGATTACATAATCAATGATTCGTTAGTCATTGAGAGGAAGAGAGTTGACGACCTAGTTCATTCTGTTTTTGACGGTAGGTTCTTCGACCAGTTAGGTAAGTTAGTTGAGGTCTGCGACACACCCTTGCTAGTGATTGAGGGTGATTTAAACGATATTAGATACTTAACATCTAAGTGGAGAGCTATTGAGGGAGCGTTGATAACTGCGATCTTAGGATATGGTGTAGCTCTCTACTATACGAGAGATTACAAACATACTGCTGAATTTATCAAACATCTAGCAGAGAAGATAGGTAGTGAAAGCCTTATAGTGACTAGACGTTTTAGGAAGGTACTTAAGCCTAGAGGTGATGATATTAGGGAATGGCAACTACATATAGTTCAGTCTTTACCAGGTGTAGGTATTAAGACAGCCCATAAACTATTAGAAAGGTTCGGAACCGTAAGAGCTGTATTTAACGCTTCACAGAGTGAGTTAGCAGTTGTTGAGGGGATTAGTGATGAGAAGGCTAGTAAGATAGTTAGGATACTCACTACACCTTATGGTAAGTCAGGTAAAGGTGTTATCGACCTATCTAAATATATTGATACAACTAAGAATTAAAACCCCTAAGAATTTCTAATCTAGGGTTTCCACATGGTTGTGATAGTATATGATGAGAGGTTCTTAAAGCATTATAGTGAAGGGTATTCACATCCTGAATCTCCATCAAGGTTAATTACAGCGTTAAATGCCTTGAAAAACTATAACGTACTACAGAAGTTTAAGTTAGTACCTGTAGACAGGATAGATTATGGACTACCTTATGAAGTCCATGATAGGGCTTACGTAGATTATATAAAGGAACTCTCATCTAAGGGGTTTAACTACGTTGATGGGGATACCTATGTAAACACCTACACATACGAAGTCGCTATACTAGCTCTAACAGCATCGGTTATGAGTTATGAGCTGAGGGAGTCTTACGGAGTCCCGGTATTCGTATTAGTTAGACCTCCAGGGCATCATGCAGGTATTAGCGGTAGTGCTTTAGGCGCACCTACATTAGGTTTCTGTATCTTCAATAATATTGCGGTACTAGCTAAACATTTATTGAAGAAAGGGTTTAAGAGGGTTTTAATAGTTGATATCGATGCTCATCACGGTAATGGTACTCAGGAAATATTCATGAGTGAGTCTAGGGTAGTACATATAGATGTCCATGAAAGAGGTATTTACCCAGGAACTGGTAGTATATATGAGGTAGGTTCAGGGGATGCTGAAGGAACTAAGATCAACATACCCTTACCTCATGGGAGTGGTGATAGCACATATAGGGAGGTATTTAATGAAGTTATAGAACCTATAATTAATGAGTTTAAACCTGAGTATATTTTAGTGTCTGCAGGGTATGATGCTCATTACTCAGACCCACTAACGGATTTAAGGGTTACTGCAATGACGTACTACTACTATTTTAGGAAACTACGTGAGTTAGCAACTAAGTACTGTAATGGTAGGTTAATAGCTGTTTTAGAGGGTGGTTATTCTGAAGGACTTTCTAAGGGATTACCAAACTCTATAGCTGCATTAGCAGGGGAGTCTCCATATGTTAATGAGACTGAGACTACAGATAATCGAGGTAGGGAAGTGATAGAAAATGTTAAGAAGGTGTTAAGCAGGTATTGGAGGTTTACGTAAGTAATATATACGTTTAAAATACTAAGATTGCCTGAGAGCATCATTAGCTACTTATTAAGGTAGTAGTTGTTAAGATACCATTTAATCTCCTTATCTGAGTGACGACCCTATCCAGCTCTACTAATGAGTTTACTCGAACTTTAATAACCATATCATACTCACCGTAAACTATCCTAACCTCATCAACACCTTGTAAATTCCTAATATACTCTAGTAACTCATACTCTTTACCTAAGTTAATCCTAGCTAGTATATAAGCTACTACTTCATCCCCTCTTACTCCACTCATAGTTTCACCAAAATAATATAGTATATTATATATAAATTATGATATAATATAATGTTTATTAATTTAGTCTCGTAATAGGATTATTAGGTGAGGTCTTGGTAATCATTAAATGGTATGGTCACGCATGTTTTGAGATTATTGATTCCAAGGGTAGGTCGATAGTTATAGACCCACATGACGGTAGGAGTATAGGTATTAAACCCCCTAGAACTCAAGCTCATGTAGTACTGATAACTCATGAGCACTTCGATCATAATGCTTATCAAGGTGTTTTAAGAAGTGATGGTGTTGTCCACAGTATGAAGACTGGTAAGTTCATGGTGTTTGAACATGAAGTCCTCGGTTTAAAGACATACCACGATAAGGTCAGGGGTAGGAGGAGGGGTGAGGTAGTAGTATATAAGATTAATGTGGATGGTGTAAGGATAGTTCATTTAGGTGATCTAGGGTATATACCGTCAGATGATGAGTTAAGACCTTTAATACCTGTTGATGTACTAATGGTACCTGTTGGAGGTACTTTCACTATAGATGCTAAGGAAGCATTACAACTTTCTGATAAGCTATCACCTAGAGTTATCATCCCAATGCATTACTGGGTTGAAGGTATTAACCTACCTTTACTGCCTTTATCGGAATTCCTTAAGTTGATAACTACGCGTAAGATCATAAACTTAGAGGGTAATACATGGAGCGTTAGTTCAGGAGAGATACCTGAAAATGCTGTAGTAGTTTTTAAGTTAACGTAATTTCTTTAATGTTAACATTATCTTTCTTTGCGGTTTTTAGATGTTTTATATAGGTATGTAACGCACTCCTTATAATCTCAGACCTACTCTTCTTAAATACTTTAGCAATCCTATCTACTTCCTCAAGTAATACCTCATCAACCTTAAAAGTTATTATACGCACTACCTTACACCTAAGATAAGTCTTCATTAGTTCATTAATATAACCGACTAATATAGCCCTAAATGTATTCCTCATTAAATATTAGTATATATTAGAGGCAAATTTATATACTCCGATTTCAAGAGATTTCTTGAGAGTGGTATACATACCGACAGTACATCTATCAGTACCTGAGAATCTCTATAGGGAGTTGAGGAGTAGGGCTGAAGAGTTAGGGATTCAGATAACAGACTTAATAAAGATGTATATAGTGATGGGTTTAAGGAAAGAATTTAACATTAACGCTACAGACCTCAGCAACTCGAGAGATATACTGAGTTCTAAGATAGTCTATATTGAGGGTAGATTAGCACAGATATCCAGACTCATTGAAAACTTAATAGGTAAGGTTTCAGAACTTGAGGAGAGGATTGAAGAGTTAGAATCTCCAGACATAATCTCAGAGGTTGTGAGGTCTCGTAGGAAGGGTTAATCATTAATTATACGTAGTTAGGGTTTAAGATGCTTATAAAGGTAGTTAATGATAGACTTACACGTATATCCAATATGTTTTCAGAGTTAGGTCTTGATAGAGTTAAGGTTTTCGAGGATTTCGACCCTCAGTTAAGAGCTGCTAAGTTAATTAGTTATAGATGCAGTTCGTTAACACCTCATATACTATTTACGAATGCGTTAGTAACATACCAACTCAGTATGGATGGTGAGACTTACTGGATGAAATTTGCTGAGTTAGTCAGTGATTTATGTCCATCAAGTTATGATGATGTATTAGAAGTAGTTATTAAAGTGCTTAAGAAACTACATAAATTCGCTGTTAATGAGAAGGAGAAACGCCTGAATAAATTAAGGTTATGTATGGATATATACGACCTCATATCTGGAGGTGATTTTAATTTAATACGTAGTAGGGTGTCTAAATGTTTAGGAGCTGGTATCAATGATAAGACTATAGTCTTTAGTATTAAGATGATTTATTATGGGGTTAAGAGTTTAGGAAGGGATATACTGCTACCTTTTGATATTCCAATACCTATTGACAGGAGAGTGGTTAAGATTTCATATACTTCAGGACTCATAGATATTGAGGGGTTAAGTCATTATACTTCAGATAAGTACGTACCTTACGATAAAGTTATTAGAAGTAAGCAGAGTTTGAATATTTTAAGAGATGCTTGGAGTAAAGTAAGTCTAGAAAGTTCTATACCTCCTCTACATCTAGATACTGTATTATGGCTTATCGGGAAATACTGTAGTAGTGGGTCTAAAACCCAGGCATTTAACTCCTTAATCCACGACCTAGGGGAGGAGATATTAGAACGTGTAGGTGTTAAGTATGTTAAGATGTTAATTCATGAATTACTGTATAGACTGCCACAGTGATGGTTATATAGGCATGAAGTCTTCAGGTTTAGGAGGTTCTGGCTTAAGACCTTTCCTCTCCCTTATCTTCCTCACAATATCTAAGAGTATTGAGTCAGGTACTGGTGACCATCTACTGAATTCTGTCCCCCAGAAAGCCCTACCAGCAGTAACACCTCTTAACTCATTCGCTAAGTCGACAGATTCGCTAACAGGTATTTCACCAACTATCCTAACTAAATTACCGCTTAGTTGAATAACGTTGAGTATCTTACCCCTCCTCTTACTTAAAACTGATATGATACCACTCATAAAGTCTGAAGGAGTTCTAATATCTATCTTCTGAATAGGTTCTAGTAATGTTGGTCTGGAGAGTAGCATACCGGCGTATATCGGATTTCTAATAGCTGGGTATAATTGGGCAGGTCCTCGATGAGCGGGGTCTTCATGAATTAACGCATCATGTAGTATTACCTTAACACCCCTTACAGGCTCCATAGCTAAGGGACCTTCCCTCATAGCAAGTCTAAAACCTTGAATTATAGTATCCTTAACCTCTCTCAAGTACTGAACACCTGAGGTCTTATCTATGAGTACGTTAATGTTCTCATCTATAGCCCAAATCCTCCTAGCCTCATCATAATCCCAACCTGCCTTATCCCTTAATATCTTAGCTCTTTCCCTAGCATCCATATCCTCTATAATAACTCCTTGCTGGATTAACTTTATAGTCTCTTCATTAAGAGGTTCTACACTGACGTACAACCTATTATGTTTATTAGGTGATTTACCCTCAATAACTTGTGAGGAAGCTCTTATACTCTCCCTATAGACTACTGTTGGTGGTGAAGTCTCAACTTCTAAGCCGTAAACCTCCTTAAGTAATGTTAATACTATCTCTAAGTGTAGATGACCCATACCTGAAATTAAATACTCTCCAGTCTCCTCATTAATCTTAACAACTAAGTTAGGATCTTCTATACTCATCTTCCTCAAAGCATCAACCATCTTCATAAGGTCTGTAGTCTTCTTAGGCTCTATAGCCATAGTAACTACAGGTTCTGAGATATAGTGAAGCTTTTCAAAAGGTACCACCACATCTTTAACCTCCATAGATACTGCAGTCTCACCTGCTCTAGCCTTATCAAGACCTAATACAGCAGCGATATTACCGGCTGTTACGTAGTCGACAACCTCTCTATAAGGACCCATGTAAAGACCTACCTGGAGTACCCTTTGCGAAGTTCTAGCATTAATTAACCAGACCTCAACACCAGGTTTTAAAGTACCTGATAACACCCTACCAGTAGCTACTAAACCTGCATGTGGGTCTACCCTCATATCATTAATTAAGTAGACTATCGGGCCGTTAGGGTCAGCTCTCAACATAGCCTTCCCTACTTCAGAGTCTATATCACCCTTCCATATCTTAGGGATCCTATATGATTGAGCCTCGATAGGATTAGGTACAAATTTAACAACCATATCTAATAAGCTCTCATGTAACGGTATAACCTTCTGTAACTCTTCAACAGCTTCCCTACCCTTCCTATAAGCCTCAATAACATCTAATACCTTAATACCTTTCTTCTGAGCTGCTGGGACTGTCAAACCGATCTTATCCTTAGCAGATCCGAAGGCAACCATACCTTTAGCTGGGTCTAAAATCCATTTATCCCTGAATTCCGGATCGGCATACTCCTGAATTAATACGTTAACATCTTTTATTATCTCGATAAATCTTTGTTGGATTTCTTGAGGTTGTAGTCTTAACTCCTTAATTAATCTATCGATTTTATTAATGAAGAGTAAAGGTCTAACCCTCTCCTCAAGTGCTTGACGTAATACTGTCTCAGTCTGAGTCATAACACCTTCAACAGCATCAACCACAACTATAGCACCGTCTAATACTCTAAGCGATCTAGTTACTTTACCCGTGAAGTCTACATGTCCTGGAGTATCTATGAGGTTAATTACGTAAGCCTTACCACCGTATTCGTGGTATAAGCTTATGTTCGCAGCTTTTACAGTCATCTGCCTCCGTTGCTCAACATCTAGGTAATCCATAGCTAATGCCTCACCAGCGACCTTACTTGAAATTATTCCGGCAGCAGCTAGTAGTGAGTCTGTAGTTGTTGTTTTCCCGTGGTCGACATGTGCTATAATACCTATATTTCTAACCCTCTCTAAATCAGACATTAACTTCTGAATATATTCTACAGACTTATACTTAACCATTACTGCTAACCTTATAACATCTACACTGTAGGAATTATAAGCTTATTTTGATTAGGTTATTTATATTTAGTCAGGTTAAATCTAGTTAGACATTGGAGAACAAGTTGAGTGATTATGGCAGGTAGTGAGTTTAAGGAGTTACTGAATGAAGTTTTAAAGTATTTGAAGAGGTTTACTCAGGCTCAGACAGTAGACTTGGATATGCTTTTAGGCCAGATAGATATATTAGAAGTTAATGGTTTGAGGATAGTTAGGAAGAGGTTCTCAAGTGAGGTAGGTATTCTTAAGTGGTTACCACCATCTATATTCTATAAGGCCTCTTACCCCTTCACTATAAACCCCTTAGAGAGGTTTAGGAGGGAGTTAAGCTTTTTCAACTTAGGTAGTGGTAGATTCTATAGTGTTCCAAGACTTTACGAAGTTGATGAGGGGAACTTAATAATAGTGAGAGAGTATGTTGATGGTAGGAAGTTATCATATGATAGGGAATCATGTGAGTTACTTAGTAGGGCATTAGCAGAGATACATTCGAGAGGTTATGTTTTAGGTGATGTTAAGCCATCTAATTTCGTAATAAATGATCGAGGAATTTGGGTTATAGATGCTGAACAAGCTGTAGCAACTTCTAATGAGGTCCTCTTTGGTTGGGATTTAATACTTACTATGTTCTTTGCTAGTTATAAGTATGTAGTTGATGTTGAGAATTTCAAGGACTTCATTAAATCGTTTATTAGGGGTTACTTAAGTAGTGGTGGTAAGGTTTTATGGGTTAAGTCTATGTTCTCTATAAAGAACTTAGGTATAGCATTACTAATCCCCCCACATACCCTCAAAGTACTGATGGAGGAGTTATCAGAATTCACAACATAGGGAAATCTCAATATTTAAATATAATCAATATTAAAACACATGAAAACCTTATAAATCCTCAATAATATTACGGAGTTATCTTGACGTTAAGTTGATGATTTATACTTACGTACAACTCTTATATTAGTTATTACTGTTTCCGGGTATTGCCCCATCTCATCTTTTTCATACTTTTTAACCATATCCCAAATATTCAGTAAAGCTATTGAGGTAGCTGTCAGCGCCTCCATCTCAACACCTGTTTGAGCGTTAGTTCTAACAACAGTAGTTACCTTTATACCGTCATCTAATAATTTTAAATCTATATCTACATGTGTTAATGGGATTGTATGACATAGAGGTAATAATTCAGAGACCTTCTTAGCTGCTAATATTCCAGCGATCTTAGATACAGTAATTACATCACCTTTCTCAATAGCACCTCTCCTAATGAGTTCTACAGTCTCTTTCCTCAACCTTATAAAGCCTTCAGCTATTGCTTCTCTATAAACACTCTCCTTCTTAGATATATCGACCATATAAGCCATTGCCTACACCATATAGTTATATCAGTATGTAGGTTTAAACTTAATAGTAATGATATAGGTATTTCAGCATGTAGGGATATGTCAAGAAGATTGACTCTTAATGAGTTGTATGCTGTTAGATATTATCGTCTGACATAGCTTCATAACGTTATCTAATGTTGATGCTTCAGGATTCTTAAATGTTATTGTGATGTATGACTTATATATTGAGTAATTAACTAGGTTTAATAGCTCCGGTATGTTGTTAATTATTTTATCAGGGTCTAGATTAAGATTCTTATTAATACATAATCTTATCTCATATCCATTGGTGTTCTCATTAACGAGTAACGCCATTTTATGTTTTTTACATAGGTTATTAAGTAATTCATTAGCTACTACCTTTAAATACTGTAAGTTATTCTTCAGGAACTCATCCTCAACATAATTACTTGAGAGTACCATGGTGGCTAAGTCTTCAAATACCGTATATTTCTCTTCATTAATAACTTTATTAATTAAGGATAGAGCGTATTCGTAATTCTTAGCATTTCTTTCTAAATCACTACTGACTTTAGTGTTCTTGGATGTGAAGAGATTATATGCATAGTTATATATAGAGAGTAAAGTATCATTCTTACCAGCACCCCATTTATACGCATAATATATAGTTCTCCCAAGACGTGTTAATTTGGAAATATCCTTAGACTTTATACATGCTAGATCTCTTAATATTTCTTGAGGGACTCTAATATTATCATTAAGTGTTTTAACGTATTCTAAAGCTACTTCCAAAGTTGAGTTAATATTACTTAACTTCATCGATACGTTATACCTTCCATCATTATCATACTTATAAATTAATCCTAACTTCTTCGTAGGTATGTGAACTATAGCTATGGAGTTCCTAATAACGATGTTGTTAGCATGTGTTAGGTCTATAGCGTATGAATTGATAATATTTAACTTCTCTGAATCAGGGTTATTTAGGAATTCTATAAACACCCTATAATTCTTCCTAGAGAGTGTTGTAGCTAATGCAGCTGCAGCGAATATAGCATCTATATTCTTATTTGAATATATAGTGACAGATGTCGACATTAACTCACCTATATCTACGTAACCTAGAGTAAGGTGTCTTACTAGAATTTTTAAGTTTTATGATGTTAGTGTTCATTATCGGTAATCCTAACTCCTAATTTGAAAGCCTTCTTATTCAGATCTCTCCATTCAGTACTGACTAAGTCATCTATAGCTCTCTCAATAGATTCCTGAGTTAGTATTTTTAGGGTGCCTACTAAATGCCCTAGAGCTACCATATTAGCAACTCTTACATTCTTAAGCTCCTTCTCAGCCAGCTTAGTATACGGGGCTTTAATCAGTTCAACATTACGTATCCCTAATGACTGTATAGGGAAGGAACTATCGATAAACACTTTAGAACCGTCTTTTAATAAATTAGAGAATTTAGCTAGGGGGTCTGGGTGTAGGGATAACGCTATATCAGCTCCTCTAACCTTTATATAATCTAACTCATCCTCTGACGACGCTAATATTAAGTCAACCCTCGAATCACCACCTCTAGTCTCAGCTGCATAAGATTCACAGCTAGTTACGTATAAGTTACAGTACTTAGCAGCAGCTAGTCCTAAAATCCTACCTAGTAATAAGACTCCCTGACCACCACGACCAACTATTAAGAGTTCATATTTCATTAAACTCATTCCTCACACATTACTTATTTAAAGACTTATATATACTCCTCACAAATCCTTCCTTATTATTTATGATGTACTCACCAATGACTATCTCATTACCCCATACAATATCAGATCTCTCAATAGGTGGTTTCTCATAAAATCTAACCATCTCTTTAAGTTTATTGAAGAACTCAACAGCACTCCTAAAACCTAAGTGTCTACCGAAGACTTCAGGACATGTAGATAATACTTCTATAAATGCTAATCCCTCAATACTTAAGGCTTTATATACGTACCTCTCTATTAAATGTGGATGGGTTATCGAAGCTCTAGCTACGTAATTAGCATTCAACGCTGAAAGCAACTTAATGACGTTTATAGGGTATTCATAGTTACCGTAAGGTGTTGTAGTGGTGTATATGGTTGGTGGTGTGGTTGGAGCTACTTGACCTCCAGTCATACCGTAAATCATGTTATTAACCATTATAACTGTTAAGTCAACATTCCTTCGAGCTGCATGGAGTAGGTGATTACCTCCTATAGCGGCTATATCACCATCACCGCCAATGACTATCACCTTTAACCTCGGTTTTACTAACTTCAAACCGATTGCGAAGGGTATAGCTCTACCATGTATCACGTGAGCACTGTCGAAGTTTAGGTATAACGTAGCTCTAGCAGTGCATCCTATACCTGAAACTACTGCAACATCATCATGACTGAAGTGACCTTCACTTATATGTTTATCTATAGCTCTAAGCATGGCTGAAACAGCTATACCTATACCACAGCCTGGACACCATATATGTGGTAGTCTATCAGTTCTTAAGTAACGATCTAATGGATGACTCATAGCCACTCCCTCATAACGTTAAGTATATCCTCAGGTGAGGGGATGTCTAAATCTATTACAGGTATTGATACCACATCTTTATCCTTTAAAAACCTGCATACCTCATTCACGTAAACACCTACGTTATTCTCAACGACGAAGACTTTCTTAGCCTTACTACAAGCTTTAACGAGGGCATCATCATCTATAGGCCATAGAGACTTAGGTCTGAAGAGGCCTATCTTAACACCTTTACTTCTTAACTCCTTAACTAACGCATACGTAGACCTAGCAGTAGTTCCATAAGCTACTATGACATACTCAGCATCATCTACGAAGTATGATGCTGAGTCAACTACTAAGTGCTTATTCTTTCTCACCTTATTAACTAACCTCCAAACAAGTTTCCTCTGCACCTCATTAGTTGTTCTATAGTAGCCTCTCTCATCATGAGTTAAAGACTCAACTAATACTCTATATCCCTCACCAAAACACGCCATAGGAGGTACTAAGTCTTCATCTGGTTCATAAGGTTTATACATATCCTTAGGTACTT